>OBJS01000346.1_pt1 | contig 11093 bp, 8 predicted proteins | sample 1519851 | NCBI WGS metagenome assembly OBJS01 (sample SAMN03019806, study PRJEB22545) | beach sand metagenome | biome: beach; feature: sea beach; material: beach sand | place: USA: Municipal Pensacola Beach, FL | collected 2010-10-20 | depth 25-47 cm m
TGAAACGTGGTTTAGGATCATTGGTCATACGGGGATTCGCGAATGGATACCGCTAAAGATGTAATCGATAGTGTATTAGATGATCTTACCGAGACACGGGTCGGATTGGCGGTTTTTTATAATCGTAGAGAAAAAGTGTGTGGGCGCTTTGTATGTCGTAACGAAGACCGATACGATGGTGCCAATATACTCGTTCCGGTAGATGATATGACGACGGCTCATATTACATCCCTTCGCGCGGGGGTCAGCTCTGCCTCTCCATGGGGAGGTACACCATTGGGTGAATCGGTGCGTGACATCGGTCACTATTTTTCGAAAGGATACAGTGGGCAACTGCGTCTACACGAAGGCCAGGGTAATCAGATCGATGTGAACAAGAGTAATGTATTCGCGCATTCCTATACTGCTGCGCCTATGCCTACTACTGCGCCAGTGGATCTTTGGTGCCGAACGAATAATCTTGTGGTCATCACCGATGGTGAGCCGAGTGTAGACGATGATGTATCGAACTATTTAGATGACTATCTAAACGGTGGAGAAATATTTGACGATGTGACCGCAGCTATGTATGAAGTGGATTTACGCCCCGATCTCACGCAATTAAAACATAGCATGAGAACCTATGTGGTTGGATTTGCCGATGAGTCGGTGGCAGAGAGCACATTAATGTATAGCGCGGCCACTAAAGGCGGCGGTAAATACTTTTTTGCTGAAACCTCGGAAACGCTCAAGGATAGGATCCTTGATGCGACTGCCTCGATCACACAAAAAACTGGCTCTGCCGGCGGGGTCTCATTCAGCTCTCAATACTTGAGAGCAGACACTTTGGCCTTTACCACGGAGTACACCTCCGGTTTGTGGACGGGCGATCTGCTTGCCTGGGATTTGGATAATACAGACGGTTCTGTAGGCGGGGTGAACTGGCGTGCCTCTACCGCATTGGATGCAAACTCCTTCGATTATGCCGCACGGGTAGTGATTACTTACAATGAGACCAGCGGCAATGGTGTCGCCTTCCGCTATTCTAATCAGGAGCTGAGTGCAAGCGCGCTAGCAGATCTTCGATATGGTGAGGATACTCAGGCGATCGCAGTTGCACGTATTGATTACTTGCGTGGTAGTGATGCCAATGATCCAGAACGCAACAGTAACGTGGCTTATAATTTCCGACCACGGGAGAGCCATCTGGGCGATATTATCCACGGTGGACCTCTCTATGTCGGCGCGCCAGAACTAGACTGGCCACATGCAGGATACGGGGCTTTTAAAACCAGTAATTCCGGTCGCACACCGATGGTATATGCTGGTGCAAACGACGGCATGTTGCATGGGTTTAATATGCAAGGTCAGGAAAAATTGGCCTATATTCCCGCTGCACTGTATTCAGATCAAGCGGATCAAGGGTTGCACTATCTGACTGATCCAAATTATCAGCACAAATATTATGTAGATTTACCACCCGTGGTTTCAGATGCCTATATTATGGGTAATAGTAATGCCCGATCCTGGAAAACCGTTTTATTGGGTGGATTAGGCAATGGTGGACGGGGATACTATGCACTAGATATTACGGATCCTACTCAATTTAGTGAGTTGAACGCCGCGTCACTTGTGCTCTGGGAGTTTACCTCGAATGATGATAGTGATTTGGGGTATACCCATAGTGTGCCTACTATCGCCTGCCTGGGTAAAGATGTAGGTAACTGTAGTTGGCATGCGATCTTCGGCAATGGCTATAACAATACAGGTAGTGGTGAATCCGGATTGTTTATTGTCAGTTTAGATGGCGGCATAGACGGTAGTTGGACGGATTCAGGTAACGCCGACTACAAAAAATTGATGACAGGAGTCGGTAATACCAGCACACCTAACGGTATGGGTACCCCAACCGTGGTGGATCTAGATGGAGATGGAGTAGCGGATAGGGCCTACGCAGGTGATCTGTACGGCAACCTCTGGGCGTTCGAGCTTAAGGGTAACATGAACAAATGGCGTATCGCTCATAGAAGCGGAAACGGCAACAATGCAACTCCGCAACCGCTATTTACTGCTCGTGATGCCTCCAATAATCCCCAAGCAATATTAACCCAACCAGAGGTTGTGCGTCATCCTAGTGTGGAGACGGATACTACCAATCAAAATGGTAATGAACCTAATCTGATGGTGCTTTTCGGTTCGGGTAAATTCTTAGAGTTGGCGGATAAGAGTAGTACTAATACGCAATCTTTTTATGCTGTATGGGATAAAGGGGATAGCCTCCTGACCCGCAGTGATTTGGTAGAGCAGTCAGTCAATGATAGCAACGCTAATACTAACTCGAACCGACGTATTCCCACTACTAACGCGGTCGATTACTCGGGGAACAATCCTGTCTATGGTTGGTACATGGATTTGACTGATTCAGGTGAAAGAGTGTTATATCCTGCGTGGGCTCGTGGAGACATTGTCTATTTCAATACCTTCGTTCCAGTAGGCGGTTCCAGTTGTGATGGTTCCTTCGATGGTTGGTTAATGGCTGTAAGAATCGAAAATGGTCATCCTCCAAGTGAGCGCTTGTTTGATACGGACAACGATGAAGATATCGATCAAGATGATGAACATATCTCTGGGATTCGATCCAATCTGTCAGGTGATTCTAAGTTTTTAGATGATAAACAATATGTCGTTGACGACGACGCAGATCTGGAAGATCGAACTATTAAAAATGGATCGGGTGCGGCCGGACGTGTTTCCTGGCAGGAGCTCAGACAAGATTAGTTGTTCAAGACTAATAGACCCACAACGACGCCGCTTATTTAAGCGGCGTCTTTTTTTCTAGTTCTGCTAGCTTGTCATTGACGCGATAAGCGAACGCAATTACCTCGGCTACGGCGACATATAAAGCTTCCGGGACTTCGTCGCCGAGTTCAATGGTAGCAAGCAATTGCACCAGTTGTGGATCAGAATAGATAGGAATTTGGTGCTCTTCGGCAACCCGTAGTATTTCCTCGGCAATGAGATTCCGGCCCTTTGCAGTGACCGTTGGCGCCGACTCACGATCATACTTTAGGGCAACTACTGTTTGCTCTTTCGACGTTGAGCTGTCCTTTTTATCTGTCATTAGACTTGATCATCCACCAAATGTTGATGATGATTTACCTGTCGCCAAGGAGGGTCACCGAGATATGTGTTTATCTTCGCCAATGCCAAGCCCTGATCGTTAAGCTCAGTTTGTAAAGATGCCAACTCTTCTTGCAGGGTACTCAAAGTAGTGGGCTCTGCCGCCCAAAAGCTGGTGCTGATTTGATCTCCTAGTATGGATACGCGTGCGTACACCGGGCCGGTCTGATCTAACTCAAAGGCAAGTGTGATGGTCCACGGACGACCTTCATTGTCTGCGCCAGTCTCTTCTTCTGTCTGTAATCTCAGCTGAAACAGATCGATCTGTTCGCCATTGCGGACTGGTAATTCTGTTTGTAAATATTGGCCCCCCTGTTCGAGGTGCGCCAGCTGGTTAGATTGAATGCGAGAAAGGGCTTGTTCCACCTGGCGGCTTAACTCTTGTGGTTGCTCACCCACCGGGAGTTGCAACAACTCAGGCGCTGCAGCCCGTTGCGCTTGCATGGGCGCGTTTTTGGTAGGGGGCATGAGAGGAGTGTGCAAACTTGAGGTGGGTGGGCCGCTGGATGTTTGTGGACGTGATGAGTTGGTTGGCTGACTATAAGACTGGTAGGTAGCCTCTGCACTGCTAGATGTTCTGGTTTGTGAGGCTGTGAGACCAAACAGACTGAACATATTCAAGGTCACAGATTTAGCCATATTGGTTGTCCAGGAGGAGCGTCCTAACGCGGAGGGGCTAGGGGAGGGCGCATTGCGGATACCGGGTTTAGCTTCATGGCTACTCACCAAGAGCTTGAGTAAGTGTGCTTTTAGATCTCGTTTAGTGGCTGTTATATCAGATCTTAGTAAGCGGGATTCATGTAAGATCCCAGAATCCTCAATGGCCTGTTTGACGGCTGCGCCGCTCTGTAGGTTTGGTTTGCTGGGCAATTGGTTGATGATTTGCTTTGCGTCTGCCACCACCTGTGCAGGCAATTGCATCTCTTTAGCGTTAGTCTGATTGATCTGTTGTAAGTTCGCGAACAGTGTCGTTAGGCTGCCTTGTCGCGGCAATATTTGCTTCATGTTATTGTGTACTAGCAACTGTGTTGCGGTCTCCGATTGGATCTTTAAAACCGGTTTGTCTCCTCCTTGTACGACTTCTAATTTAAACTTTTGCCCCACTTGTAGGGGCAGCTCAGTTTGCGCTTTTACCTGGTGTTGTCCTAGCTTTAATTCAACCAACGTTTTCGACAAACGGGTTAATACTTGCGCATGTAGCAGTTCACCCGTCTGTAAACGCAGGGCAGAGCCAGAGGAGACAGCCTGAAGCTGTAAGTAGGATTTGATCTGTGTCTCTGACTGAATTTTCATAGGCAAAAACGATTAGGGTTTACCTATTGTATCGGCCGAAGTCATGCTCCAGGCAGTATTAGATGAGCGTTCATTTTTGCGTCGCCAGTCAACTAGCGCTATGCGCTCAGGCATATTGCGCTTTTTACAGGTGTTCTACAAATTTGTGGGTAGCAGATGGTTCGAAAATAAGCAAACTTAAAGATCGGCTGTGGAGGAGTGGGACATTCGTGACTGCTGCTGTTCTTGCCACAATAAAGTGGCGCCCACCACCGCTGCGGGTAAGACCACAAAATTAGCAATGGGGATGAGAATGCCGATGTTGACGCTCACGCCAAAACCTAAGGTAAGCAAACGGTTTTGGCTACTGAATTGCCGGGTCTGCGCGAAGGAAATACCTTCGTTTTCAGCGGGGAAGGCAAGATATTCTAGCGCCAATGACCAGGCCACCACTAAAAACCAAATGGCCGGGGCCAACAGGTTCACGCCAGGTATCAAAAACAGAGGCAGACAGGCAAGGCTGCGACTTAACACATACCAGAGTTTTTTAGGTTCGTTTTTTAGCGCATAGAGCACAGATTGCGTCAGGGTTAAACCTTCGGTGGGTTTTTCTCCAATCGACACTAGAGTGCGCTCCGCAAGTAGTCCATAAAAAGGCAGCCCAATTAGGGTAGCTAACAAAGCAAACGTATAAAACCCCAATAGCGCAAGGGAGAGCGCAAACAGTGGCCAAAGGATCCACTGTAGCCAGTCCAGCCAGTCTGGCAAAAAATCTGTGAGCCAGATCAAGGCACCGTCGAATAGATCGATCGCGAGACCAATACCGAAAGCGAATAGCAGCATGTTGACTAGAACTGGCCCGATCACAAAACGCCTGAGACCGGACGTATTGAGTAGCTTGATGCCACGCAGTAAGTAATTTAGCCCTTTTACAAAATCGCTTGGCATCGTCACGGGAGTGTAATTGCAGTAGGTGCGACCCAGCCGGGTGCCTGGTGTTCTGCTATTACCGTTGTGTAGATGCCGCCGCGAACATTAAATTTTGCTTTCACGCGCATAAATCTCGGTGAACAGGCTGCCACCAGATCTGCTAAGATTTGATTGGTGACCGCTTCGTGAAACGTGCCGGTATCGCGAAAGGACCAGATATAAAGCTTCAAAGATTTTAACTCTATGCAGAGAGAGTCTGGGATATATTCTAGATGCAAGGTGGCAAAATCCGGCTGTCCGGTTTTTGGGCAGAGACAAGTAAATTCCGGGATCTCCATGCGAATAGTATAATCTTGCTGGGGATTTGGATTGTCAAAAGTTTCTAACTGTTTGCTTGGTTGTGTGCTCATGGTATGGTTAACTACTATCAAGTGACGGCGCTGCTAATTTACACTATATTCCCTGCCATTGACCAACGGTGTAGTAGTTCACACAGATGCGTTTAAAATCAATTAAGCTTTCCGGATTCAAATCATTCGTTGACTCGACCACTTTACCCCTGCCCACGAATCTAACCGCGGTGGTCGGTCCAAATGGGTGTGGTAAATCAAATGTGATCGATGCTGTGCGTTGGGTGATGGGGGAGACTTCCGCCAAACATCTACGTGGGGATTCGATGGCTGATGTGATCTTCAATGGCAGCAGCTCGCGTAAGCCGGTGGGTAAGGCGTTCATCGAACTGGTATTCGATAACAGTGACGGTAGCCTGGGAGGACAGTGGGCCAGTTATGCTGAAATCTCAGTGAAACGAGAGGTTTCTCGGGACGGGCAGTCCAAATATTATCTCAATGGCAGTAGATGTCGCCGTCGGGATATAACCGATATTTTTATGGGTACCGGGCTCGGGCCACGGAGTTACGCCATCATTGAGCAGGGCACCATCAGCCGCATCATTGAAGCCAAGCCAGAAGAGTTACGTGTCTATTTAGAAGAGGTGGCAGGCATCTCAAAATACAAGGAGCGTCGGCGCGAGACTGAAACTCGAATTCGGCACTCTAAGGAAAACCTGGATAGACTCAATGACTTAATGGAAGAAATTGAGAAACAACTAGAAAAATTAGATCGGCAGTCGAAGGCCGCAGCCAAGTATAAGTTGTTAAAAGAAGAAGAACGCCAAGTCAAAGCCGAACATTTCGCTTTGCGCTGGCAGGAGTTACAACAGAATCTGCAGCAACATCATCGCCATTTGTCTGAATTAGAAAATCAGTTGGAGGCATTGCAGGCAGAGCGCACCAGTGCGCAGACCGAGTTAGAAAAACAGCGATTGGCCCATACCGAAGCCAGTGATGAATTCAATCAACGGCAGGGTGCTTTTTACTCCGTTGGCTCAGAAATCGCGCGTATCGAAGAGGCGATCAACAATATTCAGGAGCGGGATAAACAACTCACCCAAGATCTTGAAAATACTAATGCGCAAATCTCTCAATCGCAGAGTCACCAGCAACAAGATCAAAGCGAATTGACGCGAGTGGAGCAAGAGTGGCAACAGTTGATGCCAGAGGTGAGTGCGCGGCAAGAGGCGGCCTCGAAGGCTCAGTCTACTCTAGCCCAGGTGCAACAGGAATGGGATGCTTTTGAATTAAATTGGCAATCTCACCAACAAAATCAATTGGAAAATCAAAGACTAGTAGATAGAACAAAAAGTAATATCGAGTATTTAGATAAAGACTTGGTACAACAACAGTTACGCATCGAACGGCTACAAGAAGAGCTTGGCAGCTTGCAAGAACAAAAAGCGCATGGTGATCGCGGAGAGTTAGTGACGCAGTTAGATCTGCTCGAAGATCAGAAAAAAGTCGTACAGGAAAATCTAAATCACTGTCAGCAGAAAATTAATCAAGCGCGTGAATCGAGAACAGATGTATCTCAACGCTTGGAGCAAGCGCGTAGCCGATTAAATGAACTTCAAGGGCGGCAGGTGGCGTTGAAGGCATTACAAGAGGCGGCATTAGGCCGTGGCGAAGCCTCATCAGAGTGGTTACAGAATCAGGGGATCCAAGATCGCACTCGTCTAGCAGAAAAAATCAAAGTTAAAAAGGGCTGGGAAGAAGCAGTGGCTTTGGTCTTAGGTCAAGATGCCGAAGCGGTCTGTTTAGCGGATTTAAATCACATAGTAGAGAAGATCCCCCACTATGACGTCAGTGGCGGGCGCTTATCATTCTATTTTCCGCAATCCTCTGCCCATGAGGTAGCGATAGAGGCAAATCAGTTATTGTCGAAGGTGCACGATTCCGCTGAGCTGGCCAGTGTGTTGAGCGGTATTTACGCAGTGAACAACCTTGATGAAGCCATTGAGCTTTTGCCACGATTGCAAGCAGGTCAGTCGGTAGTCACCAAGGGCGGCGTGTGGCTGGGTCCAAACTGGCTGAGGTTAAGCCATAAGGGTGAAGATAGACGCAATATTTTTGAACAGCAGGAAGAGCTATCTGAACTTAATCAACTGGTTGCGGAACAAATCTCTAAAGTAAAACAGAGTGAGCAAGCCGCTGAACATGCACATGCAGAGTTGTTAGGGTTTGAAACCGAACGGGATCAGTTGGCCAATGAGTTAAATGAAATTAATCGTAAAGCTACCCAAGATCATTCTAAGCTGAGCGCTTTAGTGGCCAAGGAAGAACAGATCCAGGCGCGTATCGACACGGTGATGAGAGAAATTGCTGGCTGCAAGGAAAAGCTCGAAGAGGATACCGGGCAGTTGGAGGGCCAACGGGGTGCCTTAGAGCAACAAATCGCTGATTTAGAACAGGTGAACCAAATCCATGATGAGTTACTGGGCGAACGGCAAAAGCTCAAGGAGCGGCTTGAAGAGAAACGTCGCATCAATAGTGAATTGCTTGCCAGTTGTCACGAACTTGAATTGCGGCTGCAATCCTATAAACAACGTCAGGAAGCGTTAAGCCAGGCGTTGACACGTATTGCGGAACAGCTACAGGGATTAATACAGCAGAAAACACAGATTGAACATCAGATCCAAGAAAACAACGCACCCCTTGAGACTCAACGGGAAAGCTTACAACAACAGTTGCAAACCCGGGCTGGAATTGAAGCGGAATTGTCCGCAGCTAGGGCCGATATGGAGTCCGTGAATCAAGAAGTGACGCGGTTGAACCAATTGCAATTGGAGTTAGACACTCAAATCCAAACCCACCGCGAGGGCTTAGAAGCTGAGAAACTCGCCTCACAGGAACTCAAAATTCGCGCTACCACCATCCAAGAACAGTTGGCGGAGACGGGTCATCAGTTAGAGACAGTTATCGCCAATTTGTCGGAAGAGGCAGAGTTAGAAGAGTGGCAAGATAGACTGACAAAACTGGAATTAAAAATTCAAAGACTTGGCGCGATTAATTTGGCAGCAATTGAAGAATTTGAACAGACCAAAGAGCGTAAACTCTACTTGGACAAGCAGCATGCGGATTTAATTGAAGCCTTAGAGACCTTAGAGTCGGCGATCCGCAAAATAGACAAAGAAACCCGTACCAAGTTTAAAGATACCTACGACAAGGTGAACAGTAGCTTTCAACAGCTGTTTCCGAAACTATTCGGTGGCGGCCACGCGCATTTGGATATGACCGGTGAAGATCTATTAGAAACAGGCATTGCAGTGATGGCGCGCCCACCTGGCAAGCGCATCACCAACATACATCTGCTTTCCGGGGGTGAAAAAGCACTCACGGCGGTGTCTTTGGTGTTTGCGTTGTTTGAATTGAATCCCGCGCCTTTCTGTATGTTGGATGAGGTGGATGCACCTTTGGACGAAGCCAATGTGGGACGTTTCTGTGATCTTGTCAAAGAGCGTTCGGCAGAGGTACAGTTTATATTTATTACTCACAATAAGCGTACAATGCAATTGGGAGAACAGTTAACTGGGGTCACGATGCATGAACCGGGCGTGTCTCGATTGGTCTCGGTGGATGTGGAGCAAGCAATCGAACTAGCTGCAGTTTAATCACTTCAGCAAGGGTTGAATCGATATGGATAGTAGCCTCAGACTTTTATTACTCATGATTGGCGTGGTCTTTATAGCAGTAGTGCTATGGGACAGCTTTCGACGTACTCGTTTTGACCAGCAGCGAAAGAAACAGCTCATAGACAACCATCGTGCCTTGGACGGCATCTCGGTGGATCTGAACGAAGGCATTGATAAAAACACCGAAGACTTACCCCATCACAGTACCATGAGTGTCGCCGAACCGATCGCCCAACAGGCAATCGATCCGATACCGAATCTGACTGCGCAAAGCAGTGACGGTGAAGCTGCTCAATTGACTCCGGAGCAACCGGCACAGTACACAACCACATCAGAAGTAGCGCTTTCTTCTGCACGGCAGAATCATTTTGACGATCTGACGATCAGTTCCAGAGAAGTTGATGAAGAGTTAACAGACATGCCCTCTTTCCAGTTGGAGCCGCCACCGGCGACCACGGAAGAGGCACAATCACACAGTCGCCCGACGACCCATGGGCGTGCAGAGATCCCGTTTCATGCAGCTTTGGGCAGAGTGGAATCGAAATTTTCTCGGCTTCGAGGGAGAAAACAAGCAGAGCCAGCGACTACAAATGAGTCTACACAACAGCCAACAGCGGGCGCGGTTGGCGAGACGGTTGATCCCCTCTCCAAGACAACCAGGCAACAAATCACCGATGCACCACAAGATGAAGAACATATAGTTGTGTTTCATGTGCGCGGTAAGAAGGGACAAAAATTAAAAGGCGAGCAACTGCATCGCCTGTTTGACGAGTTGGGTTTAGAGTTTGGCGATATGAACATCTTCCACCATTTTGCATCTAACGAAAATCCCAGGTTGCGATCCAGTAAGCAACCGGTGTTCAGTGTGGCTAATTCTCATGAGCCGGGTACTTTCCCCGATGCCGGTTTGGATGCGTTCGAAACTGATGGTCTGAGCTTTTTCATGCGCCTTCCGAATCCCATTGATGGTGACAAAGCCTTTGATCAATTGCTGGGTACAGTGGGACGCATCGCCCACGATATTGACGGTGAAATTTGTGATGGCGGACGTCAATTGCTCACCAAACAGTCTGCTCACCGCAGTCGGGAGATCGCCAAACGTTTTAAACACAGTGGCACTGCACGCTCTTCCTATACCCATTAAGGGCATAGAAGATCCCCTATGGCGCGATCTCCTTCCCAACTACCTGCGGACATTGTTAAGCGCGCAGCATATTTAAAGCAAGAACTCTTACGCCACAATCAGCTCTACTATGTGCAAGCGGCGCCGGAAGTACCGGATGCGGAATACGATCGTCTGTTTCGTGAGCTACAGGAGCTAGAAGCGCAATATCCAGCACTAGACCGATCTGATTCGCCCACGCAACGGGTGGGTGGTGAAGCCATCAATGCTTTTAATCAAGTGGCCCACAGTGTGCCCATGTTGTCTCTGGATAACGCCTTTAATAGAGAAGAGCTGGAGGCTTTTCACAAACGCATAGGTGATCGCATAGGCGTGTCGCAAATTGAGTACTGCGCCGAGCCTAAGTTCGATGGCTTGGCGGTGAGCTTGCTTTATGAACAGGGGCGGTTAATACGGGGCGCTACTCGTGGCGATGGTCAGGTGGGTGAAGAGATCACTCACAATGTGAAAACCATTCATTCTATTCCTCTTAAACTGCATGGCGATTCTTTGCCCGAGCGCATTAGGATCCAGCTGTCTTAG
>OBJS01000348.1_pt1 | contig 11048 bp, 9 predicted proteins | sample 1519851 | NCBI WGS metagenome assembly OBJS01 (sample SAMN03019806, study PRJEB22545) | beach sand metagenome | biome: beach; feature: sea beach; material: beach sand | place: USA: Municipal Pensacola Beach, FL | collected 2010-10-20 | depth 25-47 cm m
AGGAGGTAGTCCCGGTGTGGTGTGCTCTTCCGATCTCACACCGGGACTACCTCCTGGATCTGATCGTGCGACAGATCCGGGAGGTATTCCCCGGCTCTTACATCGTCCTGAACGCGGACCGCCCGTCGGCCGGCGTCGCCAAGTTCGCCCTCAAGATGCAGGGCGAGGAGCGGGTGACGGTCACCAATTTCGGTCCGGTAGTGTCCGAGGACGGGGAGTTCTTCTCACAGGTGCGGAACCAGATGCTGGCCGTGCTGCGCGAGGACGCCCCGGAGTGCGAGTACGCTATGGTCTGGGACGACGACCAACTCTTCGCGCAGCCAGGTGAGCCGCGCGAGGGTATGCGAAAAGGCGTGGGCCTGATCGAGGCCCAGGACTTCTTCTTCTGGGACGACCCGTACCACGTCGCCACCCACGGCTACCTGGACCGCCACGTCGCTGTACAGCTCTTCCGCAACAACGACGGTGACTGGTTCAGCGAGGAGCGGATCCAGCACGCCCCGTCGAAGATTCTGGAGACCGGCTCCAAGATCAAACTCAACTCGGTGCTCCTGAACTACGGCCTCTTCACCGAGGCCGAGAGGCGCCGCACGTTCCGGCTCTACAAACGGGCTGGCAAGCTCGACACGTTCACCCGAGCCTTCATATCGGAGCCGACACTCTACAAGTACAACACCCGTCGTGACGACGACTGGGTACATAAAGCCGCCGAACACCTGAGGAAACAAGCCCTGTGTCAGTAGCACGCGAAAACCCCATCGCGCTCGAGGTCATTGGTGACGAGCTGCTCGTCGACAACGGCCAGGAGATCGTCGAGCTCCATGATCGAATCAAGGAGGCGGACGACGCGCGAGCCGACTGGGTCAACAAGCAGGAGCGGCTCCTGCGCCAGCGGCGCGGCCTGCGGAAGAAGAAGTCCTTCCCGTGGCCCGGCGCCAACAACAGCAACTGGCCCCTCACCGACAAGATCATCCGGCGCTGGAAGCCCGGCATCGTCGGCCTCATCCTGAACGCCGACCCGGTCACCTACTTCGTCCCGCTCAAGCCGGACGCCATCAATGCGGTGAAGCCGGCCGAGCAGTTCTACCACTGGATGTTCTTCCACATCGACAGGGTCGTGGAGACATCCCATGAGCTTGCGGACACAGTCGCTCAGTTCGGTCTTGCTTACACTCGTCAGGGATGGGACTATCGCACTGACCGTGTCGCTCGCGTTGTTCGTGTTGACAGTCTGTTCCCCGGTGGTCTTGCCGCTGCTACTGCTCAATTCAATCAGCAGCTCCAGGCGCAGCGCGAGGCAATCTCTGCCGGTGTCCGCACCGGACAGCTCCCCGCCGAAGCCCTGAGGCAGGTGCCGGCGGCGGTAACCGAGTCGCAGTTCGCGGAGGAGGTACTCGCGGCCCAGTACGGCCTCAACTCCGAGGACCCGGCCGAGGGCCCCATGCTGGCCTCGGCCGTCCAGCGCATCGTGGCCGGCGCGGACCGCGTACGAGTCATCTACCAGACCACGCAGAAGGACCACCCCTCCTGGAACGTCCTGAGCCCGCTCGACGTGATCGTGCCGCCCCGCATGCGGGACGAGCGCGACGCCGACTTCATCGCCGTGATGCACAAGATGGACGCGGACAAGATGCGGAAGCTGGCGCGGGACGGGCACCTTGTCCTCGACCAGGTCGAGAAGGTAGCGGACCGCATGCAGGCGCGGACAAACGGCGACCGCGACGACGACATCAGCCCGCTCTCGAGCGGCAACCGGTCCATGATCCGCGACGTCCTGGACCGCGTGGAGGGCATCCAGCCGGCCAAGGCGCAGGAGCCCGAGGACGAGGTCGTGCTCGAGGTCTACACGAAGCTGGACATCGACGGCGACGGCTTCAAGGACAAGGTCGTGCTCTGGTACCACCCGGAGACGCTGACCGTCCTGGCCATGTACCGCTACCCGTACCCGTTCGAGGAGTGGCCCATCGTCCGGTTCGAGTTCGAGAAGACCAGCACCCGCCCGTATCAGGCGCGCGGGGTCGGCGAGCTTGTCTCCACTTTCCAGAAGGAAAAGAACCGGATGCACAACGCGCGCCTCGACGCGATCCAGGTGACGCTCGCGCCGATGTACCAGATGCGCAACACGTCGGCAAACACGAAGCGCGGCCTGCGCATGATGCCCGGCGCGGTCGTGCCGGTGCAGCAGGTCGGGGACGTGGCGCGGATTGAGAACTCCGGCAATGAGCTCCTCGGCTACCTGCAGGAGGAGAACGTAACGGACCAGCAGGCCGAGACTTACGTCGGCATTTTCGATCCGTCCGTGCTGGCCCAGAACGCGACTGAGCGCCGGACGGCGGCTGAGGTCAACGCGGTGACGAGCCAGGTCGAGTCCGTTTTCGGCGGCGACGCGCAGCTTTTCCAGACCAGCATGGCCCGCGTCCACAAGCAGTTGTGGTACCTGTGGCTGGATCTGGGCCCGGAGGAGGTCTATATCACGGTTACGGGGGAGGAACAGCCGTTACAGATTAGGAAGGCCGATATCGCGAAGGACTTCGATATCGTCCCCGCCGGCACCCCCGCCAACACGAACCGGTCGCTCGCCCAGCAGAGGGCGCTGCAGATGCTGCAGTTCTTCATCGGGGACCAGACCGGGCTCATCAACAAGCACCGCCTGTTCAAGGCCTACTTCGACACCGTGGACCACACCCTCGGGAAGGTGGTCCTGCGAGACGAGAGTGAGGCGGCCCTCATCGCTCGCGCGCAGCAGATCCTGGCCGCGACTACCGGAGAAGAGACGGAGACCCCGTAATGGCCAAGAAGAAAAACGAGATCGCCGAGAAGCGGAAGTTCATGAAGAGGTCTGGCGGTGACCAGGCGCTCAAGAACCCGTTCGGCGCCGGCAAGCCCTCGAAGGGCGGGAGCAAGAAAGCCCCCGCGAAGAAGGCCCCGCAGAAGAGCCGACAGCAGCGCATCGACGAGGCTCTCGGCAAGAAGCGCAAGAAGTAGACGTGATCCGCTTCAAGCCGCTGCCGTTCGTCCAGGCCCTGCACCGCCTGGCGATCGAAAACGACAACCTCGCGACCATCGGCAAGAAGCCGCAGGTCACGATGGAGGAGGTGCGCGCCGCCGAGCTCGGCCAGACGATCAGATCGAACGGCTGGCAGCTCGTGACGGAAATCCTACGCGAACTCGAATTGAAAGCCCACGCGAAGCTCCGCAGCGGCACCGATCGACACGAACGGCTTCTGGGCCGGCTCGAGTGTCTGGAGGAGATCCGGACCTCGATCGCTTCACTACTGAGCGTTACTGATCGGGAGCAGCTGGATATGATCGCCGGTGAGGCATCTGAGGACTGGTTCTTGGACGCCGGCGGGGAGGATGAGTGATCGGGCTGAATAGGAGATCAGTTTCATGGGTTTCACCGACATCCCCGAGTCCATGGCGGACGACGTCCAGGACATCACCGACCAGCCCCTGCCCGACCTCTACGACGACGACGCCCACTCGGATGTAGGCGCGCACTCCACCGTCCCCGGCTTGGACGTTGGTCCCGACGACCCCCGCACACCCGACGTCCCCCCGGTCGACGACCCGGGCGACGTCCAGCGCAACCGAAACCGACGCTCTGCAGCGGAGCGCATCGCGCAGCTCACCCGGAAGTTCCGGGACGAGGAGGAGCAGCGAGGCGTGGCCGAGCAGATGCTCGAGAATCAGTCACGACAAATTATGGCTCTGCAGCAGCAGATCTCTCGTATCGGTCATTCGCCCATCCAGGGCGTCCCCGCCAACCATGGCGCTCCCCGACCGAGTGCGAGCGACCTCTTCGGCGATGCGGATCCCACAGAGCAGACCCCGACGATCCCCCACCAGGGCGTCCCGGCCAGCCTGACCAGGGAGGACATCCGCAGCGTACTGAGAGAGGTGGTCACCGAGCAGAACCTGGAGCATCAGAAGCAGCTGGCAGACCAGCAGCGCCTCTTGCAGGCGCATGAGGAGGCTTTCGGCGTCGCAGCCGAGGACTTCCCCGAGCTGGCCGACCAGAACTCAACCGCGCGCAGGTTGTTCAACGAGCTCTACCAGAAGAGCCCGATCAAGAACCTGCCGGACGCGCCGCTTCAGATCGCGTACCAGGTGCGAGGCATCCTCGCTGACCAGCGGAGCCCCCGTAGTACCGACCAGGCCAAGAGGCAGATGGCCGGTATTGTTCCCACCCCGACCGGGGCTGCGGAGATTGGCGAGTCGCAGATCGCCCAGGCGAAGAAGCGAGTCGGTCAGCTCCAGGAGGCCATCCGGAACGGGGACACTTCGTTCAACACCTACAGAGAGTTGCGCCAGCTTCGACAGCAGTTGACGCAGGCGCGACGAAGGTAGTAGCACATGGCTCAGCTTCTCACATGGCAGGAGCTCGGCGCTGGCGGCGTCCCCGGTGGTTCCATCCCCGAGGATCTCCGTGACTTCGTCGAGAACGTCTCGGCGCGGGACCGGCCCGCCCTCGCAATGCTCCGCCGAAGCCGTGTCCGAACCGCTTACGTCGAGTGGCTCGAGGACACGCTGGCCGCGCGTGGTGTCAACGCGCAGGTCGAAGGTCAGGCGGCGGAAGACCCCGACCTCACGACTCCCTCCCGAATCAACACCGCCACGCAGATCTTCGGTGCGTGGGGCCAGGTCTCGGACGTGCAGCGTCAGGTCGAGCACCGTGGGTTCTCGGACGCCCTTCTCTACCAGGAGAAGAAGGCGATCGACCAGGTGCTCAACGACATCGAGCACGCCATCCACCGTGGATCCAAGATCACCGGTGTGTCGGGCACGGGTCGCCAGTTCAACGGCTTCCTCAACATCTTCACCACGAATTACACCGACTCGAGTGGCACGACCATGACCGAGGAGGTCTTCAACGACCTCGTCCAGCTCTTTGTCGACAACGGCACGGAGATCCGACCCTCGGTCACGTTCGTCAACTCGTGGCTCAAGCGCACGATCTCGCTCTACAGCACGAAGGTCACCCGCAACGTCGAGGCGGCGGCTCGCATCCAGGAACTGGTTGTCGAGCAGCACCGCTCCGACTTCGGCGACATCAACGTGTTCTACGCGCGCGATCAGCTCCGAGCCAACTCGAAGACGACCTCCGGGAACTCCATCGTGATTCTCGACCCGTCGTTCTTCGAGACTGGGTGGCTCCAGACCCTCCAGAGCGAGATCCTCGCCCGAAACGGCCTGCGTACGCAGTTCCAGATCTCGGCGATGATGACGCTCATCTACCGGACCGAGAAGGCCGGTGGTGGCGGGACTGGCTACGTCGCCAACATCTAGGCACTAGGGGGCCGGGTCGTGAATTGGACCAGGCGCAAGCCTGGCACCTTGGAGCGCCGGCCCCCATCTATTTCTCAAAGGCACACACTATGGCCGATCTCAGACCAGCGCTCGATCGACTCGCGGCGGACTGGATGAAAATCGACAACGACGAAGCGATCGACTTGTCGAAGTGCATTCGTGTCCACCGCAAGAAGCCGGACGAGGTCGACCTCACGTTCGTCGGCGGTAGTCGGGTGCGGATCACCGACGCCGACCAGATCGCCGGCATCCTGAACCGTGTGGGGCTATGAACAAGCTGATCATCGTCACAGGCACAGGTCGATGTGGCACCAGCGCGGTAGGCAGAATGCTGAACGCTGCGGGCCTTCCGACCGGTCCCGACTTCGCTGCCGATGATACGAACCCCCACGGCTTCTTCGAAGACTCGAGAGTGGTCGCCTACCACGAGCGCGTGAAGGCCGGCGACACCTCCCGTTTGATGGAATACCGAGGCTACCTCGCGGGTCGGGTAGCAAGCTCGGACGCGGTTGTGAAAGACCCGAGATTCTGTGACCCTGGCGTCTGGGACACCGTCGAGCCGCACCTACCGGATCCACGCTTCGTCATCCTTTGCGAACGTAACATCGAAGAGACCGTGGACAGTCTGGTGCGCGCGTACGGTATGGCCCGAGGCCAGGCTCTTCAACTCGCCATCGCCCGCCGCAATGCCGGTCGTCGCCTCGCCGAGAAGGAGGCGCACCACGTCGTTCAGTTCCATACGCTGATCACCGACACCGCTTCGGTGGTGGATCAGCTCTGTGGCTTTCTGGGCCTCTCCGGACGACGTACGGCCATGGGCTGCGCCGTAGACCCCAACCTCTGGAGGTGTCGTGCAGAGAACGCGTGACCAAGAAGTACAGCGGCGCAAAGCGGAATGCACGCGTGCCAACTACCAGATCCACACCAAAATGGGTCGGGAGCGCATGCTGCAGGACATCGCCAACGCCTACTGCACGATGTACCCGGCCCGCGCTCGGTTCTTCAAGCAGAGTCTCCGCAAGCTGCGGGAGGTGACGACCGAGAAGCGCATCGACCAGAAGGGGCGCGAGGCATACGTCAACTTGCGGGTGCCGACGGAGCTCTGGCTTTTCATTCAGCGCTGGATCCCCGACTTCGGCACCGAGCTCAGTGACAACGGGAAGAACGACGACCTGGACCTGCTGAAACGTGTGTGGTGCGACCTCGTGGTCGCCCGCAAGGAACGCCGCAAAGTGTCGCTCCTCTGGAGCCCAAAAGGAACCGCCGCCAATGACAACCCCGAACGACCCCGAAAGTCTGCTGAAATTCACCGAGGACCAGCTCCTGACCAAGCCCAAGACAGTGCCGATCAGCTTCACGATCATCGTGAAGAACAACCCGGAGGGGTTGACCGACGCACTGATGTCGCTGAAAGCGATAGCTCGGGAGGACGACGAGATCCTGGTCCTGGACACGGGCTCGACTGACGGCAAGACCCACAAGGTCGCCGCGCAGTACGCAACCCGAGTCATCTCCGGCTCGCACTGCAAGAAGGTCGAGCACTTCGTCAAGAAGTGGATCCCGGAGTGGCTCGAGACGTTCCAGAAGTCCGACTACGCCGACGGCATGATCATGGACTTCGCCCGCGCCCGTCAGCACGTCACGGCCCAGGCGGCGAACGACTGGATCTTCTGGATCGACAGTGACGACATCGTCTCCGATCCGGACGGGTGCCTGCGGGAGCTGCTGGACCGGCTCATCCTGAGCGGTGAGCGCGACAGCATGATGCTCGACTACAACTACGCGTTCAACGAGCAGGGGCAGGTCACGACCATCCTCAAGCGGGAGCGACTGTTCGACCGAACCAAGTACGAGTGGAAGGGGAGGTGCCATGAGACGGCTATTCCGATTCCTGGGGCTCAGATCAAAGGATCGGCCCTGTTCCCCGACCTCAGAGCCAGCATCGACCACGTCAACAAGTCCAAGGACGAGTCCCATCGACTTTCGGATGTCCGCAATTATGTCATCCTACGAGCTGAGATTGAAGAGGCTCGAAAGAAAGATCGAACACCTGACCCTCGAAGTATCTACTATCTGGGCAACGCTGCGAAGGGACTCAAGCGAAACGAAGAGGCGATCGACCTCTACAAAACCCTGATCAGTGCGTCGGGCAGCAAGGACGACCGGTTCGCCGCAGCCTACGCAATCGGCCTCACGTACATGGAGGCCAAGAGGGTACCCGAAGCGCTCGATTGGTTCCACCGCTGCGAGCAGCTGAAAGTGTCCGACCCGCGCAGCTACTTCATGCTCGCGCGCTGCCACTACCTACTCGGCAGGTGGCAGGAGTCGATCTTCTACTTCCAGGTCGGGCGCATGCTGCCCGAGCCCAAGCTCTCGCTCCACACCTACGACCCGACCCACATCCACATTCTCCCGCTCCACATGGCGATCCTCGCCTACAAGGAGATGGGCGACGTCCAGCACTGCGCCGAGCTCTTCGACGAGCTCCGCACGCGGGCCCCGAACCACGAGCAGACCAAGAACCTCGAGGACGTGCTCGGGAACTGGATGGCCGGCCAGCGCCTGGTCGAGGCCACCCAGACCATCATGGCCAACCTGGAGGGCAAGGATATTCGCGGGAAGTACGACGACCTGCGCACAATGCTCGGCAAGCTCGTGGCTGTGCCCCCGGACCTGGAGGCGAAGGGACTGGGCGCGATCGAGGCGCCGGACGACCGCGACACCGGTCTCGGGGACGTGGTCTTCTTCTGCGGTGGGTCGGTCGAGCCCTGGGGGCCGTCGAACGCCAAGACCGGCATCGGCGGCTCGGAGCGCATGGTCATTGAGATGGCCCCGCGCCTCCAGAAGCTCGGCTTCCGGGTCAGCGTCTACGGCAACGTCCCACCGGGCGAGCGCGGACTCGACAAGGAGACCGAGGTCAACTGGCAGCACTTCAGTGCGTTCAACTACAAGACCAAGCGCGGTACCGTGATCTTCTGGCGGTCGGTCGCAGCCGTCGACATGCCGCTCAAGTGCGAGCGACGGATCGTGTGGCTGCACGACGTGCAGAACCCGCACGAGTGGACGAAGGAGCGGATCGAGATCCTCGATCAGGCCTGGTTCCTTTCCCAGTACCACGCTGGCACCGCAGGCGAGACCGCCTGCAAGGCCCTGATGGACAGCAACAAGCTGGTCATCACCCGGAACGGGGTCGACGTCTCGCGCTTCCTCCGTCTTGGCGACGTGAAGCGCAACCCGAAGAAGGTCGTGTTCTTCAGCTCGCCGGACCGTGGCGTGCTGACGGCCATGAAGATCTTCCGGGAGGCGAAGCGTCAGGACCCAGCGGCGATGGAGGGAGCGACCCTGCATATCTTCTACGGCTTCACGAAGCTGTTCATGGAGCACGCCGCCAAGTTCGAGTACTACCACGTTCCGGACGTCAACCGCGACATCAACGCGTATGAGTACATGAAGGCGGTATATGCCGCCATCGACGGCTCGCCGGACATCGTCTTCCACGGGCGCGTGAGTTTTGACGAGGCGGCCAAGCACATGCTCGAGGCCGGTGTCTGGCTCTACCCGACTCGGTTCCCGGAGATCTCCTGCATGGGCGCTATGGAGGCGCAGCTCGCCGGTTGCATCCCGGTCTGCACCGACCACGCGGCCCTGGCCGAGACGGTGGACTGGAGCCCGACAAGCATTGCCCGGCTCGTCGAGGACCCGAACGACGTGAAGCAGGCGGGCAAGCAGCTGCGCAAGGCGTGTGGCCACCATCCGAGGTCGGAGAAGCGCACGCAGCAGGCAAAGCTCGCGGCCCAGCGCTTCGACCTGGACAGCCTCGCGAACGAGTGGGCTGAGCTGGTCCAGCGACCCGTCGAGGAGTAGTTTTTTAGGGGGCGTCGGTTTGCGGCGGGCCGGCGTCCCCACTTTTAACCCATGGATGATTACGAAGAAGTAGTGCACTGCGAGTGTGGTCAGCAGATGCTGTGGATCCCTGGGGAACAGCGGTGGTGGTGTGTCATCTGTGAGGAGAAAGCATGGCAGAAGTTCTCGTTAAAGAACCCTCTGGTGACGTCGTAGCGGTTCAGCACGACGACTTCCACTGGGGGAGAAAAGAGCGGGACCGGACTCGGTTCCGGATCCTGATCCGGCTCGGGGAGCGCCCCGAGTCGCTGCAGTACCTGCTTGCGCGGAAGCCGGGTCAGAAGTTCGCGTACCGGTATGACCCGAAGACGGAGAGGTTCGTGAAAAATGGCAGTCTTCGATAATCTCAGCGTCTACTGGAAGTTCGAGGAGGAGTCCGGCAATTTCATCGACGCCAGCGGCCAGGGCAACGACGGCGTCCCGACTGCCACACCGACCCGTAATACTCTCGGCAAGGTCGACCGTAGCGTCACCTTCAACGGCACGACGCAGTGGGTCTCGGCCGCCAACGCCACCGAGCTCCAGGCCGGCGCCAACGATATCAGCATCGCATTCTGGTGGAAGCCCGCGTCCCTCCCCAGTGTCTCGGGCTCGGCGGACATCGTCGTCAGCAAGAACCAGGGCGACCCCAACGCGGAGTATTGGGTGGCGCTCAGCAGCGCAGTCCAGGCCTTCGACCACTTCGCCTTCGCGGCCTCCCCGGACGGGCTCGTCGGCAGCAACGTTGCTGTGCGCAGTGCGGTCCCCGTCTCCGCCGGGACCTGGTACTTCGTCGTCTGTCGGTTCGACAGCAGCGCGGAGGAGATCTCGATCTCGGTGAACGCCGAGACCCCGGTTACGGCCGACCTGGGCAGCAACACGATCTTCGCCGGTGTCAGCGCTTTCCGTGCTGGCGCCTTCGCGTCCGGCACCCTGCCGGCCGACGGGGAGATCGACGAGGTCGCTATGTGGAAGGGTAAGCACCTGACCACGGACGAGATCGCCACGCTCTACAACAGCGGCGCGGGCCGCCACGTCACGGAGGCGACCGAGGTCGTCAGCACGATCAACCCGGCCGGCGGCGGTGACTACACCTCGCTCTCCGCTTGGGAGGCTGACCAGCAGGCCAACATCTCGGCCGCGAACGAGCGCCACATCGCCGAGGTGGTGGAGGGGAACGGGGGCTCCGTCGTGATCGACGGCTGGACCACGGACAGTGACTGCTACGTCGAGATTCGCCCCCAGACCGGTGCCGCCCACAGTGGGGCGTACGAGGCCGGCGCCAACGCCCGCATGGACCTGGGCGCGTCCGGCGCCGAGATCCGCGAGGCCCATACCCGCATCACCAACATGCAGGTCGACGCCAACGCCGGTGTGAACTGCTTCAACATCGTCCAGAACGCAGCGCTCGTGAACTGCCTAATCGACGGCTGCGTGTTCGGGCCCAGTGGTCGGCTCTGTGTCGTCACGAACGGCCTGAGCGGCAAACCCCACACCATCCGCAATTGCGTGGCCCACAGCATGGCCCAGGATGGCATCGAAGTCGGCGCCACCGGGGCCGCCGCCGTCTACAACTGCACGATCCACGCCCTGACCGGGGCCGTGGCGCTCGAGCTCATCTCCGGAGGCTCTCTTGTCGAGAACAACAACTACCTCAGCGCAGCCACGGCCGGCAACACCTACGGAGGCACCGGCGAGGGCTCCATCTCGAAGGGGGCCAACACTGCCACCTCGGACACCGAAGCGGCGACCGCTGCCCTCGATTCGATTGCCTTCTCGACCGACAACTTCGTCGACCCGTCGAACGGTGACTGCCACCTGACGGCGACTAGCAGATCGGAAGAGCGTCGTGTAGG
>OBJS01000349.1_pt1 | contig 11032 bp, 13 predicted proteins | sample 1519851 | NCBI WGS metagenome assembly OBJS01 (sample SAMN03019806, study PRJEB22545) | beach sand metagenome | biome: beach; feature: sea beach; material: beach sand | place: USA: Municipal Pensacola Beach, FL | collected 2010-10-20 | depth 25-47 cm m
TTCATCCCCACGGGTGTGGTGTAGCAAATTTCGCTCTGTCTACGCTATTAGCGTAGCGCGGCAAATTTCTGGCCCGCGGCAATCTTAGGCGACTATCGGTGTTGCAACTTTTGTGTCCCCTGGTGCATCTTAGGACGTATGGGTAGCGCATTTGCTATTGATATCGATCCGGACGTGATCGCCCGGGCCAAAGATGGCGACAAGTCGGCTTTCAAGACCATTTATGAGGTATTTGAAAAACCGGTGTATTCGCTGGCGTTTCGTTTTTGCCAAAATCACGCCACGGCGTCGGATATCCTTCAGGAATGCATGCTGCAGGTGTTTCGCTCGATCCACCAGTTTCGGGAGGAGGCGCCATTCTGGTCGTGGCTGCGTAAAATTGCTATTAATCAGGCACTTATGCAGATTCGCCGGGACAAGCGGGACGACCAGCTGGAGGTGCTGGTGGACGATCAGATCGATCTGTCGTCAATTGCCGCACGTTCGGCCATTGAACGCGATCTGGCAACGGCGTTTGCCATGCTGGCGCCGGTTCGGCGCGCTGTGTTGTGGTTATTTGCGGTAGAGGGTTATTCCCATTACGAGATTGCCGAGGCGACCGGCTATTCGGAGAGTTTTTCCAAATCTCAGGTTATGCGGGCCCGCAGACAGTTGAAAAACTGGTGGCGCCGGCGCGGTGGCGGGGATCTGCCGGTTCTGGATACAGATTATGACGAACACACCTGACAAGGGCATAGACCGGGGCCTGACCCGCCTGCCGCTGGTGGCACCGGAGCGTTCGGTATGGCCGGAGATCGAGCGTCGCCTTGCTGCAACGGTGACGGAGGCCGAGCGCACACCGGAGCTGCCCGCGAGCCATCGGGATAGCGTTTTTTCGCGCGTCCGTCTCGTTGCTGTGGCGTGCGTCGCAATCGCTGTGGTCGGTCTCGGCCTGGCGATTTTACCCGGGCTGGATAGCACCCGGGGCATGTCATTTTTAGCTGCCGGCAAGCCGGCTTCGAAAGATGATCCAACCAACGAGGCTTCTGCCACCGAAACCGCAACGATTAACGGCGGGCAAATCAAACCGTCACCGGATGGCCTGGATACAAGGGGCAAGTATGTCCGACAGCTTTATTATGCCGATGAGGCGCTTTGGGATGCGATGCTGGAGAAAGAGATCGCTTTGGTCGACGAAGCGATGCTGTACAGCTCTGCGGCGGAACAGCGGGAGCTATGGCAATATCGCAAAAACCTGACCCGGCAACTGGCTGCACTGCGTACGATGCAGTCTTCAAAGAAGTACTGGTTTTAAAGCATGATTAAAAGAAAACGCGCAATTGTTGGTCTGGCGCTGGGCGTGGCCGGGTTGTTGACCGGGGCACTGGCCTTTGCCGAGAGCAAAGACAATAATTATTCACGGGTTAGCGAGGGGGAGTCTGCCAGGACGGTGGATCTCGCAAGGGCGCGCCACCGGCTTGAGGCTGCTAAAACCGAGCTGTTCGAGGCGCGCAAACATCTGGCCCAGCTCATGGAGGAGCGCGGGCCCGATGCCTCTCAAAAGGGCCTGCTGGGTTTTGTCATGATGCCGGCACCGTCTCGTGGTGTCCGCATCGCCAAGGTGCTGTCGGAATCGCCGGCTGATCGCGCCGGCCTGGGGGCTGGCGACCTGATTACTGCGATCAATGGCGCCGAGTTACCTGACTACATGGACCGGGACGCGGTGCTCGACACTGCCTATAACAATCTGGGCGAAGTCAAATCGGGTATGGAGGTGCAACTGACCATGCTGCGGGGCGATCGCCGCTTTAACGCAACGCTGGTTGCCGAAAGCCGCCCGGGCGCCATGTATTGTTACGACAAGGACGGCTGCCGCCCCTTCCGCCACGAGCCGGTGGTGCCACTAACCGGCTCGCCCGAAACAATGGCTGGCCCGGAGGCCAGCTGGAATATGGTTCTTCCGGAGATCAGCGCAAACCTGGATGAAGCGACGGCGGTTCTGCCCTTTATGGAGCACTACGGGCATCTGGCCAACGGGCTGACCCGGCAAATGCTTCAAGGCCTGGAGTTAGCGGAGTTAAATTCTGCTCTTGGACAATACTTCGGCGCGGAACAAGGGGTATTGGTGGTGCGGGCGCCGGGTGGCGTACCGGGGCTGCACAGCGGAGATGTCATCGTCGCTTGTGGCGATATCCCAGTCACTACCCCGCGCCAGTTTATGCATATGTTGATGAGTTATCAGCAGGGCGACGAAGTACTATTCAAGCTGGTTCGCAATCGCCGGCAACAGGTCCTGAACGTGCACCTGCCCCAGAATCTGGTCGGTAATTGATATCGTCTCACACGACAACCGAGATATTCAGTATCGCCAAATCGCGGGAATGCGCTAACGGCCAACAAGCAAATCATCTCTGACGCCGTATCTTTACCTGCTCCAACCCTGAATCGGGATTAGTTATCTTTGATTCCTATGGTCGGTTAGTCCATGTGGAACGCTCTTTGCGTGTCATTTGAACACCGTATAAACAGTTTATCGTAAGCTGGTCGTACGGTAATTTATGCCGCCCCCACGTCAGCCCTGCGTGGATCGGCTGCGTATCCATCACCTCAATCGTTTGTATTCGAGGCCTGTATTTTGAGCATTGCAATCGACAAAAACGTAGCTGTATCCATGCGCGATGGCACGTTGCTGCGCGCCGACATTTACCGGCCGCCCGGTAGTGGCCCGCACCCTGTACTGTTGCAGCGCACGCCCTATAACCGCGAGTTTCTGCCACTGGTGACGATGACACTAGACCCTATTCGGGCCGCATCTGCCGGGTTTACCGTGGTGATACAGGATGTCCGCGCGCGCTGGGCTTCCGAAGGCGATGTATTTACGCCCTACAACAATGAGGCGCAGGATGGGTTGGACACGCTCGACTGGCTGGCGGAGCAGTCTTTTTGTGACGGCAATATCGGCGCCTACGGTTTGTCTTACATGGGGGGTACAACATGGCTAAATGCCGTGTCCGGACACCCGGCGCTAAAAGCGATTTCCCCCACAACTGCACCCAATGATTTCTGGCACGACCACTTCTGGCGCGGTGGCGCTCTCCATCTCTCGACACTGGTGAGCTGGGCTTTGCGCGTTATCGGGCCTGCCGCGCTTCTGCGTCGCGGACTGGAGCCGGTCGAACTGGGCACAAGACTGGCGGAACTGGCCGAGGCCCTCGATCGCTTCGACGAAACTGTCAGCCAGCGCCCCTTGAACAAACTTGGTGCAGCGCGCCCCGAAGACGAGCAGTTTGTTCCCTTTGTCTTCGAGATGATGCAACACTCGACCCCGGACGACTGGACCGCATCTCGCTTATTCAGCAACCGGCACGATCAGGTCAAAGTACCGGCACTGATCATCGCGGGCTGGCACGACCTCCTCCTTGGCGCGGATCTGAGTCACTACCGGGGCATGATAGAAAATGGCGGTTCGAAGAGCGCTCGCGAGCAAACACGACTGGTCGTCGGCCCCTGGTCGCACGCCATGTTCCTGAATTATGTCGGCCAGGTAGATTTTGGTTTCCGCAGCAGCGGCTATCTGCTGGACATTCGCGAAGATCTGACACAATTACAGCTGCGCTGGTTTAACCGCTGGCTGCGGGGCATGGACGAGGCCTTCACCGATCCACCGGTGCGAATATTTGTTCAGGGTAAAAACCGCTGGCGGGACGAAACCGAATGGCCACCGCGACGGGCCGAAACCACGCCCTGGTATTTGCATGCCGGCAACCGGCTGGGACCGGAACAACCCGCAGTCGAGAGTTCGTGTAACTACGTCTATGACCCCGAGGATCCCTGCCCGACTCTGGGCGGCAACTTGCTGATGCCGCCGCAGTACACACCCGGCCCGGTGGCGCAAACCGCCATTCTCGATCGCCGCGACGTGGTGTCCTTTACATCGAAAACACTGGGATCGGACCTGGAAATAACCGGCCCGGTAACGGTGGATCTCCACGCCAGCACATCGGCACTCGACACAGACTGGGTTGTGAAGCTGTGTGATGTGCACCCGGACGGGCGCACGTTCAATGTCTGCGACGGTGTCTTGCGCGCCTCTCACCAGTTGCGGGAACACAATCTCTCGATGACTCCCGGCGACACGCTGTGCTGGCACCTGGACCTGTGGGCGACGTCACATGTCTTTGCCGCTGGCCATCAAATCAGGCTGCTTGTGACGTCATCGGATTTTCCCCGCTACGACCGCAACCCCAACACCGGAGAAACGGGCACGGAAGCGACAGCTAGCGTGCCCGCATTGCAGCGCATTTATCTCGGGCCAGGGACACCATCGTGCGTAAACCTTCCGGTCGTTCCCGGCAAATAGACTACCGAGTATCGCTAGACCGGCGCATTTCCCTTTTCTGTCTCGGCAGCCTTTTCGGCGGTAATCTGCGAAAGCCGCTGTGCCAGCGCCGACAGGGCGCGTTTGTTGTAAATCAGGCCGATGTGAGTCGCCCCTTCGATCTCAGAGTTGGCAGCAGGATCTTCTTCGATACAACTTTCCCAGTCGACGACACCATCGACGCGCGAATAAATGGCAAACTGGGGTACCGGCTGTGACTCGGGCTGCAGCATATGGCGTACGAAGTCGCACATACAATAGCCGCTGCTGCAACTCGTGGTTAGGTTGCGGCCGACCAGTTCGCCCTGCCCATTGATGAGGTATTGCCAAACCCCTGTAACCGCCGGGTGCGCCCGAACATGGTCGCGAAATGGCGAGCCCAGCGTAATGACTCCGCCGATGACATCCGGCGCCCGATACAGCACCGATTTTGCCAGCATACCGCCCAGGCTGTGACCAACAAGCCGGACCTTGTGCCCGGTCTTGCGGTGGATGGCACGTGCTTTGTGCGCCAGCGAAGTTGCAGTCTTGTCGGGACAGTCGGTATTCCAATATATATTGGCCGAATAGGTACGGTAGCCAATGCGTTTCAACCAACGCCTTAAAGGTAACATCATGACGTCGTTGGCCAGAAAACCAGGAATAACCAGAACCGGCTCTCCGTTGCCGTGGGGCACGCCACGCCCCCGATACGTCGCGCTGCACAGCAGTTCAAAATACTCCGAGGGCCAGAAAACCTCCCGCCAAAGCGGCGTGTTGACGTCCTCGATAGACGGGTCGTGATGAAACGGGTTCGCCTCATCCTCGAGATAGGCCTGCAGGGCACGCGGATCGTCGTATATATCTGAATTATCGCTCATGTCACCTACTGCTTCCGATGATGGCTGGCGATTCACGGCAAGGGCAGCGCGAAGCTGCCCTTAATTGCCGACCGGGGTGAACGCCTCAGGTATCAGGCGGCGGCCTTGGCAGAATCGGAAATTTCCTTAAAAGCCTCTAGCGTTTTCATCCACGATTCACTGATGGGGTTACCTTCGCTCAGGGATTTCATCATATCCGTGCCGACGCTCAGGGCTTCCTTGTTGCTTTGGTACATTTTCTTGGCGACTTCCATCGTCTTATCGCGGCTAGCGGCCTGCTCACCCAGAAAGAATTTGAACATCTCGAGTGCGCGCGCCTGAGCATCTGTCATCTTGGTCAGTGTGGCCGAAAAATTACCACGGTAATCGCGGGGCGCGCAGGCGACCGTCTTGGCAAGTTCGAGCATATCGGTTTGCGCTGCGGTCATATTGTCTATCAAGGCATCGTTGACGCGGATAGAACGGGCTCGCGCGCTGGTAAATGCGTCCAGCATCATCGCGTGATTTGCCTCCATGGTTTCCCAGAACTTTTCAACGCTATCCAGCTTTGGCTCAGATTTTGCTGAGGTTTTTGAAGCAGTTGTCGATTTGGCCGAAGCGCCACTTTTGGTATCAGTCATGTCAAGCTCCTTTAACGAAAGTAAGGTAAAACAGTGCGTTTAAAGCGCAACAAACAACATAAATCGATACAGGGCGTTAGTTTCGCGACCCTGCGCTTGAGGCGCATTGACATATATATGCAAAATGCAGTTAAATGTCAACAAGTAATATTTGCGGGCTAGGCTAGGTTTTACTCATGACAGACAACAGCAAAAAGACGACGAACGATGAAACAAACAGCACCGGGGCCGGGGAGGGTCCGGCGACCGGTGCCAAGCTATCGGGGGAGATGCTTACAGCACAACTTCTGGCGCTATTAAAGAATTGGTCGGGGTATGGCTATGAGCTGGCCAAGCGACTTGAAGAAACCGGTTATGCCGGGTGCAATTCCGGCACTTTGTACCGGACGCTACGTCAAATGGAGAAGTCGGGCTTGATTTCTTCCGCCTGGGACACATCTAGAGGCGGTCCCGCGCGACGTATGTATTCCATGACGGAAGCCGGCAATCTTTTTCTGGATAACTGGATTTCGTTGATCGACTTCCACAAGAAATCGCTGAACATGTTTCTCGATGCCTCCGCCATGATGCTGGAAGCAAGCAAATCATTTCAGCGGTCGGCTACCGGCGCTAACCGGGAGGCCGAAAAACCTGACAACCGAGGAGACGAAGATGACAGATGACCAAGGAGAACCCTTTCTCGAACCCATGCGCATGTGGCGGGAGTGGTATCAGCGGTCGGAAAAGCAGTGGAGTGAAGCGCTGACCGACATCATGGCGGACGAGAAATTCGGCAAGACCTGGGGGCGAATGTTCCAGGAGTGGTTACACGCCCAACATATGATGGCAGAACTGATTGGACAACAGCTGGCCGCGCTCAACATGCCTTCCCGCTCCGATATTCTAAGTATTCGCGATCGTGTCGGAGAAATGGAGGACTCCGTGTCAGCGCTGACCGCTGAAATTGTCCAACTGCGCCAGCAAATGAAAAAAACTGCCACCACCAACGCAGAAAAGCCTCCATCCGGTGTCAAAAGAACGCGGAAACCAGCGGCAAAAAAAACACCGGTGGACGAAACCGGAAAAACTGAAGCCAGTAGCGTAGCACCGAAAACTTCGGGAGACAGCGAATCCGCGGCGATGCCCTGAGTGACCGCCAGTGCCGCACGGCTCACCGCTTGATGAGCATCAGTTTTTGTATTGAACGACCAACAAGAATCAGAGAGGGGAATATCCTGGTCGTGCACATCGCGTTCACTATACCAAGGAGTTAGACATGAACAGTGCCGGGCCTCACAGCGCCTATGAGGAGAAAATTCGCGACGCCGTCCAGCGGGTTTTGTCGCGCAATATCTCCGGTCTCAAAACCCTCGAAGACATCGCTCTGGACTTTGGCGCAACGCCCAAAGAAACCATCTATTCTAAGGATTCGATGCGGCTTTATCACTACACGCCGACCACTGACGAGGTGTATCGCGTACCTGTACTCCTGGTGATGTCGCTGGTCAGCCGCTACTACATTCTCGACCTGGCACCCGATCAAAGCCTGGTGCGCTTTCTGCTGGATAGCGGTTTCGACGTCTATCTCGTCGACTGGGGAATACCGCGACCCGAGCACAGCGAATTCACCCTCGACTACTACGTCGGCGAGGCCCTCCCCGAGTGTATTGAAGAGGTCAAAGCCGACAGCGGTGAGGATTCAGTAGCACTTGTCGGCTATTGTCTCGGCGGGACACTGGCAATGATGACCACTGCGCTGTGTCCGGACGACTCTGTGCACGCGCTGGCCTGCTTTACCACGCCCGTCGACAGCAACGGCATGCGCCTTTACAAGGCCTGGGCGGAAAGCAAGAGTTTTGACATTGATGAACTTGTCGAGGAGCTCGGTAATATCCCCGCGCAATTTATAGACGCCATGATCCAGGCGCTGCGACCCCTGCAAAAAACCGCGGGCCGCATGGGCATGCTGGACAACGTCCTGAACGACAAGTTTGTCGAGGCACACTACCGCTTTGAACGCTGGTCATCTGATCACATTCCCATGACCGGCGGTACTGCCAGGCAATTGTTCAATGATTTCCTACGCGACAATAAACTCCTGAAAAACCAGCTGGAAATCAAAGGACAACGCGTCGACCTGAAGAATATTACCGTACCCTTCATGCACATTGCCGCGCTGCACGATCATATTGTGCCGGCAGCAGCCTCTAAAGGAATCATCGATCTCGTCGGCAGCGAGGACAAAAAAGAAATCACGCTCAAAGGCGGGCATGTCAGCCTGGTCGCCGGTGGGAACGCTGTCTACCGACTGTGGCCCCAACTCAGTGACTGGCTGTCGGAACGTTGCGTTTAAGGAGACAGGAATTGGACCAATACCCAAAAACAGTTGAATTACTCAAGGGCTCGGCCGTGCTGCGCCCTCTAACTCACGACGATAAAGAAGAGGTACTGGCGTTTTCCAGCACCCTGTCGCATCACGACCTGATGTTTCTGCGCCGCGACATCACCAAACCGGAGACTGTCGAACACTGGCTGAATGAAATCGACCGGGAACAGGCTCTTGTGATCATTGCCGAAATAGACGGCAAAATGGTGGGTTACGGCATGCTCAGCCTGAACGACCTGGACTGGACGCGGCATCTCGCGGAATTGCGGGTACTGGTACATCCGGATTACCGCAACACCGGCCTCGGGCGCAAAATGATTCGCGAGGTTTTCGCCCTGGCCGTGGACCGCGGCGTGGAAAAAGTAATCGCCCGTATGACGCTGGACCAGACCGCGGCGCGCTCGCTGTTCCACGAACTGGGTTTTCGCCCGGAAGCACTGCACGAAGGCGAGGTCAAGGATCTCGACGGCAATATGCACGACGTGGTGCGTATGGCTGTCGACGTGAAAGCCCTGCTGGCAAGGCGCGATATCTACGGCCTTAATTAACCGTGTAACCGTGGCCCGAAGCCGGTCGTGCATAGGCTTGCGCTGGCCTATGGTGTAGAATTCGCGGTCTTTTTCCCGCGAGCCTAGACACATGTTTGACAGCAAACCAACCCTGGCCGAGTTCGATCCGGAAATCTGGCAAGCCATTCAGAGCGAGGAGCGTCGCCAGGAAGAACACATCGAGCTGATCGCCTCGGAAAACTACGCCAGCCCCCGGGTAATAGCTGCTCAAGGCAGCGTTTTGACCAACAAGTATGCCGAAGGCTATCCCGGCAAGCGGTATTACGGCGGCTGTGAATACGTCGACCAGGCCGAGCAACTGGCCATCGAACGCGCCAAAGCACTGTTCAGCGCCGACTACGCCAATGTGCAGCCGCATTCCGGGTCGCAGGCAAATGCGGCAGTTTTTCAGGCGCTCTGCAGCCCCGGCGATACTGTCCTCGGCATGAGCCTGGCCGATGGCGGTCACCTGACCCATGGCGCAAAACCGAATTTTTCCGGAAAGAACTATCACGCCGTGCAATACGGACTCGACGCCGAAACCGGAGAAGTCGATTATGCGCAGGTAGAACGCCTGGCGGCGGAACACAGACCAAAGATGATTATCGCGGGCTTTTCCGCCTATTCGCGGGTGATGGACTGGCAGCGGTTTCGCGACATCGCCGATAGTGTCGGCGCCTACCTGATGGTCGACATGGCCCATGTCGCCGGTCTCGTGGCAACCGGCCACTACCCTAACCCGATCCCTGTTGCCGATGTGGTCACCTCGACCACCCATAAAACGCTGCGCGGCCCCCGGGGCGGAATTATTCTGGCGCGCGGCAACGAAGAGCTCGAGAAAAAATTCAATTCGGCGGTGTTTCCCGGTGGCCAGGGCGGCCCTCTGATGCACGTGATCGCTGCCAAGGCAGTCAGCTTCAAAGAAGCCATGAGCGAGGAGTTCAAGCTGTATCAGGAACAGGTCGTTTGCAATGCGCGCACCATGGCCAGCACCTTCATCGAACGCGGCATCGATATCGTTTCCGGCGGCACCGACAATCATTTGATGCTGGTCAACCTCATCGGCAAGGATTACACCGGTAAAGACGCGGACGAGGCCCTGGGTTCTGCCAACATCACGGTAAACAAAAACGCGGTGCCCAACGATCCCCGCTCACCCTTTATCACTAGCGGGCTGCGCGTCGGCACCCCCGCCATTACCACACGGGGATTTAAAGAAGCGGAAACGGTGGCGCTCACGCACTGGATGTGTGACATCCTCGAATCCCTCGAGGGCGAAGGCACCGAGACAACGATCAACGCCGTAAAACAGCGCGTGCTCGAGATCTGTCGACAGTTTCCCGTCTATCGCTGAGCCCGGTAGTGTTGGCGCTGCTTATCCCATAGAATAAAGCGCCAGCAGCCCGGCCAATAGCAAGGTTCCAGCTATCCCATGCACTGTCCTTTTTGCGGAGCCGACGATACTAAAGTCATCGATTCTCGACTGGTCGCCGGTGGCGACCAGGTGAGGCGGCGACGTGAATGCGCATCCTGCAAAGACAGGTTCACCAGTTACGAAGTCGCGGAGCTGCTGATGCCCCGGGTAATCAAGCAGGACGAAACCCGTGAACCCTTCGACGAACAAAAACTGCTGGCCGGCCTGCATCGCGCCCTCGAAAAACGACCCGTGGGTGTCGAACAGATCGAAGCCGCCGTATCGCAGATCAAACGCTTCCTGCAAAGCACGGGCGAAAGGGAAATCTCCTCCCAGATCATCGGTGAAAAGGTCATGGAAGAACTACGCAAGCTCGATGATGTGGCCTATGTTCGCTTTGCCTCGGTTTACCGCAGCTTTCAGGACCTGAGCGAATTCCGTGCTGAACTGGACCGTCTGGAACAGGAGACCGGTGACACCGGGGTATGATCCGTGGTGCAGATTACCGGGGGCGATGAAGCCTATATGGCGCGGGCGATAGCTCTCGCCCGCAAGGGCCAGTACACCTGCCGGCCCAATCCGAGCGTAGGCTGCGTCATCGTCAACGAAAACCAGATTGTCGGGGAAGGCTGGCACTGGCAGGCCGGTGGGCCCCATGCCGAGATCAACGCACTCGACGCCGCCGGAAACCGCGCGCATGGCGCGACGGCCTACGTCACGTTAGCCCCCTGCGACCACTACGGAAGAACACCTCCCTGCAGCCAGGCGTTGATCAAAGCGGGCATTCGACGGCTGGTTTATGGTTGTGACGATCCCAACGAAGCGGCTAGGGGCGGCCTCGCGAGACTGGAACAGGCGGGTATAACGG
>OBJS01000350.1_pt1 | contig 11022 bp, 11 predicted proteins | sample 1519851 | NCBI WGS metagenome assembly OBJS01 (sample SAMN03019806, study PRJEB22545) | beach sand metagenome | biome: beach; feature: sea beach; material: beach sand | place: USA: Municipal Pensacola Beach, FL | collected 2010-10-20 | depth 25-47 cm m
GAGCCGAAACGTTTTTATCTCCGCTAGCTGCTTGCTCGACAACTGTAAATGCTCTGCCAGCTGGTGCCACTTTTCATCCTCAAGATCGACCTGTTTTGGATTGACCCAAATCGTCGGCATCGGCGTACTAATGGCTAAGGGCTCACCGCGCGCATCACGTATCATGCCGCGATTGGCAGGGATCTCTACTTGACGATTGATATAGCCTTCCCCACGACGCTTATAGGTATCGTCTAAAATTTGCAAATGGATGATCCGCGCACCCAAGGCAGCCAAAGCTAATCCCATCAGGAGTAGCACCAACCATTTACGTAGCGCGAAGCTAGGGGTGGGATAGGTTTCGCCGGTCAAAATTCGACCCTCTTTATCTCTTCGGCCAAGGGTTGCACCATATTCAAGCGTTTCCTAGCCACAGACTCCAAATGTGCATGACTAGACCAGGCTCCTTGTTCCAGCAGTAACTTGCCCCACTCAACATCTAACTCTATTTGCTGTTGTGAGAGTTGTTGCAATTGGGTAGTGAGTTGTCGACTCTGATGTTGTGAATAGATCAATGCCAATGCCGACACAATCAGCGCTGATAATGCCACCACAGTTAAAGCTATTGCCGTCACCGAATGATTGAACCAATCTGATATTGTCTGCTGCATTATATTTTTTCCGCCACACGCATAATGGCACTACGGGCTCGAGGATTGCGATCGATCTCCTCTGCAGAGGGACGAATCGGTTTGCCCACTAATTTTAAGGCTGGTGTTGCCTGTACCTGCGCCCAGTGGGGCATTTCTGTGGCCCCATAGCCTCGCGCCTGGTCACGTATAAAACGTTTCACAATTCGATCTTCTAGAGAATGAAAGCTAATCACTACCAAGCGTCCACCGCGACGCAGTAGCGCCAACACTTCTTTTAAGGCAGTTTCCAGTACAGACAACTCCTGATTGATAAATAGGCGCAATGCCAAAAAGCTACGGGTAGCCGGATGTTTATCCTTTTCTTTGCGCGGAACGGTTTCACCAATCAGCTTCGCTAATTGTTGCGTCGTACTAAGGGGTCGTCGCGCGATGATGGCTGTAGCAATACGTTTGGCGTAGCGCTCTTCCCCTAACTCCCAAAGCACCTGTGCAATCTGTTGCTGTGAAGTTTGATTCAGCCAATCAGCAACCGGTTGGCCCTGACGAGGATCCATGCGCATGTCCAAAGGACCTGATTGATGAAAGGAAAACCCTCGCTCTGCTTCATCGAGCTGGGGTGACGACACACCTAGATCTAACAATGCCCCTGACAATCCTTGTTGCAGATCGCACCGTTCACAAATGGCTTTTATATTGACGAAATTGTCGTCGTAAAAATTCAACCTCGGATCCTGCTCAGCCAGTTGTTGCGCAATGGGAATAGCAGCAGGATCCTGATCCAGCGCAATAAGCCGCCCCTTGGCACCCAGCCGTGACAAAATTTCTCGGCTATGTCCGCCTCTGCCGAAGGTTCCGTCTAAATATATTCCGTTTTCCTCTGTCATCAATGCATCAACGGCTTCTGATAGTAAGACACTTATGTGCGATCGTTTGTTCACCTGACATCAAAGCGTTAACTGTTTCAGTGCTTCTGACACCTCACCAGTCTCAGCCTGCTCCAAGATCTCATCCCAGGCCGCACGCTGCGCCTCCCATGCTGCTCGACTCCAGAGTTCAAATTTTTCACCTTGACCCGCCAAAGTGACCTCTTTTTCTAACGCCGCGTTCGAGCGTAAACCGGGTGGAATCAAGATTCGTCCCATGCTATCCATCACACAATCTACGGCTTGCCCCTGCACCATGCGACGCACCTGACTTGCCTTTCTATCCCAGGTAGGCAAAGCATTTAGCTGATCTTCTTTTATTTTCCAAATTCCTAAGGGAAACAACTGTAAACAACGTTCAAGAGGGTGCCGGGTGAGAACTAAATGGCCACCATCATTTTCTTTCAAATGATCGCGATAACGTTTAGGGATCGCTAAGCGCCCCTTGTCATCTAAATTTAGGTCGTTTGAGCCACGAAACACGAAGGTGCACCCTGAATAACTCTAGTTGGTTGGATCCCAAGTTTCTACAAAACGCCCCATTTCAGGGGCAAATAGATCCATCTGAACCCATTTCATCCCACTTCGAATCTCAACTATAAATCGTCACCACCTAGTGTCAAGCAAAAACTACAATTATTTAACGAATTTCTGCCTTATCTCACAATGACTTAGCTAATTTAACTAACAAAATCACGGCCTGATCGGCTTATCGCTTTATTTTCATACTGTTGTACAGATTTTCTAAGATTGTGGAGCTATAAGTAGAGGTAACTGCTTATTTAGGAAGAAAAAGGAGTCGACCTGTAAGCCGGGTTCTGTCGTGGATAGCCATTCATCTGGGATGATTGTCACCAATCACCTCTTGCGACCAACCCAGATCCAACGCGGGCCACGCCTTAGGATCTCTATTTGGTCTTGCTTCAAGTGGGGTTTGCCCTGCCATTGATGTTACCATCAACGCGGTGCGCTCTTACCGCACCATTTCACCCTTACCATGTCGCCATGGCGGTATCTTTTCTGTGGCACTTTCCGTAGGCTCACGCCTCCCAGGTATTACCTGGCACTTTGCCCTGTGAAGCCCGGACTTTCCTCCATGCTTGACGCACAGCGGCTACCCGGTCAACTCCCTTGAACAAGATAATCAAGAATCCTCAATTGCGCCAGTTTCATTTTCATTGAACGCCAGGGCCCGTTGATAGATTGATTGTTTAGGAAGGCCAGAATAACGGGCCACGACCTTGGCGGCATGACTTGGAGAGAGGTGTTCTAGGAGGATTTTCAATAAACGATCGACCTCAGTTAGGGCCAAATCTTCCGTTTCTTTACGACCTTCAATGAGTATCACCATCTCCCCCTTTAGCTGGTTGGTGTCGCTCAAAATTTGCTGTCGTACCGCCGCCGCCGTGCCATAGAGAAAAGTCTCGAATTTCTTGGTCATTTCTCGCGCAATACAGATGTTGCGCGCATCACCCATCACCTGATTGAGATCTTCTAAAGTCGCGCATAGGCGATGGGGTGATTCATATACAATCATGGTGCACTCTATCGACCCATATTTTTCCATCAGCTTACGACGCGCCACCGGCTGATGGGGTAGAAAACCCAGAAAACAAAATTGGTTCACGGCAATGCCTGCAGCAGAAGCAGCTGCAATCAGTGCCGAGGGGCCAGGAATGGGAATCACCGGAATTTCGGCCTCACGAGCAGCGCGCACCAATAAAAAACCCGGATCGCTCATTAGCGGTGTACCTGCATCAGAAATCAATGCCAATTGTTCACCCTGCTGCAATTTCTCTAAGAGCGCAGGAATTCTCGCAGCTTCATTGTGTTCATGCAGCGAAAGGGAGGGAGTGGTGATCTGGTAATGATCCAGTAACTTTTTACTATGTCGTGTATCTTCGGCGGCAATATAATCTACCTGTTTGAGAATATCTATTGCGCGGATAGTGATATCATCTAAATGGCCAATCGGAGTAGCCACCACGTACAATACACCGGATGCGACATTTTCTGGCTCAGCAAGCTGTTTCATTTGACCATTTTGCAATCAAGGCACCCTATACTCAAGTCATGAAAAAAATAACTCGAACTCTCATTACCGGCTTCATGCCGTTACTGTTCATGTTTGGCTGCGCCACGCCCACACCAAAACCAAGCGCTCAGCTCACCGCAGAAGAGCTGGCGCGACAAGAACTCGAAGAAACGGGCAAACAGTATTTAAACCAAGCTGAAAACGCGCGCTCACCCGAACGAGAAGAATTGTTGTTGTGGGCGGCAGACTATTTTGCCCGAGCCCACAATATCTCCCTCAGCCAACACACTCTAGGCCGTATTGAGCAACCAAAATACTTATCCAGTGAACTGAAAAGTAAACTCGCACTGGTGCAAGCGCAGATCCTACTTGTAGAAAATAACGCGTTTGCGGCTTTACAGCTCTTAAACAACTTACCGGACTCCGTATTAACTGAGGAAAATAGTATTCTCTTTTATCAACGTCGTGCCGACGCCTACCGGCAAATGGGCAATTATTTGGCCGCCACGCGGAATTTAATTTGGCTGGCTGGCAAGCTGGAGCCCTCCCCAGAAAGAGATTCCACTCATACGGAGATTTGGGATCTATTACAAAATATTCCCTTACAGTCCTTGATGAGCCTAAAGCAGCACGCCTACTCGGAAGAAACTCAAGGATGGTTAGAGCTCGCTTACTTGTATAAATTGCATCGGGAGAATCCGGAACAACTCAACCTTGCTACGCTCAGATGGCAAAATCAATATCCGCATCATGCGATCACCGATCCGAGCAAATTCGTTGGAGAACTCAACCTACCCAGGTTAGAGAAGTACCCCAGCCGAATTGCACTGTTATTACCGCTGAGCGGTTCTTTGAAAAGAGCTGGTTTAGCAGTGAAACAGGGATTCCTCACGGCATACTATGAATCCTCTTCCATGCAGCGGCCAAAAATCGGTTTCTACGATACCGGAAATCAACTAGAAAGTTACCAAGCTGCTCTGGCACAGGCTTTGTTAGAGGGTGCTGAATTGATAATCGGGCCACTTAACCGAGAATTTGTCGCTTTTGCCAGTGGCTCTGAACGTCTCCCCATTCCTATGTTGGCTTTAAACTACAGTCAAAATCAAGTATCCGAGACCAGCAACTTGATTCAATTTGGTTTAGCGCCAGAAGATGATGCTCGGCAAGTGGCAAGTATGGCCTGGAGCCAGGGACATCGCTCGGTATTAATTATTACCCCCGCGGACGAATGGGGAGAACGCATAAGTGCTGCGTTCGATCATCATTGGCGTGAACTCGGAGGTCGAGTTTTGGAGACTCAGCAATTCACCGAAGATGCTTCCATAGCTGGATCTGTTAGACGCCTATTAAATGTGGATGAGAGTGAAGCACGACATCGTGAGTTACGCCAACTCTTAAGGAGAAATCTTAAATTTGAGACGCGACGCCGACAAGACGTAGATTTTATCTTCGTGGCTGCGTTTCCCGCCCAAGGGAGACAAATCCAGCCGCTGTTACGATTTTACTATGCGGAAGATTTACCTGTGTTCGCCACCTCCCATATACATTCAGGATGGCCAGATCCACAAGCTGATCGTGACCTAAACGGCATCATATTCTGTGATATCCCCTGGGTATTGGATGCCAACAATCCGCGTAAAGAAACCATCAAAAGACTCTGGCCAGATGACTATAGAGACTACAATCGCTTATTCGCCCTGGGCATGGACGCATACGAACTGGTGCCTTATCTGGAAAATTTAATCCTCTACCCGTCGCAATTTTATGAAGGCCAAACCGGTAGTTTGTCGCTGAATAGCCAGCATCAGATTGAACGCCAACTAGACTGGGCACAGTTTCAGAGAGGCCGAGCTGTACGTATGCAGTCTGACGTTGGAATTTGGTAAACTTAGCTTGCCCAGTCCCAGTCAACTCAAAGGCAGCTCAGCGGAATCTGAGGCGGAAAAATTTCTACTATCCCAAGGGCTCAAAAAAATTTCGCGAAACTATCATTGCCCATATGGTGAAATTGATTTGGTGATGTGCGCCGGCAGAGAACTCATCTTTGTAGAGGTACGTCATCGAACTCACTCAGACTTCGGTGATCCTGCAGCGACGGTGAGCAAACATAAACAACAAAAAATCATCAAAACCGCGCTACATTTTCTCCAGAACCGACCAGAATACAGTGAATTTGGTTGTCGCTTTGACGTAGTAGGCATTGGCTCTGATGCGGACAGTGTTCAAAAACTCAATTGGATACGAGACGCTTTTCAGACAGAAGTGAGCAATAGCTAAATTGATACTATATTCAAAGTTTTGGAATAGACCAAAACCCATTACAATTTACACAACAAGTAGAAATGAACTCCACTAATCAGTGACAAGGGCGGTATCTATGAAGTGTTTGGTACAACAGTCAGCGATATTGTTAGTCCTGCCCATACTACTGCAGCTACAGGGTTGCCCTGCCGCCATTGTCGCTGGCGGTGCAGCGGGGGGCGCGGTAGCCTATGACCGGCGGTCCGCCGGTACCTTCGTAGAGGATCAAGCCTTTGAACTGAAAGCCCGTGACGCCATCTATTCTAGCCCTCAATTTGAACAAAATAGTCATATCAATGTCACCAGTATTAACAATAAGGTCTTGCTGACGGGTCAAGTGCCGGACGAAAAGAGACGGGAGTTAGCCTCAGTATTGGTGCGCCAAGTAGAACCTGAGATTGTCATCTATAATCAGTTGGAAATCGGCGTACCCTCTACGCTCAAAGAGCGATCAGCGGACGCTTGGCTAACCACCAAGGTGAAGAGCCGTATATTAGGCGTTAGAGGCATTGAAGGCTCGCACATCAAAGTGATCTCTGAAAATAGTGTCATTTATCTAATGGGATTAGCCAGTCGGTCTGAAACTGAAGATGCCATCTATGTGGCTAAACGTACCAGTGGCGTGAAAAAAATTATTAACCTCATTGAATACATAGATTAGTTTCAACTCTCCCTACTGTGCAATGTCATTGGCTCCCTCCCCCACGCAACTTAGAGAATTTAAAACTCTTATACAGAAGATCCTGCAACCCCAGCAGATCCTATCGGATCCGGCTGAGCGCTTGGCCTACGGAGTAGATAATAGCCGTCTTCAGGCGCTGCCGGATCTTGTCTTATTACCCACCACTGCTGAGGAGATCCAGCAAATTGTGCTGGCCGCTCGAAATCATCGAGTACCCATCGTTACCCGCGGACGGGGTACTGGCACCACCGGCGCTGCGGTACCGCGTCACGGCGGCGTGGTGTTATCCACGGAACAGCTCTGCCATCTGGGGCCTGTAGAAAAAAACAATCGCATGATCCGAGTCCAATCCGGGGTCACAAACCAGCAAGTGCAACAAGCAGCGGCAAAGGCAGGACTATTTTGGCCGCCCGATCCTGGCAGTGCGGCCTTTTGCTCGGTAGGTGGCAATATTGGCTGCAACGCGGGTGGCCCACGCGCTGTTAAATATGGCGCCACCCGAGACAATGTACTGGGCTTAAGCATTGTCACCGGTACTGGTGTCCTGATCCATACCGGTAGCCACACAACTAAACATGCAGTGGGTCTTGATCTAACCCGTTTGGTCATCGGCTCTGAAGGCACCTTAGCAATCGTCGTGGATGCATTATTAAAGTTGCTACCACTCCCGAGCGCGAAGCTCTGCGTGCGGATTTTTTATCGCCAAATTGAAGCTGCCGCAGAAGCTATCGGTGCAATTATGTCGCGACCCATCATGCCCTCTGCCTTGGAGTTTATGGATCATCACGCATTAGAGCTATTACGCCGTCAAGGACAAACACATATTCCTCAGCAAGCGCGCGCGCTACTAATGATCGAGTTGGACGGTAGTCAACAGGCATTACAAGAAGACACAGGATCACTCAAGAAACTGATTGCATCCACACAACCCATATCCGCAGAATATGCCTCCGAGGCAGCAGAAATTGAAGATCTATGGCAAACCCGTAAAGCATTATCACCTGCTCTACGCCACTTGGCTCCAAAGAAGATCAATGAAGACGTAGTGGTCCCTGTCGCTGCTCTTCCAGAGTTGATTAATGGATTGGACCAATTATCTGAGCGACACCAAATCATGGTAGCCAGTTTTGGACACGCGGGTAATGGCAATATTCATGTCAACCTGATGCTCGAAGAGCACCAAACTAAGCTGGTATCCGTGTACCTAAATGAACTATTTGAACTCACGCTGAAATTACGGGGCAGCCTTTCAGGAGAGCATGGCATAGGCGAGCTGAAAAAAGAGTACCTCTCTTTGGCACTAGAGCCTGAGGCAATTGCCTTGATGAAAGGAATCAAAAAGCAGTTTGATCCAGATGGTATTCTTAACCCCGGCACCGGATTACCAGATTAGTCGCCCAAAAAACGCTCTTTTTTCTCTGCAATCACCTCGGCTCCCTACTTCCTGTTCTTATTGACTTGAGTCAATCCTGCCTAGTGTTGCGCAGCCACTCAACAATCAAGTCGCATCAGGCTGGATGAGTGGTACCTATTTTCACCATCAATCAGCTACCTGATCCAGGTAACCGTTAGATAGATCTGTAAATCAAAGCATCCTGAAAACTAAAGCAACAGAATAGAATCAGATCAAAATCTTCTAAGTATGGTTTGATGGATCGCAACGCTACCTCAGCTGCGGCTTGTTTAGGATAAGCGTACGCACCTGTGCTGATAGCAGGAAAACAGATAGATTGACACCGGTGCTCCCTGGCCAATCTGAGACAATTGTCATAACAAGCCGCCAGTAATTGAGGTTCCTGATAGCCCCCTCCCCGCCAAACTGGTCCAACGGTATGAATCACAAATTTGCACGGCAATCGATAGGCACGGGTTAGTTTAGCCTGCCCGGTGTCACAGCCGCCTAATAAACGACATTCCGCTAACAACTGAGATCCAGCGGCACGGTGAATAGCACCATCTACGCCGCCACCCCCCAATAGTGTTTGATTGGCAGCATTGACTATCGCATCCACTTGAAGAGTAGTGATGTCTGCGCAGATTAGTTGCCACATTGGCGTTTTTATAGCAAAGCTATTTGACGACGGTTAAGGTTGGCTTAGTACGATTCTCAGTGGCTGTAGTGCCCACATCTTCCGCGGATTCTGCACCTTCTTCCACTGATGGGAACGCCATGCCTTCACCGGTTTCTTTGGCATAAATTGCCATCACATTATTGACGGGAATCACTACGTCCATGGCCTGGCCAGCAAAACGCGCACTAAAAATAATAAAGTCATTTCCCATCTCCAAAGCTTGTACCGCAGAGGGTGCAACATTCAGGACTATGCGTCCATCATGCACATACTGGGTCGGAACCTTAACGTCATCGCCAACAGCCTCTACCAGCAGATGGGGCGTCAATTGATTATCAATAATCCACTCATAGAGTGCACGAATTAAATAAGGACGATTTGAGGTCATCTAAAGCTCCTCCAACTTACCGCCTGACACCTTTATCTTATCCGGCGATTACTATCCAGTCATCTGAGAAAGCGCCTTTACCGCTTGTAGACCAGATTAAACGCGCTCAAAAATTCTATAACTCTATACAAATAATATTCTTATGATAGCTTGTTGCGCTGGGATCTTACTGGCGCTAGGCATTTCGCATATTGCGCTCTGCATCTGACAAACTGGCAACAAAAGCGTCCCGTGCAAAGAACTCTTCCGCATACTTCAGCAACGGTTTGGCGGCCGCAGGAAGTTGCACACCCAAATGCTGCAAGCGCCATACAACAGGAATCAAACAACAATCTGCCAAGGAGAGCTCCTCGCTCATAAAATAAGGCATCTGTTCAAATACCGGTGAGATGGCCAATAAGTTTTCTTTTAATTCCTTGCGTGCCGATTCCAATTCAGCAGCATCCGTCGCTTTAGTAATTTTGTCCACTAAAGCGTAAAGATCTTTTTGCATCCGATACATCATCAAACGAGTTTTCGCCCGTGCCACTGGATAAACTGGCATCAATGGAGGGTGAGGAAATCGTTCATCCAGATATTCCATAATGACATTCGATTCGAATAGCACTAAGTCGCGATCCACTAAGGTAGGTGTACTACCATAGGGGTTCAACTCTAATAAATCTTCCGGCAAATTTTCTGGATCGATATTATAGACTTCAACATTGACACCCTTTTGGGCCAACACAATACGACAACGATGACTATGAGGACATTCTGGATCAGAAAAAAAAGTCATCACTGACCGTCTATTTGCTATTACAGCCATGGGCGCGCTCCGGTACTTCGATGGAATATCAACTGTATAAGTGTAAAGCGAGACGGCTCAAGACGCCAGCCTGCGCAAGATATGTGTCAAGTGTCTTCAGGATTGGAAAATTAATGCACGTCTTCCCAGTAATCTTGTTTCAGTGCATAGGCGGCTACTAAAAATAAGATCAACACTAGAATCGCCCAGATCCCATGTCGGCGAACTAATTTAGCAGGTTCGCCCACATAGACTAAGAAATTGACTAGATCCCGCGCAGCTCGATCGTACTCTTCCTCGGTCATTGAACCTGGCACGACCAATTCGTACTGAGTTTTGCTGGCTCCATGGCCGCCACCATGGCCATCATCGGGCTCTTGCTCGGCATGGTGAACCTGTTTTTTCAATCCCTCTAGCTCCCATAAGACGTGGGGCATGCCAACACTGGGGAAAACACTATTATTCACCCCATAGGGGCGAGATTCATCCAGGTAAAAGCCCTTCAAATAGCTATATAACCAGTCCGCGCCGCGTACTCGAGAAATTACGGTAAGATCCGGAGGTGCGATACCAAACCACTTTGCCGAATCTTCTGTAGGCATGGCGTTAACCATCAGTTCACCGACTTTCTGCCCGGTAAACACCAGGTTGTTCAACACCTGTTTATCGGTCATGCCTAAATCCTTAGCGACTCGATTATAACGACTATACTGCAAGCTATGGCAACCCATACAATAATTAACATAATATTTAGCACCCCGTTGCATGGAATGCTTGTCATTCAAATTCACAGGCATTGTTTCCAACTCAACGTGAGCGCCACCTGCGGCCCAAAGGTGACTGCTCATTGCAGCCATCAATACCATGAATAAAACTCTTTTCATTGATACACCTTTCTATGTGAGACGATCAGGCAGAGGTTTAGTGCTATCTATGGAAGTATAAATAGGCATTAATAAGAAAAAGCCAAAGTACACCAAAGAGAAGAATCGAGCCAATTGTGTATAGAGCTCCGTGGGCGGCATTAAACCGAGATATCCGAGTCCCAGAAAGGCGATCACGAAAGCAGTCAATGCGATTTTAGTCAACGGTCCCTTATAGCGAATAGAACGCACCGGACTTCTATCTAACCAGGGCAGAAAAAAGAACAGCATGATAGAGGCACCCATAGCTATGACGCCCAACGAAGTGGGTTCAAATAA
>OBJS01000351.1_pt1 | contig 11019 bp, 5 predicted proteins | sample 1519851 | NCBI WGS metagenome assembly OBJS01 (sample SAMN03019806, study PRJEB22545) | beach sand metagenome | biome: beach; feature: sea beach; material: beach sand | place: USA: Municipal Pensacola Beach, FL | collected 2010-10-20 | depth 25-47 cm m
TAAACGCCGGAGTTAGAAAGGCGTTGGGACTCCGGCGGCCGGAGTTCGGCATACCGACGTTGAAATTTCTGATTTCGAACCTCAGGGTTCTCTTTTAAGTGCCTGCGAATGCCTAAGGGCGCAGGCTTATTGATATGAACACCCGAGGAGATAAAAGCGCCATTGAGTAATTTTGCATAAGAATATCGACCAAGCTGGGTATCATAAACAACGGTATAACCCGTTTGTGTTTCATACCGAGCGTAAAACTCATCCCCATAAATAACCAGTTCTACCGCTGGGCCAGCGCTCTGCCCACAAACAATCACTTCACCATCAAGCATACTCATTAGAATCCCTCCTCCGACTGACTCGATTAAAAGTTTTTATTATTCGTAATTAAGCGGTTTTTAACATCCCGTTTATCTGGTACAAGGCGCCTTTAAGGCGTGCTTTTAAGTGTATGTAGTCAAACTGACTGCCTGGCCAGAGCCGCTTGAATGAAGCCGGTAAATAATGGATGACCATCCCGGGGGTTTGAGGTAAATTCAGGATGGAACTGGCAGGCAATAAACCAGGGATGGTCAGCAAGTTCGATCACCTCGGCCAGTGCTTCACCACCTTCCGAAAAACCTGAGATCCGTAAACCTGCCTGAGTCAGTACATCTTTATAGTTGTTATTCACCTCATAGCGATGACGATGTCTCTCAACAATATCCGTGGTGCCATAAATTTCTGCCACTTTAGACCCCGAAACCAGCTTACACGCTTGTCCCCCTAGCCGCATGGTCCCTCCGAGATCAGAGTGCTCATCCCGAACTTCCCTTTGTCCGTCTGATGCTTCCCACTCCGTCACCAGAGCAATGACAGGGGCCGGGGTTTCAGGCACAAACTCTGTGCTGTTTGCGCTAGCAATACCTGCGCAATTACGTGCAAACTCAATAACAGCAACCTGCAATCCCAAACAAATACCCAGATAGGGAATTTTTTGTTCTCGAGCATACTGAACAGCGATCACCTTACCTTCAATACCCCGAATGCCGAAACCACCTGGGACCAAAATACCATCGAGTTTTTCAAGGCTCGCGGTACCTTCAGATTCAATGTGTTCAGCATCAATGTACTCAATATTAATACGCGCTCGACATTGAATACCCGCATGATCCAGGGCTTCATTCAGGGATTTATAAGATTCCGTTAATTCGGTGTATTTACCAACCATACCGATGGTGACTGTCTTTTCTGGGTTCGTCATCGCATCGACCACCCGGTCCCACTCACTCAAGTCGGCCTCGGGTAGATCCAAATCAAAGTGCTTACACACATAAGCATCCATGCCTTGGGCCTTAAAAACTTCTGGAATGCGGTAAATACAATCCACATCCATCGCCGAGAAGACCGCCTTTTCCTCAACGTTCGTGAATAAAGCAATCTTTCGCCGTTCGTCTTCGGGCAAAGGTTGTACTGACCGGCATATCAGGATATCTGGCTGGATTCCGATTGAGCGCAGTTCTTTAACAGAGTGCTGCGTCGGTTTGGTTTTTAACTCACCGGCGGAGGCGATGTATGGCACCAGCGTAAGGTGCATGAACAACGTGCGGCTATGACCATACTCAACCGACATTTGCCGGATGGCCTCCAGAAATGGTAACGATTCGATATCACCAACTGTTCCCCCTATTTCAACCAGGGCTACCTCAGCACCACCAGCACCTTCAATAATCATGCGTTTAATTTCATCGGTGATGTGTGGAATAACCTGAATGGTTGCGCCTAAATAGTCTCCCCGCCGCTCCTTCCGGATCACATTTTCATAGACACGACCCGTGGTGAAATTATTCTTCTGGCTAGTCTTTATATGAACAAAACGTTCATAATGGCCCAAGTCAAGATCCGTTTCTGCCCCATCTTCCGTTACAAAAACCTCTCCATGCTGATAAGGGCTCATGGTACCGGGGTCAACATTGATATAGGGGTCCAGTTTTAGCATCGTCAACTTAACGCCGCGTGCTTCCAGCAAAGCCGCCAAAGACGCCGAAGCGATTCCTTTACCCAAAGAAGAAACAACACCACCAGTGATAAAAATAAAACGCGTCATATGTTTTTGATGCCACAAGAAAATGGGGGGAGGTGCGGAAATAAATAACCGCCCAGAATGGGACGCCAGTTTAACAAAACTCTACCATGCGAACAATGGCCGGGTGCCCATACCCTGTACAATTAAAAACCGTCAGGTGTTGTATAAAAAGCCTCGTCCACAGCAAAGCCATATACTGCTGCTAACGTATTCCCAACATAAATCAGAGGGGTACGGGCGCGCTCCCAAGGTGGTACCGCCCACTCCTGAAATAACGTTTTAAGGGTCTTACGCATACCTCTGCCAGCGGGTGTTATGATCTCCCCTCCTTGACGAAAACGAACGTTGATACGCCCTATCTCTGGCCAGGTAAAACCCTGTTCCAGCAAAACATCCATTGACAACGGTTGAGGCAACCCAGGAACCTGTAAAAGTTTATTCCCTAACTCCCAGTCAAGACGCTGCCGGCTATCAAACACCGGCTGAGGATCCATCGCATAGAGTTTTCCAGCGTAACGGCGAACCTCACCACCTCCCCACGTGACACAGGGCATCGCATCTTGTCGGGCCAAAAGCAGTTGCTGGAGAATTGTTTGCAACTTAACTTCCGACGGCATCGCCAAATTCAAGGCATTTAACCAATAGCGGATAAGATTCTTTTGCTCCAACAGACTTAATTTCAACAATGCATCAACCTGCAAGGTTTGATCATCCGGACTTTCTATGTCTCCAAGCAGACGCGTCGCACTTAAATCGAGTAATTCTACAGCCTCGCCTTGTAAACGAGCCACTCGGCTGATCGTTTTGGCATATCCAGGCCATCGTGTTTGAATCCGGGGTAGGATCTCGTGCCTTACGTAATTCCGATCAAAATCACGGCACTCATTACTGAAGTCATCAACCCAATGGAGTTGGTTATACTCTGCATATTCTTCCAACGCTGTACGATTAAGCATTAAAAATGGCCGCACATGCCAGCCTTGTGCAAAAGGTTTACGCAGCGGCATTGCCGCCAGCCCCTTGGGTCCAGCCCCCCGTAACAGCTGTAAAAAAACAGTTTCAACCTGATCAATCTGGTGATGTGCCGTGAGTAAAAGGCCTTCCTTTGGCAGCACCTTCTCAAACACTCCATAACGGACATGGCGTGCTGCCGCTTCAAGACTCTCTCCAGCATTTTGCGGCACTGTAACAGTGAATTGTTCTAACGGAAGATGAAGGTGAGCAGCCACTTGAGCACAGTGCTTTGCCCATTGCCTACTTTCGGCCTGCAAGCCATGATCCACATGAATCACAGAAATTGAAGGTGCACGACCTTGCTGAAGTAGTTTGGCCGATGCGTGAAGCAAGACGTGTGAATCAAGACCACCGCTATACGCAATTAACCAAGGTGACGTCTGAGAAAACTCAGTAGCCTGACAAATAGCACGGGACACCGGCTCATTAATGGATAGAGACATTGTGTTGTGCCTAACCCATCAAAAGCTATGCGATGTCCTTGAATCGGCCGAAGCTGTTAATTTTTTCAGTCCGCCGGGCAATCAAATGGTCTGCGGATAAAGCGCCTACTTCTGTCAGGGCACTCAGCAGTGATGCCTTGATTGATCCGGCCATCGCGTCGACATCCCGATGTGCTCCGCCAAGCGGTTCATTGATCACCTGATCAACAAGTTCCATCTCCAATAATCGATCAGAAGTAATACCCATTGCTGAGGCGGCATCGGCTGCTCTTTCAGACGATTTCCATAAAATCGATGCACATCCTTCAGGAGAAATAACCGAATACGTCGCATACTGGAGCATGTTGACACAGTCCCCAACACCAATAGCCAAAGCCCCCCCTGAGCCCCCTTCACCTATCACCGTACAAATGATAGGCACCTTAAGATTGGCCATTACAAATAGATTATGCGCAATCGCCTCACTTTGTCCGCGCTCTTCAGCATCAATACCCGGGTAGGCTCCTGGTGTATCAATAAAGGTCAGTACAGGCATTTTAAAACGCTCCGCCATAGTCATCAGCCGCTTGGCTTTACGATAGCCTTCAGGCTTGGGCATACCAAAATTTCGTTTTATTTTTTCTTTGGTATCCCGCCCTTTTTGATGCCCGATAACCATCACGGATTGCCCATCAAGCCGCCCAATACCACCGACTATCGCCGCATCATCCGCAAATGCTCTGTCTCCATGCAGCTCTTCAAAGTCCGTAAAAATACGCTTAATGTAGTCAAGCGTGTAGGGACGAAGTGGATGCCGAGCCAGCTGCGAGATTTGCCAGGGAGTTAACTTGGCAAAAATGGATTTCGTCAGCGCTTCACATTTTGACTCCAGCCGCTGAATTTCCTCACCGATATTGACTTCAACGTCGCCCGTGGCATAGCGCAGGCCTTCGATTTTGGCTTCTAACTCGGCAATAGGTTGTTCAAATTCCAAAAAGTTTGCATTCATAAATTTATTCAAAAATTGATTAGTTATTGAAATAAATCAGACAACGCTGATGAATTCATGGTGTCAACGTCCCGTTAATAAAGCAACTTGATTTTCACCCACCAGTTTTTTGAGTTGAATGAGTAAATTATCAGCTGGACGAACCCGCCATGTTTCCCCCAACTCCAGGCAGGCGGAGGCATTCGGCGTATGGTACTTGATCCGCACCTGGCATGCTTCTTCTTTTTCTTCCCGGTATTCCGCTATCAGTTGGCTAAAAGCATCCATAAATCCGTTTTGCGCCGTTTGCTGGAGTAGGTTAACTTCAAGAAAACGGGAGAAATGAGCGCGTGCCTGTTCCAAAGAATAAAGTGCATTCGCTCTTAATTGATAGCCTCCATTAAAATCGTCATACCGCCACTCACCTCTCACGACTAACAGCTCATCCATGCGAATAAGCTCACCTTGCTCAGCAAACAGCTCTTGCCCGATAGTGACTTCAGCCCGTCCAGCCTGATCATCCAGGGTGATAAAAGCCATCTTTCCACCACGCTGTGTATTCCTTGTTCGTATCGCAAGGATTAAGCCGGCTGCTGTCACACTGACGCCTCGCTTGCGCCCTTTTCCGAAACCGCTATTGGCAGATTGAGCCTGATAACGATCCATTTGATCAGCCAGTCTGCCGTCTGTGTATTGACTCAGTTCCGGCAGGTGTTGAGAGATCGGGTGGCCACTGAGATAAAGACCGAGCGTCTCCTTTTCTGCCCGTAGTTTTTCATCATCCTGCCACTCAGGTTGCAGGTTAACCGCATAGGTTTCTGTGGCGGCAGCCGAGCTAAGCGGCATACCAAACATATCGACCTGTCCACTCACATGATCACGGCGCTGTTGCTCAGCCGTTTTGATCGCCTGCGCCAAACAGTGCATCATCGTGGCGCGGTTAAGACCTAAACCGTCCAGTGCGCCAGCACGGATGAGTGCCTCCAGCACGCGGCGGTTCACTTTTTGGGAGTCCGTACGCTGGCACAAATCATCCAGACTGGTGAAATCACCTTGCTTTTCCCTCTCTTCGAGAACAAGGTCGAGCGCCGATTCGCCAACACCTTTAATCGCACCCAGCCCGTAGCGGATCTGAACATCAGAAACGGGTGTAAAGCGAAAAGCAGAGTGGTTGACATGCGGGGGTAAGACTTCGAGGGACATGTTTCGGCATTCTTCAATCAGCGTCACTACCTTTTCGGTATGATCCATGTCCGCAGACAACACAGAAGACATGAAAGCCGCCGGAAAGTGTGCCTTCAACCACGCCGTGTGATACGAAAGTAACGCATAGGCTGCCGAGTGCGACTTATTGAACCCATACCCGGCAAATTTTTCCATTAAGTCAAAAATGTAGGTCGCAGTCTCTTCATCAATCCCACGGGTTAGTGCGCCTTCTGTGAAAATAGCTCGTTGCTTTTCCATCTCCTCAGGTTTCTTCTTGCCCATAGCCCGACGCAGCATATCGGCGCCGCCCAGGGTATAACCTGCCAAGACCTGGGCAATCTGCATCACCTGTTCCTGGTAAAGGATCACCCCGTAAGTGGGTTTGAGGACCGGTTCCAGGTCCGCGTGAGGATACACAACCGGTTCATGACCATGTTTCCGCGCGATGAAGTCATCAACCATGCCGGACTGTAAGGGGCCAGGACGATACAGCGCGACCAGGGCAATGATGTCTTCAAAACAATCGGGCTGGAGCCGCTTGATCAACTCCTTCATTCCACGCGATTCCAGCTGAAAGATTGCGGTGGTTTCTGCGTTCTTCAAAACACGGAAGGCCGCCGGGTCATCGAGTGGGATGTTATTGAGGTCGAGCGCTTCGGACTGTGTCTTGTTAATGAGTTTGACCGCTTGATCAATGATTGTCAGCGTTCTCAAACCCAAAAAGTCAAACTTCACAAGACCGACAGCTTCAACATCATCCTTATCAAATTGAGTCACCAACCCCGAACCGTCTTCTTCACAATAAAGCGGCGTAAAGTCGGTCAATGACGAAGGTGCAATCACAACCCCGCCGGCGTGCTTGCCGGCATTACGCGTAATACCTTCCAGCGATTTTGCCAGCTTGATTACTTCTTGTACTTCTTCGTCCGCATCATGAAGCTTGGCCAGGTCCTCGGACTCGTCCATCGCCTTGCTCAAGGTCATTCCAATTTCAAAGGGGATCGCTTTGGCAATTTTGTCCACAAACCCATAAGGGTGCCCCATTACCCGACCAACATCGCGTACCACAGCTTTGGCGGCCATCGTGCCATATGTGATGATTTGAGATACTTTATCGGCTCCGTACTGGCGGGATACATAATCAATCACGCGGTCCCGCCCTAACATACAAAAGTCGATATCAAAGTCAGGCAATGAAACCCGCTCCGGGTTCAAGAACCGTTCAAAGAGTAAATCATATTCGATAGGATCGAGGTCCGTGATACCCATGGCATACGCCACCAGAGAGCCCGCACCGGATCCCCGGCCCGGCCCGACCGGCACATCGTTATTTCTTGCCCACTCAATGAAATCTGCAACGATCAGGAAGTAGCCGGGAAACCCCATTGTTATAATGACGTCCAATTCAATTTGCAGGCGTTCGCTGTAGGTTTTCTGTACTTCAGGAAAGTTGGAGGCACTGGGGTCAAACAACTCTAACAAACGCGCTTCAAGCCCGGCTTTTGCTTGTTGGGTAAAATACGCTTCCGTTGTGAACCCTTCAGGAATGGGAAAGTTGGGAAGAAACGTTTCCCCTAAACGCACTTCCAGTGTGCAGCGTTTTGCGATTTCGACGGTGTTTTCGAGCGCCTCAGGAAGATCCTCAAAAAGCTCGAGCATCTCATCGGCGGAACGCAGGTACTGCTCTTCAGAGTAGCGGTGTTCACGGCGCGGATCGTCTAATACCCGGCCTTCATTAATACAAACGCGAGCTTCATGCGCTTCGAAATCTTCTTTTTCAAGAAAACGGACATCGTTGGTCGCAACCACCGGGCATTCCATGACCTCCGCGATATCGAGTGCGCCTTGCAGGTAAGTCTCTTCGCCGTCACGCCCAGTTCTTTGCAGTTCCAGATAAAAACAGTCGGGGAAAAGTCCCATCCAATCAGCGGTTGCCTGTAAGGCTTTTTCTCGATCACCTCGGAGTAGTGCTTGACCAATATCGCCTAGCCTGCCACCAGATAAGGCAATCAGCCCCTCTGTTTGTCCCACAAGCCAGCTGCGTTGAATAATCGCTCGGCCTGCCTGTTGCCCCGCCTGATAAGAGCGAGAAACCAGCCGAGTCAAGTTTTGGTAGCCCTCGTCATTCAAGCACAGTAAAACGATGGGAGATACCTCGCCCTCTTCCCCTTGCACCCAAGAGTCCACACCAATGAGGGGCTTTATGCCGAGATTCAAGGCTTCCCGGTAAAATTTTACCATTCCGAAAAGATTGCTCTGATCAGTCAATGCGACGGCCGGCATCGTTTGGGCCACTTTTTTCATCAGCGGTTTAATCCGAACGATACCATCTACCATTGAGTATTCGGTATGCACCCTTAGATGAATGAATTTAGGCGCCAGGCTCATAATAGAGTGCCTTGCTTAAGGATGCGTTGCACGGGGGCAAAACTGGTCCGATGCACCGGTAAACAGCCATATCGAGCGAGTGCAGCCAGATGCTGCCGGGTAGGATAGCCTTTATGCTGCCTAAACCCGTATTCTGGATGGAGGGCGTCTAATTCGATCATCTGCGCATCACGCGCAACTTTGGCCAAGATCGACGCGGCACTGATCGCAGCTACAGTAGCGTCTCCTTTCACAATAGCCCGGCAAGGTATGTCGACATCGGGACAGCGGTTGCCGTCGACTTCAGCAGAGTCCGGCTTTAGAGCCAGCCCTTCAATGGCCCGCTTCATAGCAAGCATAGAAGCATGCAAAATATTAAACTGATCAATTTCAGCCACACTGGCCTCCGCAACTGACCAGCTTAATGCCTGGTCTTTAATTACAGTTGCGAGCTGTATCCGTTTTTTTTCACTCAGTTTTTTTGAGTCATTCAGACCATCAACCGGTGTACTTGTCGAAAGCACGACAGCGGCGGCAACAACACTTCCCGCCAAGGGTCCACGACCGGCTTCATCAACCCCCGCAACATAACTTTCCGTAATCATTTATCCGCACACAACCCTTTGTCATGACTGGAATGATGGTATCATATCGCCAAGATGCTCGGTGAATGCTTCAAGGCTGATTCGATGGTCAACCGCCAAAATTGTCGGGTGCCACAATTTATTGACGGCATTATTTTGTCACTTGAGGCAGGCTTACTTTCCATAATGTCCTATTTTGGGGCGCTCCAAATTCACAATGCTCGCTCGAGCAAAGTATTGTGCTACCGAACAGTGCAGCTGTGCACATTGACGTTACACACCGAGGGTTTGTCCTCGGCCATCAACAGGTTTTCTCTAGAAAAAAACACTGCTAAACGGTCATTTGATTTCACGATTTTCACTATAAAATAAATAAAATCAATCTAAGCTTTTGTTTAAAAAGGAATCATTCAAACGCTTTACCTGAATGAAATTTAATTTGCATGTATTTTGCTTTAGGTATAAATAAAAGGTGAACAAAACTTTCGTTGAATGGAATTTAGGCCAAAAATAAGTGTCCTAAAAAGAAATTAGAGGTGACGAATAATTTTTTCGGGTGATGGGTGATTGACTAACTGAAGCAATTTGCTGTTAACAGATCGAACCGGGAGGTCGCCGTGAGTATATTTAATCACTACCAGGATAAGTACGAGAGAAACAGCCACGAAGAGTACTCTATTCAAGAGTATTTGGAACTTTGCAAATCTGACTCCTCTGTTTATGCAACCGCTGCAGAGCGCATGCTACTCGCAATTGGTGAGCCAGAACTGATTGATACCGCTCAAGACTCACGCCTAAGCCGTATCTTTTCGAATAAAATCATTAAGCGCTATCCCGCATTCAAAGACTTCTACGGCATGGAAGACGCGATCGAGCATATTGTGTCCTATTTCAAACATGCCGCTCAGGGACTTGAGGAAAAGAAACAAATTCTGTACTTGCTTGGGCCGGTGGGCGGTGGAAAATCTTCCTTAGCTGAAAAGCTTAAAGCACTGATACAAAAAGTTCCCTTTTATGCCATTAAGGGCTCGCCAATTAATGAGTCGCCACTGGGTCTTTTCAATCCCGAAGAAGACGGCGATATCCTTCAAGAAGATTATGGTATTCCGCACCGCTACATTCAGGGACATATGTCTCCCTGGGCCATTAAACGGCTTCACGAATATGGCGGTGATATCAGCAAGTTCCGTGTTGTAAAACTTTACCCTTCTATTCTGGATCAAACCGCTGTCGCAAAAACTGAGCCCGGCGATGAAAACAATCAGGATATTTCATCACTGGTCGGTAAAGTCGACATACGCAAGCTCGAAGAGTTTTCCCAAAATGACTCTGATGCCTATGCCTATTCAGGTGGGTTATGTAAAGCCAACCAGGGGTTGCTTGAGTTTGTTGAGATGTTCAAAGCACCGATTAAGGTGTTGCACCCCTTGTTAACTGCAACACAGGAAGGCAGCTACAATGGCACAGAGGCCATCGGCAGCATCCCTTTCCAAGGCATCATTCTTGCGCACTCAAACGAATCTGAATGGCAAAGCTTTAAAAACAACAAAAATAATGAAGCCTTCATCGATCGAGTTTATATCGTCAAAGTGCCTTATTGCCTTCGTGTCGATGAGGAAGTCAACATTTATAAAAAGTTACTGGAAAGCAGTTCGTTGGCCGATGCGCATTGCGCGCCCGATACTTTGAGAATGCTTGCCAGCCTGTTCGTTCTCTCCCGATTGAAAGAACCTGAAAACTCCAGCATTTATTCCAAAATGCGTATTTATAACGGAGAAAATCTGAAAGACATCGACCCAAAAGCAAAATCGTATCAGGAATACCGTGATACCGCAGGTGTTGATGAAGGGATGAATGGCCTATCCACACGATTTGCGTTCAAAATTCTCTCCAAAGTGTTCAACTATGATCACTCCGAGGTCGCTGCAAACCCTGTTCACCTAATGCATGTGCTTGAGCAGGAAATTGAACAACAACAATTTCCCCAGGAAACACACGATAAGTACTTGCAATACATTAAAGAATATCTTGCAAGCCGGTACATCGAGTTCATTGGCAAAGAGATTCAAACAGCTTATCTCGAATCCTACACAGAATATGGTCAAAATATTTTTGACCGCTATGTAACCTACGCGGATTTTTGGATACAGGATCAGGAATACAGGGATCCGGAAACCGGGGAAAACTTCAATCGTGCTTCCCTGAATGAGGAGCTGGAGAAAATTGAAAAACCGGCGGGTATTAGCAATCCAAAAGACTTTCGTAACGAAGTGGTGAATTTCGTCTTGCGCGCTAAAGCAAGTAATGCGGGCAAGAACCCATCATGGCTGAGCTACGAAAAACTTCGCACTGTGATTGAAAAGGCGAACCTGCTTTTCGGTA
>OBJS01000352.1_pt1 | contig 11009 bp, 20 predicted proteins | sample 1519851 | NCBI WGS metagenome assembly OBJS01 (sample SAMN03019806, study PRJEB22545) | beach sand metagenome | biome: beach; feature: sea beach; material: beach sand | place: USA: Municipal Pensacola Beach, FL | collected 2010-10-20 | depth 25-47 cm m
GAATAACGATGACAAACACCTGGCTATTGGCTTGTTAGAAAGCGTCTGTCAGTTTATCGTCAAAGCATGTAAACCGGAGGTTAAAGATGAGTGAAAACAAACCAGATAAAAAAAGTGGATATGAAAGTATTCGTTTAATGGGGCTTTGGAAAAGTGAAAGCAAAAACGGTATGACATATCTGCAAGGCACCTTTACATCCAGTTCAGTTATCACTATTTTTCCAAACAACTACAAAGACGATCCCGCTCAGCCAGACTACATTGCTTACCTGAATCGAAAGTCAGTGGGTGACTGGAAAAAACGAAAATCCGGAACCAGAGAAGAGGCACCTTCAGCCGATAACGGCACCTTGCCGGACGACGATATTGCCTTTTGAAAAAAGGTTGTATCGCTAAAACCTTTGCTGCATAGTGGTTTCAAACTCCTGTGAGGAAAACTTATGGAACTTGAGACGCTCGACCTGGCAAAGGCATGGCAGCTTCATGACGCTGGCAAACTTCATGGTTTCTACCGGATGAGTGAGGATGATTACAGGGCCGCACCTGGCCTGAACCAGTCCCAGCTTAAAATTATGAAACGCTGTCCCGCACTATGCAAATCCGGCGAAAGAAGAATCAGATCCAGAGCCCTTGATATCGGAACACTCACACACCTTTTGTTGCTTGAGGGCAAAGATAAGTTTGATGAGATAGCCTGTCCTATGCCTGACGGGAATCCAAGAACCAAGGTTTTCCGGGAAAAGAAAAAGGAACTACTTGCTGAGGGTAAGCTTCTTTTAGGTGCTGAAGAACTCGAATCCATATTCGGTATATGGAAACAGTCAGTAAAAGATCCCATGGTTGTTGCTGCATTAAAAGGCGGGTTAAAGGAAGTCGCAGTCTTTGCTTATCATCCTGAATTCGGATGTCTGATGAAAGGTAAGATTGATCACCTTGATTTTGAAAATGCAGAAATCACAGACCTGAAAACAACCAGTGACGCAGATATCAGAGCCTTTAACAGGTCAGCAAAGATATACGGATATGATTTTCAGGGGGCTTATTATCTTGACCTGGTAAACCTTGCTATTGGTAAAGAGCATTTCAAAACCTTTAAGATACTTGCAGCCTGCAAGATACCTCCCTACCTGTTTAACTACTTCAAAATTGCACCTTCAGACATTGCCCTTGCAAGGCGTGTTTATGAGGACTGCCTCAAAGAATATATCGAGTGCGAGAAAAACAATCACTGGCCTGGATACGATCAGGAATGGAAAACGCTTAATTTTGGGGGTTACCGATGACCGGACTTATCTTTGAACAGATTCCAAAGATCATGAGAGACATTAAGCCGATCGGAAAAGATCAGTACAATCAGCAGCAGAAGTTTAAGTTTCGTGGGATCGACGATATCTACAATCATTGTCAGTCTGTACTTGCTGAGCATGAGGTTTTCACAGTCCCGGAGATCATTGGCAGGGAACGAACTCAGGTTGTATCCCGGTCTGGTAGCAAAATGTTTCACTGTGTCAATCAGTACAAATTTCATTTCTATGCTAAGGACGGCTCCAGTTTTGCCGCATATGCAGACGGCGAAGCAATGGATACCGGGGACAAGGCCAGCAACAAATGCGCTGCTATAGCTCACAAATATGCACTCCTGCAAGTGTTCTGCATCCCGACCGCTGATCTGCAAGATCCTGACTCTGAGAGTCCTGAGCTGGCAGGTAAACCAGATTCACCAGTGAACCGGGTACAGCAAAACCAGCAACCAGTGAACCGGGTACAGCAACCAGTGAACCAGGTACAACAAAACAAAACATTTCCTGACGTGAAAAATACCATTAGTGAAGCGCAGGCAAGGCGTTTGTATGCTATTAGAAAGAGCAATGGCATTGAGGATAAGGAATTTTTTGAACACCTGAAAACCGAATACGGCGTTACTTCAGACAGATTTCTGACACCGTTTCAGTACAATCAGATCTGCGAAGCTTTAGAGGGTGAGATTAAAAATGATGGGATTCCGTTCTGATTCGACAGGGCGGGATTTTGAGATCAGCCAGCCAACCCAGTGGATTGACTGTGTTCCTTTCCAATCTCCAAAAAGAAATTAAAAAAGAACTGCTGAAATCAGAATTAACTGTTGAGCCAACAAAGGCTCTTCAGCTAAAAGTTTATCCAGAGAGTGTCTCAGTTTGCAAGCTATTCACTTTCCGGATGTCTACAAAAAAAGGTTTAAAAAAACTCTTTGAGTTTTCAAACCAGCTAGAAGCAGAATCTCTGCATCAAGTCCGGAACAAACCTTCCCTTTTTGCGTTCTGGCCTACTAGTGGCAGAACATGAGTCTTGTAACTCGACTCAGTCCGGATCGCAAGCTTTAAACGACTAAACTGATAAAAAAAATGTCTCTCAAAACATTTTCAAAACGATACAGTGGTTTACAAGACCAGGTTTCAGACGGCGGAAAAAGAGAGATTAATTCAACGGAGGGTTGAATGGACGAAGAAATTAAAATGATCAACATGGGTCAGCTTTATAACGGGGGCAGATGTCTCAGGGCAATCTGGCATATAAAGGAAATTTCAGTTTATGAACGAATCATCCTGGTCTATCTGGGAGCTATTCTGGATTTTAGAGGCGACTTCTCAGAGGGCAAGGCGGTGTCAAAAGAAACCATCGCCAAAACCACAGGCATATCAAAAAGTAGTGCCATAAGGGCAATCAACCAACTCATCAAAAAGGGATACGTCACTCAAATTCGCAGAAAGATTCCTGGTCAAATGAAGCATGATACCTCTCTCATTTTCATGACTCACGAAGTCTTCCGGCCTTACCTCCATTTCCTTAAGCAAAAATACGCCGAGGAATATCAGAGAAATAACGGCGGGTTGGGGACAGAAATTTCTCAGGATGATTTGATAGTGTCTGAGAGACACCTTCATAGTGTCTGTGAGACACCATCAGTAGTGTCTGAGAGACACCAACCTAGTGTCTGTGAGACACACATGAATCCTCCCTCTAGTAATAACAATCCTTCTAAGAGTCCTGATGTATACCCGCCTACTTCGGCGGGGTTATTTCCAGACTCTGAGAGTGAGGTTCAAAAACCGAAATCGAAGAAACTGGTCAGCAAGAAAAAGGCGAAGAAAACTACCACTAAAAAGACCGTCAAAAAGAAAACTGTCGCTAAAAAGACTGAGCCGAAAGAACTGACTCCCAGTGTCAAACCCGGCGAGAAATTTCCGCTCACTAAGAAAGGTGGCTCGTACCCAACTAAGGCACCTGAAGGCTATGTCCCCTCAGAGGCCGAGAAAGCCCTGGGAGAAGCCTGGAAGGAACACTATGAGGCATCCACTTTCCAAAAGAACAAAGAGTACGGGATCAGGGATTTTGCTTACTGGATGCACCTGCTTATTTTTTACTCAGATCTCAATAAGCCTGAACCAAATGTTGAATCCATTTCTGCCTTCATTCAGTTTCTTGTTCATCGAATGGATGCCAAACGAGGCTGGCCTGGATGGGGCCAAAACCTTGTGAGTATTCCAAAGGCACTGGTCATGCGTAATGGCTCACACAAGTTATCAAAGGCATGGAAAGAGTTTTCGCCTTTCTACCAGGAACGCCTGGCACAGGTTCAGCAGGACCAGAAATGGGCGGAGCAACGTGAACGGGACGCTAAGATTCTCGGCTACATGCCACCATTCTGATAGGGGTTTGCAGTGGAACAAGCTAAGATATTTTCCATGAAGGTGGACAAAAGTTTTATTGCCAGATTTCTGCGAAAGCTTGCGCTTACCAAAAAAGGTGCGCCTGACTTAAAGGAATCAACTGACTCAAGAATTCCGGATATTTTTGATGTCTGGCTCGAAGTTTTGTGGGTCTATACTGCGAGCGAAATAGTTAAGGCATACAAAATAATTGCTGATGAGTTTGTGTTTTTTCCTACAGAGCCTGAAGTAGTTGATCTGATCAACGGCTTTAAGTTTGGAACCATTGAGGCCCGCTTCGATGAGTTAATCCTGATCCTGGCTGACTTCGAACAAAAACGAACTCAGAGTCTGATGAATGGTGTCGGTCCTAAGAACCGAACCTGTGATGAGATACTCGCAAGAATTATTGACCATCTCGGCGGGCTTAATCTGATCCTCAGAAAGTGGGGTTCAGCCAATCTTGAGAAGCACAAGCCAGTATTTGCAAAGGCTTACAAGTCTGTAATTCGTTCATATCTGTATGGGGAATTTGATGGAAAATGCCTGCCTAAAGTTGGTTTCTCTGATGCCGTTCCCATTGGCACTCCTGATGCTCTTTTGTTGCCTCCTGCTTTTGTCCCAGGGCCAACCCATTCTGAGAAGAAAGCGCAATCGGCCTCTGATAGGACTAGATCTCTTATCAATGAATTTAAAGAATGGGGTAGACCAGAGCCAGAACCAGTGCCAACCGAAAGATTGAATTTTGCTACAAGGGTTCACAGGGTAGCGTATGAGCAGGGCTATATCGCCTCTCAGGAAGTTCCCGAAAATTTCAGACCTAACAATCTTTCAAGGGAATTGCAGAAAGCCCTGGCATGGTGTCACAAAAACAATGAGAAGCTGAATTCATTTTCAATTTTCAACCCCTCAAAGGGCTGGTTTAGCAAAGACCTCATGATAGCTGATTACTTTTTTCCGGAGCAAGATCCTTTATTTGATGAGCCACGTGGAGCAGCCAGACCGGACAACGGAGGGTTTTAATTAGCAAAAAAAAATTGCGTTATAATATATGAATACACCTGAGCAAGGGAGGCTGTTATGATCACAGATGATCAGTTCGACCGTATTAAGCACAAGCCCAAACCCAGTTTACAGGATGTAGCTGTACTCATTGTTCATTGCGAACAGTTAAAACGTGTTAACGAGTCTCAGGCAGATGAGTTAGGTAGAGCCCTGCTTCAGCTTGACAGGTTGCAAAAAAGGCTCAAATGGTATCAGCAAACAAGCCTAAAGGTTATGTAAAAGAAGTAACTTGCATCGATTGTTTGTTTGTACAAAAGTTGTCTATACCAATGATAATTAATAAGCAGTTTCCGAACTGGATATGCGAGCATTGCGTCAAAAAACGCACAAAGAAAAAAGGCTCCTGGATTTTCTGGACTTAGAAAACGAAAGGACTACGCATGATTCCATGGGGTATCGCAGCAACGGTGTTGCTTAAGTTGGTTGATCTTATACTTGACCGATCTCTCAAAGAAAAACATAAAGAGATAACAGAAAAACAAGTTGAAAAATTCTTTGAAAAACATGGTGACAAATACAACCTTGTAAAAAAGGAATCCCATGGTCAAAAAGACGGCAAAACACCTTGAATCCTACCTGCAAAAACAAGTTCTTGAATGGATAAATACGCTGCCAGATTATGTGGTGTGGCGAAATTACGTGGGGCCTATTATCAGGGGTAACGGTATCAAGTGTCCCAACCCCATGGCAGGCTTTCCTGATGTGTTCGGATTCCTTCCCAGTAACAGACCGTTTGCTATCGAGTTAAAACAAAAGCAAGGTAAGCTTCAGGAAAACCAGATTGAATGGATGAAATTGTTGCTTTCCAAAAACGTTTTGTATATTGTTGGTCGCGATCTGGCACAGGTGCAAGCCGACCTGTTAAGCGAAACATCAACAAAAAATGTGTCCGGAAAAACCATGCTATCGGGTATGTTTGATTAATCGTTTATAGGTACGCCAGTCTGGGGGCGGGTTCATGGGGCCTGCCCTTACATTATCCTGCCAAGTTTTTTTCATTTCGAAATTTATAAGCTATGGATATGATCGATAAAAATGATCATAAACGGAGTTATATATGACCAGTCATGAGAATGAAGTCACGATGGTTCCTTTAAGTCAGATCATCATAAGAGAGGGTTGGAATATAAGGCAGGATGCAGATTCGGACGTGAAAGAACTTGCCGGAAGTGTTGAAAAGGTCGGGTTGTTGTCACCTGTCATCCTCAATGAAAACATGGAAATTATAGCGGGCCATCGCAGATATCATGCGATCAAGTCACTCGGCTGGGTTGATATACCAGTGGTGATTAAGAAAGTTGATTCGGAAGCTAAAGAGAGGCTCATTCACATTGATGAAAACCTGGAACGCTCGGATCTGAACCAGCCCTTGCGGGAAAAAGCTTTGGCTGAAAAGTATGCGATGTATAAGGATCTGGTCAAACAGGGAATCAAAAAACCATCTGATTTTATAGAGGAAACAACCAAGCAGACCGGGCTATCAAAAGCCACAGTCTACCGTGGAATCAATCGACACGATAACGCAAGTGATAAGGTCTGGGAAGCATATACTCACGATGAAATCGGCTCGGCTCAAATGGATGAACTGATACGTTTGCCAAAGAAAACGCAGGACAAAATCTTAAGGGCAGTGAAAAGAGCAACATCGGATGAAACCAATTATATTGTTAACGAAGAACTGGCAAAGTTAAACGTCCCGGCCGACTATGCAGTAAAACACCCGACTAAGGGAACCATGCACTGCGACAAGCTTGCCTCTATCACTCACCTTGAGAGTCAGAAATATCTGGAACTTCTTAAGGCAGTAAACTATGAGCAGATCTGTTATAAAGCTGATCCCGGAATATGGCTTAAATTAAAGTCTGTGATTACAGATATTGAATTGCAGGTTCAGAAAATTACACGCAATGACGATGTTACATGTCACGAGTAGATCTGGTTTTCTCATATTCTTTCATGAACTCTTCAGTATTGAGCCGTCTTTTGATCATATCTCTGATCAGTTCAGATCCATTAAAACCGTTGCGGTCTATATAGGCGTTCCATTGATCAAGCAATTCCTTAGATATCCTAATCTTTAACCAACGGTTGAATACCATCGGCATTCCCGGCTTTTTCTTCTCTGTCACTTCCGTTCCCGGCTGATCTATTCCGGGTATTTCGAAACTTTCCAGGTAGTCGGGAAGGCAGGGTAATAACTCGTCCTCGTCCATGGGTTGAATCTCCCATAATCCTAATGATATCGCAAACTTGCAAAGCCATAAAAACCTCCTGTTAAAAGACTATCTCATAACAGGAAAGGCCGGGCTATTAACTATTTTCGAAATCAAAATCTTTACTCTTCTTTTCAATATTATCCGCAAGGTTTCTTAACAGGTCGGGCATATTTTCGTGGACTAATTTGTTAACTGAAGCTGAGAAACCCGGTCCATGCTTACCATCAAGAACAATAAGTATTCCCAGTTCTGCCCCGCAATGGTCAAGTGCCTTTTGAAGTGGTATAGCATACTTGCCAGCATTTTTAATATCTGTATCGTACATCTTTAACCCCTTAGCAGTTCTTTAAGCATAGATCTTATTGCTGATGGTTCACCTTCAAAGCTTATCTTGACGTTGCTATGGACTATCTCAGCATGGTTATCATTGATAAGTCTGGCCTGTTCTGGCTGTTCTTGTTTCACTGTCTGTTTTTGTAAAACCAGTTCGTTATTTTCTTCAGTCTTAGGTTCTTCAGGCTTTTTCTCTAGGTGCTGATTGGCTTCCCGCTCCTTTTGATAGACCACATGTAAAGGCATGATCTTTTTTTCGAGAAGTTCATCAATGCTTTTGACGTTGTATGTGTTTCTTAGCTCTATGAGAGTTTTGCATCGGTATTTTTGAAGAATTTTTCTTCTCTGTTCGCCGTACACTTTCTTGTATTGCTTCAGTTCTTCTTCATTGAGATCCTGATATCGCTTGTTTTGCAGTTCACCAAGATTAAACCACTGTCCCCTGCGTAGCACTTCATCATTGGTTTCGGACGTGTCGTTTTCTTTTGGTTTTGGTTTGGGCTCTGGTTCTGGCATTTCTTCAGGAGGTTTTCCGGTAGCAAGCAATTCTCTTTGTACCCTACTCCAGTGAAACCCTCTGGGTTTAACAGCGTACCAGGGTTCCCGACCATCCCAGCCTTTAAGCTCCCAGAATTCCTGAACGTTTAAACCCTGTCTCATAGCCCTGTATATTTCAGGCTTAAGATTCTCCCATTGCCTTTTCATCTGTTCACTTCTTTTGTATCCCATATCAAACCCCATGTTTTTTGGAATAGTCAGCCATAAACTTATGAATCTGTTTTTCTATATCCTGGAGGTTTCGTATTGAATCGTCCTCATTATCGGAACTGCCTATAACATGTTTGAGGTAAGCGAAGCATTCAGTGAAACCAGCGTAAAAAGCGTTTTTCATTTCTTCTCTCTGGATCTCTGGTGCTTTCCGGCTTATCACCATGAACGCAAACTGATTCCAACTATTTTCTATATTCATTTTTTCACTCATTTCGCTGCCCAATCAATTAGATGTTGCATTAAAAAGACAAAACCAACGCCTGCCATGAAGAAAGTATGTCGGTCCCATTTACTGAGTCTTTCCATTATCATCATGTGAGACATAATGAATTCTCTGGTCTCTCTGACCTTTACAGGCTCGTTAATTTTGTTGAGATAAACCAAGGTGTGATCGTCGTAGAAATCAAAAGAGTCTATGAACTCTTTGTTAAAAAGTAGCTCACGGCCTGATTCATAACTAGTAAATGGGATAAACGCTCTGAGTCCTTTAACTTCAGTCATCCCCTCCAATCTCCTATTCCTGACCATGCCAGTTCAAGATCTCTTAGGTAGAAAGGCTCATTTGGGGCTCTTAATGCGACTCCGTGAATGATGTTAAAAACATCATGTAAGCCATCCATACCAAAGCCTGCATAAAGTTTTTCACCTATTTCTCGAACCTTTTGTCTGTTCTCTCCTAGAAAGGCAGACTTTTCAGCGTAGGGAATATCTTTCATTGATTCATCCTGAATCATTTGAAGCAGAACACCGACAGCCAAGCCTTTATTTATAGCCTCATATGTATTTCTTTCTGACATTCTCGTGTCCTTTCTTTGCATCGTCTAAGCTTATATATCTTTGACAGTAAACGGCCTCACCAGATTCATCACCTTGCTTAAATACCATGGTTTCAAACAGAATAGGAACAGGATTCGCAGGATTAGTATTGTGATCGGTTCCAAGAAAAATGGTGCTTATAACAAACCTTTTTGTTTCATGAAGGGCTATTTTTCGATTAGAAAATTTACGATACCAGAGTCTCCATTTCTTATAGTCGTCACAGGGGACTATCTTTTCATCGATGAGCATATAATATTCAGGATATTTCATGACTTAACCTCATCGAGTCTGAATACAATGGGATTAACAGATAGTTCAAAAAACACTGCATAAGTCCGACCACAGCCAGCTAAATCCCTTGAACGATTGCAGTAAACAAACTGTCTGTCGTAGTTTGCATATTTAAGCTGAACCATTGAGACATTCTCCTGCCCGCAATGAGGGCAATAGGTTGATACCTTTTTCGTGTTCATTCATCTATATCCAAAAAGTCTATTTTGCTTGTTTCGATCTTTTTCAAAAGCGGGCTATCTGCCTTGAGTGTCTCTGGGAAGGCCAGTATCTGATGGTTCATGCTGTTTTTTATTTCAAAGTCTATGACTCTGGGATTAAGTACGTATATCTTATATGCACCGGCTGATAGTGTCCGGATGAATGACTTGTCTTTGAGTTTTTTAACGGCCTTGTATACGGTTGTACGGCCTTTTCCACTTACTTCCTGCAATACCTTAGAAGTACATGAGACGGTGCCACGCTTGTCGCAGTGTTCAAACAGGAAGGTGAGAATACCAGCGGCCACAGGATCGGTAGAACAAAGTTCTCGTAAGGCTGGCAGATGACTCTTATACAGGGATATCATTTCCTCTCTGGTTTCTTCTCTGTCTTTGGAATGCGAATTGTAGATCATAGTAAGTCCTGAAAAGTACCTGAACTCAGGCTACCGCAAATTGACGCAACAAATATGTGTTCATTAGACTGAACATCATGTTTATATATCAGTGGACGCTATGTTTCGCAAGCCTGAACATGGGCTATTTCAATATCAGTTATAACGGGGGGTTATATGGTGTCGGCTATTAGCAGAGATTTCGGTAAATTGGTCAGACAAAAAAGGCGTGAACTTGGGCTATCCCGCTTTGCCCTGTCAGAAAAGGTTCTGATATCGAGCCAGTCTATCGCCGGATATGAAAACGGTGTTCAGGAAATTGCCATGACAAGGGCCTTTGCCCTGGCCGAATATCTTGATATTAACCTTGATCAGTTCATCGACCGAAAGCTTGATGACACGGAGTCACTGATTAGAAAAAATGCTCCTGATGAGATATCGAAACAAGCCTTGCTTCAGACACTTTTTGAAATGAGAAAAGCCCATGGTTCTCGATCTTAGCTATATGGTAGTTGGTTGGATTGGAGCATTCATGTTAGGTTTTGCGGTTAACGGGCTATTTCAGGAATACAGAGAGAGGAACAGAGACGATGAATGATGGTATTTACAGCTTAAAAGACACTCAAAGGATAGCAGACCTTTTGCAAAAACACGGTGCTATAAATCTTGAATATTCAGACGACAATCAGATACGTTTAGAACTTTTTATTTGTTATAGCTTTGTGGTCATGGGTAAGTTTGGAGGAAATCCAAAAGGCCACCTATTTTTAGCTGTCTATGGTCACGGTGCTTTTCATTTTGATGCAACAAAGTATGTAAGTGTAAGCTACTTAATCGATAAATTAGGGGTATGCTCAAGAGCAGCGACTCAGATATCTGATCTCATCAGGGAGATTGGGAGGCATTTATATCCTGAAAAACAATACAAAGTATTACCAACAACTCTACCTGAGAATCTGTATTTGTCAGATGGTATCGAGGTTTTAGTATGTGCAAGTTGTAAAAGAGCGTCATGTTGGAAAGGCTTTTTTTATTGCGAAGACTATAAAACTGCATCTACTTTGATCATGACAATAAAGGAACTGAAGGAATTAAATCTTGAGAATCCTGAACATTGGCTTAAATGATTACTTTCCAAAATACAAAGGCCGGGCTATCGGCAATTGAATCCCTTCAGAGTTTTCCCAGACCGTGGTGATTGGAATAGAACTGGAGTTGCTCTTGGTCAGTGTG
>OBJS01000353.1_pt1 | contig 11004 bp, 7 predicted proteins | sample 1519851 | NCBI WGS metagenome assembly OBJS01 (sample SAMN03019806, study PRJEB22545) | beach sand metagenome | biome: beach; feature: sea beach; material: beach sand | place: USA: Municipal Pensacola Beach, FL | collected 2010-10-20 | depth 25-47 cm m
CCATCGTGTTGCTTGCCTTGGGTGGGCGCACCACAATGGCCGGCGTATTGACCGGTCTGCCCGTTGTGGTGTTGACCACCAAAGGTGCCAAAACCGGCTTACCCCGGACCATCCCCCTGCTGTGCATCTTTGACCAGCAGCAACCTGGCACGCTGGCGCTGATCGCTTCTAATTTTGGCCAGGCTCACAATCCAGCCTGGTACCACAACCTGAAAGCAAACCCCGAAGCCTCGTGCACTCTGGACGGCGCGACACGCACTTATCGAGCGCGCGAGATCGAAGGCGAGGAATACGAGCGCATCTGGCGTTATGCGCTGGCGACCTACCTGGGTTTTCCCCACTACAAAATCCGCGCCGGCGAGCGGCATATCCCCATCATGCTCATGGAGCCGCAGGAAGGCTGACCCCTCTTGCTCAGTCGTAAACCACGACCGATCTGATACTCTTCCCCGAGTGCATCAGGTCGAAGGCCGTATTGATTTCGTCGAGCGGCATGGTGTGGGTGATGAGATCATCGATATTGATTTTGCCCTCCATGTACCAGTCGACGATGGTGGGGACATCGCTGCGACCGCGGGCGCCACCAAAAGCCACCCCGTGCCAGGAGCGTCCGGTAACCAATTGAAAAGGTCGCGTGGCGATCTCCTGCCCGGCGCCGGCAACGCCGATGATATAGGACTCGCCCCAGCCTTTGTGACAACATTCCAGCGCCTGACGCATGACTTCGACATTGCCAATACATTCAAAACTGTAGTCGGCACCACCGCCGGTCAAGTCGAGAATGGCTTCAACCACATCTTCTGTCTCAGCCGGATTGATAAAGTCTGTCATGCCAAACTTTTCAGCCAGTGGCTTTTTATCGCTATTGATATCCACCCCGACAATCTGCCGCGCGCCCACCATGCGGGCGCCCTGAATAACATTCAGGCCAATACCACCCAAACCGAAGACGACCACCCGCGAACCAGGGCGCACCTGCGCGCGATAGACCACGGCACCAACACCAGTTGTGACGCCACAGCCGATGTAACAGATCTTGTCAAACGGGGCATCGCTTCTCACTTTGGCAACAGCAATCTCCGGCAACACGGTAAAGTTGGAAAATGTCGAACACCCCATGTAGTGCAAAATGGGATCCCCGCCGAGGGAAAAACGGCTGGAGCCATCGGGCATGACACCCTGACCCTGCGTCGCACGTATCGCCTGGCACAGGTTTGTCTTGGGATGCAGACAAAACTCGCAAGCTCTACACTCGGGTGTATAGAGCGGTATCACATGATCGCCCACTGAAACCGACGATACACCGGCGCCGACTTCACGCACGACACCCGCGCCTTCGTGGCCGAGGATTGCCGGAAACGCGCCCTCTGGGTCGTCACCCGACAGGGTAAATGCGTCGGTATGGCAAACGCCGGTGGCCTTGATCTCCACCAGCACCTCACCGGTTTTCGGTCCCGCCAGATCGACTTCGTGAATCTCAAGTGGTTTGCCCGCTTGAAGGGCAATTGCTGCGCGCGTCTTCATGGTAAATCCTCTGTCTTAAGAGTTGAGCGGGCCTTTAATTGACTGGCATCGACACTACTGATGGTTATATTCTAAAGCAAGCTCTCGCCAAGCCCGGCATTCGCCGGTCCGGTGATATGTATGGTTGTACAGGATCAGAAAAACTCCGCGCCACCGAAACCCGATGGCGGAAAAACGGGAACTTCGAACCGAGAGGCGATACGCGCCTGGCACCAGCTCGAGGAGGCTCAGGCCCTCGACAGGCTCTTACCTCTGACCCATCTCGAGCCGTCCGCACTGCAGCAGGTTTCGCGCCACGCCGAAACACTAATTGCCCTGATTCGCCAGGATAACGCTGAAACGACTCGCCTCAATCAGCTGTTGCAGGACTACGATCTCTCCAACGAGGAGGGCGTCGCCCTGATGTGTCTGGCGGAGTCTTTGCTGCGGGTCCCCGACAACAACACTGCCGACCGCCTGATTGCCGACAAACTCAGTGCCGGCAACTGGCGTAGTCATCTAGACGAAAACCAGCCGTTCCTGATCAACGCCGCAGCCTGGGCTCTGGCTTTGGGCAAGAGCATGACGGCTCAAACCGAGGCCCGCGGTAACATTTCAGACTTGCTCGGCCGCCTCGGAGCGCCAGTATTGCGCACGGCTTTGCGCGCTGCCATGTCCGCCATTGGCGAATTGTATGTCTTTGCCGAGAATATCGACGAAGCCGTCAGGCGCGCGCGCGGACAAGCTCGGCCCTACGAACATTTCTCTTTTGACATGCTCGGCGAAGCGGCCTGCACCGAGGCCCAGGCAGAAGCATTCTTTGTCCAATACCAAAGCGCTATTCGTGGCCTGGCCGCCGGATCGGACACTCTCACGCAGCCGGCGGTGTCGGTGAAACTATCGGCCCTGCACCCTCTCTACCGGCCGGAAAAACACGAACAAGTGGTAAACGAGCTGTACCCGAAACTGCTGGAATTGTGCCTGCAGGCGGCGCAGAACGGCATCGATGTGTGCATCGACGCCGAGGAAACCGACCGCCTCGAACTGAGCCTCGACCTGATTGAGCGATTGCTCGAGGAAAAATCCCTGCACGACTGGGGCGGACTCGGTCTAGCCGTCCAGGCCTATCAAAAGCGCGCCTATCCTGTGCTCGCGTGGTTGGCAGAGCAATGTCGGCGCGCGGATAGCGTCCTGCGTGTTCGCCTCGTTAAAGGCGCTTACTGGGATAGCGAGATCAAGTGGGCACAAACGCTGGGGTTGGGCGATTTCCCTGTCTATACCCGCAAGGTCAATACCGACCTATCGTATCTCGCCTGCGCGCACTTTCTGCTAAACCAGTCGCGGCTTCAGCCTCAGTTTGCCACGCACAACGCAGTAACCATCGCCACTTTGCTAGAGATGAACCGCTCAAACAAAACACCGATCGAACTGCAGCGCCTGCACGGCATGGGCGAGGCCCTGCACCGCAAAATCAATGAAAGTCACCGGATTGCCACGCGGATTTACGCCCCCGTTGGTATCCGTGAGCGGCTTCTGCCCTACCTGGTGCGGCGCTTGTTGGAAAACGGCGCTAACAGTTCATTTGTCAACCAGATCGCGCGCGACGATGTCGATACCGGAACCCTTGCGTCGCACCCCACGGCGATTTTTCAATCCCTGACGACGGTAGCCAATCCGCGTATCGCAAAACCGGCCGATCTATACGCGCCGGAACGCGTAAATGCAGCAGGTATCGATTTTTCCAACCGCGAAGAGGTCAGCGCGCTTTACGAATCCATGAACTCCGCAACAATCCCGGTTCAGGCACGGCCGCTTGTCTGTGACGGCCCCGGCCACGACACCGGCGATCGCAACACAACCACAGCTGCCCGGCAGCGACAGGCGAATCGACGCCCGGTGATCAACCCCGCGAACCAGCGAAACCCGTTGGGTGAGGTGATCGACACGACCGTGGAACAGGCTCGGCAGGCACTCGAGGCAGCCGATAAATTTACACCGACCTGGAGCGCGTGGAACGCAAATGACCGGGCGCAGTGCCTGATTCAGGCTGCCGATTTACTGCAACAGGAAAAACCCGGATTAATGACCCTGTGCATCCGCGAAGCAGGCAAAACGGTTCAGGATGCGGAGGTCGAGGTCAGAGAGGCCATCGACTTTTGTCGCTATTACGCAGCACAGATGCGGCATCTGGCCCAGCCTGTAGCGCTGCCCGGACCGGTAGGCGAAGACAACCATCTGCTGTGGGAAGCGCGAGGCCCTTTTTTGTGTATCAGCCCTTGGAACTTTCCCCTGGCGATTTTCACCGGGCAAGCCATGGCCGCTGTAGTTTGCGGTAACCCGGTACTCTTGAAACCGGCGGAGCGCACCAGCCTGATTGCGGCCGCGGCTGTCGACATATTTCACCGCGCCGGTATTCCCGTACCCGCCTTGCAATTACTGCCCGGGAGCGGGGCGGCGCTCGGAGCGGCGCTGCTGGGCGAACACCGACTCAAGGGTGTCGCATTTACTGGCTCGGTAACCACCGCCGCAAACATTCAGCGTCGCCTCGCCGCGCGCGACGATGGGATTATTCCCCTGATCGCGGAGACGGGCGGGCAAAACGCGATGCTTGTCGACTCCACTGCACTGCCAGAGCAGGTGGTACGCGACGTAATAAAATCTGCATTCGTCAGTGCCGGGCAACGCTGCTCGTGCCTTCGGCTACTCTACCTGCAGGAGGATATTGCCGATGACCTGATCGAACTGATCAAGGGCGCCATGAGGCTGCTGCGCCTTGGCGACCCCTGGCAGCTAGCCACCGACGTGGGGCCTGTTATCAGCGCACAAAGCGCACAGGCGCTACGCAGCCATATCGATAGTCTCTCCCGCGACGCCCGTGACATGTATGCCACACCCCTGCCCGACGACCTGCCGGAAGGGCATTTTGTCGCACCCACACTGTTGGAGTTACACGACAGCCGCCAGTTAGAGGGCGAGGTCTTTGGCCCGGTATTACACGTAGTGCGGTATGCAACCGAAGATATCGATGCGGTGATATCGGCGATCAACGCCACCGGCTTCGGGCTCACCCTCGGCATCCACAGCCGCATCGCTTCGTTCTGCGACTACGTTTCGCACGCGGTCAAAGTAGGTAACGTATACGTCAACCGGCATATGACCGGCGCAGTAGTCGGCAGCCAGCCCTTTGGTGGGCGCAACCTGTCCGGTACCGGGTTTAAAGCCGGGGGGCCAAACTATCTCAAACGTTTTATGACCGAAAAGTGCATGTCGGTCGACACCACTGCGGCCGGCGGCAACGCCAGTTTGCTGGGCGATAGCCACAGTCAGTGAAACTCGATCTGTCGAGCCAACTTTGCTTTTTGCAGTAAAGCCAAGGAGTTGACAAGGATAAAAAAGCGACTGTTTGTTGTCTCAACATGAGTGAAGGCAAATTAATGCGAGGCGGAAATGACTGACCCCTTCGGCCTGATCCACCAGTACGGACTCTCTGAAATGCATTTCAGAGCAGACCCGCCATCGGGCTTGCAGGCAATCATTGCCATTCACAACACATACAATGGACCGGCTCTCGGGGGCTGCCGGTTTATCGAGTATCCCCGTGCCGAAGACGCTATTCGCGATGCCGCCAGACTCGCGCAAGGTATGGCCTGCAAAGCCGCTCTCGCCGGCCTGCCACTGGGCGGCGGCAAGTCAGTGGTAATAAAACCCTCGGGAGATTTCGACCGGGAAAAACTTTTCGCTCAGTTTGGCCGGTTTGTCGAAGACCTGGGCGGGCGCTACATTACGGCGCTCGACAGTGGCACCAGCCTGCAGGATATGGACATCATCGCCCGCCACACCTCGTACGTCAGCAGCGGCACCCGCTTCGGCGATTGCAGCGAATCCACTGCTGCCGGTGTCTTCCAGAGTCTGCAAACGATTTGTCGGAAAGTGCTCGGCCCGAAACTGGGCCCAAAGACGACCTTCGCCATACAGGGCCTGGGCCACGTGGGAATGCTCCTCGCGAAGTTACTACGCCGGGCCGACGCTCGCCTCGTGGTCTGTGACCCCGACCCCGCTCTCGTGTCAGAAGCCAGGCGCGAGCTTGGCGCCCAGGTAGTGTCGCCTGACGATATTTATCACCAGGACTGCGATATCTTCGTGCCCTGTGCACTGGGCGGCATAGTGAATGACGCGACAGTGCCGCAATTTCGTTGCTCTGTTATTGCCGGGGCTGCCAACAACCAACTGGCGGACGACCGACATGCCAAAGTCCTGCACGAGCGCGGTATTATCTTCATCCCGGATTTCGTGATTAATGCCGGCGGCCTGATCCACGCCAGCCTGCGTTACTTCGGACACTCCGAGAACGAAATTTTCGAGCGGATCAGGGAAATACCGCTGCGCGTGTCGACGCTGATCGATACGGCAGCAGAAAACCACATCAGTCCCTGGGAATATTCGCTCGGATTGACCCAACAAAAACTAGGCGAGGCGGCCACAATAACGCCCTTGCCGCATCAAGACAGCACACCGCTGTCGCCGCCCTCAAACCGGTCTGTCGTCAACAGGTAACCCATCATGCGCGGTCGCCATCGATTTGCCATTCCTTTCCTGCAGTACCTGGACACGCACGGCGAGGTCGACGTGCCGCTACCCGCATGGACGAGCGATATCGAACGCCTGCAAAAGCTCTACGAGCAGATGGTATTGGCGCGAACACTGGACCAGAAAGCGGTCGCACTGCAACGCACCGGACAGTTGGGCACCTACCCTTCCACTCTTGGACAGGAAGCCGTTGGCGTCGCCATCGGTCTCGCCATGCAGGCCGATGACGTGCTGGTTCCATATTACCGCGACGCCATAGCGCAGATCCTGCGGGGTATGCCACCGGAGAATATACTTTTATTCTGGGGTGGCGAAGAACGGGGCAGTGATCCCGGTGGTGCCAGCCAGGACTTTCCTCCCTGTGTTCCCGTAGCGACCCAGTTAAGCCACGCCGCCGGCGTAGCCACCGCCATGAAGCTACGCAACGAAAGTCGCGTTACTCTCGTTACCTGTGGCGATGGCGCGACGTCAAAAGGGGACTTCATGGAATCGCTTAACCTGGCCGGTGTCTGGCAACTACCATTGGTGGTCGTGATCAACAACAACCAGTGGGCCATTTCGGTGCCGTTAAAGCAACAAACCGCCGCACAGTCACTGGCCCAGAAAGCGATCGCCGCCGGCATCGACGGCACCCAGGTAGACGGCAACGACGTAATCGCCGTATACGATGCAGTAAAAACCGCTCTGGACAAAGCCCGCAAACTGCGTCAACCAAGCCTGATCGAGGCCGTCAGTTATCGACTCTCAGACCACACCACAGCAGATGATGCCAGCCGCTATCGCGACCAGAAGGAATTGAACGTCCATTGGGCCGAAGAGCCGATCGGTCGCTTTCAACATTTCCTGCATACCCGCGGCTATTGGGATGAGGCTCGGGAAAAAGCCCTGCAGGCACACTGTCGCGAAACAGTAGAAGCGGTTGTAGCAGCCTATCTCGCCGCCGAGGCGGAAAACCCTGAAGCCATTATTGATTACCTGTACGCATTTCTGCCCGCCGCTCTCGAAGAACAACGGGAGGCGATCGGACGAAAAGCCGAAGTCCTCAATGGCCAGGAGAACCCGGGAGCGTAAGCAATGAACAAACCCGGTCTTGAGCTGAGCGTACCCGATACCGAATCGGTAACGATTGCCGAGGGGACGCTGGTGGAGGCGGTGACGCTGGCCCTGCGGTACGAAATGGCACGCGATGACTGCGTCGTGATCCTGGGTGAAGACGTCGGCGTTAATGGCGGCGTATTCCGGGCTACCGAAGGCCTGCAAAAACAGTTTGGCTCGAACCGGGTGCTCGACACGCCACTCGCTGAAGGTTTGATAGCAGGCATCAGCATCGGCATGGCCGCCCAGGGCTTGAAACCGGTAGCAGAAATCCAGTTCATGGGATTTATCTTCCCGGCACTGGAGCAAATCGCCTGTCACGCGGCCCGACTGCGCAACCGCACCCGCGGCCGGCTGTCGTGCCCCCTGGTGATTCGCGCCCCCTTTGGCGGCGGTATTCGTGCACCAGAACACCATTCGGAAAGCACCGAAGCTTTGCTCGCCCACCTACCTGGGCTGCGCGTGGTAGTTCCCTCCTCCGCCTACAAGGCCTACGGCCTGCTGCTGGCCGCCATTCGCGATCCGGACCCGGTTATTTTTCTCGAACCGAAACGCATTTACCGGGCGCAGCGCCAGCGTATTCCGAACGACGGGCAAGCACTGCCCCTCGATACCTGCTTCACCCTGCGCGAAGCCCAGGTTCCGAACGACGGGCAAGCACTGCCCCTCGATACCTGCTTCACCCTGCGCGAAGGCACTGACCTGACGCTGGTAAGTTGGGGCGCGATGATTTCCGAATGCACGCAAGTGGCCAACGACCTGGCAACCAGAGGCATATCCATCGAACTGATCGACGTCGCCACGATCAAGCCACTGGATATGGAGACCATCGTCACCTCGGTAAAAAAAACCGGGCGCTGCGTTATCGTGCACGAGGCCCCCCGAGCCGGTGGTGTCGGCGCCGACATCGCCGCCCAGGTCAACGAACAGGCTTTCCTCGAACTTCAGGCGCCAGTGGCCCGCGTCACCGGATTCGACACCATTATGCCTTACGCCCGCAAGGAGGATATTTACATGCCCAACACCATCGATATCCAGAGCCAGATCGAAAAAACCCTTAACTTCAGCTGATTGACCAGCGAACTGCGAAATGTAAATAGCAGCGGAAAAACTAGCGATGCGTTACTTCAATCTGCCCGACCTGGGTGAAGGCCTGCAGGAAGCGGAAATAATCGAATGGAATGTCTCCGTAAACGACCAGGTGGAGGTCGACCAGTTACTCGTCACGGTCGAAACTGCTAAAGCCGTGGTGGAAATCCCCTCGCCTCAGGCAGGCGCAGTCGTTTCTCTGTTCGGCAAACCGGGGGACATCATTCATGTTGGCCAGCCACTGGTCGAATTCGCCGGCGACGATGGGGAAAGCACTACGGTTGTGGGTCAATTAAACACCAGCGCCACCGAAGCTGGCGAAGACGTTTTTATCATAGGGGCTGCAACCAGCGACCGAGGCAGACGGGCGGTCAAGGCGACACCCGCTGTGCGGGCACTTGCCAAGACACTGGAGGTCAATCTAAATGCTGTAAGAGGCACCGGCCGCGACGGCCTCGTCACTCGGGAAGATATAGAGCGACAGGCGGGGATCGAAGAAAAACTGGGACCGGCTACACCGCTACGCGGCGTGCGCCGCTTCATGGCTAAATCCATGGCGGAATCGGGCGCCTCGGTAGTACCGGTGACACTAACCGACGACGCCCGTCTCGCCAGCTGGAAAAAAGGCGAAGACACGACAATCAGGCTCATCAACGCCATTGCCGCGGGGTGTCGTGCAGAACCCATTCTCAACAGCTGGTTTGACGCCGCAACCAGGAGCTACCGCGTGCGACCCAATATCGACGTGAGTATCGCTGTCAATACACCCGACGGGCTATTTGCCCCCATATTGCGCGACGTGGGCAATCGCAACAGGGCGGACCTTCGCAAGGGTTTGAATCGCCTCAAAAAAGATGTGAGGGCACGCACTATTCCCCCAACCGAAATGATCGGCGCGACAATCGGGCTGAGTAATGTCGGCACCATTGCCGGCCGTTACGCCAATCCGGTTATTGTGCCGCCAACGGTGGCTATACTTGCTGCCGGCCGCATTCGAGACGAGGTCTGCGCGGTGGACAAAAAGCCAGAAATTTTACCAGTAATGCCGCTGTCGCTGACGTTCGACCACCGATTGATTACCGGTGGCGAGGCCGCCAATTTCCTCGCCGAGGTTATCGCCAACCTGGAAACAGACTGATCTCCAGGTGATCAGCCCAGCACGTCGACAATGGATTGGCGCAATCTTTTAACGAATAGATCGATCTCTGACTCCTGGATCGTCAGGGGCGGCGACATAACCATGTTATCGCCGACTGCGCGACACAACAGGCCGTTTTCAAAACACCGGTTGTGCACCGGTACGCCAACCCCCGTGGGATACTCGGCAGGATTGGGCGCAAAGGTGATCGCTCCCAGCAAACCATAGTTGCGTATGTCGATCAGATGGGGAACGTCCCGCAAGCTGTGCAGAGCATCCTCCCAATATCGGCCAATCGGACCCGACGCACGCGTCAAAAGCCCTTCTCTCTCGTAGATTTCAAAGGCCGCAAGACCAGCTGCCGCTGCGACAGGCGCACCCGCGTAAGTATTGCCGTGAAAGATCTCCGGTACCCCGGCAGGGGCGGCCTCAAAGATGGTCTGTTGAATGTCCTCCTTGATGAACACCCCGCCCATTGGCACCGTACCGCCGTTTATGGCCTTGGCCGTAGTCATCAAATCCGGCGTCACACCAAACTCGACCGACGCAAAGGCCGAACCCGTTCGACCAAAGCCTGTAACTACTTCGTCGAATATCAGGAGAATATCGTGCTTGTCACAGATTGCCCTCAATGCCGCGAGATAACTCTGCGGCGGCGGCACCATACCACCAGCACCAACTACCGGTTCAACAATAACAGCGCAAATATTTTCTGCGCCTCGAAACGCAATGATCTGCTCCAGCACATTAGCCTTATCAGCACCCTTTTCCGGCAGGCCGCGACTAAACGCATTGCTTGCAATATCCAGCGGGTCAGGGAGAAAATCGACACCATCGATTGTGGGAAAACCCTTGCGATTGTTGGTGATGCCCTGCAGTGAAGTACTACCGACGTTGACGCCGTGGTAGCCGCGCTCTCGTGCGACAAATCGTGTTTTGGTAGCTTTACCACGAGCGCGCTGGTAGGCGGTGGCAATTTTCATCGCCGTATCGACCGACTCGGAGCCAGAATTGGTAAAGAAAACTCGGTTCAGCCCTTCGGGCGCATACTCGACTAACTTTTCGGCAAACCGAAAGGTCACAGGTGAACCAAATTGAAAAGGCGGGCAAAAATCCATTTGCATCAACTGAGCATGCACCGCGTCGGCCACTTCTTTTCGACTATGACCAAGGTTTGCACACCACAGCCCCGCGGTGATATCCAGGATTTCGCGCCCGTCACTCGTGTAAACAAAACACCCTTCCGCGCGCTCGATAAGTCGCGGGTTGGCTCGAAAACCTCTAACATTAGTAAAAGGCTGCCACCAATTGTGCAAACTTGCCTCTTTCATATCCGCCCCCAAAAAATAATAACAACCGCGGTACAGATGACCGGCGATTTGGTTGGCCGCGCATTTTATCTCAAGTCAAGCGCCACTTTGTGAACCACGCAAGATTTTTAATGTTTGCTTAGTCACAGCAAGCTTGCATAATAGGAAAAACCTGACATACGCGCCATAACACTTTGATATTAAACAGCTCTCAAAACTAGTGGCCACATTAAACCTGCCACCCCTGCCCACACCACCAAAATTGTAGAACGGCTCTATGGC
>OBJS01000354.1_pt1 | contig 10968 bp, 10 predicted proteins | sample 1519851 | NCBI WGS metagenome assembly OBJS01 (sample SAMN03019806, study PRJEB22545) | beach sand metagenome | biome: beach; feature: sea beach; material: beach sand | place: USA: Municipal Pensacola Beach, FL | collected 2010-10-20 | depth 25-47 cm m
GTGAGGTGGAGGCCTTTGAAATAATATCGTTTGGGTTCGGTTAAAGGCCCATCATGCGGGAAAACCCAGCACGCCGGGCGCCTTCGCAGGCGAGACGTAATCCCTCGTCGTCACGAAAATCGGTAAACACCGTGTTGCAGGCCTCGATGCCGGCGGACGTGGCGGCGGCGAGACAAAGACTGCGTGCTGTGCGAAACAGATCATCCCAACCGCCATCCGGCAGCAAATGCGTTTCCGCACCGACGTCGGCAGACAGATCAAACTCGCCCCAACTGACGTGGGATAGACGCGGACTACTGTCTTTCAGTCCTCCAAGGTTGAACAGCGCCTCGCCGGTTTCCGTGCCGATCACCAGTATTTTTACGTGTCCCGGCGGCACTCCCTCGCGCACCTCAAGGGCACTTAGGTAGTGATCCAGACAGATGACATCCTCTCGCTTGCGGTACTTGGGTAACAGCACATAGTCCGGCGCGCCGCCTATTACCGCGGCCAGGTCGTCCAGCGTCATGGCGCCATCAAGGGGATTAATGCGCACGAGCAACTTTTTCTCGCGCTTCCCGATTGGATTGGCGTCCAGGTATTCCCGGGCCAGGCGCCTGCCCTCCTCCTTGCGGCTCAGGGCTATGGAATCTTCCAGGTCGAGGATCAAGCCATCGGCATTGGTACCCGCCCCCTTGGCTATTTTCTTCTCGCTGTCTGCCGGCAGGAAAAGCATGGATCTCATGAGCGATTACTCCTTTCAGGCGGCCGAGGCGTATCAGGCCGTGGGACGGGTCGCCATAAGGGCGGTACGTTTGACGGTCGCGACCAGCTCATCCCGTTGGTTGAAACCCTCGTGCAGGAAATTGACGATACCGGAGTCGTTGCGCGACTTGCTCAGGCGCTTATCGAGCACAGTTGTGCGCGCTCGAATCGTGTCGCCGTGAAAGGTCGGCCGGGGGAAAGCGACATCGGTCATACCCAGGTTGCCCAGCGTCGTGCCCAGTGTAAGTTCCGTCACCTGGACGCCGACAACCAGGGCCAGCGTAAACATGCTGTTGACGATGCGCTGTCCATGAATGCTGTTCTTGGAAAACTCGGCATCGAGGTGCAACGGCTGGGTATTCATCGTCAGGCAGGTAAAGAGCGTGTTGTCATACTCCGATACCGTACGCCGCACTTCGTGCTCAAACACTTTGCCTTCCTCAAAATCTTCAAAATACAGACCGGCCATGATCTCCTCCCCCTGGCTATATTGACAAAGATCCGGATTGTAGCACTTCTTGCTCGGGCGGCATTGGGCGCCATACTCGCCTTAATCGAGCTTCTAAATCGAGCTTCTAAATCGAGAATGCGGTTGTGACTCGCACCCTCCCGATAACGGCCCTGCATATCCAGAACGATCGAACCGCGCCAAACAAACGATCTCGCGGCGTCATAGTCGAATAAAGTCTAGACCGGCACGCTATGCTGTCACACTAGGCCTACCCTTAAAGTCTATAATTAAAAGGGGCGTGACGGCACGTCGGCCCGGATCATCGGCGATCACAGGCGGCCCACTCGGGGCCGGAATTCATTAACATGGAGATAAGGTAATGTCGTTACGAATCAACGATCAGGCACCCAATTTCACCGCTGAAACAACGGAAGGCACTATTGATTTTCACAAGTGGCTCGGCGACAGCTGGGGTATTCTGTTTTCGCACCCCAAGGATTTCACGCCAGTATGCACCACTGAACTCGGTTATATGGCGGGTTTAAAGCCAGAGTTCGACAAGCGCAACTGCAAGATCATCGGCCTCAGCGTCGACCCCATCGATAATCACGCCGAGTGGGCGAAAGATATCGAAGAAACACAAGGGCACGCGGTCAATTTTCCAATTATCGGCGACAAAGACCTCAAGGTCGCCAAGCTGTATAACATGCTGCCGGCCGACGAAAGCGGTACATCAGAAGGCCGTACGGCGGCCAACAACGCGACAGTGCGCTCGGTATTTATTATCAATCCCGAGAAAAAGATCAATCTGATTCTGACTTACCCAATGACGACCGGCCGCAACTTTGACGAAATCCTGCGGGTGCTCGAATCAATCCAGTTGACCAGCAGACACAAGGTCGCAACGCCGGTTAACTGGCGCAACGGAGAGGAAGTGATTATCGTGCCGACGGTGTCGGATGAAGAGGCAAAAGCCACCTATCCAGAGGGTTTTACCACCCACAAGCCTTATTTAAGAACCGTCAAACAACCCGATTGATGCGGTAGCCGGTATAAACCGCCCGCCAAAGGCGACAGCGGGCGGTTTACGCACCGGCAGCCAGGGCTTCATCGACCCACTGCAAGGTGCGATTGTGGCAATTCAACAACTGTTCCTGAGACAACCGCAGGCGTTGACAGTGAGCGTCGAGGTTTTGCCAGAGGCCTTGTTCAAAATCCCGAACAAGTTCCAGCACCGCGGCGATGCGCGCGCCTTCGCTCGGGACCTCCAATTGATAGTTACCCAGCAGCGCGTCCTGCACTGCGGGAGATAGTGGCACGGCTTCGAGGATATCCTCCATGGTTCGGCCCATCATGGCATCCGCCAGAGAAAACAGACCGGTAATAAACAGATCGTCGCCCTGGTCGCGCATACTCACGTGCTGCGCCAGTTGCTCTCCCAAATGAGCCCGGGTCAACGCCGTCTTCAACAGCTCCGGAGACCGGTCACCACACAAGTCTGCCATAGCGACAAAAGACACCCACTTGCGCAGCTCCTGCAGGCCCATGTAAACGACTGCGTGCTTGATTGAAGTGACTTTCTTGGTAAACCCGAAAGCTGCGGAGTTGATCAGCCTGAGCAGCTTGTAGGTCAGCGACACATCGCGCTTGATGGCGAGCACGATATTTTCCACGTCGAACTCGGGGTCGTTGGCTGCGCGCACCAGCTGCATCTTGCTCAGCTGGTTTTCCGGCAAGCGCTGGCCCGGCAGGACTTCCGGGCGAGCAAAAAAATAACCCTGGAAAAATTCAAAGCCCTCTTCCCGCGCCTGCACGTATTCTTCCCGCGTTTCTATTTTTTCCGCGAGCAATTGAATGTCTCTGCCCTCAAGCCGGCTAACGATGGAGGCCCTGTCCACAGCGTCGGTCAGGGAATAATCGACCTTGATAATGTCGCAGTGATCGATCAGTGCCGCATTGGCACCTTCCGGGTCGAGCACGAAGTCATCGAGCGCGAGTGTATAGCCGGCATCTCGCAACTTTTTACAGGCTGCCAGCACGCCTTCGTGAGCCGGTACGTCCTCCAGAATTTCGATCACTACGCCTTCCCTGGGCAGATAAAAGCCATAATCATTGAGCAGGAGATGTTCGGTAAAATTGACGAAAGCGCGTTTTTCGCCGGTCAGGGTCGTGACATTGTTCAGGATGAAGTTATCCATCATCACGTTGACGGTGGCCTGGTCACTGTCGACATCGGGAAAGGCGTTATCTGGATTGGAGCGAAATAGCAGCTCGTAGGCTACTACATCGCCCTGTATATTAAATATAGGCTGACGCGCGATTAGGAAATCCATGAAATGGAAATGCTTCTTGTTGATTACCCTAAAACCATGTGCTGACTGCTCATTGCTCGCAGCAATTTAGCATGCCGCCCAACTGCCAACTCACTGGAAGCAGGACACCGGTAAACGGCGCTAATGGGAAGCTACAACTCCAGCAAGCATCATACCCACTTCGCGCTGCGCGCGGCGCCGATCAACTCACGTTTTAGCGATAATCGCCTCGGCAAATTCACTCAGGCCACGTTTCAAACCTTCTTTATCGGCGGCTGGCGGTGTGATCATCATTCGCGACACACCGAAGTCCCGGTATCGGCTCACTTTGCCTTCATCCGGCATGCCAGCGGCCACCGTGAGTTCTATCTCTTCGGGATTACGTCCCAGCTTGGCGCACTCGTCACGCATGGCATCCAGCAGCGCAGGCAATGTCTTCATACTGCCGGACGCCGGATAAAAACCGTCGCCAATACGGGCGGCACGGCGCGCCGCACCTTCGACGTTGCCACCGACAATAATCGGCACGCCGGGCTTTTGTACGGGTTTGGGATTGGAGTTTTGTGGCCCCCAGTTGTAAAAACGGCCGGAGAACGCTTCTGGCTCCGGTTGCCACAGGGAACGAATCGCCTGCGCCGCCTCCTCTGTCCTCGCGGCTCTTTCCTTGAAGGGGATCCCGACCGTTTCCATCTCTTCTTTTAACCAGCCGATACCCACACCCATCATAGCTCGCCCCCGTGAAAGCACGTCGAGTGAAGCCCATTCCTTGGCCACATAGAGCGGATTGCGTTGCGGCAAAATCATTATGCCGGTTGCCAGCCGAAGACGTTTTGTCATACCCGCCGCATAAGAGAGCGCGACCAGTGGATCCGGGATCGGCGCTTTCTCTCCACCCGGAAAGCGGCCATCCTTGTTATAGGGGTACTTCGACTGAAATCCCTGAGGTAAAACCACATGTTCGACTGCCCAGATGGACTCAATACCGACGTCTTCCGCGGTCAGAACCAGCGCTTCAAAAAGTTCGGGGTCCGCGAAAGGCCCCGCAGTCGCAAACGAAATGCCAAACTTCATCTCTTTGTACCCCCGTTGTCTTTTTTACCCTATCGACTTTGGTGACGATCCCCTGGGCGCAGTTGCTGCATCAGCGGCACCAAATTTCGGCGCTAAATCTACTCTGAATGCCCAGATGCGGCTGCAGGTTTATTGGCCTGGGTCACTTGGAATTTAACAGCAGTCAAACCGGGTTGCCAACTTTTCATCATATGCCTCTTCCGCGAATACGCTTCCCGGGACCGCGTCCACACCGCTCGTTACACTTTAAATTGGCTCAGGCCAATTTCGCTCGCGCAGGGAGTCGCGCCCATTGCAAAGCCCTGCGGTAACGCTATCATGTGGCGCTCAAAAAACTGTGTACTATCAATATAATCAACGGATGACTCAGTGCGAACACAATGCGATGCAAACATACCAGACCGGATCATCCGCCCTGCTACAGCGCCATTTGCCACTCTCTCCAACTTAGATAAGCGGCCGTTGCCTAACCTACCCAACGCAGCCGGCAGTTTTCGCAAGCTCTGTTTTGCGCTGTGTGCCACCGCGATCTGCCTGCTCACCGGCTGCGTCCGTTATATCGAAGTGCCGGCGCCGCCAGTCGAACCTCTGGCCTGCGAAGCTCTTCCAGGACCAACCGAATGTATTCCTGCGCCCCTGCCAGAAAAGGCATGTGCGCCGGTCTGGCCAACCCCCGTTTGCCCTGAGCCCAAGCCCTGCCCCGCTTGTCCGGCCCGGCTGGCCGGCAAGAAAGTGGTGTTCGGGGAATACGAATCCGCCGTCATTGACCCACCGGGTATCAAATACCGGGCGAGAATCGACACCGGAGCCGCGAGCACTTCGGTGCACGCCACGGATATCAAGGCATTTGAACGGGACGGTCAGGACTGGATCCGCTTCACACTTGTCAACCCCGAAGGGGACAAATCCACTACTCTGGAACGCAAACGTATTCGCAAGGTCCGTATCAAGCAAGCCAACGACAGCATTGACCGCCGTGTCACCGTTATGCTGGCGATTCACATCGGCGACATTAAAAGGACCATCGAGGTGACTCTCACCGATCGATCGGACATGGAGTATCCCGTCCTGATTGGTCGAAACTTCCTGATCGATAAAGCCATTGTCGATGTCAGCTTGCGTAATGTCACCAAATAAACGGCCTCTTTTATGACTTCGCGTAGTCAGATAAAACTGTTGTCGGCCGTGCTGATTAGCGTTGGCGTCGGTCTTACCCTATACAAGTTTTTCTTTTTGCACTTCCCCTTGATGCCAGGCAGTGTGCGCACAGTCTGGAGTGTCGAAGCAAAAATAACTTTTGACGCAGAGGGTGGCGCCATTGAGGCCAACCTGGCTCTGCCGGGCGATCAGCACAGTTTCGAGATTCTCGATGAAACTTTCGCATCGTCAGGCTACGACTTCAGCATTGAATCCAACAATAACCAGCGCCGGGCTATTTGGAAGAGCGAGACCCAGGATGGCGAACAAAACCTCTACTACAATTTGCAAATCACGAATAATGAGCACGCTGCCATTCCCGCTGACATAACGGCTCCGTCGCGTCCGACTACCGCAGCGGCCTGGTTACCAGCAGAACGGGAAGCTGCCCTGGGTATCATCGAGACCGCCAAAGCACGTAGCGGCCCTGATCGGCCAATCATCCAAGAATTACTCGCCATGATTGGCGCCGAAACCCCCTCCGAGGATGTGCACCTGTTGCTGTCCTCCGCAGACAGCCCAAGTAAAGCAGCATTGGCCATCCATCTGTTGGCCGAACTCGGCATCTATGCCCATTTGATACGCGGCGTCAAGCTCGAGAACCGGGCACACAATAACCCTCCCATTGAATTGGTCGAGATCTATGAGTCCGGCAACTGGATTACCTACGACCCGCGAACCGGTGAAAAAGGTCTGCCCGAGTCATTTTTTATCTGGCAGCGAGGCGGCCCCTCACTGCTCGATCTCACCGGCGGTAGCAAATCAAAAATTCGGTTTTCTTCTCTGTCAAACGTAATCCCGGCGAAAAACGTCGCTCTGAAACTGGCCAGGGAAGAAACGGTTGCATTGGTCGATTTCAATATCTATAGCCTGCCGGTAGAAAAGCAGACTGTCTTTAAATCGCTGTTACTGGTACCTATCGGAGCACTGGTCGTCGTCATGTTCCGCATTCTTGTCGGTGTCCGCACGTCCGGCACTTTTATGCCGGTATTGATAGCTTTGGCATTTATCCAGACCACTTTGCTAACCGGTATCGGCATCCTGCTGGTGCTGGTGGCCAGCGGTCTCTGGGTACGGTCTTATTTCAGCAAGATGGATCTGCACATGGTGTCACGCATCGGTGCGGTACTCATTATCGTTGTCGTGCTGATGGCTGGTTTCAGCGTGCTAAGTCATAAACTGGGCTGGGACGAAGCATTGAATATGACTTTTTTCCCAATGGTAATTTTGGCCTGGACCATAGAGCGTATGTCCATCACCTGGGAGGAAGAGGGCCCCCGGGAGGTCGCGATTCAGGGGGGCGGCAGCCTGCTGGTCGCTGTCTGCGCGTATTTCGCGATGACCAACAAGCTGGTGGAACACCTGACGTTTAACTTTCCGGAACTATTACTTGGCGTGCTCGGTCTCATTCTGCTGCTGGGTCAATACACAGGTTTTCGCTTGCTCGAACTACATCGATTTCGCCATATGGATACCTGACGCCAATGTGGTGGGCGCGACGCAAACGACTGCGTGAAAACGGTATCGTTGGTATCAACGAGCGCAATATAGCGTTAATCAGCCGCTACAATGAACGCGCTAATTTCCCCCTGGTCGATAACAAACTACTCACCAAACGAGCAGCGCAGGCGGGAAATATCGCCGTCCCCGAACTCCTCGGAGTCATCGATACCCCCTACCAACTGCGGAGGTTACCAGAGCTACTTAGGCCCCTGCGGGAATTTGTCGTCAAGCCGACGAGGGGCAGTGGCGGTAAAGGCATTTTGGTGCTGAACAGGCATGACGATGGACAGTTCGCCAAGCCTGGTGGCCAACTATTAACGATAGAGGATATCCGCCACTATATCTCAAATATCCTCAGTGGCGTTTATAGTCTGGGAGGCAGACCGGATGCTGCCTTTCTCGAGGCACTGGTAGCGAGCGACCCCATATTGCACCAGTACGCTTTTCAGGGATTGCCGGACATACGCGTGATTATCTTCCTCGGGTACCCCATCATGGCGATGATGCGCTGCCCTACCCGCTTGTCCGACGGCAAAGCCAATTTGCACCAGGGCGCTGTCGGGGTCGGGATCGACATCTCGACAGGCACGGCTCTGCGCGCGGTACAGAACAACAACGTTGTCATCAATCACCCGGACACGGGCGTGAATTTCTCCAACCTGATCATTCCGGACTGGACCAATCTTCTGCATCTTGCCGCCAGCTGCCACGAACTTACCGGGCTGGGCTACCTGGGTTGCGACATCGTCGTAGATCGTGATCACGGCCCTTTGATACTAGAACTAAACGCCCGCCCCGGGCTCAGTATTCAGACTGCATCCGGTATGGGCCTGCGCAGTCGTGTGAACACCATACAACAGCTGGCCAACTGCGACTGGCCTATTGAAAAAAGAGTCGAATACGCCATGGAAAATTTTTCCGCGAGACCCGACGCCAACTGATCACGGCCTGGCGACATAATTGTCGCCGGCAAAACCATTCCGCCACAATCAATTGCCGATGCCGGCGAGATCGAGTCCCGGGCAGAGCTTGCCAAGGGGCTTGGCCAGCACCTGCAAGGCGTTGGCCAGGAGCGTCGGCTGCGCTGCCGCGGTGGGATGCAGGCCGTCCGCCTGCATCAGTGCATCATTCGTTGCGATACCTGAAAGAAAAAAATCCAGAAACGGCACCTGCTCCGCTGCGATGGCGCGCCGCATCGCCTGTTCAAACAACTTGCTGTAGGCCTCGCCATAGTTGGGTGGAATCAAAATACCCAACACCACAGGCTCAGCACCCGCGGCGCGGGTGGCGCGCACCATAGTAACCAGATTACGTTCCATCTGACCGGGCGAAAGCCCCCGCAATCCATCGTTCCCGCCCAGTTCGATGACCACTATGCGCGGTTGCCATCGGGCCAGCAGCCCAGGCAGACGCGTCACGCCCCCGGCTGTAGTCTCGCCGCTAAGCGAAGCATTTTGCACAGTGAATCCAGGGCAATCGACCTCCAGCGCCTTTTCCAGCAGGGCCACCCAACCCTTTGACTTGTCAATACCGTAGGCAGCGCTGATACTGTCTCCCAACACGAGAAGACCCGTCCCTTGCCGCGCCGCCGGTGCCACGCTGGCCGGGGCCTTGACCTGAATACGTTTACCGAGGCTGTTTGGCGGTGACTTCGCCTCGTGCAGTTCTGCCGTGGCGACGTGAAAAAGTCCGCATCGCAGACAATCGGAACTCGAGAAAATATCTCGACTCTGAGCTATCGCCGGCACGAGCGCCACGAGTACGATAGAGGCAAAGGAGCGAAGTATCAGGGATTTCACAATCGACTGCTTCCCAAATAAATGATGAATAAAGCAATACAGGTCGACACACCAGAACCAAGGATCGACCCAGCCACACAGCTGCTCAGCGCCAGCAAGGTCAGTAAAACCGTACCCGGCCCGGAAGGCAACCTCTCACTGCTAAAAGCGGTCGACTTCGCTGTAGACGCCGGACAAAGCATCGCTATCACCGGCCCCTCCGGCAGCGGCAAATCGACGCTGCTGGGCATCCTCGCCGGCCTCGACACGCCGAGTAGCGGCACGGTGACCCTGGGATGCCAACCCTTCAGTGATCTCGACGAAGACGCGCGGGCGATCTTACGCGGCCGGTATTGTGCGTTCGTATTTCAGCACTTCCATCTGGTCAACGACCTGAACGCTTTGGAGAACGTTATGTTGCCACTCGAACTGCAGCACCGGAGCGATGCCAGGGCGGAGGCAAAATCATGGCTCGAACGAGTCGGTTTGCGTGACAGACTTCGGCATTTCCCTGCGACGCTGTCCGGTGGCGAACAACAACGGGTCGCTTTGGCGCGGGCTTTTGCCGTAACGCCAAAGCTGCTGTTCGCCGACGAACCGACCGGCAGCCTAGACCACGCCAATAGCGAACGTATTATCGATCTGCTTTTTGAACTCAACCGGCAAGCGGACACAGCACTCGTGCTGGTGACTCACGATGAAGCACTTGCCGCCCGCTGCGACCGCCGCTTTCAACTGGAAGCCGGTCGTTTGCTGACCGAAGATCGCCGAGCCCTGCCCGATTAGGCGGAGCGAGTATCTCAATGAAGTATCTTTATAGACACTGGCGCGACTCCGCGTTTCAACTGCTGGCTCTGGCGCTAGTGATCGCGGCTTTTACCCTGTCGACAATGGTGCTGCTCCGGGCCGAACTGGAGGAGCGCTTTGCCGTGCGAACCGCAGAAATGCTCGGTGGCGAGCTGGTATTGAGCGGTACTCAGGCCGCTGACACCGAACAGTTAGGCAAGCTCAATGCTCGAGGTAACATTCGAACCACCGCGCTCGTGGACTTTTCCACGGTGTTGGTCCACCAAGAAAGTCTGTTGCTGGTCAGTGCCCGCGCCGTGGATCCAGCCTATCCCCTCTACGGCAACATCGAAACTGCGGCGCTGCGTTTTGCCGCAACAGAGGCCGCCGGCGGCGGGCCCGCCGCTGGCGAACTCTGGGTCGCCGATCAGGTGCTGGACCGTCTGGGGATCGACATCGGGGATACCATTCAGGTGGGCAGCAAGGACCTGCGAATCAGCCAGGTCGTGCGCCAGCTGCCAGACCAAAGTGCCGGGTTCTACAGTATGAGCCCTCGCATCCTGTTTAATCGTGCGGACCTGGAAGCGACCAGAATACTAGGCCCCGGCACGCGCGTGCGCCACCGTCTAATGATCGCGGCGCCACCGGCGGTAGCACTCGAAATCGAAGAACAACTGGATGACACTCTGAGGCTCGATCAACGCCTGGAAAATGTCACCGACGCTGCCGTACGCAGCATGGGTCCCCTACGGCAACTCACGTTGTGGGCCAATCTGGGTGTTTTGCTGGTCAGCTTGCTATGCGGGGCCACCGTCTACCTGGCCACTGCGTTACGGGTGCGGCAACGCACTCGCCTGGCCGGCTTGTTGCGTAGTTTCGGTGCCACGCGACAACAAATCGTACGCCAACTGCTTGGCACCGAAGCCTTGTCGGTTATACCAATCACCCTGCTGGGCAATACGCTCGCACTGATCTTAGTCTCCCTGCTGCGCTTCTGGCTGGACTGGCAAAGTCCGCTGGCGGCTGCGCCCCGACACTGGATCATGATCGTTGTCGGTCCAATGGCCAGATCGGAAGAGCACACGTCTGAACTCCAGTCACGTGGCCGGCCATTGGACCGACAACG
>OBJS01000355.1_pt1 | contig 10952 bp, 5 predicted proteins | sample 1519851 | NCBI WGS metagenome assembly OBJS01 (sample SAMN03019806, study PRJEB22545) | beach sand metagenome | biome: beach; feature: sea beach; material: beach sand | place: USA: Municipal Pensacola Beach, FL | collected 2010-10-20 | depth 25-47 cm m
TCACTCAATAATTTTGGAGACCACGCCAGCCCCGACCGTACGACCCCCTTCGCGGATCGCAAAGCGCAGCCCATCTTCCATCGCAATCGGCGCTATCAACGTCACTTCCATCTGAACGTTGTCTCCCGGCATCACCATCTCTACCCCTTCCGGCAGCTCTACCGCTCCCGTTACGTCGGTGGTCCGAAAGTAAAACTGCGGCCGGTAGCCTTTGAAGAACGGGGTGTGTCGACCCCCTTCGTCTTTGCTCAGTACGTACACTTCGGCTTCAAACTTGGTGTGCGGGGTGATCGATCCCGGCTGGGCCAGCACCTGCCCCCGCTCGACTTCTTCCCGCTTGGTGCCGCGCAGCAGTACGCCGACGTTTTCACCCGCCCGACCTTCGTCGAGCAGCTTGCGGAACATCTCTACACCCGTACAGGTCGTGGTGGTGGTGTCTTTGATACCGACAATTTCGATCTCTTCGCCCACTTTGACAATGCCGCGCTCGACCCGGCCGGTCACAACGGTGCCTCGCCCGGAGATGGAGAAGACGTCTTCGATCGGCATCAGGAAGGCGCCGTCAATGGCGCGCTCGGGCTCGGGAATGTATTCGTCGAGGGTTTCCACCAGCTTCTTGACGGCCGTCGTCCCCATTTCGTTGTCGTCTTTGCCTTCCAGGGCCATCAGCGCGGAGCCAATAATAATGGGGGTGTCGTCGCCGGGGAATTCGTATTGGTCGAGCAGTTCCCGCACTTCCATCTCGACCAGTTCAAGCAGTTCTTCGTCATCGACCATGTCGGCTTTGTTCAAAAACACGACTATGTAGGGTACGCCCACCTGACGCGACAGCAGTATGTGCTCGCGGGTCTGGGGCATGGGACCGTCGGCTGCGGAGCACACTAAAATAGCACCGTCCATCTGCGCCGCACCTGTGATCATGTTTTTTACGTAGTCGGCGTGACCCGGACAGTCAACGTGAGCGTAATGCCGGTTCGGGGAGTCGTACTCTACGTGGGAGGTCGCAATGGTGATACCACGCTCGCGCTCTTCCGGGGCGTTGTCAATGCCGTCAAAGGCCACCGCCTCGCCGCCCCAAACCTCCGCACACACCCGCGTCAGCGCCGCCGTCAGGGTCGTCTTGCCGTGGTCTACGTGGCCTATCGTGCCAACATTGACGTGCGGCTTTAACCGCTCAAATTTCTCTTTGGACATTGCACGTTCTCCTTAAAATTCAAATATGCGCTTGCCAATGACTGCGCGGGCTACGAATTTCTGCCGACAATCTCTTCGGCAATGTTTGACGGCGCCTCGGTATACTTTAAAAACTCCATTGTGAAAGTCGCGCGCCCCTGCGTGGCAGAGCGGACGTCCGTCGCATAGCCAAACATTTCGCCCAGCGGCACCTCGGCGGTGACCACCTTGCCGGAACTGCTGTCTTCCATACCGAGAATCAATCCCCGCCGGCGGTTAAGATCACCGACCACATCGCCCATGTTTTCCTCGGGCGTGACAACCTCGACTTTCATGGTCGGCTCCAGCAGTACTGCACCACCTTTCTCAGAAAGCTGTTTACACGCCAGAGAGCCGGCCACTTTAAATGCCATCTCGTTGGAATCGACATCGTGGTAGGAACCGTCATAGAGCGTCGCTTTCAGGCCGAGCAGCGGATAACCGGCAACCACACCGTTTTGCATTTGCTCCATAACGCCTTTTTCTACCGCCGGAATATATTCCTTGGGCACCACGCCGCCGACAATTTCATTGACAAACTCGAGACCTTCCTCGCCGTCTTCGCGCGGTTCGAATTTGATCCATACGTGTCCGTACTGACCCCGACCACCAGTTTGCCGGACAAATTTCCCTTCGATTTCGCAGGTGTTGCGAATGGCCTCGCGGTAAGCTACCTGAGGCTTGCCGATATTGGCCTCGACATTGAACTCGCGACGCATGCGGTCGACGAGAACGTCCAGATGCAACTCCCCCATGCCGGAAATAATGGTTTGACCACTCTCTTCGTCTGTCTTGACACGAAACGACGGATCTTCCTGGGCTAATTTACCCAGCGCGATACCCATCTTTTCCTGATCTGCTTTTGACTTGGGCTCAACCGCAACAGAGATAACGGGCTCCGGAAACTCCATGCGCTCGAGCGTGATCAAATTGCTATCGTCACACAGGGTATCCCCTGTCGTTACATCTTTCAGGCCAATCGCCGCCGCGATATCACCGGCTCGAACCTCTTTGATTTCTTCTCGCTGGTTCGCATGCATCTGCACCATTCGGCCAATGCGCTCTTTCTTGCTCTTAACCGGGTTGTATACGGAATCGCCCTGGGAAAGCACGCCGGAATAAACCCGAATAAACGTCAGCGTGCCGACGAACGGATCGGTAGCGATTTTAAAAGCCAGCGCGGAGAATGGCGCCTCGTCGTCAGCAGGCCGGCCTTCCATGGTGCCATCTTCAAGCTCACCTTCGATGGCCTTCACCTCGGTCGGTGCTGGCAGATATTCAATAACCGCATCGAGCACGGCCTGCACACCTTTATTTTTGAAAGCCGAACCACCCAGTACTGGCACTATTTCGTTAGCCAGTGTGCGCGCGCGTATACCCTTCTTGATCTCCTCCTCGCTGAGCTCTTCACCCTCGAGGTATTTATTCATCAGATCGTCATTGGCCTCGGCCGCCGCCTCTATCAGCTCCTCGCGCATCTCTGCGCACAAATCAGCCATGTCGGCCGGAATATCTCCGTACTCGAACGTCGCGCCCTGATCAGCCTCGTTCCATAGAATGGCCTTCATCTTGATCAAGTCGACCACGCCCTTGAATTCGTCTTCGGCACCGATAGTCATCTGCAACGGCACGGCATTAGCACCGAGGCGATCGGCGAGCTGATTAAGCACCATTTTGAAATCGGCACCAGCCCGGTCCATCTTGTTGACGAAGACCATCCTGGGGACTTCGTACTTATTCGCCTGGCGCCAGACTGTTTCAGTTTGCGGCTGCACACCCGAGGAGCCGCACAGAACCACAACCGCGCCATCCAGAACTCTCAACGAGCGCTCCACTTCAATAGTGAAGTCGACGTGCCCAGGCGTATCGATAATATTGATGCGATGCTCGTCAAACTGAGCCTGCATGCCGCGCCAGAAGCAGGTAGTAGCGGCCGAAGTAATGGTGATACCGCGCTCTTGCTCCTGCTCCATCCAGTCCATGGTAGCGGCGCCGTCATGTACCTCACCAATCTTGTGAGACAAGCCGGTATAGAACAACACCCGCTCGGTAGTCGTGGTTTTACCTGCGTCCACGTGCGCGACAATGCCGATATTCCGGTAGCGACTGAGCGGGGTTTTGCGTGCCACGATAGGGTCCTCAATAAATAAAAAGTAACGATCTAAACCAACAGAAGGCAGCCATTAATATAGCCGCCTTCTTTTTAAACTAACCTTTACATTCCTTCGACAAACGCCAGTCCACCTGTACACCACACACCGCTCAGGTCAGCGGCAAGTGCTCAGAACCGATAGTGAGAGAACGCCCGGTTGGCCTCTGCCATGCGGTGTACGTCTTCGCGTTTTTTCACAGCCCCACCCTTGCCCTGGGAGGCATCGATAATTTCTCCTGCCAAGCGGCGGGCCATAGATTTTTCGCCACGCCCACGGGCAAAGTCCACCAGCCAGCGCATAGCCAACGCCGAACGCCGGGACGTACGCACCTCAACCGGGACCTGGTAGGTTGCGCCACCCACCCGACGGGACTTCACCTCCACCATCGGTGCGATGTTCTCCAAAGCATCCTCAAAGGCCTGCAGGGGGTCACCACCCAGCCGCTCCTCGACGATACCAAGTGCACCGTAGACAATGCGTTCGGCGACCGACTTCTTTCCACTAACCATCACGTGATTCATGAACTTTGCCAGGGAACTGCTTCCGAACTTGGGATCGGGCAATACTTCCCGCTTGGCAACGACGCGTCTTCTTGGCATGGGGCACTCTCTTCTTCAGGTTATTCCGGCACTCGGCAAGGGCGTCGGCCGGCCTTACTTAAAACGCTGCGGGCGCAGCCCGCTCAGCGCATCATTCGATTTTCGAAAAACTTATCCCTTGGGACGTTTGGTTCCATACTTGGATCGCCGCTGCTTTCGGCCATCAACACCCGATGTGTCGAGACTGCCGCGAACGGTGTGGTAACGAACACCAGGCAAATCCTTAACCCGGCCACCGCGAATCAGCACGACGCTGTGTTCCTGGAGGTTATGACCCTCACCGCCAATATAGGAGGTGACTTCGTAACCGCTGGTCAGACGCACGCGACACACCTTACGCATCGCCGAATTCGGCTTCTTGGGCGTCGTGGTGTAAACCCGGGTACAGACGCCGCGCCGCTGGGGGCAGCTCTGCAATGCCGGCACGTCACTTTTGACGTGCTTGCGCTTTCTGGGCTTACGGACCAACTGGTTGATCGTTGCCATTTATATTTACTCCAGATAACAAAACGCCTTCACGAAGAAGGCAGCTTCAAACCCGATTTAGACACTGTTGACGTGGCTTATTCGAGGCCCGCGCAGGGAGGCGGCATTTTAATGACCGCCCCCCGCAGAGTCAAGCCAAAACCGGGCCTTAAATCGCTCGCCTACTCGTCATCGCCGGCCCTCAACGCTTCCGACAGAGCGGCTTCGATTTCGCTTGCAGAGACCCCCTGATCGGCCAGCACAGCCTCTTTGTCTTTGCGTCGTTGGTTGTGGTAGGCCAACCCGGTACCGGCGGGGATCAGGCGCCCGACAACGACATTCTCCTTGAGGCCGCGCAGGGAATCCATCTTGCCGGTAACCGCAGCTTCGGTAAGCACGCGCGTAGTCTCCTGAAAAGAGGCTGCCGAAATGAAGCTCTCTGTCGCCAGCGAAGCCTTGGTGATACCCAGCAAAATTCTTTCGAATTTCGCCGGAATCTTGTCCGCGGCCTCAAGTTCTTCGTTGATTTCAAGAATGCGGTTGTATTCAACCTGTTCGCCGCGCACCAGCGACGAGTCGCCGGTTTCGGTGATTTCAACCTTGCGCAACATCTGTCGGACGATCACCTCGATATGCTTGTCGTTAATGCCGACGCCCTGTAGGCGATACACCTCCTGAATTTCGTTGACGATATACTTCGCCAGCTCCTCGACGCCCTTGAGACGCAGAATGTCGTGGGCATTGGACGGACCTTCGGAGATCACCTCGCCTTTTTCCACGTGTTCACCCTCGTAAACACCCAGGTGACGCCATTTTGGGATCAGGGATTCGTAGGTATCGCTGCCGTCGTTGGGCGTAATCACCAAGCGGCGCTTGCCTTTCGTCTCCTTACCGAAACTGACTGTGCCCGTAATTTCCGCAAGAATTTCCGGATCCTTGGGCTTGCGCGCCTCAAACAAGTCTGCGACACGCGGCAGACCACCGGTGATATCCCGCGTTTTGGAACTTTCCTGAGGAATCCGCGCGATGACATCACCTATGTTGACCTCGTCCTGGTCGTCAATAGTGATGATTGCATTGGCAGGCAACATGTAATGGGCCGGCACCTTGGAATTGGCAAAATACAGCTCTTCACCGTCTGGCCCAAGCAGGGTCACCATCGGTTTCATGTCTTTGCCCGCTGCGGGGCGCTCGTTGGGATCGATAACCACGACACTGGTCAGCCCGGTCATTTCGTCTGTTTGCCGGCGCACGCTGAGCCCTTCCTCCATGCCCGACAATGCCACTTTACCTTGCACTTCAGTAATGATCGGGTGCGTGTGCGGATCCCAGTTGGCGACCACGTCACCCGCCGCCACAGAGGCATCATCCTGCACCGTGAGCACCGCGCCGTAGGGCAATTTGTAGCGCTCGCGCTCGCGGCCGTTTTCGTCGGCAATCGCCAGCTCACTGGAACGGGATACCGCAACCAGCTGACCGTTACCGCGCTCGGCGACTTTCGCGTTCACCAGCCGCACCGTACCCGCAGTTTTTACCTGGATACTGTCTACCGCAGAGGCCCGCGAGGCGGCACCGCCGATGTGGAAGGTACGCATGGTTAGCTGCGTTCCTGGCTCACCAATGGATTGCGCTGCTATCACGCCCACCGCTTCGCCGGAATTGATCAGGTGACCGCGCGCCAGGTCGCGGCCATAGCAATTGGAGCAGATGCCATAGCGGGTTTCGCAGGATATCGGCGAACGTACCAGCATCTCGTCAATGGCGAGTTTTTCAATTTCGGCGACCCATTTTTCATCGATCATGGTCTGCGCCGGAATCGCGACTTCATCCGTGCCGGGTTTGAGCACGTCGACCGCCACCACTCGACCCAGGATACGATCGCCCAGTGTCTCGATAATGTCGCCGCCCTCGATAACCGGCGTCATCAACAAACCGCTTTCCGTGCCACAATCGGGCTCGGTGACAACGAGGTCCTGAGAGACATCCACCAGACGCCGCGTCAGATAGCCGGAATTAGCAGTTTTCAACGCGGTATCGGCCAGCCCTTTGCGCGCGCCGTGTGTGGAAATAAAGTACTGCAGTACACTCAGGCCCTCGCGAAAGTTGGCCGTGATCGGCGTTTCGATAATGGACCCGTCCGGACGCGCCATCAAACCCCGCATACCTGCCAGCTGGCGAATCTGCGCCGGCGAACCCCGCGCGCCCGAATCGGCCATAATATAGACAGAGTTAAAGGAGGCCTGCTGCTCGTCTTCCCCTTCGCGGTTAACCACCGTTTCGGTGGACAAGACGTCCATCATTGACTTGGCGACCTGATCATTCGCACGCGACCAGATATCCACGACCTTGTTATATTTTTCGCCCTGGGTAACCAGACCTGAGGCAAACTGCGCTTCGATCTCGACGACTTCGGCCTCAGCCCGACCGATAATTTCCGCCTTGGACTCCGGAATAACAAAATCGTCGACCCCGATCGAGGCTCCCGACTTGGTCGAAAAATCAAAGCCGGTATACATGAGCTGATCGGCAAAGATAACTGTGGCTTTCAGACCGAGCCGGCGATAGCACTGGTTGATCACCTGTGAAATCGCTTTCTTGTTCATGTCGCGGTTGACCAGACTGAAGGGCATACCCTCCGGAACGATCTCCCACAGCAGGCCGCGCCCAACAGTTGTATCAACCAGAGACGAAGTCTCTTTGCGATCGCCGTTGTCGGCAAACTCAACTTCATCCACCCGTAGTTTGACCCGCGCCTGTAAATCAGCCTGGCCGCTATAGTAGGCGCGCGACAACTCCTTCACGTCCGAGAAGACCAGGCCTTCGCCCGGCACGTTGATGCGTTCGCGCGTCATATAATACAGCCCGAGCACGACGTCCTGGGAGGGCACGATAATCGGCTCGCCGTTGGCTGGCGACAATATATTGTTGGTCGACATCATGAGCGCGCGCGATTCGAGTTGCGCTTCGAGGGTTAACGGCACGTGTACCGCCATCTGGTCGCCGTCGAAGTCCGCGTTATAAGCAGCACACACGAGAGGGTGCAGCTGGATGGCTTTACCCTCAATCAAAATCGGCTCAAAGGCCTGAATACCCAGCCGGTGCAGAGTCGGGGCGCGGTTCAGCAACACCGGATGCTCGCGAATCACCTCATCGAGAATATCCCAGACCACCGCTTCTTCCCGCTCGACCATCTTTTTCGCAGCTTTAATAGTCATGGCCAGGCCGCGACCTTCCAGCTTGGAAAAAATAAACGGTTTAAAAAGCTCCAGCGCCATCCGTTTCGGCAGCCCGCACTGATGCAGGCGCAGGGTCGGCCCCACCACGATGACCGAGCGGCCGGAATAATCGACGCGCTTACCCAGCAGATTTTGCCGAAAGCGCCCCTGCTTGCCCTTGATCATATCCGCCAGGGATTTCAGCGGGCGCTTGTTGGAACCGGTAATAGCACGACCGCGACGACCATTGTCGAGCAGTGCATCGACCGCCTCCTGCAACATGCGCTTCTCATTGCGCACGATGATATCCGGCGCATTCAGTTCGAGCAGCCTTTTCAGGCGGTTGTTGCGGTTGATGACCCGACGATACAGATCGTTCAGATCCGAAGTGGCAAAACGTCCGCCGTCGAGCGGCACCAGGGGTCGCAAATCGGGCGGCAGGATCGGCAGCGCTTCGAGAATCATCCACTCGGGCTTGTTGTTGGAGTTCTGGAAAGCCTCAAGCAACTTTAGCCGCTTGGATAGTTTTTTGATTTTCGTCTCGGAACGGGTACTGGGAATTTCCTCGCGCAATTCGGCGATTTCCTGTTCGAGATCGACCTCGCGCAACAGCGCCTGAATCGCCTCGGCACCCATCAAAGCGACAAATTCGTCTCCGAACTCTTCCATGGCCTCGTAGTATTCGTCGTCAGTGAGCAACTGGCCGCGATCCAGCGTGGTCAGGCCGGGATCGATAACCACAAATGACTCGAAGTAGAGGACGCGCTCGACTTCGCGCAACGTCATATCCAGCATTAAACCGATGCGCGAAGGCAGCGATTTCAAAAACCAGATATGGGCAACGGGACAGGCCAGCTCAATATGCCCCATGCGCTCCCGACGCACCTTCGCCAGGGTCACCTCGACCCCGCATTTTTCACAAACAACGCCGCGGTGCTTCATACGCTTGTACTTGCCGCACAAGCATTCGAAGTCCTTCACCGGACCAAAAATCTTGGCGCAAAAGAGACCGTCGCGCTCGGGCTTGAAAGTCCGGTAGTTGATTGTCTCGGGCTTTTTCACTTCGCCAAACGACCAGGACCGGATCATCGCCGGCGAAGCCAGACCAATGCGCGCGCCTTCAAAATCGTTGTTTTGATCCTGTGACTTCAGCAAATTTAATAAATCTTTCAAAGCCAATCCTCCGATGAGTATTCGTTACGCTCCGATCGCCGCAAGCGCCTGACCAGTAACGGCGGTCTCTTATTCGTATTCGAGCTCAATATTAATGCCCAGGGAGCGAATTTCTTTCACCAGGACATTAAAGGACTCGGGCATACCGGGGTCCATCTGGTGATCCCCATCGACAATGTTCTTATACATCTTGGTGCGCCCGTTGACATCGTCAGACTTCACGGTGAGCATCTCCTGCAGCGTATAGGCCGCACCATACGCCTCCAGCGCCCACACCTCCATTTCACCGAAACGCTGACCACCGAACTGCGCCTTACCACCCAGCGGCTGCTGTGTAACCAAGCTATAGGAGCCTGTGGAGCGCGCGTGCATTTTGTCGTCGACCAGGTGATTCAGCTTAAGCATATACATGTAGCCCACCGTAACCGGCCGGCCAAAAGCTTCGCCCGTGCGACCATCGTAAAGCGTCATCTGACCATTCTCGGGCAAGCCGGCAAGCGCCAACAATTCCTTGATCTCCGCCTCGTTGGCACCATCGAATACCGGTGTTGCCATCGGTACACCGCCGCGCAGGTTGTCGGCGAGCTCGACGACTTCGTCGTTGCTGAGGGATTTAATATCGACATCGGCACTGCCGTCGCCGGCGTCGTATACCTTTTTCAGAAACTGCCGCAACTCGTTGGCTGATTGCTGCGCTCTAACCATCGCATTGATTTTATCCCCCAATCCTTTGGCCGCGAGACCGAGATGCGCTTCGAGAATCTGCCCCACATTCATCCGCGAGGGCACACCCAACGGGTTCAGGACAATATCGACAGGCTCGCCATTTTCATCGTAAGGCATGTCTTCGACGGGCATGATCACAGAGATCACGCCCTTATTGCCGTGCCGACCGGCCATTTTGTCGCCTGGCTGAATGCGACGCTTGATCGCCAGGTAGACCTTGACAATCTTCTGCACACCGGGCGCCAGATCGTCTCCGGACTGCAACTTGCTTTTCTTGTCTTCAAACCGCTCGTCGAGTACAGCCCGGCGCGCCTGCAGCTGCTCTTCGGCCCGCGCCAGCTGCTCGTTAAAAGCCTCATCCTCCATGCGCACCGAAAACCACTTATCGGCATCGTAGCTATCGACCGCGTCGTCAGAAAGCTTTTCGCCTTTTTTCAGACCCGGCGCTTTTACTACCTTGTTGCCGACCAGAGAGCGACGCAGGCGCTCAAAGGTGGCGTTTTCCATGATGCGGTATTCGTCGTTGATGTCCTTGCGAAACTGGTCGAGCTCGGCATTTTCGATTTCAACAGAGCGCGCGTCTTTTTCGAGCCCTTCCCGGGTAAATACCTGCACATCGATCACCGTTCCCCGCGTGCTCGCCGGCACCCGGAGCGAGGTGTCTTTTACATCGCTGGCCTTTTCACCAAAGATAGCGCGCAACAGTTTCTCTTCCGGCGTCAGTTGAGTCTCGCCTTTGGGTGTCACTTTGCCCACCAGAATATCGCCGGCATTGACCTCTGCACCGATGTAGACAATTCCCGACTCGTCCAATCGCGACAAGGCCGATTCACCTACGTTGGGAATATCTGCGGTAATTTCCTCGGGCCCGAGCTTGGTATCGCGTGCCACACAGGTCAACTCCTGAATGTGGATAGTGGTAAAGCGATCCTCCTCGACCACGCGCTCCGAAACCAGAATGGAGTCCTCAAAGTTATAGCCATTCCAGGGCATAAACGCGATCCGCATGTTCTGACCCAGCGCAAGCTCGCCGAGGTCAACCGAGGGGCCATCCGCGAGGATATCGCCACGTTCAACGACATCACCTACCTGTACGATGGTGCGCTGGTTGATACAAGTGTTCTGGTTGGAGCGGGTGTACTTGATCAGATTATAAATATCGACACCCGCATCGCCGGTCTCCACTTCGTCGTCGTTGACCCGAACGACGATTCGACCGGCATCGGCGCTCTCTATCATGCCACCTCGACGGGCGACGACACATACCCCCGAATCCCGGGCCAATGTGCGCTCGATTCCGGTGCCGACCAATGGCTTATCTGTTCTCAGAGTCGGCACCGCCTGCCGCTGCATGTTGGAGCAGATCGGAAGAGCACACGTCTGAACTCCAGCTCCAACATGCAGCGGCA
>OBJS01000357.1_pt1 | contig 10869 bp, 7 predicted proteins | sample 1519851 | NCBI WGS metagenome assembly OBJS01 (sample SAMN03019806, study PRJEB22545) | beach sand metagenome | biome: beach; feature: sea beach; material: beach sand | place: USA: Municipal Pensacola Beach, FL | collected 2010-10-20 | depth 25-47 cm m
AAAATGGTGGGCCCGGCAGGATTCGAACCTGCGACAACACCGTTATGAGCGGTGCGTTCTAACCACTGAACTACGGGCCCGCACCCGCTATAGCAGTTATTGGCACGCGACTGAACAGAAGATTGGCCCGTTGCGCAAGCCCGCCCGATTGCTTACAACCGGGGAAATTTCCGGGCCGCGCGGCCCGCTGCCCTATCGTTCGGAGTTGTCCTATGGCGTCCTATCAATATGTCTTCGTCATGCAGGGATTGAGCAAGAGCTTTCCCGGTGGCCGGCAGGTGTTGAACGATATCCGCCTGTCCTTTCTGCCCGGCGCGAAGATCGGCATCATCGGCGTGAATGGCGCGGGTAAATCCACCCTGCTGCGCATCATGGCCGGGGTGGATACCGAATTTCAGGGGGAAGCCTGGGCCGCGGACGGGGTCAAGGTTGGCTATCTGCCGCAGGAGCCCCAACTCGACGACAGCAAGGATGTCTGGGGCAATGTGATTGAAGGGGTGGCGGAAACCCGCGCGCTGCTCACCGAATTCGAGGAGGTTTCCGCGCAGTTCGGCGAGGTTGTCGATGATGAGGAAATGAATGCGCTGCTCGAACGGCAGGCCGCCCTGCAGGAGGAGATCGACGCGCGCAATGCCTGGGACCTCGATTCCCGGGTCGAAATGGCGATGGAGGCGCTGCGCTGCCCGCCCGGCGATACCCCGGTCACCAATCTGTCGGGCGGTGAAAAGCGGCGGATCGCGCTGTGCAAACTGCTGCTGTCGCAACCCGATATGCTGCTGCTTGACGAGCCGACCAACCATCTGGACGCGGAAACGGTCGCCTGGCTTGAGCGCTATTTGCAGGATTATCCGGGCACTGTCTGCCTGATCACCCATGACCGCTATTTCCTCGACAATGTCACGGGCTGGATCCTCGAGCTCGATCGCGGGCGGGGCATCCCTTATGAGGGCAATTATTCAAGCTGGCTTGAGCAGAAGCAGAAACGGTTGCAGCAGGAAGAGCGTGAAGAGGCGGCGCAACGCGGCACCCTGGACCGCGAGCTTGACTGGATCCGGCAATCCCCGCGCGCGCGGCAGGCCAAGAACAAGGCCCGGATCAGCGCCTATAACGATCTGCTGGCCAAGGCGGAAGCGCGCAGCTCCCTGCCCGGCAAGGCGCAGATCGTGATCCCGGCGGGGCCCCGGCTTGGCAATATCGCGATCGAGGCGGAGCATCTGTGCAAGGGATTTGGCGACCAGCTTTTGATCGACGATCTGTCCTTCCGGCTGCCGTCGGGCGGCATTGTCGGGATAATCGGGCCGAACGGCGCCGGAAAAACCACCCTGTTCCGTATGTTAACAGGACAGGAGAGCCCCGATGAGGGGGCGCTCAAGGTGGGGGAGACGGTGGCGCTTGGCTATGTGGATCAGTCACGCGATGCGCTCGATCCCAACAAGAATGTGTGGGAAGAAATATCGGGCGGCGCGGATGTCGTGCCGCTTGGCAAGGTGGAAATGAACAGCCGCGCCTATGTCGGTGCCTTCAACTTCAAGGGCAGCGACCAGCAGAAGAAGGTCGGTCAGTTATCGGGCGGCGAGCGCAACCGCGTGCATCTGGCGAAGATGCTGAAATCGGGGGCCAACCTGCTGCTGCTTGACGAACCGACCAACGATCTGGATGTGGATACGTTGCGCGCGCTGGAAGATGCGCTGTCCGAATTTGCCGGCTGCGCGATGATCATCAGCCATGACCGCTGGTTCCTGGACCGTATTGCCACGCATATCCTCGCATTTGAAGGAGACAGCCATGTGGAATGGTTCGAAGGCAATTATGAGGAATATGAGGCCGACCGGAAACGCCGGCTTGGTCATGAGGCGGAGCAGCCGCACCGGCTTAAATTCAAGAAATTCAGCCGCGCCTGAACCAACCCGTCAATTCCGCAAACTGATTATCGCGGCGGGGTTGCTGCCGCTCGGCGGCGTCACGGCTTTCGCGCAGGAACCGCTGCCCTTGCGCAGCATCACCCTGTCGACAAGCGGCATTGCGCTTTATACCCATCACGGTAAAGCGGGCACGGACGGCAAGCTGCGCTTTCCTGTCGCCGCAAGCCAGATCGACGATTTTCTGAAAAGCGTGCTGATCGCCGACCCCGAAGGCCGGCCGCAATCGCTGACGCTACCCGGGCGCGCACCCCTGTCCGCGCTGTTTGCCAATTTGCGCTTTGACCCCGATGATTTTCAGTCGTCGGCATCGCTGCTACGCGCCCTGACCGGGACCGAAATCACTGTGTCAGGGCCGCAAAAACTGCACGGCACATTGCTGACGGTGACAGCCCAAGCCGCGGATGGCGCCCTGCCGCAACAGCACCGGGTCAGCCTGTTGAGCGATGGCGGCATTCGCCAGTTCATTCTCGAAGAAGCCGAAAACATCACATTTCCCCCCGAGATCGAGGCTGAAATCGCCACCGCCGCCGCGGGGATCGCCGCCAGCCGGGCGCAGGAACAAAGACAGGTGGAATTCACCCTGGCGCGACCCGGCAATCAAGCCATCACGCTCAGCTATCTTGCCGACGCGCCGATCTGGAAAGCGGCCTACAGGCTTGTGATACCCGGCGATACCGACCGGGCAAGCAAAGCGAATTTGCAAGGCTGGGCCGTATTTGAAAATAACAGCCCCTTTGCCTGGCAGGGGGTGGAAATCACCCTTACCTCGGGCAATCCGGTCACATTCCGGCAAAACCTCTATGATTCATATTATGTCGACCGGCCCGAATTGCCGGTACAGACCTATCGCGCGGTTGTGCCGCGCGCCGATCAAGGGGAGATGGATGACGCGGCTGTCCGCACGATGCCGGCACCCCGCGCCCAGAAAATGTTCGACAGCCGCATGACACTGCCGATGGCGGCCGCCGAAGGCAGTGCCGCCTTACCGGGCATGCCCCTGCCACAAACCGAAAATCGCGAGGATATCGGGCAAATTCATTTCTCCTTCGCGCAGAAACTCGATGCACTGCCCGGCCATAGTGTCAGTGCACCGATTATCGAACAGCATGTGCCCATTGCGGCCAGTTGGCTGTATCAGGCCGATACCGACCCGCATCACCCGCTATTTTCCCTGCGCATCGAAAACAGCAGTGAACGCGCATTGCCGCCGGGTATCCTGACGCTTTACAGCGCAACCGATTGCGACAGCCCGGTCTGCGCCCCCGATTTCGCGGGCGATGCGGCATTTCCGGGGCTGGCACCTGGCGTCGAACGGTTTCTGACATTCGCGCTTGATCGCGATACCCGTATCGACCGCGAGACAAGCAGCGACAAGCGTTTGCAAAAGGCAACGATCAGCGATGGAATCCTGCGTTTGTCCCATCGCCTGCAGCAAACCACGCGCTACACTGTCCGCGCGCCGGAAACCAAGGGGCGGACGGTGATTATCGAACATCCCAAGCGCGGCGGATGGCAGCTTGCCGGCAAGGCCGAAAGCGAAACCCCGACCCATTACCGCCTTGCCCTGCCGGTTGCCGCGGGCAAAACCGACAGCCTGGCCGTCACATTGGAACGTGTGACGCTGGAGCAGATCTCTCTTCTTGATGGGACCAATGAAAATATCCTTGTGGCATTGCGTGCGAATGGTGAACTGGATGGCAAGCTGCGCGATGCTTTGGAAAACATTGCCGAACGCCGCCGCGCGCTCGCCCGGATTGACGCTGAAATCGCCACGCTCGCGCGCGATTATCAGAATGCGGTGAGCGAGCAGCAGCGTGTCCGCGCCAATCTCGAGGCTGTGCAGCCCGACAGCGATCTGTACCGGGATTACATCGGTAAGCTCACCGCGCTGGAAGCAGATATCGGGCAGTCAAACAAAGCGCTGATGGAAAAGAACGCACAAGCCGACAAAGCACGGCAGGCGCTGGCGGACTATATCGCGAAATTAGAAATATAGCGCGGGCAAACACCGATCTGGCAATCAGGGAAAGCGGGGCGCAACAGGCCAGGCCCCGCAACATCTCAATTTGAAGCGGAAACTTTTTCCGGCGGCTGGATCGTGGCCGCAACCCCACGCAACCGGTCAAGCAGAACGGTCATATCCCCGCCATTGCTTTGAATGACCGAGGCAAACTCCGAACGCTGACTGATCGCCATGCTGATACCTTCGATCATGATATCGACGATCTTCAGCCCTTGCCCCGAATCCCGCACGCGCCAATCCACCCGGATCGGCTCGACTGCCTTGGGCGCTCTGACAAGTGTGGTGACGATATGTTCCTTGCCAGAATTGCTGACCACCCCCTTCACGGTAACGGTGGAATGAGCATATTCACTCAATCGGCTGGCGTAGGAAGCAATGACGTAATCGCCAAAAAGGCTGTCATATTCGCTGCGCTGTTCAGGTGTTGCCCGGCGCCAATATTTCCCCAGCACGAACCGGCCGACGCGCGGAAGGTCCACCCCTTCGCGCAGCAGGCTGCGAAACTTCTGGAACCGTGCCGCATCCTCGAGGGTATCATCGCGCAACACGGCAAATGCCTTGTTGGCAAGATCATCGACAAATTGTTGCGGTGTCGGCGATGCGATTGCCGGGGCCGACTGCAAGCAGAATCCCACAGCCAGAACAAATAACACCAGACGCAGGAAGCGCATGGGATTAAACGCCGTTTCTGTGTCGAACTGCGTAAGGGATAGTTGTCTTGTCATGCGATTTATTACAGCTGAATTATAACTTGGGTTAGTAGCTGGCTTGCGTCAGGAGATCTGCGGAAGTCGGGGACATTTCCACCATACCTTCCAGCGGGAATCCCTGCTCGGGCAAATCCGGAATTTTCATCTCAGGACCTTCTTGCGTGGGCGCTGCGGGGACATGATCTTGTTCCCCGTTTTGAAGCGCTGGCTGCTCCCCCGCCCCGTCCGACACCGGCTCGGCTGCCGGCATATCATCTTCAGGAAAATCAAAATCCGGCAGTTGATCGAAGTCAGGCGCGCCATCGCGAATTTCATCGCGAATGCTTTGACGATAAAGGCTGCGCACAGCGGCATAGTAATCAACAGATGTCCGCTCCAATTCGTCAATCTCATCAATGACCTGATGCCGGACATCGACCAGATCAGTGGCAAATATCGCACCATCAAGCAGCAACTCGTCACGCAAGGCGTAATCAACCGGATTGGTCAGCCGGTCGACCATAAAGCCCACCGCATCACGCGGCGGCAACGGACCAAGCAGCGGCCACATCAGATATGGGCCTTCCGGAATACCCCAATAACCCAGCGTCTGCGCGAAATCCTCGTCATGCCGGGCCAGCCCAAGCTCTTCCGCCGGGTCGAAAAAGCCGAAAAAGCCGATTGTCGTATTGATGGCAAAACGCGAAACGGTGATGCCGGCGCGATTTAGCTTGAATTGCAGAATATCATTGAGCAGCACCACCGGCGTTTCCAGATTATCCAGAAAATCGGTCACCGATCGCCGCGCACCCAATGGCAATACCTCGCGATAGGCAATGGCAGTCGGGCGTAAGATCGCTTTATCAAGACCGACATTGAATTCGAAAATTACCCGGTTCACCGGCTCGAACGGATCGTTCACATCGTCTTCCGACAAGCGATCTAGCGGCGTAACAGCTTCATCAGATTGCGCAATTGCATCACCGGCAACAGGGGCCTGCGCATTCACGGTATCGACAACGGACATAGCGAAAAAGCAGCCTGCCAGGCTCACTATTGCCGCCAGTCGGCAAACATCAAACATATGCCGCATTACCCGTAATACTCCCCTCGACCTGACGACCACTGCGATATCGCCAATCCGAGTCTTAGACAACCGGCCTGCCGCTTGGCTTCCCGCCCGCAGCCTGCTCTCCCCTGTGTCCCGAAAGACTCCGACCGTCTACCTACACTAAATTCATCGATAACGCATTAACACATCGTATAACGGTCAGGTTGGCGCCCAAACTTGTCAATTGCGGGGCAGCATCGCCAGAACACACAAAGCGCACGACACCCCAAGAATGCATTATCAGGTGCGAATGTGCGCGGCGGATGGCAAGAGCGCAACTGACAATTGACGAGATTGTGACCAAAATACGCAGTTGTTGCCAATTTGCTGCTCTCCGCGCTGGCCGCGCATCAGGCTCACACGCCCAAAATGCGTCGAGAGCGTTAGAATTTCAGCAAATTTCATGACGAACGCAAAAGATATGTTGAAACATAAATATATCTTTATGTATATAAGCCATCAAACATAAAGCGATGCGCGGCGAAGGAAAGCAGTGCGGTGGACAATTTACTGACAGGATTGCGTGCGGCGGCTGAGCCGACTCGCTTGCGGATTTTGGCGCTGCTGTCGCATGGTGAGCTGACGGTATCCGAACTCACGCGCATTCTGGGGCAAAGCCAACCCCGTGTCAGCCGCCATCTGAAATTGCTTTGCGATGCCGGGCTCGCCAGGCGCATACCCGAGGGGACCTGGGCCTTTTACCGCCTGGCCGAGGATGGCCCCAATCGCCATCTGGTTGACGCGTTAGCCGAATTGCTGCCACGCGAGGATGAAGCCACATCGCCTGATCGTGCCCGGCTTGCCGAGGTGAAGCAGGAGCGCGCGCGTCAGGCGGCTGACTATTTCCGCCAGAATGCCGATAAATGGGACAATATCCGCTCGCTGCATGTGTCCGAACAGGCCGTGGAAGCAATGATGTGCGATATGATCGGGGACGCCCCTGTCGCGCATATTCTGGATCTTGGCACCGGAACAGGACAGATTTTGCGCTTGATGGCCGACCGCGCGGAAAAGGCGACCGGCATCGATTTCAGCCGGGAAATGTTGGCGCTGGCGCGGGCCAATCTGGATGCTGCCGGTTGCCACAATGCACAAGTGCGATTGGCCGAGATTCAAAGCCTGCCCCTGCCTGATGATTGCGCCGATCTGATTACCATACATCAGGTGCTGCATTATCTTGACGATCCCGCCATTGCCCTGCGCGAGGCGGCGCGGGTGCTGAAACCGGGCGGGCGTATCCTGCTTGTGGATTTCGCGCCGCATGAGATCGAAAAGCTGCGCGAGGAACATGCCCACCGCCGGTTGGGGTTTTCGGAATCTGAGGTTTTACGCTGGTGCGACACTGCGGGGCTGAAAGTCGATGAGATGCGGCATTTGCCGCCCGCATCGGCTGACGGGCTGACGGTTTGTTTATGGCTTGCCACGCCCGCATCCACGCAGGCACACCGCCATCGCGATGAATTACAGGAGGCTTCTGCGTGAATTTGCAGCAGACAGAACAAGGCGAAAAGGAAGAGGCCGGGTCCGCCTGGATTTTGAGCGCGCAGGAAGCGCTCGATTCGGCGCGTGCGGGGGATATGACGGTATCGTTCGAGTTTTTCCCGCCCAAAACGCCTGAGATGGAAGAAACGCTGTGGCGCTCGATCACACGGCTTGCGCCGTTTCAGCCTGAATTTGTCTCGGTCACCTATGGCGCTGGCGGCTCGACCCGGCAGCGCACCCATGACACGGTGAAGCGTATTCTCGATGAAACCGCGCTGACGCCTGCGGCCCATCTCACCTGCGTAGGCGCGGACCGGGCCGAGGTTGACCAGGTTATCGAGGATTACTGGCACGCCGGTGTGCGCCATATCGTTGCCCTGCGCGGCGACCCGCCGGAGGGGCAGGACAGCTATACCCCCTATCCCGGTGGCTATGCCTATGCCTCTGATCTTGTCGCGGGGATCCGCGCGATCGGTGATTTTGAGATCAGTGTCGCCGCCTATCCCGAAGGGCATGTGGACGCACCTGACGCGCAGACGGAGATCGATAATCTCAAACGCAAGATCGATGCGGGCGCAACCCGTGCGATCACGCAGTTCTTTTTTGATACGGATTGCTTCTTGCGTTATCTCGACCGCATCCGCGCCGCGGGAATTACCATTCCGGTGGTACCAGGCATCATGCCGGTGACGAATTTTGCGGGCGCAAGCCGCATGGCCAAGATGAATGGCGCCTCGGTGCCGGACTGGTTCGCCAATCTGTTCAACGGGCTTGAACAGGAGGCCGAGACCCGCAAACTCATCGCCGCCATTGCAGCAGCGGAGCAATGCGTCCGCCTGCGCGCCCACGGGGTGCATGATTTTCACTTCTATACACTTAATCGCGCCGATCTGACCTATGCGCTGTGCCATATACTCGGGCTGCGCGCGACTACCGATCAGGAGGGCTAATACATGACCGCAGACAGAGCCTCGCGCATCGCTGTCCTACAGCAGGCCGTGAAAGAACGGATCCTGATTATCGACGGCGCAATGGGCACGATGATCCAGAACCATGAATTGACCGAAGCGGATTACCGCAAGGACCGGTTCGCCGATCATAATCACGATTTGAAAGGTAATGGCGACCTGTTGACCCTGACCCAGCCCGATATCATTGCCGGCATTCATCAGCAGTTCCTCGATGCGGGTGCGGATATTCTGATCACCAATACCTTCAGCGCGACAACCATTGCGCAAGCCGATTACGGGCTCACACATCTGGTGGGCGAGCTTAATGAAAATGCCGCAACGCTTGCACGATCGGTCGCGGACCGGCAAAGCGAACAGACCCCGGACAAGCCGCGCTGGGTCGCGGGCGGGATCGGCCCGACCAACCGGACGGCCACGATCTCCCCGGATGTGAACGATCCGGCTTTCCGCAACATCTCATTCGATGAATTGCGCGATGCCTATCTGGAAGCCGCGCGCGGCCTTGTGAAAGGCGGAGTTGATATCCTGCTGGTCGAAACCGTGTTCGACACGCTGAACTGCAAGGCGGCGATCTTCGCGCTTGAATTATTGTTCGAGGAGCTTGGCGAACGCCTGCCGGTCATGATTTCAGGCACCATAACGGACCGGTCGGGCCGCACCCTGACCGGTCAGACACCTGAAGCATTCTGGAATTCCATACGCCATGCGCAACCGCTTGCCATGGGGCTGAACTGTGCGCTCGGTGCTGAAGAGATGCGCCCCCATATCGCCGAACTGGCGCGAGTCGCCGATTGCTATATCAGCGCCTATCCGAATGCGGGCTTGCCCAACGGCTTTGGCGGCTATGACGAAACGCCAGAGACGACGGCCGGCCACATCGCCGAATGGGCCAAATCCGGTCTTCTTAATCTGGTCGGCGGCTGCTGCGGCACGACGCCCGCGCATATTGAAGCCATCGCGCAGGCGGTTGCCGGCATCGCGCCGCGCAAGCCTGCCCGCCCGCAACGAACGATGCGGCTATCGGGGCTTGAACCTTTCGCCTTACCGCTCACTCAATCCTCTGCCGAGGTGTCTGCGTAAATGTTACCTACTTTTATCAATATCGGTGAGCGGACGAACATCACCGGCTCCGCAAAGTTCAAGAAGCTGATCCTTGATGGCGATTTCGACGCCGCGCTCGCGGTGGCGCGTCAGCAGGTGGAAAACGGCGCCCAGATCATCGACATCAATATGGATGAGGGGCTGCTCGATTCCGAGGCGGCGATGGTCCGCTTCCTGAATCTGATCGCATCCGAGCCCGAGATCAGCCGTGTACCGATCATGATCGATTCATCGAAATGGTCGGTGATCGAGGCGGGCCTCAAATGCGTTCAGGGCAAATCCATCGTCAATTCGATCAGCCTGAAGGAAGGCGAGGACATCTTTCTTGAACAGGCAAAGACCATTCGCCGCTACGGGGCGGCAGCCGTGGTCATGGCCTTTGACGAGGCCGGACAGGCCGACACCGCGGACCGTAAATATGAAATCTGCGAACGCTCCTACCGGCTGCTGACCGAAAAAGCGGGCTTTCCGCCCGAGGATATTATTTTCGACCCCAATATTTTCGCGGTCGCCACAGGGATCGAAGAACATAATAATTACGCCGTCGATTTTTTCGAGGCAACGCAGCGGATCAAGCAGAACCTGCCTTATTGCCGGGTATCGGGCGGGGTTTCCAACGTCTCCTTCTCGTTTCGCGGCAATAATCCGGTGCGCGAGGCGATGCATTCGGTATTCCTCTATCACGGCATCCGGGCGGGGCTTGATATGGGCATCGTCAATGCCGGGCAGCTCACCGTCTATGCCGATATCCCGCCCGAACTTCTTGAGCGGGTCGAGGATGTCATCCTCAACCGCCGCCCCGACGCCACCGAAAGACTGCTTGAGATTGCCGAGGATTATCGCGGCGACAATGTCAAGAAGGCGGTCGCGGATCTTGCCTGGCGCGAGCGGCCGGTAACCGAACGGCTTGAATATGCGCTGGTCAAGGGGATCACCGAGTTCATCATCGCCGATACTGAGGAAGCGCGCATCGCCGCCACTCGTCCGATCGAGGTGATCGAAGGCCCGCTCATGCAGGGGATGAACACGGTCGGCGATTTGTTCGGCGCAGGCAAGATGTTCCTGCCGCAAGTCGTGAAAAGCGCGCGCGTCATGAAACAGGCGGTCGCCCACCTTACCCCGTTCATGGAGCGCGAGCGCGAAGAGTCAGGCGCGGCAGAAGATGCAAACGGCAAGATCATCATGGCGACGGTGAAGGGCGACGTCCATGATATCGGCAAGAATATCGTCGGCGTCGTGCTGCAATGTAACAATTATCAGGTGATCGATCTGGGCGTCATGGTACCGGCGGACAGGATCCTCGATGCCGCAGCCGAAGAAAAAGCCGATATCATCGGCTTGTCCGGGCTGATAACCCCGAGCCTTGATGAAATGTGCACGGTGGCCGCGGAAATGCAGCGGCGCGATATGCGGATTCCGTTGCTGATCGGTGGCGCAACCACAAGCAAGGTTCACACCGCAGTCAAGATCGCGCCCAATTACGCGAACAGTCAGGCCGTCTATGTGCCCGATGCCTCCCGCGCCGTCTCAGTTGTCAGCGACCTGATCGACGAGAAGCGCGGCGTCGACA
>OBJS01000358.1_pt1 | contig 10855 bp, 16 predicted proteins | sample 1519851 | NCBI WGS metagenome assembly OBJS01 (sample SAMN03019806, study PRJEB22545) | beach sand metagenome | biome: beach; feature: sea beach; material: beach sand | place: USA: Municipal Pensacola Beach, FL | collected 2010-10-20 | depth 25-47 cm m
TTCGGCCTCGTGAACCCCGCGACGCGCCAAAGGGTCTTTTCAGCGAGGGGGCGCTTCCTTTCGAAGATGCTCGGGCACGGGAGAGACCAATCGATGCACTGTGCCGCGGTGCGATACGGCTCCAACCCCGGGCCGTGGGTGGGCTCGGGCCAGACTGCCGGCTGTCCGTCATACCGCGCGACCACGAAAAGCCGCTTTCTTCTCGTGGGGGCGCCGTACTCGGAGGCGTCGAGGACTCGGAAGTCGACCGAATAACCGAGGAGACGGAGCTCCCCACACCAGCGAGCGAACTCCTCACCCTTCCGGGCCTTGATGGGATGACCCTCGTCGTCGAGGGGTCCCCATTCCGCGAACTCCTGAACGTTCTCGACGAAGATGCAACGAGGCTGAACGGCGCGCGCCCACTGAGTCACGACGTGCGCGAGGCTGCGGATCTTCTTCGAACGTGGCTTTCCGCCCTTCGCCCGGGAGTGGTGCGTACAATCAGGGCTCGCCCAGAGAATATCCACCGGGCGGCCTCGAGTGGCGAGGAAGGGGTCGACCTCCCAGATGTCGGCTGGGATGTGCTGCGTCTCCGGATGGTTCGCCCGATGCACGGCGAGGGCTGTCTCGGAGTGGTTGATCGCCACATCGACGGGACGACCGAGCGCCGCCTCGATACCAGTGGAGGCTCCGCCTCCGCCAGCGAACAGATCGACGATGATGCCTCTCATTTCGTCACATCCTCGAGGAGCTTCCTCACGCGCTCCTCCGCCTTGTGCGCCGGCACATTGATCGTCCAGTCCCCGTTCTCGAGCCGATCCTCATTCACGATTGAGATATCGACCTCCCCCATCCTCTTTTTGACGATGATCGCGAGACCGTCCGGGGCGTTCGCGATGAACCACTCGACAGCCGCCCCGATCTGACGGGTCCGCCTTTCCCGCCTTCGGCGCGCTGACTTGATGCCCTGGATCACCGTTGTCCGGTGCCGATTGATGAGACCCCCGATCTCCAACATGGAGAGCTCAGTCTCCTCGCTGAGGACGAGCATAAGCTCCTGGCGCGCGGCGACGAGGTTGCGCGTCCTATCGTCGCCGAGGATTTCCTCCGCCGTCACGCCGTAGGCGTCGGCGATCTCCACCACGAAGTTCCTCATCGGAGGCACCATAGGGCTATCTTAACAGCCATGGCGAGCGCGAAAGTCACTGCAAATCCGAGGAGGAAAATCCTCACCGGTCTCCTTACCGGGACAGCTACTAGGGACTTCCTCCACGGGAAGCAGGCCCTGAACGTCAGCCTGTGGAAATGCTCCCGACTAGTGAAAACAAACGATCCTTCGAGGAGAACTATCCCTGGGCCGTATAAAAACTGGAGTTGATGCGTTTCGAAAGGCGCGGCGAATCTTGGGTCGAATCTGGGGCCCGTGAAGGAGTGGGAGCTCTGGGCTTTGATCTCTGTTACTAACCTCTCACCGAGTTCGGGGTCCTCCTCGATTGAGGAGGAAATCTCGACGCCCTCAAGTTGCAGATGTGTCTTCCTGTCGATGTACGTGTCGAGAAACCGGAGGCGTCTCGTTCGTCCGAGGTTGTGTTCCAACATCAAACCTTCTGAGTAGTTCATGGACGCTCCATCTTCGGAAGAGTGACGACCGTCGTCTCCCCAGCCTTCTTCCGCGGCTGCTGACGCGCTGCCTCCTCGAGCGCGATTGCCTTTTCCACACCGCCGAGGTTCATCTCCGTGAAGTAGTCGAAGATCTGCGTGGCACATTGTGAGGCGCGGGATCGCCCCTCGTTGATCACAGCGAGCATCCGCTCTTCGATCTGCCGTGAGTGATTCATGCAATGACGCCCCTTCTGGGGGTTGCCCTGCCCGTCCAGGAGGGTGACGACCTTGAACCGCGCGATCCTCCCGTGCAGACGATCGTCCGCGCCGAAGAGCTTGTCACGGGTCCAGGTGTCGATGGCTAGACGCGGCTCTGTCGCTACCTCCATACATCCTTCGATCGCGCAGAGCGGGTTCCCGTTCGCATCTACCTTGTTCTCGGCGTGCTCCGTCATGACTCGAGCACACTCATCCTCGGATGGTTCCCCGGTGGGGGAAGGCTTGAGCGGTTTCGGCGCCGCGGGGATTCCTGACTTGAGGCGCGCGCCGGGGTTCCAAAACCTTCGAATCGTCGCCCAACCAGTTCCGAGAACTAAAGCCGTCGCCCCGCCTGCTACCCATGCCTCGAACATCATGACTGCACCTCCGTTTCCTCAGCTGTCTTCTCCGCGGTTCCGGTGATCATCACTGAGGCGCCCATCTCTTCGTGAAACCACACCCGGTACTCGACGGTGTGGTCCTCGAGATAGCTGTCAGGATCCGCTACGCCGTTGCGTCGAAGCGCCTCGCACATTGCGAGGTGGCAGATCCTCTTGTTCGTGATCATGGTGAGAGGCGCTTCTGATGAGCTCCCCAAAAGTTCGACCGTTTTATCTTCCATTTTTTCCTCTTTTCAATTCCGCCCGAGCCGCCCGGCCCGGGAGATTCTTTTCACTTCTCGGTGGAGGGAGATGACCGCGAGCTTCACGCTTCCGCGGAGCTTCCCCCTCCACATGTTCCCATCTTCGGGAACCTCAAGTCGGGCGATGTGTCCCCGGGCGCCGGTGTTGATGACCTTGATGATCACTCCCGGCTCCCCAGCATCACCCTGATACGTTTCCCCGTTGTCATGGCTTACTAGTGCCACCTCAGCGCTGCCCCAGAGGACGCGCTCTATTTTTGAACGACCGCCCTTCTCCACTTGGGCGAAGTTGTTCTTCGGTTTCCACCGATCATCAAGGATCCCTCCGCCGGCCATCAGAACGTCTCCGGGTATTGCCTCACGCGGAGGTGATAGGGGAACTCGTTGATATCCCCGCCCTTCGGATGCCGGACGACGCGGATCACCCCGTCCGGTCCTTGGATGCACCCGGGGTGCGATGGCAAAGAACCCTGGAATGCGTTGCGCCCTAGCTGTTTGACGAACATCGGCTTCTCCGCCTTCTCAAACTGCATGACGAGGTTTCCGATCCAGTCGATGTCGCATTCTCGTGCCCGGTTCCCGGACTCACCGCCTACGATCCCCCAGTCGATCTGGTCGATGTAGTGCTGGAGGTCGACGGGGCCAAGCAGAGGCTCAAGGCTCACGAAGTGACACGCGGATGGACAGGCTAGGATGTGGGGGAGCCTTTCCTCGGCGTAGCGATGTGTCTCAACGGAGACACCGAGGCGCACGTTCGGCAGGGGCCATCGGACTCCCTCAAACTTGAGCCCCTTCCTCCTCCGGAGCGCCCTCTCTGCCTGGTGGACGCAGTTCCAGACGCGCCCATCCCACGGTGCCCCGGTGGTGGTAGGCCCTGCCCTGTCCTCGAGCCACTGGTAGAACTCGAGCGCGCGCTTCGCCCTCTTCGTCAGCACCATGTGCGTGTGCCACGGGGTGGCTGCCATCACGCCGTAGCAAGCCGCGATCCATTCGAAGGGGATCCAGCTTCCGAACATGTCGCTCATATTGGCCCAGAAGTAGGTGGTCGGTTTCTTGCGCCGGAGGACGCTCTCGAGATCCCCGATGTCGAGGTAGACCTTCTCGGACTCGAAACCGTGCTGCTCCTGGAACATCGGCAACCCGAACCGGGGCTGCATCTTCGATGCGTAACAGTTCTTACACCCCGGGCTGACCTTCTCGCAGTAGTGACCGCTGATCTCCCTCGTCGGCGAAGGAACGCGGAACGGGTTGGTCGTGAACTCCGTCCATTCGATGGATGACTTACCCATTGCTTGCTTGCCTCCGTCGGTACGCCCTTATCGATTCTGCCTCGTACTTACTCCAGATCCTGTGCTCCCTCTCCTTGCCGCGGACCTTCGTGATCCAGCTGTTCATCGATTCCGCTGGGGCGATCTTTGATTCGACCCGATCGTCGAAGAGCTTGCGGATCTCTTCCTTCTTCTCCTCCGGGATCAGGTGGCCGACACTCTCCCAGTCCTCCGGGAATGCGTAGCGATGAAGGTGCGGGGAGAGCGTCGGCCCGTTCACTTCGACGAAGGGGAAGCTGAAGTTCACGTCCTCCGGGTTGTAGATGAACTCAATCGTCCAGGGCGTGTCCTTGTTTCCATGCTTTTCCCGGACCTCATCATCGGTCATCGGCAAGGGGCGAGGCGTGTACTCTTCGCCGTTTTTCTCACACCAAAGGCGGCGCGCCTCTTCCTCCTCCGCCGGAGTGAGGCAACCCTGTTTACACATGAGCTCATTCAGCCGGTTCACTGCTTTCTCCTTTCGTGTACCGGTAGCCCTTCTTCTCACACCAGAGCCGGTACGCCTCTTCGCGTTCGTCGGCCGTGAGGTTTTCCTTTTTTAGGAGTTCGTCGAGTCGGTTCATTTGACGAGCCTTTCGTTCGCCTTCATGGCGCTGTTGTTTCCGGTGATGAGTTTGAGCTTCCGAATCTTCCTCGCCGCGTTGTCCACCGTGCTCGACCTCGGGGAGTAGCCCGTCGCTTCCGCGGCCTGATGAAGTGATGCCTCGGACGGGTAAATCCCAATGAGGAACCGGAGGATCTCCCCCGGGCACCCTCCGAGACGGTTGAGCCAGTGCTCCGCGAGTTTGGGGCCAGTAGGAAGGGGGCTGACGTTCGGGCGTGCCGCTCGCCCCTTCTCCGTCGGCTCCATACCGGTCGTGTTCCCGCCGACGATGAGCCCGGAGTTCCGTAGCTTCCTCGCCGCGTTGTCCACCGTGCTGCTCCGTGGGGCGTAGCCGGCGATGATGGCCGCCTGGGTAAGGTCGAGCCTCCCGTGCTGGAGGAGCGCCCCGAGGAGCGCACCCGGGCAGCCCTTGAGGCCCTCCCGTGGCGTTGTGTCCGAGGGCTGGGCTGGCGGCCGCTCGCGGGGCTTGGGGCGGGGCGCTGGGGCGCTGACCGCCATTGTAATCGGGCGAGGAACCTCCATCGAAACATCGAGCACCGCCGTCGCCTTGCGCGCGCGCTCAATCAGCCCAGCGATGCGGGACTCGAGAAGGGCGACCGTCCCTTTTAGCTCGTCGCGTTCCGCGCGCGCCGTGACCAGCTCCTTCCTGAGCTTTTCCGACGCCTTGCCCTCGTCTTGGTAACCACCCCCATCCTCAGTTACCAATCCGCGGAGCTCCTCCATGTTGATGTCAGCGAGCTTCACCCGCCGACGCTTCGCCGTTGGGTCGAGACTCGGGGCCTCACCTGAGTCGAACGTCCTCCGCCGCCGGAACTTCACCCGCTCCATGATCTTGAGCTTCTGCGGTGAGAACACCCAGGCCTCGCCGTCCTCGAGCATCGGGAGCGTCTTGACGATCTCCGGCCCCCCCGGATAGTCCGAGACCCAGTCCTTGATCGCCTTCTTGTCCCGAGGAGCCATCACGCGCATCGGGATCAGGTTGTCGACTTGGTTCAGGGCGTCCTTGTGGAGGGCGGCCGAGCGCTGGGAGATGATGGTGACACCGCCCCCGCGAAATCGGATCCGCTTGACCAGCTTCTTCCACGCGCTGAGGCACTTGTTCTCCTCCCGCTGCGGGGCCTGAGGGATGTACTCGTCCGCCTCCTCGGCGAAGATGTGGAGGGGCGCGTCGAGCCTCCGGAGGAGCTCCGTGGCGAAGGCCGTGAGGAACCGCATCTGCTCCGCCTTCGAGTCAAACTCGGAGACGTCTAGGACGCAGGTGATGCGCTTCTCGCAAATGAAACGGGCGAGCTCCGCGCCGGAGTTCGGATCGAGCGGCATGTCGCCGTGAAGGCCACCAAGGATCGGAACCGGGAGCCCCTCCTTCCCGTTGGCCATCGAGCGGACGCCGTACCAGTCCCCCTTCGGATCGATCGCGACCCACGGGATCCCCGCATCCCACATCTCCTCAGCGAGGACGACGGCTGTGTTTGACTTCCCTGCGCCGCTTACCGCGAGGATCGCGTTCTTCTGTAGCGCGAGCTCAGCCGGCACCGAGAAGTCCCTCGAGAGCTGGAGCCTGTTCGTTTTTTTCATCTGAATTTCCTCTCATTGAGTAGGACGTACATCGCATTGAGCATCGCCTCCGCCGCATCGAACGGCATGTGCACCCCAGTGACGACTTCGACCCACCTTTGGATTTCCCGTTTCTGTCTCGACTTGTCCTCGCCCTTTCGCAGCGGCTTGGGCTTGTCCTTACCCATCACCGTACGGACGGATCCGGTACGCACCTCAATCCACTCAGCGCCGTACGCGAAAGCAGCCCCGCCTGCGACCCCGGCACTGATGAGCGTCTTCGCGTTGTCGGCGTTTGACTGTCCCCCCGCCTTCTCCTTGCCAGCTCGAATCGACCTCTGTTCCTCACTCGCGAAGATCACTCCGTGGTGCTCACGGATCATCTGACTCGTCCCCTTGAAGATCATCTTCATGCGGACCTTGTCAGGATCACTCGGGGACGTCCGGATCACCGTGTGCCCGAGGACCTCGAATCCCCCGTCCGCTTTCATACGCGCAGCGGCAAGACCGTAGTTCGCGACGCTTGGATCGCCGCCGACAACGACGATGCCCGGTGTGCGTAGTCCCTTCGGGTATCTGCGGACGGGGGAGACGCGCATCAGTCCTCGTCTTCCTCTTCTTCTTCGTCGCCCTCTTCCTCGTCTTCACCACCGAAGTCGAGATCCATGTCGCGCTCGTCCCCGTTGAGCGGACGGGCAAACTCCTTGAGCTCATCGCCCTTCTTGAATCCGTGCCCCGCGCTCGCCGCCCGCACGGTCATCTCGCCGCGCTGGTAGTCGGGCTGATCGTACACATCGAGCTCGATGTCCTCCTCCCCGTTGGAGATGGTGTCGAGAAGCGCCTTTTCCTCCTTGTCGAGCTCCTTGATCTGTTTTGAGTACTCCGAAGTTTTCTCCGCGCGCTCTGCCTTGAGCTCCCGGATTGCCCCGACGACTTCCACGAGTCGATCGTGCTTCGCGGGTTGGTCCTTCTTCATGACCTTCACCGTCACCTTCCTCTGGTAGACGGCCCCTTTCGTTCCTAGTCGTTTTGCTGCCATGCGGCTTCTCCTGTGTTTGGGTTTTCCTCTGACCGAAGTGGTCAGTCGAAATCATAGATGGCGCGCTCTTCTACTTGGTTGAACTTGTCGTGCCACTTCGAGCTCGGCCCGTAGAACTTCGCCTCGACCACGCCCTCGCTCCCGCCGTCTCGTAGCTTCGCCACATCAATCTCGCCCCGCCCGTCCATCTCCTCGGTGCGGCCGCGATACTTGTCCTCGCGGTAAAGGAAGAAAATCCCGTAAGCGTCCTGCTCAATCGCCCCGGACTGACGGAGGTCCCCCATGTTGGGCCGCTTGTTGGGGCGGTCCTCGACTTTGCGGTTGAGCTGGGAGAGCGCGATCACCGGAACGTTGTGATCTTTCGCCGCCTTCGCGTTCGCTCGGGACGCCTTCCGGACTTCCTCCTGAGCATCGTCCCGCTGATCATCACTCGTCATGAGCTGGAGGTAATCCGTCTCGATGAGACCTAGCTTCGCCTCCGGAAACTCCTTCGCGAGCTTTCTCTTTGCGCGCCGGATCGCTGACCGGAATGACGATGGTGTTTGAGCAGCCTCGTCATCAATCACGATCGGCAGTCTCGAAGCCTCCGCCACGCACGCTGTGAACGTCTTCCGGTCCTCGGCGGAGAGACGCCCCTCGCGTATGAGCTTGATGTCGAGGTGACCTAGCTGCGCGACTACGCGCTGCGCGAGCTGGCTCTTCGGCATCTCCATTGAGATGATGATCACGCCGTAGCCAAGTCTCGCGATCTCAATCGCGACGCTGAGCATGAACCCCGTCTTCCCCATTCCCGGCCGGCCGGCGACGACGTAGACGTTCCCTCGACCAAGGCCGCCGATCCTGACATCGAGGTCATGGAGTCCGGTGGGGATCCCCGGGATGTATCCCTTCCGCTGCGAACGGTAGTCGTACGCCTCCGTCTCGCCCCGCAGCACGTCCTTGAGGAGCGCCTGCGTGTCGAGGTTCCGCCCCTCCGTGACTAGGTCGAGGGCGAGGGTGTGGTCCATCACCTGCTTGTCGATGTCAGTGTTGTCGGTGTACGCGTTCGCGAGCGCCCGCTGACAGGCTGCGATGAACTCCCTCCTCCGCCACTTGCTCCGGACGAGGGTGGCGTATGTCTCCACCCTCCCAACGGCGGGGACGTCCCCCAGCATCGCTGCAATCGCCGGGGTTCCTCCCACCCGATCGAGCTTTTTCTCGCCCCGTAGACGATCGGCCAGCGTGATCGCGGTCACCTCCGTTCCGGAGGCGTTTACGTCGACGATGCCCTGCCAGATCATCTTGTGGGCGTCCGCGTAGAAGTGCTCGGGCTTGAGAATTGCCATCGCGTCCTCGAGCGCGGCGACATCAAGAAGCGAGCATGAGATGACGGCCTTCTCGGCGTCCATGTCCGCGGGGGGAATCTTGTCGAAGTGTTCCTCGCGCTGGCGACTCATGAGCTTTGCTCCCGGAGGACACGCTTCCGCGCCGCCTCCTTCTCCGCCTCGATTTCTGCCTCTCGGCGGGCAGCGCGCTTTTCGTTCTCTGACGCGTCAGATCCGGAATCCTTCGCCATGTCGAGGGTGCGCCGGACCACTTCGTCGCTGAGCCACGTGTAGCCCTTGCCCTTGTACCAGGGGTCGTTCGGAATGGCGTTCAGCCAAGCCCTGAGTTCCTCCGTCGAGAACTCGGCCAGTAGTTTCATGAGGGGTTCTATGGGTTTGGAGTTGAAGTTCGTCAGCGCCGGGCGGTGCCACCCGGTTGCCTTTGAGATGGCGTCGCTGAGGTTCCGTAGCTCACGCCATTCGTGGGGATAAGTCCACTCGAGGTAGGGGCTATTCGTCCGCTGGAGGAGGATGATACATCGCTCCCGTATACCGATGGCCAGGGCTTCCTCGCGATTTCTCGGGGGCCTCCGTCTGGGGAGCTCCTCGTCGCCTGATGCCGGATGTTCCTCCCCCTGACCTGGTAGTCTTGGATCTTCGTCATCCTCTTTAGAAGGATCGGGATCGGGATCGGGAGTTCGGGACGTTCGGTTTTGTTCGACCGAACCATCACCCGAACGGGGGCCCGAACCATCACCCGAACGAGACCCCGAACGGTCGCCTCGAACGTCACCCGAACGGTTCCCGAACGGTTCGGGGTCGTTCGAGGCCCTTGGTTGGGCGCTTCCGTACTTCTTTTTTCTCGCTTCGGCGCTTTTTTTGCCTGCAATCGACGCTGCCTCGCTCGGTGAGAGGCGCTCATCCTCCGGTCGGTATTTGTGCCAATCATGGATCTGAAAACCTCCTTCTCGTGGTTCCCAAAGTCCGTGTTGTTTGGTTCCTCCTACGTTCGCGTCGACGAGTTCCTTTGAGAGATTTTTCAGTTTTCTTTTCGAAATTCTCCCTGCAATGGAGGGCAGAACCGTCTCCGGGATGAACCCCTGAGTGTGGAGATTTTCAGGTTTGCAGCTCCAGCACGCTACCCGAAACCAGAGCCGGTGAGCGGCGTCCGATAGGGGGGCGACTTTGGCATTGTCCTCGAAACCGTCATCAATCCTAAGCCAGCTCATCCCCGCCACTCCCTCCGCCAATCGTGGAATGAGTCCGGGAGCTCGATCCGCCCCGCCCGGTGCTCCGCCTCAAAGTAGAGGCGCCCGTCGGTCGAGTACCGGCGCGCCGCCTCGATGCACCGATCGGAGTGGTGCCACCCCGGGACGAGGACCATCACGTCAGTCCGGAGGGCCGCCACACGCTGGGCCTCCTCCCAGAATCCATCCGGAGGGAACCCCGGCCGGTCCTCAACGTAGAACCTCGCGAGCTCGAGCATGAGGGGGAAGCACCCCGCCCTGGCGACCTTGCGCCCGGTCGACGCCTCATTCTCGAGCTGCCGGTGCTTGTCCATCTCCTCACCGAGGAAGGCACCGTTCACGAACACCCATGGCATCTTCATCGGAACCTCCTCGCGTAGTCGAGCAATTCTAGGAGGGCCTTCTTCTCGACCTGCCTCGCCCGTTCCCGGGTAACGTTGAGGAGTTCGCCGAGGGCGTGGAGGGGTGGGGTTTCGCCGTCGGCGATATCAAGCGCACAAGAGTTCTTCATCTGCCACACTTCCAAGTCTGGGAAGTTCAGTTTTATTGATCCGGTTCGTTCATTGACGTCGATGTAGAGGTGATACCTGCAGCCCACGTAGGGACACGGGCGCGCGCAATCACCCCGGGTCCTCGGGCGCTCGTGGTCGATGTCCGGATATAGGATCCGATTCACCATCATCTCGCGCTCGGGGATTCTCGAGACGTTGATCGTCCGCGCCCTCACCTTTCTTTTGCGCCTGCTCCGTTCCTTTTCGTAATTCCTGACCACTGTCCCGCCTGAGTCTGTGTCTTCGAGTCGTATTCAAGAGGGCCATGTATTCGACCCGGCTAGTTCTAAGGCGCGCTCGTAGTTCACCGTTCTCCTTCTGCGCGCGCGCCTGTTCATTGACTGCCTCCGTCCACTTCCCGGTAAGGATGCTAAGGGCAATCACTAGGGCGAACGTGGCGAAGGCGAGAACCACCAAGGCAGCAACCATCACTTGCACGTCCTTGAAATCCCCACCGCGGTGCGTATCCGGGCGAGATAGTTGCGGGCTGTATCGATCCGATTCGGATACTTCTCTAGGTACCGGCAGCGCATCGTCTCCCAGAACTCAGCGGAGGTCATCCGGATCGGATCATCGAGAGTCGCCATGCGAAGAAACCCCCGGAGCGCCGAAGCGTCTCCGGGGACCTTTGCGTATGTGGTGATGAGACGCTCACGATACGGCTCGAGGAACTCCCCGACGTCATCCCTACATCCGGAGCATCGGAGCTTCGTCCCGTTCCTCTGTGAGTTCCGGATCGCCGA
>OBJS01000360.1_pt1 | contig 10715 bp, 14 predicted proteins | sample 1519851 | NCBI WGS metagenome assembly OBJS01 (sample SAMN03019806, study PRJEB22545) | beach sand metagenome | biome: beach; feature: sea beach; material: beach sand | place: USA: Municipal Pensacola Beach, FL | collected 2010-10-20 | depth 25-47 cm m
ATTCGCGCCCCTTCATGCTTTTTTCTGGTAATAATCCTGGTGATAGTCCTCAGCGGGATAAAATACTGTGGCGGCGGTAATCGCTGTCGCGACAGACTGATTCAGGACTTCCCCTGATTCCAGGTGACGTTTACTGTTTTCGGCAATTTGCTTTTCTGCTTCGTTTGCGACAAATATTTCACTGCGATACTGACTGCCGCGATCACAGAATTGGCCACCCGCATCCAGTGGATCGATATTGCGCCAAAAGACGTCGAGTAAGCGGGCATAGCTCACTTTGTCCGGGTCATAGGTTATGCGTATCGCTTCCGTGTGCCCTGTGGCACCTTTTGAAACAGCCTTATACGTGGGGTTGGGAACATGCCCGCCAGTGTAACCCGAGGTTGTTTCGACGACGCCTTCGAGCGCATCGAAAGGCGGCTCCATGCACCAGAAGCATCCGCCCGCAAACACTGCCTGCCTGAGGTCCGCCGCGCGGGAATCAGGGAGCGTTAACAACGCGAGGATGACCATGAAGCAGCAGGCAATACCCCGCGCGACTATTGTCGAAGCGCGCATCAGCCCGGTGCTATGATCGATTCTGTCTGTGATGGTCATAAGCAGTTCCGTTAGTGTGCTTGGTTCGACAAGCCGACGGCGTTGATGTTCCGTTTCGGTCGGGTGGCGAGGGGACGGCCAATGACGAAATCAGGCCGATATGCCGTCAGCACTCAGCACTCAGCACTCAGCACTCAGCACTGCCAATGCCGTCGATACCAAAGTATCGGGGTACGATTTCTGTTGCCGGGCCGTAAATACCCTCCGCGAATAACGTTTCATTCAGGCTGGGTTCAAGATTGAGCTCCACGGTATGGGCCCCATTTCTCCGGGCCGTTTGCACGAAACCCGCAGCCGGATAGACATTGCCCGATGTGCCGATCGAGATAAACAGATCGCAGCTCGACAGAGCTTGTTCGATCTCGTCCATAAAATGTGGCATTTCGCCGAACCAGACGATATGTGGTCGCAATTGGCCCTGGGCCATACACCAGGGACATATGGATTGCGGTGTCAGGTCTTCCCCGGACGCGAAAACCTCCAGGCATTTCTGACAGCGCACTTTATCCAGCTCACCGTGCATGTGAAACAGGTGCCGACTGCCGGCGCGCTCGTGCAGGTCGTCCACGTTTTGTGTGACCAGGCAAAAATTGCCGTCAAAGCGGTCTTCGAACGCGGCCAGAGCGACGTGTGCTGCGTTGGGTTGCACGCCTGCTCGCATGGCGCGGCGTCGCTGGTTATAAAAATCGAGTACCTTTGCCGGGTTGCTGAGATAGGCTTCGTAGGTTGCAACTTCCTCAATGGCGTGATCCTCCCACAGGCCGCCGGTGTCGCGAAATGTGCGAATACCGGATTCCGCGGAGATTCCGGCACCGCTGAGGATGACGATGGATCGATATTTCTCCGCAATAGTCATAGCCCTGTCGCCTGTATCTCTCGTTCTAGTGAGTAACTATACAATTTATGCTGCGGCGACGCCGAAACACGGTCTGGTCTCAGGTAAAAGGGGTTATGATCACGATGCCGCAGGTAAACGTCGCATGCTTATTGAAGACTATGGTGCGTAAACTAAATGAAACCGTGCGACGCGACTCGCATTAATGGAATGGGTTGCCGCTGTTAGCGGGCATTCCCGGCAAACGGCAAATAGAACAACATATGCTTGATACTCGACCGCTATTACTCGAAACCGAATTTCCGGCAATTCGACGCGCAACGCTTACTACGCTCCAGGTGAACCTGGGGTATTTATGTAATCAGACTTGCACGCACTGTCATGTCAATGCGGGGCCAAAGCGCACGGAGTTGATGACGCGGGATACGCTCGATCTGGTTATCGAGGTGCTTGCCAAGCGCGGCATTGCCCAGCTGGATCTTACCGGTGGCGCGCCGGAGATGAATCCAGGGTTTCGCGACCTGGTCGCGCGTGCATCGTCCCTCGGCGTTGCGGTCACGGATCGCTGCAATTTGACTATTCTCACCGAGCCGGGCTATGAATACCTGCCGGGATTTCTCGCCGAACACGGTGTCGCTGTGACGGCGTCATTACCCTGCTATAGTGAACAAAACGTCGCCGAACAGCGGGGCAAGGGTGTGTTTGAAGCCAGCGTCGACGGCCTGCGCTTACTCAACGAGCTGGGTTATGGCCGGGAGCCGGCACTGTCGCTGGATCTTGTTTACAATCCCAATGGCGCTTTTTTACCGCCCTCTCAGCAATCCCTCGAGGCCGAATACAAAGCCACATTAAAAGATGAATACGGTGTCGATTTTAATAATCTATTGACCATTACCAACATGCCGATCAGCCGCTTCGGGGGCATGCTCCTGGCCAAGGGCGAGTTCGACGCCTATATGACTTTGTTGAAATCTCATTTCGAGAGCGCCAACCTGGCGCATCTGATGTGTCGGTCGCTGGTGAGTGTTGACTGGCGCGGTTATTTATACGATTGCGATTTTAACCAGATGCTGGCCCTGCCCATGTTGTCTGCAGCTTCAGACAAGGTGCTTGCGAGTGACCGACCGCGCCGTCACCTGAAAGATCTCTTGCATCACGACGTTTCCGGGCAGACGATTACTGTGGGCGAGCACTGCTTCGGCTGTACCGCGGGGCAGGGCAGCAGTTGTGGCGGGTCATTGTCGGCATAATGGCCCTGTCCCTGAGCATTATATTACCGGTTCTGAACGAGTCTGGGCTGATTCAATCCCAGTTGCAAAAACTGCAACCGTTACGAGAGCAGGGCGCCGAGATTATCGTCGTCGACGGCGGTAGTACCGATGACAGTGCCCGGTTGGCCTCCGGGCTGGCTGACAGGGTGATCACCAGCGAGGCCGGCAGGGCGCGACAAATGAACGCCGGCGCCGAACAGGCTTCCCGAGAATGGCTATTGTTCCTTCACATCGATACGACACTGCCGGCGTCGATGCCGAATATCGTCATGGCGTGGGATTTCTCCCATGCCACATGGGGTTTCTTTAATGTGCGCCTGGACGGCGAGCCGCTAGTGTACAAGGTGTTGTCCTGGTTCATTAACCGGCGCTCCTACTACAGTGGTGTTGGCACCGGCGATCAATGTCTGTTTGTGCGACGCGACGTGTTTTCTGATATTGGCGGATATAGCGATATCCCACTGATGGAAGACATCGAGTTGTGCAAGCGCCTGAAAAAAAAGGCGCGACCGCTGATTGTCGTGTCAAAGGCGACAACCTCTGCCAGGAAATGGCAACGCGAAGGCGTTTGGCGTACGGTTTTCCTGATGTGGCGTCTGCGCCTGGCCTATTTTTTTGGCGCTGACCCCCACCAGCTCGCGCAAAAATACTATGATCGTAAGTATGACCAAGCGGGCGATAAAGGACTTTAATTCGAGGTGCGTCCAGCGCGGAGCAGGTTGCGTTTGTGCCCGGGGCACGAGGTCTTGACCGAATAGCAATGTCCGGCGTTCAATTCCCTGGTGCATTACTGATCCAGTTTGCCAAAAGCCCACGTTTGGGTGCGGTTAAAACGCGCATGCAGCCGACTTTGACGCCTGAACAATGCCTCGATTTACACTGCCGCCTGGTACGGCATGTCTATCGGACCTTACACGAGGCCGAATTGGCGCCGGTAGAGCTTTGGGCGACGGACGAACCCGGTTTCGAGTTTTTCAACACCCTACTGCCCGAACCAAGTGTACGCCTGCAATACGGGAAGGATCTGGGCGCACGCATGTACAACGCCATTGCCGATGGTCTGAATCGTGCTGAGACCATTGTATTGTTGGGAAGTGATTGCCCGTTTTTCAATCGGGACATCCTTTGTCAGGCGCTGTCACTCCTGGACGCTGGCGAAGAGTGTGTCCTTGGTCCGGCCAGTGATGGAGGCTACGTGCTCATCGGTTTGCGCCGCCTGGCACGAAATTTGTTTGAAAATATCGCGTGGGGTACCGAAGCGGTCCTGGCAGAGACCAGAACGCGCCTGCGATCTAGCGGTTTTTCCTGGGCGGAAACGGAAGTCTTGCACGATATTGATACGGGGCATGATTTGAAGTACCTCACGGAATTGAAACAATATGAAGATTTGGTCTTAATCCATTGATTAAAATGAAAATAAAGTCTTGACTTGTGCGGATTCTAGATCTAATTTGCCGGGAAGCGGGCGGCATTGGGTCGACCGCATTAACTGAAATCCTACTGCGTTATATGAAGTATCGGGATTGGGAGATTTCGGTATGGGTGATGACGAATTTGACGACATTTTTGACGATGACATGGGCGACGAAGAGGCCGGGGAAGACACGACTTCGGTCAACAGAGAGGTGATCTCGATAGAGACCCGTCGCAAGCTTGAGGAAAAGCTCGAGCTACGCCGCCTGCAAAAACAAATTCAGGACTACGACTTCGACGACCTGGATCTGGCCTGTGATTAGGTAGACGCGTCGTACAGAGATGTTTCATTGAACGGTGGTTGTCCACCGCTGACTGCTGGCGGCTAATATCGCCCGCAATCGCTTTTGGCCTATGGGTCGGCGCGACGGCTTTCGTCTTTTTCAAGCCTGCATCGCGCGGTAATTTCCGGCATAATGCGCCGGTCGCAAGTGTGGAGTCGCCGGTTGACTTCAGCCCCGCTGCTGGAATTCCAAAATATTTCATTCCTCATAGAAGACAGACCTCTGTTTCAGGGGGTTTGCGGTAGCCTGACGGCGGGTGAAGCGCTGCAAATCAATGGCTCGAATGGCAGTGGGAAAACCACATTGCTACAAATCCTCGCCACTCTCAAAACGATGTCGTCCGGAACAGTTTCCTGGCGTGGAAACGTTGCATCCAACAATATTCCTTATCGTCGGGAAATGGCTTATCTGGGGCATCAGGCCGGACTCAAAATGGCGCTGTCGCCGAGGCAAAACCTGCTCTGGTGTAATCGACTGTTTAGCCTTGACCGGTCGGGAGAACAAATAACTTCGGTGTTGCACAGGATGCGAGTACTCAATCGCGCCGACTTGCCTTGCAGCGCTTTGTCCGCCGGGCAATTGCGACGCGTGGCCCTGGCTGCGCTGCTGCTGCGCGAGGCGTGCTTGTGGCTGCTGGACGAGCCGTTTTCTGCGCTCGATATCGAGGGGGTGGATTGCCTGGGTTCGTTGCTTGACGAGCATCGTGCCCGGGGCGGTGTCGTTGTTTTCAGTTCGCATCACGACGCCAGGATGCCGAATGTCGGGGTGTTGGAGCTGGCCGCTCAGGCCGGGAGCTAACGGAGGATGTCATTTGGCAGGATGTTTTTTGGCGTCGTCAGGCGGGATTTTCTCAGTCGCGTCCGGCACGGCCAGGATATCGTTAATCCGCTGCTTTTCTTTGTGATCGCCACATCATTGGTGCCGATTGCAGTCAGTCCGGAGGCAGGTCGCCTGACCCAACTGGCGCCCGGAATGATCTGGATTACCGCGCTACTGTCGACATTGCTGGCGCTGGACGGCCTGTTTGCCGAAGACTATGCCGATGGTTCCCTGGCTCAGTTGATACTCAGTCCCCAACCCCTATGGTTGCTGGTACTTGGCAAGGTTTTCGCTCACTGGCTGCTCACCGGGCTGCCTTTGATTGTGTTATCGCCTCTGCTTGCCTTGATGCTGGCGCTGCCGACTTCCGCCTATATGCCGTTGATGGGCGGCCTTGTCCTGGGCACCGCCAGTTTCAGTTTACTTGGCGCTGTCGGCGCTGCTCTTACGGTGGCCTTGCGGCAGGGTGGTATGCTGTTGTCGCTGATTGTGATGCCTTTTTATTTTCCGGTTTTGATTTTTGGTACAAGCGTGGTGCAGAGTGCGGTGGATGGTGTGGACTTTTTTCCTATTATGGCGCTTCTCGGTGCTTTTTTTGCGTTTTCCCTGGCGCTCGGTCCTATCGCTGCTGCTGCGTCTCTCAAAGTAGGCATCAATGGATAATCGGGTTAGAGGATACCAATGCCGTCTGCAATAAGCCGCTGGTTTCATCGCCTGGGTTCGCCGCGATGGTTCTACCATACCAGCCGCCGGTGGTTGCCCTGGCTCGCAATACTGACGATTGCCTTGCTAGTCACTGGCGTTGTCTGGGGGCTTGGTTTTGCGCCTCAGGATGCCCGACAAGGCAATAGTTACCGCATCATTTTTATTCACGTACCGGCGTCGGTACTGGCACTTGTGGGCTACTACGTCATGGCCGGCGCGGGCGCAATTGCATTAATCTGGCGCATTAAAATGGCAGAAATGGTCATGATTTCTGCAGCGCCACTGGGTGCGGCGCTAACATTCCTAGCGCTGCTGACCGGGGCGGTTTGGGCCAAGCCGACCTGGGGCACTTATTGGGTGTGGGATGCGCGAACAACCTCAATGCTGATTTTACTGTTTCTCTACCTCGGGGTAATGGCGCTCGGTAAATCGTATGCAGCGCGCGAGGTGGCCTACCGCGCCTGTGCAATCGTTAGCCTTGTGGGTACAGTTAATATCCCGATTATTTATAAGTCTGTAGACTGGTGGTACACCTTACACCAGCCGGCGACGATCAAGTTCACCAGTGCGCCATCCATGCATCCGAGCATGTTACAGCCACTGCTGGTGACGACTCTGGGTTTTTACTGTTTCTATGCGCTGGTATTGATGTTGAATACCCGAGCCGAAATCATCGGGCGGGAAAGACGTGCCGTCTGGGTCAGGGAGCTGCTGCAATGATTCCCCTGGCGTTTCAATTTGATAACCTTTCCGGTTTTCTCACTATGGGAGGGCACGGCGTTTACGTTTGGACTGCTTATGCCGTTTCGCTAGTTGTCCTTTCGATGTTGGTGGTTGCACCTCTGCGTCGCAGCCGCAAGCGGCTGCTTGAATTGGGCCGCCGGTTGCAGCAGGAGGAGGCCGAGTGAAACCACAGCGACGACAGCGACTGTTACTGGTGGTTTATATCGTTACCGCGACTTCACTGGCGGTGGGTCTGTTGGCGTACGCGTTGCGCGACAACCTCAATCATTTCTACACTCCCGCGGAAATAGCCGATGGCAGCGCACCGGTGGGTCCGAAACTTCGTGTCGGTGGCATGGTGGTGGCGGACAGCGTGAGCGAAGTTGGCCCCGATTTGCAACGCGAATTCCAGTTAAGCGATGGCCTCGCGACTGTGCGCGTGCGTTATACCGGTATTCTTCCAGATCTGTTCGCCGAAGATGAGGCTGCGGTTGCCGTGGGGCGCATGACCGATGCCGGCGTGTTCGAAGCCGACCAGGTTCTGGCTAAACACGATGAGCAATATACGCCGCCGGAAGTCGCCGACGCCATGCAGCGGGCGCACGAACGGCAGCGCAGCGGTACCACGCAGACAGCGGAGCAGCAGTAACCCGTGCTCGCCGAGGTTGGCCATTTTGCGCTGATTTTAGCGCTTTGCCTGGCTGGTATTCAGGCGGTATTACCGCTTGCAGGCACATATAGCAGGCGACGACTCTGGGTGGCCGCGGCGCGGCCCCTGGTGTCCGGTCAGTTCGTCTTCGTCGCTATTAGCTTCGTCATTTTGGCGCTGTTATTCATCGGTGACGATTTCTCCGTGAGCTATGTCGCAGCGAATTCCAACTCCCAGCTGCCGACACATTACAAATTGAGCGCAGTGTGGGGCGCCCACGAAGGTTCGCTGTTGTTATGGTCGCTAGTGCTGGCGGGCTGGAGCCTCGCGGTTGCCTTGTGCAGCCGAAGTTTACCTGTCGAATTGGTGGCGCGTATTCTGTCCGTGCTGGCTTGCATTAGTGTCGGCTTTTACCTGTTGCTACTGTTGACCTCCAATCCCTTTGAGCGTTTGTTGCCGATTGCGCCCGTGGATGGCGGCGACCTTAATCCCCTGTTGCAGGACTTCGGCCTGATCGTGCATCCGCCGATGCTGTATATGGGTTATGTTGGATTTTCCGTGCCCTTTGCCTTTGCCATTGCCGCCTTGCTGGCTGGCCGTATGGATAGCGCCTGGGCGCGCTGGGCGCGGCCCTGGACCAACGCCGCCTGGGCTTTTCTGACCCTGGGTATCGCCCTGGGCAGTTGGTGGGCTTATTACGAACTGGGTTGGGGCGGTTGGTGGTTTTGGGATCCCGTGGAAAATGCTTCGTTTATGCCGTGGCTGACTGGTACCGCGTTGGTACATAGTCTCGCGGTCGCAGAGAAGAGAGGCCTGTTCCGCAGTTGGACTTTGCTGCTGGCGATACTGACGTTTTCCCTGAGTCTGCTGGGGACATTTCTTGTTCGCTCGGGAATCTTGACTTCTGTCCACGCCTTTGCCGCCGACCCGACGCGGGGTGCGTTTATCCTGATTTTTTTAGCTATGGTCGTTGGCGGTTCCCTACTGCTTTTTGCGCTGCGCGGTCCGGTTATTTATCGCCAGGCGGCCTTTGCTCCGATATCTCGCGAAGCTTTTCTATTGGCTAACAACGTCCTGCTTGTCTCGGCCTGCGGCGCCGTGTTTGTCGGCACCCTTTATCCATTGCTGGCAGATGCCATGAACTGGGGCAAAATTTCCGTAGGGCCGCCTTACTTTAATCTCATGTTCGTACCGTTGGCGTTGACCGCGTTGCTGCTCATGGCCCCGGGTTCGACGTTGCGCTGGAAGCAACATGCTGGTGCGTTGCTACAGCGCCCGTTTATGGTTCTCACCGTAGCTGCCGGGGTTTCCAGCATTATCTGGTTGCTTTGGCTAGGGTACGAGATACACCTGGTGCCGGTGCTCGCCGTGGCGCTTGGACTCTGGGTGTTCTTGGTCAGTGTTTGGGATGTGGCGCAGAAAACCAGTTCGGTTCGTGGCCGGTGGGTGGGGATCCGGCGCCTGCGCGGCAGTTATTACGGTATGCAGTTGGCGCATGTTGGTGTCGCCGTCGCTGTTATTGGTGTCGCCATGACCAGTTACTACAACGAGCAAAAGGATCTGCGGCTGGCGCCCGGTGAATCTGTTGTCGTGGGACATTACCGTTTCGAGTTCACCGGTCTGGAACAGGTTCGTGGTCCTAACTACATCGCCCACCAGGGTAGCTTCAGTATTTCCCGCGAGGGTGCACCTGTGGCCCTGTTGCAGCCGGAAAAACGGTTTTATTCGGTCGCCGGCCAGGTCATGACCGAGGCGGCCATTGATGCAGGATTGTGGCGGGATCTGTATGTCGCGTTGGGAGAGCGTCTCGACGATGGCGCCAGCTGGACCCTGCGAATCTATATCAAGCCGTTTGTCCGCTGGATCTGGCTCGGTGCCTTGCTCATGGCCACCGGCGGCTGCGTTGCGATGCTCGACAAGCGCTATAGCAAACTTGCAGTGTCGCGCAATTCCGTTCAAGCGCCATCGAGTGAAAAACTTGAAGTGACGGCACCGGAACCTCGGGATGGTGCCGGGCTGCCGGGCCGCGGTTAGCGATGCTGTGACACGTTTAAAGCTGTTTGTGCCGTTACTTGCCTTTGCAGTGCTCGCGCCACTGCTGTACTGGGGGCTCGGCCGGGATCCCGGCGCCATGCCTACGGCTTTGAAAGGCAAGCCGATACCTGCCTTTACCCTGCCGTCGCTGACCACGCCAGACGCACAACTCGATCAGGCACTGTTTGCCGGACAGGTTTCGCTGCTCAATGTATGGGCGACCTGGTGTCCTTCGTGTCGCATCGAGCATCCCTACCTGATGCATCTGGCCGAACAGGGGGTGCCTGTATTTGGGCTCAATTATAAGGACGAAGGCGAGCCTGCAAGGCGATGGTTAAAAGATTTGGGTAACCCCTATCGCGAGGTCATCTTTGACGCGTCTGGCAGATTAGGGTTGGATCTGGGTGTCTTTGGTGCGCCCGAAACCTACCTTGTCGACAGTCGCGGTATCGTGCGGGCACGGCATGTGGGCGTATTGGACGAGCGGGTGTGGCAAAAGGAGTTCGCGGCCTTGTATCAATCCTTACAGAACCCGGAGGAGCGATGAGTTTCGTAATGGGTTGCGCGCCACGGCGCAAATGTCAGGTTATAGAACAGCGTCTGCCACTTGCGCCCGCGCGCGCAGGACGTTTCACAGGTTTGGGGCGCATGCTGGTTGGATTCGCCTTGCTGGGGGTGTTCGCGATCGTCAGCCTGCCAAGCCCGGCCGCAGTTATTGAGACGGAGGCGTTATCGGATCCGGCGCTGGTAGCTCGCTACCGCCATCTGATAGACGAGTACCGTTGTCCTAAATGTCAGAATCAGAACCTCGCCGAGTCCGATTCGCCTATTTCAAAAGATCTCCGGAGCGAGATCAGGCGTATGCTGGAAGAGGGCGCCAGCGATGCGGAGATCAGCGAGTTTCTGGTGGCCCGCTACGGAGAATTTATTCTTTACCGACCTGCTTTTCACTCGGGTACTTATGTGTTGTGGCTGGCCCCCCTGGCGTTTGTGGCGCTTGGCGCGCTGATTCTTGTCGCCGTTGTGAAACGCAGGCGTCGATCACAGGCTCCGGGCCTGCAGGCGGAAGAACGCGAGCAGCTGCAGGCGCTTCTGGGTCGCGCAGCGCAAGCGGATCAACTCGACAAGCCCCAGTGATGTTCTGGATAGTTGTCGTCGGCATGCTGCTTCTGGCAGGGGCTTTTGTCCTGTACCCCGTATGGCGAGGCAGCCGCGATCGTGATTTGGAAAATGCGGATACGGCGCCGGATTTGCAGATGAACGTCGCCCTGTATCGCGAACGTGCGGCGGACCTGGAGACCTGGGCCCTGTCCGTTCCGCCAGCC
>OBJS01000362.1_pt1 | contig 10701 bp, 13 predicted proteins | sample 1519851 | NCBI WGS metagenome assembly OBJS01 (sample SAMN03019806, study PRJEB22545) | beach sand metagenome | biome: beach; feature: sea beach; material: beach sand | place: USA: Municipal Pensacola Beach, FL | collected 2010-10-20 | depth 25-47 cm m
TCGCGGTGAATTGGAATTTCGGTCGAGACTCCCGCGACCGACGGATAATCGTTGACGTAACTTTGCGGTTGTTTGGAGTTTTTCCGGCTCCAAGATATCATAAAGCGCCGGATATTTTGGAGGTGTTTCAACCAACACACTACCCGTTCGGCTTTTGCCGAGCGGGTTTTTTTTTTTAGACATCAGGGCCACGCAATGGAATTGCACGAAATCGGCTCTCATTTTGGGCTCCCACAACGCACACTGAAGTACGTTATCGAGCAGGGGATCGTGCCTGGTTTGCAGCGTAACAATCCTGGTCGGGGAAATCGCAGAAAGCTATCGCGACACCAGTCAGCGTTAATCGCTTTGACTGCGTTACTGCATGTAGGAGGCCTTCGCGGCAAACTCCTCACTGCTGCTGTGAAGCACGGCCAGGTTGCGATCAGCCGTAGACAGTCGTCATTCTCGGTGTCGTTGCCGGATCATGGGACACCTTCGCTGGCCGTATCGGTGGTTGTCAACATTGAGGGCTTTACAGATGTCTTCCAGTAAACGGCCTTTTCGCAAAACAAGCAGTGCGATATATTTCAGATATCAATTTTCGGGTCACGCCCGGGGCACGGGCTGGTCAGGAGATGGTTGGAAGGCTGGAAGCCATCCCACCGTCAGGAAACCGTATCCAGTAACACATACGGATACGGAACTGGTGGAGCAACGGCAGTGCCCGTTATCCGTTGCGATGTACCCGTTTTGCGGGTACCGGTACTTGGCACAATAGGGGATGTGTCAGGGTGATCCGACGTCATCACTCACAAGGATGTCCGCCAGGCAGGGAGGCCAGTCAGAGATGTCGAGCGACAAATTCAATCCTCTCCACATCTTTTTCTCTGCGTTCACGATTTCCTCACTAGCAGGACTGGCTGCATTGCTCCGTTCTCAGAATCAGCTGTCGATGCGAGCCATTTGCTCCGCGATTCTCTACAGCGGCATGACGGGCTTGATTGTTGCGCTGACACTCTACAATTATTTCGGCGCTGAATACATTTTTCTGCTTCTTGGTGTCAGTGGGTTGGCTGGTATCGGTGGTGCTACCGTGATCGACTTTATCGTGCAGCTGATTAAAACTGGCAAGTTGTTATCCGTGGTGAGGTTCATCACGGGAGGTAAACTCAATATCAGCATCTCCGCCGGGGGCTCAGACGATGGAGACGACTCAGACGAAGAATAGCGACGCTTGTGAAATCGTTTTACCGATATCAGAAAAGAAACTCAGGTCGCGGGTAGCTGCGATACTGGGAGCGATCGCAACGGTTGTTTTGGTGTGGCAGGGTACGTACCTGTCTGACTCCCGCGAAGCGCTTGTTCAAGAGCGAAAAGAACGGGAAAAAATCCAGCAAAGCTTCGACGAGCAACTGCGACGTGCGGAGCTGATCATTGCTTCGGCGCCTGTGGCCTTGATTATGTGCGGCGAAGACCGCAGAATCACTGTCTGTAACCCCAAAGCCGACGAGATGTTTGGCTGGGAACAGGATGAACTGTTAGGGCAGAAGATTGACGTTCTACTCCCTGCGAGCTTCATACCTCAGCACGAGGCTTCTTTCTCCAGAGCGATTCTCGCCGCGAAAAACGGGCCGGACAATCACATGGTGCGAAGGGTGGGGTTGCGTTCGGAAGCAAGACACAAGAACGGCGACTTGTTCCCGGTCGTTGTAACCATCCGTGTGATCAAATATGGCGGACGGCTGGAATTCATTGCATCGGTTGGACCGGTAAAAACAAAACCGAAAACAGACGCGGTGCCTTTGCCTGACATCGGTAAACGCAGACAAGCACAGAAGAATTTCATCGAACAATGAGACCCGTGATGAGTTTGTTGAAACTGGGCGGAAGACCTTCGATCTCATACGGATTATCGGGCCGCCTGTACCGATCGGACAGCGGCTGGATTCTGCTGTCAGTTCCCAACGCGCTAGTCCGTGGCGTGTTTGACAGCCTCAACGAACCTGGGGTGGAGCTGCCTCGCGATTCGGAAGGACGGTTGAATGCGCATATCAGTATTATGCGTCCGGAGGAGCTCGACCTGATTGGCGGTCCTGAAAAGATTACTGAGCGCGGACATGCTTTCAGCTACACGCTCGGGAAGTTGAAAACAGTAGTACCGCCGACGTGGGATGGCGTAAGTCGCGTGTGGATGATCGAGGTGAAAAGCCCGGATCTGGAAAAGCTGCGTAAAAGTTACGGGATGTCACGAGTGCCTAAAAACGGGGAGTATGAATTTCATATCACTGTCGCGATAAGACGACAGAACGTTTTGCGGTCGGGGTCGGTTCGAAAGGCCGCACTCGCCATCGCAGGTATGCCGAGATAGTCGCACCGGTGGACCGTCCCGGTACGGCAAGTGCCAGAAGTCTCTGCTCCGCTTCTGGCACTTTTTTTACGTATCAGCGACTTCTCTTTTGCGGGGCGGAGTATCACGGTATCATGAGACGAAACGCTTTAGCAGGTGTGACGTGAGAAAACCTGGAAAACGTTACCGTATTGAGCGGCAGAACTTTATACGTAACCGTTCAATCAAGCAACTGAACTGGTCTGAGTCGCAATGGCGAGTCGCCGAGAAGATGCTGACGACCGAGCATGTGATACGCCGGGCCAACAGGTAGCCTTCAAAGAACCAGATCAATGAGCAGTTTGACAGGGCAGACAGATACTCTCATCTTTTCCTGTTGCGGCAAGCCCCTCTGTGCTGGCTGCCACGACAGTTCATTGCTCATGCCGGTCGAAGAATACGCCATGCTGAAAACGGCTAAAGAATACAAAATCGTGGCTGTAGATCTCGATGGCACTCTGGCCAGGCATTACGACAGCTTTGATGCGGCACACATCCCTAAACCGCGTCCAGGCGCCAAAAAGCACATGGAGCGGATCAAGGAAACAGGTGCGAAGATTATCATCAACACGGTTCGCGGCGACGATGCGGTTACCCGTGCCTGGCTTGAGGAGCACGATATCCCGTACGACCACGTCAATTACAACCCGGACCAGCCGGAAGGATCCAGCGACAAGATCATGGCGGACGTTTATCTTGACGACCGGGCCGTGTCCGCCAAACAGCCGTTACACAAGGCCACCAACGAAGTATTGCAGAAGCTCTCTCTTGCTGAGCTGCACGATTCTATTGGCGGTAATAGAAAGTCTGCTGCAACTCCGTACTGGCAACGGGGGCTGAAAACACAGTTGCAGATGCCTTCGTGGAATCCGGAGCAGAACCCGATCGACAATCTGGTGGGCAATGTGCAGCAGGCCCGTCAGCGGGCCGAGGCCATGGTGAGTGACAGGGACGGGGTTGATGACATCCTGTCACATTACCAGCCAGGGTTCGCACTCAAACGATTCCAGCGATATATTCGTAGTGGTGATCATGTGACGGATCCCTTAGACAAACTGCTTTTCCGTAATGACCCGGAACTCTGGTAGCCGCATCGCTGTTATTCGACAGCTAGAAACTCCTCCGCATGTTGTGGGCTATTCCAGAATTGTTTTCGGCAAGGACATGCTCCCACACGTTGTCGACGATCCTGCCTCGCACAGAGCTGTGCCTCTGCAGTCCGTCCCGACCGGCCGAAGGACTGGCTCCTCGCAGAGAGTGGGAGTTACTTCACGCTGCGGACCTCTCGGCTCTGCGGGATCGCCTGCTTACGCTCCTGCAGGAGTCATCACTGTCGGCAGGTAAACTCGCTGATGATCTGGATTATTTCCGGTTAATCGAAAACAGCGGGTATCGGGAGAAGCATCAGGGCACCTATTCCTGGCAGTCCGGACTAACGGCGATCGTGCGACTGTCGCCGGATCGGCAGTATGCCGGAGGTCGGGACGTTGTCCGGGATTTCATGCTGACAGAGTCGCAGCACTACGCACAGGGAACAGTGCTGGTATTTCTGGGTAATGCCGGTTACTCGGCTGTACCGGTAACTTCAGGTATCAAATGGGACCTCGTAGCGCATCTGCCAGGAAGAGTATGAAGATCGAAGTGCACACGATGGTCTGGCGGGAACCGCGACTGCGGTTGTTCCTGAACCATTATACGAAGTTTGCCGACCGGGTTGTTCTGTGGTTGTACGGCAACGATCCACAGGACAGAGCGACGGCGGAGAGTTTTCCTGGGGTGACCCTGCGAGAATTCTACCCAGTCGAAGACGGACTGATGATTTACTACTGGACGGAAATGCGAAGCTGGTGGTGGAAGAACACCGATGCTGACTGGATCATGCTGCCGGATGGCGACGAGCTCATCTATCACCCACGTATGCGTGAGTACCTTGAGACGTGTCCGCACAGCATTCTGAAGCTACAGGGGTTCGAATGCGTCGGACCGGAAACTACCTCATTGGATAAAGGATTGAATTCCTGGTCGGTGACTCCTCGCAACTCGTTCGACAAATGTCTTGTTGTTCGTGCCTGCGAAAACATGGATACTTGTTGGGAGAACGGAGCTCACGACCTCGTACCGCCTGCGCGGGGAACAGAAGCACCTGTGTTATTGTTGCACACGCGGTATATTGGGTTGCCGGAGCATTCTTTTGCCCGTTCAGAGGAACTTCTGCGAGCACAGGCTTCGTTCGAGACGAACGCGTACTCGCGGTCATTTACGGATCATCTCGACAACAGAACAACGTTCAAAAGAACGTGGACCTATATGATGGCAGGCAAGCCGCTTAAAGCCGTGGTGGGGTCTCCTTCGCGTAACTGGGAAGTATGAGGAAACACATGATTTCTGCCGAGCAGAAGTTTTTGTTCGACATTCAGGGCTACGTGATTCTCTCCGACGTACTGTCAGCAGATGAATGTCGGACGTATCGTAAGACTGTGGAAGAGTCTTTGCAGTCCGCCAGTGACAGTGAGCCTGTCGCAGCTCCTACCAAGGTGGTTGTAGCCGGAGAACAGCGGCTCAATGGTTTGCTTCGTCAACGCCCTGAAGTATGGTCCGCACTGCTAGACCATCCCGGAGTGCTGCCGTATCTGCAGACGTTTCTGAACAGCAAGACCCCGCAGCTGGTACATAGCTGGGCGATGCTCAAGCATGCAGACGAGCAGGCCGATGAGTGCGGATGGCACCGTGGTGTGGATTCTCAGTCCTACAGTTACCACGACGGAGTGATTTCCTGCCAGATGGCCAATGTGTTGTTTGCGCTCACCGACAATCTCGCGGATGACGGTGGTCTGATGGTTGTGCCTGGTTCGCACAAATCAAACATGTCGCTGGGCCTGGGCGATTACGGCATCAATTTCCCTGGGTCTCAACCCCTACTTGTCCAAGAAGGTGACGTGGTCATCTTTTCTGAAGGACTGCTACATTCTCCGATCCGACGGATGCGGGAAGGCTTTCGCATGAATGCCTATTTCAATTTTGTCCACCCGTTATTCAATATCGCTATGCGGTCGCCGGAAAATCTGTATCATTTCTATGTCCCTAAAAAAGTCAGGGCATCGTTTTCCCCTCAACAACAGCGAATGTTGCAGTGGATGAATTTCGTAAATCCACCCAGGTTGTAAAGGCTGCCGATGAAGATCGCGATCAGAAATCCGGAACGGACACAATGGATGAGCGGTTACGGCGTGATCAACCGCGCTCTGGCCGGACTCATCGCCACGGTGGAGCCCGAGGAAGCCGACGTGCATCTGTACGCCAGCCCGCCGTATTCGTTCACGTCACTGGATCCCAACAAATTCAACGTGGGTTTGACGATGTCGGAGCGACACGATCTCGGGTCGTATCGCTGGCACGGAAAAACGTTCATCGACTACGCCAATCAGATGGACTTGCTGCTTGCACCTGGTACTTGGTGCTGTCAGATTTTTCGAACACAGCTAAAACCGCCTACGGAAATCGCGTTACTCGGACACGACCACGACAAGTGGTACCAACCAGTTCGCGACAAACAAAATCACAGCGTCCTGGTGCTGGACCGTGGTCGTGACCGTAAAGATTCAGCGGCCGTGCTCATGGACCACTTCGACGATATCAATCATGTCAACTGTGCGACACCGAAGCCCGGTAATGAGAAGAACAACGAAATCATCCGCAGTGGTCGGTATTCTCATGCGGAAATGCAACAGTTCTACCGCGAAGCAGACGTGTTTTTCAAATGGGGTCGGGAGGGGTGGTGTTTTCCGAATCTCGAAGCCATGTCCGCCGGATGCTTGCTGATCACCAACTGTGCTCACCTGGGTTACGTGGAAGACGGTAAGAACTGTCTGGTGTTTCGCAACATGGACCAGCTGCAGCACTGTCTGCGGCTTGCTTCGTCGGAGCCTCTGACAGAAATCAAAAAGGCTGGACAACGGACAGCGATGGAGCTGACCTGGCAACGGACTCGGGAAGCGATTCTGTCGGCAATCGAAAAACACCTGAGTTAAAGGGAACATCGTGTTTAAAGCATTTGGTCACGAAACCCGTTACTACGACGCGTTTCACCAGGATAAGGACTACGCGGCTGAGGCGGCCGCGTTACGGAAAAAATATCCGACGGCGAAAAAGGTACTGGAAGTCGGCGCCGGAACCGGCCTGCTGACACGAGAGCTGATCAAGGTTGGATTCGACGTATTTGCTTTGGAACCTTCTGAGGAGATGATCGAAAGTTTCCGGGCCAACAATCCCGGCAAACGTCCGGTCATCTCGACAATCCAGCAACTGTCGGGGATTCCTGTGCGGTGGTTCGACCTTACCGTCGCACACTACGACGTGCTGAACTACGTGCCGTTCCGGGAAATCAACGATGTGATGCAGAAGCTGCGACAGATCTCTGCCGAGCAGGACATCGAAATCTGGGACCACACGCAAGGTGTGCGATTTTTTTCCCGTAAACGAGCAGGAAAGCTGCAACGATTCCGGTTTGCTTTTCGGTTTGGTCGGCGGGTGAAATTGTTTTTTGTCTACACCGGTGCCGGACTATGTGTCGCGAAGCACAACCTGTTCCTGCATAAGAGATTGTCCGATGGCTAGAATCAAGATCGGTCTTTTTTCCCGGCACTCCGGCTTGACCCGACTGCTTCGGGACTTGTGGGGCGGAAACTTCGACCTCAGTATATTCGAACGGGATCAGCAGAATCGCATGATTCCGGAGTTCGACGGACGAGAGGATGTCTATTTCTCGACGTTACACCACTGGGACCTGCTCGACAAAGATGGAGTTCAGGAGACCGTGGCTGTACATGGTCCGTCCATCATTGCGCCGTTGTCTCAACGACTGCTTGACTGGCAGTTTGACGGCAGCAAACCGCTGATCGTTTATTGTACGAACCCGTTCATAGACGCGATGCGTAAGCGTGTGTTTTCCTGGTTGGATCAACCATGGTTTCACACGATCGGTTCCGAGAACTGTTATCACCCGGACACTTTTTGCCCGGTGGAGAAGTTCATACCTTTCAGCGTCTGGCCTCCGGGATATCCCAAGTACAACGGATCTATCGCTAAGTGTCTGATTGTGCAAAAACACCCGCTTGATCGATTGAACGCAATCATGGGCGAGTGGGTGAATCCCAAACCGGTAACACCTTTCGCCAATCTGAACCAGATAATGCAGGACATACCGTTTCATTGGTCCCGCGAGCCGAATTACAAGCGGTTCACGAAACAGTATGCGGATTACCGCGTGCTGCTCTACTGGTCGAATTCGCCGTACTCGATCGTGCTGTTTGAAGCATTGGCGGCCGGAATTCCGATTGTTGCTTTACGGACTCCTTGGACCGGCGAAGTCGATCCGTTGTCGAAGTACCTTCCGGAAGGTTCAATTTATTCAAATCTCGACGAAGCTCGTGAGCGTATCCGCCAGTACCTGCGAGAACCTGCACCAGCGCCGGTGTATTATCCAAACTACCCCGGATTCTCTGAGATTTGCGAAGAGTGGCGATCTACCATCACCAACATCGTAGAAAGTCATGCGTCATGATCAGTATGACGGTGAGGAATCGTGCACGGTCACAGTACCTGACTGGATACGGCCGGATAAACGCGGGGCTGTTGCAGCATGTCACGCCAAACATCGACGATCTGGACGCGGAAGTCCACATCTTCGCATCGCCGCCGTACAGCTTCCACACGATGATCGAGCCTCGGTTCAACGTGGGACTCACGTACTGTGACCGACCCGTGCACAAATATCCGACGATCCACGGCAGCAACTTTGTCGATAAATGTAATGCAATGGATCTGATACTTACGTCCGGCGAAGTAGACCGTCAGGCATTTATCGATGGCGGAGTAACAACGAAAATCCTGGTCAGTCCGCCTGGATTTGATCACATGAGCTGGCTACAACCAGTTCGCCGACAGGAGAATCAAAAAGTTTTCGTTATGGCTCGCGGCCGGGACATCTCGGCACAGGTCGACATAGCTCGCGAGTATTTTGAGGTTGAGGTCGTAAGCGGTAATACCGCAGGTAACATGCCGGACGAAGAACTCAAAGCCAAATACAGGGATGCCGACATTTTCCTGAAATGGGCTGACGAATACACGTGGTCGTATCCGGTGTTGGAAGCAATGGCGGCTGGGTGTCTCGTCATCGCAAACAGTCCGTACGTATTTCTCACCAACGAGAATTCGTTGCGGTTTCGTGATGAGGCCGAGCTGCGAAGCATTCTGCAAAGTTGCAAGGCGCACGATCACATCGACAAGAAGGTCAAAGCACGAGAAGACGTCTACCGATTGAACTGGGAGCAGGCAGCTGCAAGAATAATGGAGAACATCTACTCAGCGTATCGCAGCGAACACCCGTTAAACCCGTAAAGGACTGCCAAGATGTTGTGCCGCCTCTGTGATCAGCCCCGACTTGTCAAATTTCTCGATCTCGGATTCACTCCGCCCGCCGACAGCTTCCTGACAGCTGAGCAGCTGCAAGAGCCGGAGACACATTACCCGCTCGAAGTGGCGCTGTGCGAAAAGTGCGGTCACGTTCAGCTGCTACACACTGTGTCGCCAAAGATTCTGTACCAGAACGACTACCCTTACGAGGCGGGTATGACGAAGTTCGGTATGGAACACTGGGAAGAATTTGCCCAGACGACCATCCGCGAATTTTCGTTGACGAACAAGCATCTGGTAGTTGATATCGGCAGCAATGTCGGAGCTTTGCTGTCATGCTTCAAACGACACGGCTGTCAGGTTACCGGAGTCGATCCTGCCGAAAACATCGCAGCAATCGCGCGGGCGAGAGATATTCCTACACTCAATGATTTTTTCAGCCACAGTACCGGCGAAATTATCAGAGATTCGATTGGTCCTGCTCGTGTCATTACAGCCACGAATGTTTTCGCGCATGTGGACAACCTCAATGATTTTGTAGACGGGGTACTCAGGCTACTCGAACCAAAGTACGGCGTTTTCATATTTGAAGCTCCGTATCTGCCCAACTTGATCTGCGGGTTACAGTACGACACGATCTACCACGAGCACCTTTCTTACTTGTCACTGACACCGCTGGTCGCGTTCTTCAAGAAACACGGTCTGGAGATCTTCGACGTGCAGCAGCGCGACATACACGGCGGATCATTTCGAGTGTTTGTGGGATGGCCGAAACGCTACCCGATGTCGCCGGTTGTTGAAAACATGCTGCGACAGGAATCAGCACAGAAACTGCACTCATTCGAAACACTGCGGAAGTTCGCAGACGCTGTGAGCGAACATCGAGAGCAGCTTACCAACGAGTTGTGGGACTTGAAGCGGTCCGGAGCGACGATTGCCGCTCTCAGCGCTCCGGCGAAAGGTATGACACTGCTGAACTATTGCCGAATCGGTCCGGAGTTGATTGACTTTGTGACCGAGAAATCGAAACTGAAGATTGGTAAGTACACACCCGGTACTCACATTCCCGTGCTGCCGGACTCTGCCCTTGTAGACGTGGCGCCGGACTATGCATTGCTGCTGGCGTGGAACTTTGCTGCGGAGATCATCAAGAATCTCAGCGACTATCAGAAGAACGGCGGACGTTTCATCATCCCAATACCAACACCGAAGGTGATTTGATGCTCATTACGAAACCGGAAAAGGTTCACGAAGACAGCCGTGGTTACATCATCGATATCCTGGCTGAGGGTTTTGATTCAACCACACTGCTGACCATGAATTCCGGAGCTGTTCGAGGCAATCACTTCCACAAAGAAACCGATCAGTGGTTGTACGTGTTGTCGGGATCGGTCATCGCGGCAGGCCAGATGCTGGGCGGTGAGGTCGTAAAAGAGTTGGTGACTGAAGGTCATCTGATACAGAATCTTGCAGGCGAACGTCACGCGATAAAGGCAATGCAGGATTCGGTGCTGATCGCTTTCACCAGAGGACCCCGCAGTGCTGGTAAGTACGAAGAAGACACGCATCGATTAACTGCGGCACTGCTTTAACTCTACTCCAGGAAAATCCCGCATGATCCCCGTTAATGAACCGTTGCTGGACGGCAACGAGCAGAAGTACGTGACGGATTGTTTAGCTACCGGTTGGGTGTCCAGCGAAGGTGATTACGTACGGAGATTTGAGGAGCAGTGGGCTAAGTACTGCGACATGCCTCACGGGATTGCGGTGAGCAGTGGTACTGCCGCCCTGTACGCGGCTGTAGCTGCCCTGGAGCTTCCGCCGGGCTCCGAGATTATCGTACCCTCTTTCACAATCATCTCGTGCGTACAGGCTATTCTCGCGGCGGACTGCGTGCCCGTGCGAGTGGGTCCATGCACCAG
>OBJS01000364.1_pt1 | contig 10648 bp, 10 predicted proteins | sample 1519851 | NCBI WGS metagenome assembly OBJS01 (sample SAMN03019806, study PRJEB22545) | beach sand metagenome | biome: beach; feature: sea beach; material: beach sand | place: USA: Municipal Pensacola Beach, FL | collected 2010-10-20 | depth 25-47 cm m
TAACACGAGGATCTTTTACCGTAACTGGAATTAACTTATCTAGCGATAATGACATATTTTAACTTTAAAAATATTTTTTTAACACTTTTAATATTTCATCTAAAAATTTAAAAGATAAATAAAATGTCAGTCGACAACATTTATGTGAATGCATCCATCCCAAATAATACCGATACAACTTTTCCTGCTGCTAAGTTTGAAAAGACTTACGAAGAAAATTTGCTTTCCGATCCATCTAAGTTTTATGCTTCCATTGTCAAGTTTGAGATACCTCTTCAATCTTTACCATTATATGTTTGGGACATCAATGAAATATTAACTGTTGGGGTATGCGGAGTCCATGATCCCAATCCAGCATCCCCAGATTTTCCTGGATTTGACGTGGCTTTAGTTTATGAACCCAATACTTTTAACACTACACCCAATAATTATGATTATTATTTCATAAGATACTATCAACATTTCGTGGATATGATTAACACTGCCCTACAACAAGCTTGGGTTCTGGCAGGATCTCCGGGAGGTCCTGGTAACTTTCCTTACTTTATTCGAGAAGGAGAATTATTTAGTATAATTATGCCTCAAGCTTTCCAACAAGATGTATCTTTATCTCCTTTTGGTAATACTGTTTACTGGAATACGGAACTTCAACTATTGTTAAATTCTTTCAATATATGGTTCGGTAGGTCCCAAACTATTGCGGATCCAGATTCTGCCCGTTTCGAACTTAAGGTTGATTCATTCGGATATGATGCTTCTATCTTAGCTCCTTCTCCTCAATATCCTCCTAATACCTATAAAATAGATCAAGAATATCCATCTAATGAATACTTCAACAGTGTTCATAAAATAGTTATAACCTCAACCACGTTGCCAGTTAGAAAAGAATTATTTCCTCCTCCTTCTGGTGGAAATTTATTGAATACTGAAGCTTATAACACTGTTCCAATCGTATCGGACTTTCAGTTGGATGTTCAAAATTTAGCCGGATCTCAAAGAGGAATTGCTTTGTTTGATGCTGATATTTACCGACTAATTGATCTTAACAGTAACCATCCTCTCAAGAAACTAGATATTGAAGTATGGTGGGTGGATAATAACAACAATTTCTTCCATCTTCCTATTCCTCCTCGCAATACTGTCACCATTAAGTTAGCCTTTTTCCGTAGATCCTTGTTCAAACATTGCAAAACGGAAGAGGAAGTATCCAAGAAAATAGGTGGATTCTGCCAAACTGCTACTATCTTTCCTCCAGGAGGTCGATATTAATTTTTCTTTTGGTTTTCAAGTTTGATATTTTGGTTATTACCAAAATATCCCGAAAAAGTTAAATCAACCAAAATATTTCACCATATAATATGGTGAAATATAATCTTCTATTACCGGATATTATCGTTTCAAACCAATGAGCTTGAACGTATTTTTAAGTTTTCAAAGTTTGTAAACTTGAAAAGAAAGAAGTGAAAATTTTATGAGTGTTCATAATGTCGGCTGTTTCTGAACGGAAGATTCTGAACACAACAATCTGAACAGTCTAAAATAATATTATACAATTAAAATGAAAGCAGCAATCTATATTCGAGTATCAACTCTTAAACAAGCAGAACAAGGATTTGGTCTTGACGCTCAATTAAGTAAGTGTCATCTCACTTGTCAATTAAAAGGATATCAATTAACTCAAATATATCGAGATGAAGGAGTCAGTGGTACTACTCCAATTGAACAGAGAGAAGGATTCTCCAAGCTCATGAAACATGCTGAAAAGGGAAAATTCAATGTGTTGGTTTTTTATTGTTTCGATCGTTTAGCTCGAAGTATTCGAGTTTTATTAAATACTGTCGATAAGCTGAAAGCTCTTAACATTGAAATTGTCTCATGTAAGGAAAACATTGATACTTCCACTGACCAAGGTGATTTTATGATGAATATTTACGCTAGTGTCTCTCAACTTGAACTTAAAACTATTAAAACCAGAATGGCAAGTGGAAAAGATGAAAAAAGAAAACAGTTTGGTTATGTTGGTGGTAGATTACCTTACGGATATTCTCTTGTTGATAAAACTATTGAACCTAATAGTTTTATTGATAATGTTAAACGAATTTTTACTTTGAGATCCATGGGACATAGTTACCGAAGTATTTGTAAAATATTAAACGAGATGGGTATCCCTTCACCCACTAATGGGTTATGGAATCCATCCTCTGTTATGTTTATTGTTAAAAATAAACATAAATATGAGGGAGGCATTATTAATAATAATGAAAATGACATCAGATGGCCCAAAGTTTTACCTTGATATTACCTTGATATTACGGCTACTTGTCTTCCTAAATTTAAAGCATAAGTTAAAATACAACCATTCAATGTTATATCTGCACCATATGTTGTTGTAAAATACACCTGGTATTCCAACGGTAATTGCATCGTTGTCGATGTAATAGAAGGATAATTATATATGGTTGACATTCTTCGGTAAACATAATCGGGATAAGAAGTATCCATTTTAAACTATAGGAAAAATCTTTTGGATAAATAAAATATCACTCTGGCGATATAATCCATAATAAAAAGTGCATTGATGTGCTAGGATATCAGGACCATATGTTTTATTGAAATAAGGTTGATATTCAAATGGCATTCTAAAACTTGAACTTAACGTTGGGTATTCATAAAACTTCTGTATATAGGTATAAATTCTATCAGGATAAGACGTATCTTCAGGATATATAATACCAGACATCTTTTCTTTTCTTTCTTTTTTATTTTTATTTTTCGTTCAAGCCAATTGGCTTGAAACGATAATATCCGGTAATAGAAGATTATATTTCACCATATAATATGGTGAAATATTTTGGTTGATTTAACTTTTTCGGGATATTTTGGTTTAATTAAACTTGAAAACCAAATTAATTAACTGCAGAGCAATTTACATTCACATCTTCTGCTATTAAATTTTGTGTATCGTCTTCCTTCATGAAAATTTCAATATAATCGTTGGTTGACATTGAGATTAAGGCTGTCAATGCTGCCATTCCTTGTTTCGAAATATTTTCCCAGAGACCAGCAGCTTCACATTTATCAATTGCTACTCCATTCTTGTAAAACTTAGCTGCTACATATTTAGCTCCAGAATTTGTGTATCCACTTAATGAACAATTGAATCTAAATACTCGGGTAGTTGCTCCTGTATAGGTCATTCTATTTCCTATTCCTGTAGTTGTTACTGTCCAATCGGCTGTCTTTTCACCAACAAGATTTCCAGTCATATTAATTTTGTAATATGTATTTGCAATCGGTATGGCAGTAGACGCTGCTGAATTATTGATCCACATTTCTGCATAACTAATAGCTGGAGCATTGACAGCTGCCCATGTTGGAACTCCTCCAACGACACTCAATACCTGTCCATTAGTTCCAACTGCTTTTCTAACGTAAGAAGTTCCATTATGAACTAAAATATCTTGAGCCACAGATCCTGTAACATTCAAGGAAGGAGCAGTCAATAAACCAGTATCACTGAGAGAAGCATTAGAATTTTGAATTATCTTTCCAGTAGTTCCATCAAATCTAACTAAAGCATTGTCAGTAGAAGAAGCAGGACCTGAAACATCTCCTCCAGTATCATCAGCAGCCCATTCAACATTACCACCAACAACTTTCAATACTTGTCCATTAGCACCAACAGCTTTTCTGGCGTAAGAAGTTCCATCATGAACTAAAATATCTTGATTAACTCCTCCATCAATATTAAAAGTTCCGGGAACAGTAACAGCTGTGGTTGGTTCACCTAACTCAATTGATAGAACTTCATGATTGGCATTTAAGTCGACTTCCATGATAACGTTTTGGGCGGGTAAACCAGAAACAGACGCTGTAATAATATATCTGCTTCCATGTTGAACTAAATGTTCTACTCTTGAACCACTACCACTAATGGTATTGATTCCTCCAGGAGCATCCACGAATGTAAGTCTGTTTGTACCTGCTTCTGTAACTAATTCTAAACGACTCTCGTCATCTTTATTAATAAATCGGAAAATATCAACCGTACCAGGTAAACTTGGTATTTCAAAATCCATTGAATTCCATGTGGTAAGCCCATATGGTGCGGCATTTTTAACAATTTTTAAATCATCTGTGCCATTACTTGCCTTGATAAGAGTCTGTGTAGTATCTGCGCCATCACCAAGAGTTAATTCACCAGTGTCACTAAGAGTTGCAACGCCATCTTTGATTGATTTTCCAGTGGTACCATCAAATCGTACAATAGCATTATCAGTAGAAGATGCAGGACCATTTACATCTCCATCATTATCATCAGCAGCCCAATCAACATTACCACCAACAACTTTCAATACTTGTCCTTCAGCTCCAACTGCTTTTCTAGCGTAAGAAGTTCCATCATGAACTAAAATATCTTGGTTAACTCCTCCACCAATATTAAAAGTTCCCGGAACAGTAACGGCAGTACCAGCTTCTCCTAATTGTTGACTCACAACTTCATGATTAGCATTCAAAGTATTCAACATAATGGGATGTGCTACATTTCCTCCTGGATTACTGAAAGCAGAAATATTAAAGTGAATTCCTTTTGCCATATTCATTTGTACAAAAGACCCAGCTTGAGTCGTATTAATACCATCAGAATTTACAAACAATAATCTAGATGATGCTGCAGGGTTTCCCGTAACTATTGAGGTAACAGCTGAATCATCATTGTTAATCAATCTAAAAGTTTCAAATGAAGAAGGTAAACCAGGAAGCATAAAATCGAAAGCTTCATAAGTTGGAACTCCATAAGGTGCATGATTTTTAACAATTTTAAACTCTCCAGTTGTATTTGGTATTTTAATAATATCTTGAGTGGTGTCCATGCCATCACCAAGAGTTAATTCTCCATCATCACTTAAAATAGCCACACTATCTTGTAATATCTTTCCGGTAGTTCCATCAAATCTAACTACAGCATTATCGGTTGATGAAGCTGGACCGGAAACATCCCCGGTTCCTGATTCCGGACCCCATCTAAGACCTTGAGGTTGAGAAGAATCTGCTATTAGCATACTTCCATCTGGACCAATTCCACCAGCAAGAGGTTGATAACTTTCTCCATCCCCAACTAATATATCTCCAACATCCGCCTCAGCATCTATCTTTAAAAACTTCACATCTACAGTGTGAGCAAACAATCTCCAATTATTTTCTACTAGTAAACCTGAAACAGCTGACATTATTTATCTTTAATACTAAATTTTTAAATTAGTTTTAATTCAGAAAAGATTTAAAAAAAAATATTCTTGAATAAACAAAACATGGATTTGCACGATCGAGTAATGGAAATTTTGCATGGTAAAGCTAAAATGGGAGCTGGTGGAGTTGGAGTCGGAAGAGGAAAGAAAGCCGGTACTAAAGCCGGTATCAGAGCTAAGGGTAAGAAAGCAGGTACTAGAGCTGGAGTCAGAGCCGCTTCATGTAAACCAAAGAATCCTAAAAGAGTTAAAAGTGGGAAGAAGGCGGCCAAAAGGAACCCATGGATCGACTATGTCAAAGCATATGCTCTTGAATATAACATAAGTTACAAAGATGCTTTGAAAAAGGCAGGACCTTCATACAGAAAACAATTTGCTTAATTTATATATTTTAAAAATATATAAATAGATATAAAGATGAAAGTTAGTTATGAAGCTAGAAAGTCGATAAGAAATATCTATAGTATTGATAAATATGTACAGATGAAAAATTTATCAGATATCCCGGCTCCAGTATTAAAAGAAATTAAATTAATATCATTGCCTGGAGATAAGCATGGAGTTCCTTTTGGGTCTTACATCAATAGAATGTCAGATTATTTTGGGGATGTTGATGTTATTCAACTGGTTACTGATTTCAAAAGTCCCAAAGATATTGGGGTTAAGTCAGCCAAGGAGATTCAAGAAGTTATTAGAAAGATTACTTCCCTACCAAATCATTGGTTTAGTGAGTTCAAAGGTGGTATTGACATTACTTATTATTTTGATTTTGGAACTCTTGTTAATGGGGTTTATACTTTCGGGAAACAACTCAAGAGAAAGTCAGAAGAACTCTTCCAGTTAGGTCTATTGAGTAAAGAAGAGATCGATATTATTCGGGCTGTAACTAAAGGAAAAACTAAAGGTGATGCCAACGATTATGATATTATTTTCAATCTATACCGAGAACGTTTCTTGTTGAGATGGACAAAAGATGAAATATTAAGAGGATGGAAAGAAACCAGTCTAGGAAGATACAAACTCAGTGATGCTGTTCTGGATAAGTCTGCGGTCAAAATCGATATGATCACTCTTATAAACGATAAGTTTATTGAAATCACCAACTTTATTGCATTAGGTATTGAAATCGATGGTAAAATCGAAACTATCAATGTCGATGAGAAGGCCATGTCTCCAGAAAACCTACCGGACGAGACTGAAAAATTTTATTACAGTAACTTTCATTACAAACCTTTCAAATTAGTCAAGAGAGCCTTTGCTTACTTAAAATGGGCCAGAAAAGATATCACTAAAGATCGTTACAAATATACTAAGAGAGGTGTCACTGCTTCTATGATTGATGAATATCTCATGAAGTATATCAAGGTGTTGGAAACTTCCATTAACATTCTTTACACCATTAACTCTGAATTAGAAGCTATGAGTATTGTCTTGTTACAGGACAGCAAGAAATCTTTGATCAAGAAGATGAATGACAGAATTATGTTTCTCAAAGAACCTCTCAGTAATGTTCTGGAAATACCCAGAGAAGAACTTGATACTTACATGAAAATGATTGATGATATTATCAAGGAAAAGAATGTTCGAGCTAAAACTTCCAAGATTGTTGAACTCCATGACATTTTCAAGAAACTCATTAACTTCTGGACCATTGCTTATTTTGATCAAGAAGGATTAAACCCTCCTCCTCGTTTTGTCCTTCCTTATCCTATGCATTACGATCCCACTCTAGTCCGACAACCTTGGTCCGATCCTGCTAACCCATTCAAAGAAGCAAGGGCCTCTTATTACGGTGGTATTTACTGGAAACTATCTGGTAAAAATCTTGGTGGAGGTAGTTTCTTTGGCAACATTGCTTCCTCTATTTTTCAAAAGTTAGCTAATGCTTATCGACGAAACTTCTGCGATGGAAAAGCAAGGCCTCTTCAGAAGGGGGAATACCACTGGGGATGTCATAACTTCACGGGACCAGGCACTAAGATAGAACAAGCCAAGGTACGAAACTACCCTCCATATAATAATATTGACGCTTGTTCCAGACAGCATGATATTGATTATGAAGAAGCACTCAAGAAACCCGACAAAGAAAGGATTGACTTGATCAACAAAGCTGACAAAAAGGTTCTTGAGTGTTATTCTAAATATCCTAAGGAAAATGGTTATACTGTTGCTAATCTCGGAATTAACGGTAAGATGAAGTTGGCCAAAGTCCTTCCTCTGGTTAGTAAAAGTGTTTTCGGGAAGATAAGTGCCTCTGGTAAAGCTGGTTGTGACGCTTCTAAGTCATGCAAACCTTGCAAAAGTAAGAAAGGATCTGTTGCTCGGGATGGTGATCTCAAAGTTCTTGTTATGTAACTTTGCAAACTCAAAAATATGTTCAAGCCAATTGGTTTGAAACGATAATATCCGGTAATAGAAGATTCTATTTCACCATAGCATATGGTGAAATATTTTGATTTATTTAACTTTTTGGGATATTTTGATTATATTTAATTGTAAAAATCAAATTAAGGAAATGGTCCAGTGTCAGCATATGACCATCTTCCACCCCATCTAGAGTTGTTAGCACCTGATTTTACTAAATTAATTATATTGCCACCTCCCAACTGCCATACTGGTGGTGACTCAGCAAAAGTTCCTCCTATCGTCACTTCTGAAGCATTATCCAATGCTAATGTATTTGCATCCACTCTTCTAATGGTTCCATAGGATATCCATGCATTTGATTGATTCAATGTGTTTATCACTGCTGTACTCATACATTCAATAACCAGAGAATCAAATACAACTCCAGTTAAATCAACTGAAGTTAAAACTGTTCCAGGTGCTGCTGCTCCCACACTTTGAAATGAACCTTCATTTGATGGTGTCGGTGGTGCTGCTGGTGTTTGCCATGTTGCATTAAAACCATCCACTGCTGTTAATACTTGTCCTGATGTTGGTTGAGAAGCTGCTCTAACATCTATTGCTAACGCCCCTCCTTCAGCAAATAAAGAACTAGCATTCACATTATTTGATGGATCTGTTATTGTCTTGTTAGAAAATATTACAGCATTGTTTGGTGTTACTGCTTGGTCTTGCCATTCTGCATTATTTTGATCAAGTGCCACTAACACTTGACCAGATGATGGATTCGGTGAATCTCCAATATCGATGACATTAGTTTCATTTCCACTGTATAAACTTTTTGCTGGATCTTGAATGCCTCCTCCTCCAGTAGTAGTTACTGATTTAGCGAATATTTCGAAGTTATTTGGTGCTAATAAATTATTTATCGACATATTTTATTGAATAATATATTTTTTTTATATATGATTTTATTTTGATTATTTAAGGTGCATACAAAGTTGAAATCCAACTTGTCCATACAATATCATGTGTGGCGTCGCCTGCTGATAAAGTTAATGTATTTGTTCCAACTCCACTTCCGACAGGATTTACTGACCAGGTTCCACCTGTACCGGCTAAATTAAAATCTATTTGAGTTATGACACCTCCAATAACTCTGACAATTCCAAGTGGTGTAAAACCTCTTTGATCATAAGTTCCACTTGTTGAGTATGAATTTATTGCTCCCCTAATATGATAAGCACCGTCTCCTTGAGCTAATGGAATATTAACGATTGGAGCAGCTGGTGCTCCTGCTGTAGTTACAGCACCTGCAACTAGTTTTTCTTCACTTGGAAAGAATGGAGGAAGAGGGTCCCATTCACAAGCATTAGGACCAACGGCAGTTAATACTTCACCGGCAACAGGGTTTTGGGCTCCTCCAACATTGATTACGTTGGTATTTCCTCCTGACCAAAGATCAGCTGCAGGTCCTGGAGCTGGAGGTGCTGCTGGTGTTTGCCAAACAGCAGTATTGGGTCCAGTAGCTGTTAATACTTGTCCTGCTCCTGGAATTGGTGCATCTTTGACGTTAATTAAGTTTGTCTTCCCTCCACTGTACAGGAATGTTGCTGCGGTTTCATTGGACGAATCCAATGTCGTCTTGTTAGTGAAAGTAGTTACACTATCTGCTGTGACTATATCTTCCCCATTCAATGAAGCTGCATATATACCGAAATTATTTTCTACGAGTAAGCCAGAAACGGATGACATATTTTTAAAACTAATATATTTTTTTTAATACTTTTTATATTCTTATAAATTATATTGATAATAGAAAATATGAAACAGATACGTGAAGATATAGATGACCATAAGGAAATTGCATTGAGTGACGACCAAGTTTTACAAATGGTTGATGGAAAAGCCAAAGTTTTGATCTATCGAGACCTTCGGAAATATAATACTTTGGATGAAGCTATGGGTCCTCACAAGGCTATTTTCTTATTATACGAAACCGAACCTGACTACGGACATTGGACATTGGTGTTTCGACAGTCCCCCGACACTGTTGAGTTCTTTGATCCCTACGGAGTCTTCCTTGACGATGAGTTATCTTGGGTAAAACTTAATACTAGGAGGATGTTAGGTCAGAATGTCCCTTACCTGTCCAGACTCTTCTATTATAGTCGTTACCCCAACCTTATCTATAACAACTATAAGTTTCAAAAGATGGGTGAAGGCATTAATACTTGTGGTAGGTGGTGTGTGTTACGTCTCGTCTGTCGGGACTACTCCCTTGAGGAGTTCAAGAATGCCTTCCTCCACAAGAAGGGTGATGACATCGCCACTATCCTTACTAGTTTCTAATAACAATACATTACAATTACGACACATATATTGTTAGTTACTTATTACATTTTACCAAATTCCTTAGCATAAGACTCAGCTAAATCTTCCATTTCACGTCTTTCCAACAATGCAGCCGCATCCTCTCTTTCTCTCAAGTCATCCATATAACATGTTTTACATTTGAACCACGAAGGTTTATCCGATGATATTTCATTGACCTTACAATTACGACATAATCTAGGTGGAGGTGATTTTACTTCATGTATGTGATATTGTACTTGAGGTTTTGGTAATTGTACTTCAGGTTTTGGTTGTGGTTTTGGTTGTGGTGGTTTAGTGTGAGTCAGTTTGGATGCTTCATAACAAGTATAACATTTTTTCTTCCAGTATGGATCATTGTGGGAAATGTTACGAACTCCACAAATAATGCATTCTCTGAAATAATCTGGTGACATATAACATTCATCACAATATTTATGATACATTGGTTTAGTTTTACGTACTCTATCCAACTTACATCCTGAACATGTTCTATAAAACGCTGGATCATAATATTTCTCTCTCTCAATTATGGTATTGGTCTTTATTTCTTCCTCATGACAAGAATTACATATAGAATTCTTATTGTTAACTCTATAAGAATTACATTTACTACACAGTATTATTTCATCAAATAGGTAATCACTCACATTTGGTGTAGAAGTGTTAGGTATAGGGAA
>OBJS01000365.1_pt1 | contig 10608 bp, 11 predicted proteins | sample 1519851 | NCBI WGS metagenome assembly OBJS01 (sample SAMN03019806, study PRJEB22545) | beach sand metagenome | biome: beach; feature: sea beach; material: beach sand | place: USA: Municipal Pensacola Beach, FL | collected 2010-10-20 | depth 25-47 cm m
GCGTGTCGACACATCTTCTAGAGTTCAGACCGCGATTACGTTTGCCCAGTACGACGCCCTCGAAAGCCTGTAAGCGCTCGCGGTCGCCCTCCCGCACCTTGACCTGCACGACAACCGTGTCGCCGGGACCAAATGACGGTACTTCCCTAGTCATCTGTTCTGCTTCCAGTTCGGCAATTACCTTGTTCTTACCCATGATCAGGCTCCTGAGAGTTCTTGTCGCCGTTCTGTAGACGGCGCCCACCAACTAAGTTTCAAATCCGCCTTCTAGGCGGGTTTTGCCTCGCGACGAATTTCTTCGAGCAAAGCGTTTTTTTCCGGGTCGAGGCCACCCTCATCGAGTAATTCCGGCCGTCGCGCCAGCGTCCGGGCCAGCGAGTGCTTCAATCGCCAGCGCCTTATTGCTTCGTGGTCGCCCGACAGTAAAACCGCCGGCACTTTATCACCGGCAAACGTCTCGGGACGCGTGTACTGGGGACAACCCAGTAAACCCTGCGCGAAGGAGTCGTCCTGTGCTGATTCGGCGTGGCCAAGCACGCCCGGAAGCTGTCGCAGTATCGCGTCGATGAGCACCATGGCCGGCAATTCGCCTCCGCTCACAACGTAATCCCCGATAGAACATTCCTCGTCAATCCAGGCCAGAACTCGCTCGTCAACACCTTCGTAACGCCCGGCGACCAGCACCAGAGCTTTCTCCTCCGCGGCAAATCGTGTCACGGCCGGCTGAACCAGAGGTCGGCCCTGAGGTGACAGGTAGATCACCCGGACATCCTCTCCTGCCCACTGCCTGGCAGCTTCGATCGCAGCTTTCAGCGGTGCCGCCAGCATCACCATACCCGGCCCGCCACCGTAAGGTCTGTCGTCGACAGTGCGGTGTTTATCCTGACAAAATTCCCGCGGGTTGAAGGCTGCGAACTCGGCTAACCCCTGTTCAAACGCCCGGCCGGTAACGCCGTAGTCGACGACGGCCCGAAACATTTCCGGAAACAGGGTAACGACGGCCAGTTTCAATTTCACACTCCGCGCAAGGCGACAGCAACAGCCATTTTCCGGCTAATCGTCCGGGTGCCAGATGACGTCGATTCTGCCCCGCGCCATATCCACTTTCGCCACCACATGCGCAAGCCAAGGTATCAGACGCTCACGCTCATCCGGACTACCTTCGCAACCCCGCACCACCATGACGTCATTGGCGCCAGTCGCCATCATCTGCGCCACCTTGCCCAACAGGATCGCTTTACCGTCGGTGTCTGCAAACACCTCCATACCTTCCAGTTCGTGCCAGTAAAACTCTTCTACCGGCAAGGTCGGCAGTTGATGTTTATCGACATATATCGTTGCGTGGCTGTAGGTTTCTGCACGGCTCCTGTCTTCGACACCTTCCAGGCGTACCACGTAGCCTTTGCCGTGTTCGCGAAACTCGATCACCCGCAAGGTTTGCATATCCGCCCTGCTCTGATCGCGACGCACCAGCCAGGGTTGATAGGTAAAAATATTATCCGCCGGGTGCGTTTCGGAGTGAACCCTGAGCCAACCCTTGACGCCGTAAACTCCCGTTATCCTGCCAACCGCCAGCAGATGATCGCGCAAAACAGCAGAGTTATTTCAAGCGCGTTCGCCGGAATCAATTAAGGCCCGGCTGCGCCGATGCCTCCTTGACCAGACTCGCGACGCGATCAGACAATGTGGCGCCCTGCCCCACCCAGTATTCGAGGCGCGGCAGATCGACGCGCAGGCGCTCTTCGTGGCCGCGAGCGATGGGGTTAAAAAAACCGACCCGCTCAATATAACGACCATCCCGCGGTTCGCGACTGTCGCAAACCGTAAGATGGTAAAAAGGCCTTTTTTTGGAGCCGTGCCTGGCCAAGCGTATCGTTACCATTCATATCACCTTCGATTGTGTCCCGGGCTGGCGATCATAGAGCCGGAGCCCCTCGCGCCCGCGAACGAGTGCCAGGCCCGAGGACCTGTCGCCTTAAAAGGCGCGGTATTTTACGTGAAACCGATCGCGAAGAAAACCACCTAAAGCGGCTCGAAATCAGGCTCGACAGCTAAAACTTGCCCCCGGGCGGCATGCCGCTTGGCGGCAGCATATTTTCCATGCCCCGCATCATCTTGGCCATACCCTTGCCTTTCATGCGTTTCATCATTTTACTCATTTGTTTGTGCTGTTTGAGCAAGCGATTTAGATCCTGAATCGTCGACCCTGAGCCTTGGGTAATGCGCCTCTTTCTGGAGCCGTTGAGAAGATCCGGGTTTCGCCGTTCTGCGGGCGTCATGGAATCGATGATCACCGTCATGCGTTTGAACTGGCCCGTCAAGTCCGCCTGCTCTGCCATCTGGGCGACGTTGCCCATGCCCGGCAGTTTATCCAGCATAGAACCCATGCCGCCCAGATTCTGCATCTGCGACAGTTGGTCGCGGAGATCCTCCAGATCAAACTTCTTACCCTTCTGGACCTTTTTGACCAGTTTTTCGGCTTTTTTGCGATCGACTTTGCGCTCGACATCCTCAATCAGAGATAGGACATCGCCCATCCCCAGGATTCGCGATGCGATCCGGTCCGGATGAAAAGGCTCGAGAGCATCGGTTTTTTCGCCAACGCCGATAAACTTGATCGGTTTACCGGTGACCTGACGTACCGAGAGCGCGGCGCCGCCACGGGCATCGCCATCCACCTTGGTCAGGATAACGCCGGTAAGCGGCAACGCCTCATTGAATGCCTGCGCCGTGTTGACTGCATCCTGGCCGATCATGGCGTCGATAACAAACAAGGTCTCGGCCGGTTGTGCCACGGCGTGCAAGTCTTTGATTTCGGCCATCAGCGCGTCATCGACGTGGAGACGGCCAGCGGTATCGACGATCAGCACGTCGACGAAGCGCTTGCGGGCTTCGTCGAGCGCGGCAGTGACAATATCGACCGGCTGCTGGTCGGCGTTGCTCGGAAAACAATCGGTGCCGACATCCCCGGCCAGGGTTTTCAACTGCTCGATGGCCGCCGGCCGATAGACATCGGCGCTGACAACCATGACCTTTTTGTTCTCCCGCTCCTGTAAATAGCGCGCCAGCTTGGCAACGGAAGTGGTCTTGCCCGCACCCTGCAGACCGGCAACGAGCACTACCGCCGGCGGCTGCACTGCCAGATTCAGGGTTTCATTACCGGCGCCCATCACCAGTTCGAGCTGATGTTGCACGATCTTGAGAAACTGCTGCCCCGGTTCCAGGCTGCGCGAGACTTCCTGGCCGAGCGCGCGCTGACGCACCTGCTCCACGAAATCCTTGACCACCGGCAGCGCCACGTCAGCTTCGAGCAGCGCCATGCGCACCTCGCGCAGTGTCTCCTGAATGTTGTCCTCGCTGAGTACCGCCTTGCCGGTAATTTTTCGCAAGCTCTGCGAGAGCCGATCCTGCAGGTTTTCAAACATCGCCATATGTCTACTTCCCGGACAATCGCTGTTGATGGATACAGAAACAATTATAAGCGATAGCGGGATATCACCGCATGTGCCGAGCAGTCCTCAAGCCACTTTGCCATATCCGTTTTGTATGACACACTCCTTTTTTTTCGATTCCACTCGCGAAAATATGCCCCTTATCGTTACCGGCACAATCGCCATCGCCCTTTATACCTGCGCTTTTATCCTGCAGATTGCTCGTGCGCGGCGCCTGGTGACCACGGGCGTCACCGGCGCTGATGGTGTAAGAGACCCACAGCAAAAAGCCGTGCTGGCCTGTGTTGCCGTTGCGCTAATCGCCCACCTCTACACCAGCGTGGGGCAGGTATTTACCGGACGCGGCATCAGTTTTGCTCTGATGCCCATATCGGTGGCGATTTTTTTTCTTATCAACACCATTGTCGCTGTCGGCAGTGTTCGTCAGCCGCTGGACAGCCTGTACCTGCTGTTGCTGCCGGCGACCATAGCCGTGACCGCGATATCGCTCTGGTCAGGCATCGAAACACCCGTCATCCACGGGCTGTCTACCGGTCTCGCGGCCCACATTCTCATGTCCATCGTTGCTTATAGCCTGATGACTATCGCGGCCCTGCAGGCGCTTTTTCTCGCCTACCAGAATCGTCAGCTGCACCAGCATCGGGCGACCGGTCTGCTGCGCTTGTTGCCACCGCTACAAACCCTGGAAAACCTGATGTTTGCGCTGGTGGCGACCGGATTCGTCCTACTCACATTTGCGCTGCTAATCGGCTTTGCCTTCGTCGAGGATTTCCTGGCCCAGCACCTGGCCCACAAAACCGTGTTCTCGCTCGTCGCCTGGGTGGTCTACGCCACTCTGCTGTGGGGTCGTTTCAAAAAAGGCTGGCGCGGCAGAACTGCAGCGGCGTGGACGCTGGGCGGCTTTTGCGCCTTGATGCTCGGATTCTGGGGCAGCAAATTTGTCCTCGAGGTCCTGGTTTAACGGGCCTAAACCCGGCCGACTAAAGTGTTCACCTTACAGGTCACGCCGGTTGCCTTGGCCCGCAATCTGTTACACCATTGACTGTTCCTGACTACTCGAGGTTCGCCTCTCCTTGAACGACGCTCCCTTATGGCTGCTGTGCAGCCTGCTGGTCGGCTTGTTGATTGCTTCCGGTTTTTTTTCCGGTTCCGAAACCGGAATGATGTCTCTCAATCGCTATCGCCTGAAACACCTGGCCAAGAAACAGTCCGGTGCCCGCCGTGCACAACGACTGCTGAAACGACCGGACCGCCTGATCGGTATCATTCTCATCGGCAACAACGCGGTCAACATCCTCGCCTCGATCACCGCCTCGCTTATCTGCACACGCTTGTTTGGCCCCGAACTGGGCATCCTGGTCGCGACTGTCTCCCTGACCTTGCTGCTGTTAATTTTTTCCGAGGTGACACCAAAAACCATTGCCGCCCTGCACCCGGAGCAGGTGGCCTTCCCTGCCAGCCATATTTTAAAGCCCCTGCTGAAGCTTTTTTACCCACTGGTGTGGCTGGTCAATCACGCATCGAACGCGCTGGTTCGGCTGCTGGGATTCAATCCCAACAAGAGGCCGGACGACAGCCTCAGCACCGAGGAGCTACGCACGGTTGTCGATGAATCGGCCGACGAAGATATCCCCTACCGGGACCAAAATATGCTGCTCGGCATTCTCGACCTGGAAAAGGTGACGGTAAACCACATCATGGTGCCGCGAGGAGAGATTGTCGGTCTCAATCTCGACGACGACCTGGAAACCCTGCTCGAGCAGATCGTCAACACCGAACACACGCGACTCCCGATCTACACCGGCGACATCAACAAGGTTCACGGATTTCTACATATGCGGCGGGTCAGCCGCATGCTGCGCGGCGGCGATGGGTCACTCACCAAGGAGGCCATCAAGCGTTTTACACGAGAGACCTATTTCATTCCCTCGGCGACACCACTCAACGTCCAGCTTATCAACTTTCAGAAAAACAAGCGGCGTATCGGTCTGGTTGTGGATGAGTACGGGGAGATCGAAGGCCTGGTGACGCTCGACGACATCCTCGAGGAAATCGTCGGCGAGTTCACCACCAGCCAGGTACAGATGGAAGACGAGATATTCGCCCAGTCTGACGGCAGCTACATTATCGACGGCGCGGCAACGATACGCGACATCAACAAGGCCACCGGATGGGAGCTGCCAGTCGAAGGGCCGAAAACCCTGAACGGCCTGGTGCTCGAACAACTGGAGCGCTTTCCCGACGGTCTGGCGTGTATTCGTTCGGCGGCGTACTATTTCGAGATCACCGGCCTTGCAGAAAACATGGTCGCCAGCGTGAAGGTGTGGCAGTCCCCCGTCGCGGAAGAACCCGACATGGACGACTGAACGGCAGCGTATGCGGTCAATCCGCCAGGAAGGGATTGCCTTTGCGGGCACGCTGGCTTGCACGCTGCAACACCGCCCGCCTTTCGCTATCGCATAATAGCGTCCACTGGCGAATTTCGTCGGCATTGCGATAACAGCCGCAACAAATGTCCTCCGAATTCAACAGGCACACCGAGACACAGGGTGACGACACGCGGTTCGGCGGGTGTTGATCGGTCACGGCGTTGGCAGCACTTTCAGGTTTTTCCTGAACGCGGCGGCTTTCTGAACATAGGTTTCCGCGGATTGCTGCAAGACCTCGACCATATGCTCGTCGATCTGCCTCACGACCTTGGCCGGTGTGCCTAGAACCATGGAATTATCTGGCACCTCCATGCCCTCCGGCACCAGTGCATTGGCGCCAATAAGGCAGTTGGCGCCAATGACTGCACCGTTCAGAATCACCGAGTTGATACCAATCAGGCTGTTATCGCCGATGACGCAACCGTGCACCATCGCACAGTGTCCGATAGTAACACCGCGACCGACCTTGAGCTGAATGCCGGGATCCGTGTGCAGAACCGCATTGTCCTGCACGTTACTGCGCGCGCCGACCTGGATGAAATCGGTATCTCCGCGCAGCACCGCGTTAAACCAGATACTGACTTCATCTTCGAGGATGACCATGCCAATCACGTCGGCGCTTTGCGCGACAAAAACATCCTTACCCAGCTGCGGTTTGTGGTCTTCAAACTGATAAATCATATCCCGTCTCTAGTTGCAGTGAAGCTGTATTTCCAACGGCGCTCTGATTATTTTATTGACAAGTCGTGGTTTGCCAAGCAGTGTTGGTCGCTAGCCAGCGTCAACGTCCCGGCCCCTCGGCGAACCCGCCGGCCGGCGGCACTCCCGCTTCTAGGCCCTTGGCGTTATACTGGCTCCTAGCTTCTTGACCTGCTCCTGCGCCGGACATTAGTAATTGCGATGAGATATTGTAGCGCTTGTGGTGAAGCCGTGAGTAAGCGCATTCCGGCCGGGGACGACCGTCACCGCCACGTCTGCAACGGCTGCGACACCATTCACTATCAGAACCCCTGCATTATAGCCGGCTGTCTGCCGGTCTACGAGGATCGGGTGCTGTTGTGCCGACGGGCTATCGAACCGGCCTACGGATACTGGACACTACCGGCGGGTTTTATGGAAAACGGCGAAACCACGCTCGAAGGCGCTATGCGGGAAAGTCGCGAGGAAGCCAATATACAGCTCGAAGGCGACGCTCTCGAACTCTACACGCTGATCGATATACCGCACATCAACCAGGTTTACATATTTTTCCGTGGCGACATGGCCCAACCGGAGTATTCCCCGGGAGTCGAGTCACTGGAAGTGGAGCTGTTTCGCGAAGAAGACATTCCCTGGTCGGATATCGCCTTCCTGTCGGTTAAAAAAACGCTCAAACACTTTTTCGCCGACCGCAGGCGCGGGCACTTCCCGGTGCGCACCGATTCGATCAGCCGCAAGCCCCGTTAGCCCCGGGTGCCGGCCGCTTTCTTTCAAGCATCGTCAAAGTGATCGGGACTGCCAGCGCCTGTGGCCATAAAGCCCTGACGTTTTAAGACCGGTTAAAGCAGACAAAGAACTGAGAGGCTATTGCGCCCTGTCGATATTGGCCGGCTTGCGCTGCGACGGGGGCGGGTCGCATCAATTCGACCCCGCTAGCCAGATGACACTCGCCATGCGCCCCCGATCCTGCCCCCGCCGATGGGAATAATACCGATCGACGTCACCATAGGTACATTCGCTGCCGCCATAAATGTCGCTGACGCCCAGCGCGACAAGCTGGGCCCGCGCGAGGCGGAAAAGATCGGCCTGAAAATACCCGGGACTTCGTCCCGCAGCAAAACAATCTTCGATCCGGGCGGCATCCCAACCCGGTAACCGCGCCTCGAGGAAGGCCTGTTTGACCGGCGCGTCCACTTCGAAATGCCTGGCGCAAATAGCCGGACCCAAGTAGGCCATCAAAGGTGCCGTGGCATTGAGAGCTCGGATTGTCGCCGGCAATACACCGCGCACCAGGCCCCGCCATCCGGCATGGGCTGCGGCTACCACCGAACCATCGCGGGCAGCGAACAGCACGGGCAGGCAATCGGCAGTCAATACCGCGCAGGCTACGCCAGTGTGCCGGGTCCAGCAGGCATCGGCGTTATGGATACGGCCGTCGGCTCTGGACTCCACGACAGTCGCACCATGCACCTGGCGCAACCACTGTATGCCATACGGCAACCCAAGCTGTTGCGCCAGTGCCCGGCGAGCGCGGGCGCTGCACTGCTCTTGTCCCACGCCCCCACTCGGGAGAGATTGCCGGGAAGAGATCATGGACAACAAGTACTCGTAGCGGGTCGTAATACAACTTCTTACACTGAAAGGCGCCGGCCAATCCGGTTTCATCAACGGAAAACAAATGTCTTGCCCGAGCTCAGTCAACTATTTGTACTCTGCTTCCAGTGCGCCAATTAATTCCGCCAAGTCATCGGGCAGGGGCGCCTGCCAAGACATCTCCACCCCCGTCACCGGATGGGTAAACGCGAGCTGGCCAGCATGCAGCGCCTGGCGGGCAAACTGCCCGACGCAGCGCTCGGCAATGCTGTCGCCCAGGGGCGCCCTCTGCCGTCGCTTGCCGCCATACACGGGATCGCCCACCAGCGGATGACCCAGGTGCGCCATGTGAACGCGAATCTGGTGCGTGCGGCCGGTATCGAGTTGCAGCGCCAGATGACTATAGTGGCCATAGGTGGCCAGCGTCTCGTAGTGGGTTCTGGCCGATTTACCGGCGCGCTCGTTAACCGCCATGCGGGTGCGCCGTACCGGATGACGACCTATGGGCGCGTCTACTGTACCCGAACCGGCAAGGCGCCCGTGGACGACAGCCTGATAGTAGCGCGAGACCTGCCGTGCCTTGAGCATATTCACCAGCGCCAGGTGTGCCGGCAGGGTACGTGCGACGACGAGAAGTCCGGTAGTGTATTGGTCGAGCCGATGCACGATCCCGGCACGTGGCACACCGGCCAGATCCGGGCAATAAGCCAGCAAACCATTGACCAGCGTACGGTCGGCATTGCCTGCACCGGGGTGAACCACCAGACCTGCGGGTTTATTGACCACCAAAATAGCCTGGTCTTCGTGGACAATATCCAGCGTCATGGCCTGCGCCGGCCACTCGCCGCATGGTGGTACGTCGATTTCAAGCGACAACCATTCGCCGCCCAATAATTTTTCGCGGACACTTGAGGCGCGGCCGTCGATGCGCAGATGACCACTGCGAATCCAGGCCTGGATTCGCGCGCGGGAATAGTCGGGAAACAAACGCGCAGCGACCAGATCAAGTCGCTGGCCGCGCCCGCTCTCCCCGACCTGTCGCTTGAGAAGCTCGCGGTTTACCCCGGTCCCGGCAGAATCTTCGTGTGCCATGTATTCAGCTTGTGGTTACCCTGTGTTTAAATACCGCGTTTACTTGTCGACCGCAACCGACCCCAGTCCAGCAGAAGGCCTTTCATGCGTCCAGTCATGCATTTAGTTTTGCTCCTAACCGCCATTTTACTGTGCGCGTCCTGCTCCTGGCTTTCCAGCGGCGACGGCGACAACAGCGAAGAAAAACGCAAGCAGGAAGAACTGGAAAAACTGTCTGAAAAGCAATTTTACGACCGCATACAACGTAATTTGCAATCCGGCAACTGGACCGACGCCATCGCCAATCTCCAGGCCTTTGAGGCACAATTCCCCTTCGGCAACTACGCCGAGCAGGCTCAATTGGAACTGATCTACGCCTACTATGCCTCACTCGACTACGAAGCGGCGATCGCCGCGGCTGACCGCTTCATACGACTGCACCCCCGCCATCCCAACGTCGACTATGCTTATTATGTCAAAGGGCTTTCCAGCCTCAGGCAAAGCAAAGGCATCTTCACCAATTTTATGCCCACCGACGCATCACGCCGCGACCAGGGTGAAGCCAGAACCGCTTTTGCCACCTTCAGCGAACTGCTGAGCCGCTACCCGAATAGCACTTATGCAGCAGACGCCCGCAAGCGAATGTTGCACCTGAGAGACCTGCTGGCGCGTCACGAAATACACGTCGCCAATTATTATTTCCTGCGTGGCGCCTACCTGGCTGCAGCCAACCGAGGCCGCTATGTGGTCGAGAACTTTCAGCAGACGCCGGCAGTACCCGACGGGCTGGCAGTCATGGCGCAGGCCTATTATTTCCTGGGATTGCGCGACCTGGCGGAAGACTCGGCCCGAGTGCTGGCCGCTAACTATTCGGACCATCCGGCATTGGACGACGAAGGTCGATTTCAGTTCATGGAGACTATCGGCGAGGACGAAGACCACTGGTTGAGCCGCGTGACCTTCGGCCTTTACCAACCAGAAAAACCGCCGAAATTCGATAGCAGGGCTATCTACAATCCCATCGACCGGGCACTAGCCGAGCCCAAAGAAGCCGACCTGCCACAGCCCGAGGGCACCGAGCCCGCTAAACGCTCCTGGCTTAACCGCCTCAGCTTCGGCCTCCTCGGCTGATTCACGCCGCCTCAAACAGCAGGAAGGCGGCGCCGGTTTCGCCGACCTATTGCCCTGGCCTCCAGCCATTGGTGATCGGATAACGCCGATCCCGGCCAAAACCTTTCTTGGTAATGCGAATACCCACCGGCGCCTGGCGCCGCTTGTATTCGTTGAGATCGACCATGCGCACGACCTCAGTCACGTCCGGTTCGGAGAAACCTCGCGCGATAATGGTGTGCTCCTGATGGCCT
>OBJS01000366.1_pt1 | contig 10580 bp, 12 predicted proteins | sample 1519851 | NCBI WGS metagenome assembly OBJS01 (sample SAMN03019806, study PRJEB22545) | beach sand metagenome | biome: beach; feature: sea beach; material: beach sand | place: USA: Municipal Pensacola Beach, FL | collected 2010-10-20 | depth 25-47 cm m
TGATTGCTCTCGATTTCTTTCAGACGTGTGCTCTTCCGATCTAAGAAATCGAGAGCAATCATGCAGATTTGGTTGCCGAAGTGAAACAAGCGATTGCCGCAAATGATGTTGTGGTAATAGGTATGGCGCAAAATCCACACGTGAAGCGTGCGCGTAAGCTTTTGGCCGCCAAGAATATCAATTGTGAGTACTTAGAGTACGGTAGTTATTTTTCTTTATGGCGTCGCCGAAATGCGTTAAAAATGTGGACCGGCTGGTCGACCTTCCCGATGGTGTTTGTGAAGGGCACGTTAGTTGGGGGTGCCGACCAGGTAGACACCCTGTTGAATTCTGGTGAGCTTGATGCGTTGCTTCATCAACAGGAACGTGGTGCGGCTTAAAGCTTAGTGTGATTCCATGCATCAGCCTCAATCGGATATTCTAACTAAAATTTTGGCGCGAAAACGGCAGGAGGTGGATGAATCTCTCAACGAGACGTCACTTTCGCAAATGCAATCTTTGGCGGATAAAACTCCCCCGCCGCGTTCCTTGGTGGCAGCAATGAATGCCACACTGTCCGCAGGTCAACCAGCGGTGATAGCAGAAGTCAAACGGGCGTCTCCGAGTAAAGGTTTGTTGCGTGAAGATTTTAATCCTACTGAGATCGCACACTCTTATGCCGAGGCAGGGGCGACGGCACTGTCGGTGTTAACAGATAAAGATTTTTTTCAAGGCTCGGCAGAGGCGTTACGAGAAGCACGAGCCGCCTGTTCGCTGCCGGTTTTACGTAAGGATTTTATTATAGATGCTTATCAGATCTACGAATCCCGCTATTTGGGTGCTGACTGCGTTTTGTTGATTGTCAGTGCCCTATCAGTAGAGGAGTTAACAGAATTTGCCCAGTTGGCGAAGAGACTTTCTCTGGATGTATTAGTAGAAGTTCATGATAAGACTGAATTGGATATAGCTTTGACACTGGATTTACCACTGATTGGCATCAATAACAGAAATCTACATACCTTTGAAACAAGCTTACAAACCACCATTGAGTTATTGGCGGATATCCCACAGGAAAAGATTGTCGTCACGGAGAGTGGGATCCACCAAAAATCGGACGTGGCCCTGATGCAAAGTCATGGTGTGAATGCTTTTTTGGTTGGGGAAGCTTTTATGCGGGCAAGCGATCCGGGCAGTTGTTTGCGGCAGCTGTTTTATTAGCGGGTGCCGAAGACGACAATTTTTTTACCAGCGACGCTGATTAATCCTTGTTCTTCTAGCGATTTCAATACCCGTCCAGCCATCTCCCGAGTACAGCCAACGATTCTTCCCAATTCTTGTCGCGTGACACTAATTTGCATACCGTCGGGATGAGTCATAGCGTCGGGCTCTTTACATAACTCTAATAGAGTACCTGCTATGCGGCCAGAGACATCTAAAAATGCCAGATCACCCACTTTTTGGCTGGTGTGGCGTAATCTGACGGCCATTTGTCCTGCCAACTGGAATAGAATTTCCGTATCCTGTTTGGCCATTGTACGGAACTTGCTGTAGCTCATTTCAGCGACTTCACATTGTACACGGGAGCGGATCCAGGCACTGCGGCTATTCACATGATCAAAGAGCGCGAGCTCTCCAAAAAAATCTCCTGAATTCAGGTAAGCGAGCACGATTTCTCTGCCGTCATCATCTTCGTGCAAAACAGCGACGGAACCAGAAACAATATAAAAAAGTACGTCAGAAGGATCACCGGCGTGAATGATGGTGGTTTTGGCTGGGTAAGTTCGACGGTGACAATGTTGCAAAAAGCGTTCGATAGCCGGATCGCGAGTTGTAGGCATCATGCTGCGGCGTGGGTCCTGTTGTAAAAGCGTAGAATTCATAAGACATATTCTCTATCGGCGTAGACACATAATTCACAAGCTTTGTGATACTCTTAACTTCTTTTTTGTGCGGGAAGTCACATCATGCAGGCAAAAGTAAGATGGTTAGAGAACGCGTTGTTTGTGGGTGAGTCGAGTAGCGGTCATGCTTTGGTGATGGACGGTCCCCCTGAGCATGGTGGGCGAAACCTAGGTCCGCGACCTATGGAAATGCTGGTCTTAGGCATGGGTGCTTGCGCAGCTTTTGATGTGGTGCATATCTTACAGAAGGCGAGGCAGTCGGTGACCGACTGCGTGGTGCAAGTAGATGCTGAGAGGGCAGATGAAGTACCCGCAGTATTTACCAAGATCCATCTGCACTTCTTAGTAGAAGGCGAAGGATTAAAGGATGCTGCTGTCAAAAGGGCGGTCAATCTATCAGCCGAAAAGTATTGCTCCGCGTCCATCATGTTGGGTAAGACGGCGGAGGTGACTCATAGTTTTGAGGTGACTCAGAGTAAATAACCCTTAGTTCTCAAATCGAGATGCTATCATGCCGATTTTTTGTTATTAGCAATGGTGGTGGCTTCACTCTTGGGTGCCACATGGCATGATGTCAATTGGGTGGCAGGTTGGTGCCGGAATTCTTCTAGCGTCGGTTGGCCGGTTTTTAATAGACGACCATATACAGCTGTTCTGGTGGCAGATGAATGTGAAGGATCTCTCCTGGAGTGGGGCAGCTCCAGGGTGCGGGTACTAATAGTTCCGATTCCCCTAACCGAACCCGTAGCAATTTTTCTCTAGCGTGGATCTCGCTGCACACAACAGTAGCTTTAAAGGTATTGAGCTTAGCGCAGTCAGATTTGACTACCTGAATGGCGCTAGCAGGCGTGGCCCAAACGAATCTGTATCCGTCTGGTAACGGGCAGTGGCTGATGAGCTCCAACCCTTGCCAAAAAATTTTTTGACTGTGGTGATCTATTCGTTCGATCTCGCATTCATAATAATTTTGCCAGCCCAACTGTTTAATCACATAAAGATCATGTGGATGTCGTACCAGTTCTTCTGGTGAGTCTGTCCGCATACATTGACCTTTACGCAAGAGAGAAATTCGATCGCTAATCAAAAAAGCATCTTCTATATCGTGAGTGACCCAGAGCACCGTCAAACGGTGGGACTGACAGAGCGAACGGGTCATCTGTAGAAGATCAGTGCGCAGTGGTCTATCTAACGCATTGAAGGGTTCATCCAATAGTAGTAGTGGGGTTCGTCTTGCTAATGCACGTGCTAAGGCAACCCGTTGTTGCTCGCCGCCAGATAGAGCCTGAGGGTAAGCGTGCGCCCGTTCTGTTAATTGTAGTTCCTGCATGAGCTCGTTTATTTGTTGCCGGCGCCTGTGGTGTTTCCACGGACTGGCGATGGCAATGTTCTGCGTGACAGTGAGGTGAGGGAATAAGCTGTACTGTTGCCATAATGAGCCTACAAGTCGTTTATGAGGCGGCAAAAATAGCCCTTGGTGACTCTGTTGCCAAATGTGCTTGTCCCACTTGATTTCAGCTTGATCCGGGCGATGTATCCCAGCAATGGATCTTAATAGAGTCGATTTTCCACTTCCGGAGGGGCCCACCACTGCATGAATTTCTCTAGCAGGGCAATTTAGTTCAACGGATAACGGAAACGGGCGGCTTTGGTCAATTTTGCACTTTAGTAGGGTGTCTTTCATACGATCTTGCTAGGACGGTTTGATTGATGGCTCACTATATAGATGCACATTGTGATGAGCAGCGCCAATAGTACAAACAGCAACGACATTTTATGAGCATTTGCATCATTCAACATTTGTACTTGATCATAAATGGCGATAGATAAGGTGCGAGTCTCGCCCGGAATGTTGCCCCCTAACATTAGTACCACACCAAATTCTCCAAGCGTGTGCGCAAAGGAGAGGATTGCAGCAGTGGTGATGCCTGGTAGCGCCAGGATGAGTTCAATTTTGAAAAAAGTGCGTATCGGTGATAAACCGCTACACCAGGCGGCTTCACGAAGATGCGTGGGAATAGCATCAAAGGCTCGAATCATTGGTTGCAGAGCAAAAGGGAGGCTGTAGACAATTGAGCCGACGACGAGTCCTGAGAAACGAAATACTAACTGTTCTCCCGTTACGCTAAAGACCCACTTACCCACGAGACTATCCGGATTGAATAGAAGTAACAGATAAAACCCAATCACAGTAGGTGGTAGCACCAATGGCATGGCAATCAGGGATTCAACTAAGGCTCGTCCGCGAAACTGTCGATGACTGATTATTCGGGCAACTGGCAGGCCAAATAGTACCAGTATGAGTGTACTCACGAGAGCCAGTTTGAGGGAGATCTGTAATGCTAACCAGTCCATTAGGGTAGAGATCTAGAGTGCGGGATCAGTGAATGTGTCTCCATTAACTTTCGTGCTGTATCGGACTGTAGGAATTGGTTTAACGCCTCTAGTGCGAAACGGTTAGATGCAGTGGACTGACGGTTAATAGCTATCCAAGTATATAGTATTGGAGAGTGTAAGTGATTTGGGATGACGGTGTAGAATCCGATGTTTTTCTCCGCCAAATGCTTTGCGCTTTGCAGAGGAAGAATGGCATAGGTAGCGGCACCGGCTTTGGCCATTTGAGTAGTATGCATGGCACTGTTTCCCAATATCAAGTGGGATCCAAGGTGTTCCCAATTACCCGTGTTTTGTAAATATTCTTTGGCCGCAATTCCAAAGGGCGCAATCTCGGGGTGAGGGATGAGCAAGGGTCCCTTTACCTGTAGGTTAGTCAAGTTGTTGGTTATCGGCATATCTCTGCGATAAAGCGCTATATGGGCAGTTGCCAAGGGAAAATGAGACAGAATTCTTTCCTTTTGTGCAAGTGCCGTCACATATCTCATGTGCGCACTGATAAAGACATCGAATGGTGCGCCTGCTTCTATTTGGCGATAAAGTTGTCCGGAGGAGGCTAAACTGATTTTTAGCTGATAAGGATAAAGCTTTTCAAATTGCATTTTAAATTCGGGTAAAAATGCGAAAAGGCTGGAGGCAGCAGCCACGTGAATATGTTGCTCTGCATATACTGGTGAAAGTGGCCAAGCGCCAAAAACAAAGATGATAGTAATTAATATACGTTTTTTCACGGGCGTCACCAGGCAAAATCGTCTATGTGTGTTTATTTGTCACCACTCAATTTTATACTAAGTGCTAGGGAAGGTAGTCAGATATTAGCTATGGCTCAGTTGCCGTGGGTTATTGTCTCTCGAACCAGAATGAACGAGTAATCCTGCGTGTTTTTGCTGCACATTGCGGTAGACGCCCATTTGAGAGACTAACCTTGAAGAGATTTCTATCCTTTTGACAAACAATTGAGAAGAACCTTATCTAAAGCAGGTATTGATTTAAACAAGAATAATTGCCTTGAATATCTTCTGAGAACAGATGTGATCGGATGCTTCTATCTATTCATGCTATTCGTCATATCGCCAGGATTCTGCCTTACGGAAGGCGAACGTTAGTCTGACTTCGCTTTCCAGGTACCGCTTTGACCACCTGATTTTTCCACAAGTCTTACTGCTTCAATGCACATCCCCCTATCGACACTTTTGCACATATCGTAGATGGTCAAAAGGGCCACTTGAGCCGCGTGAAGTGCTTCGATTTCGACGCCTGTTTTTGCTTCAGTTTCCACAGTGACTGTGACTTTGACACAGGCGTCTGACTCATCCAAGTTAAATTCGATGTGGACACTATTCAGCGGTAGTGGGTGGCATAGAGGAATCATTTCTGCAGTACGTTTAGAGGCCATAATGCCTGCAATTCGCGCTACTGCCAGTACATCTCCTTTCTTATGATGACCGCTGGTGATTTTCGCCAGGGTATCGGCATGCATGCGGATTTTTCCCTCGGCGATGGCGCGCCGACAGCTGATAGGTTTATGCGCGACGTCTACCATGTGCGCTTGACCGTTTTTATCAAAGTGAGTGAGTTTGGACATGAGAGAAAATAGACAAGATGAGGGCAAATTTATGCGTATAATCTGGATTGTTAGAAAAAATTATACACCATATTGCTATTGGACTGATTTTTTATGCCAAAGATCTCGGTACTCTACTTCGGTCAGCTGCGAGAACAGCTGGCCTGTGGCCAGGAAGATCTTGAGTTACAAGATCCCTGCACTGTGGCTGAAGTGTGGCAGAGCCTGCATCCGCAGCGGACACTTGCGCAAAATATCTTAATTGCAGTCAATCAAGAATATGTGAAAGCAGATTTTGTTGTCAAAGGGGGCGAAGAAGTCGCCTTTTTTCCGCCCGTGACCGGTGGATAACATGAAAATCGAGATTCTGACTGAAACCTTTGAGCCTTTGATGGCGTTGCAAAACTACCAACAGCAAGTGAACCAAGTGGCAAATAGCGCCAATTCAGTATTCATTGGACGCATGCGTGAGCAACATATGGGCAATACTGTCGAGCAACTCTATCTGGAACATTACCCTGGTATGACTGAACGAGTTCTACGTGAGTCGGTAGTGGAAGCCCAGCGTAGATGGCAAATCAATGATGTGTTAATTCTACATCGAGTTGGTCAGATCAATCCTGCAGAGGCCATTGTGTTACTAGCTGTGTGGTCAGTGCATCGGGCCGATTCCATACAAGCAAATGAATTTCTTATTGAGATCTTAAAATCTAGGGCGCCCTTTTGGAAAAAGGAGATCTTAAAAGAGGGAGAGCGTTGGATAGAATCTAATACACCAGGTCGTTAACTGGGTTGCTCAAAGCGCTTAACTGACTGCACGATCTCTTGAATGGCCTCCTCTTTGCCCTTCCATCCTAGTACTTTAACCCATTTATTGGGTTCTAAATCTTTATAATGTTCAAAGAAATGCGTGATCTGTTGCAATAATAACTCGGGCACATCTTGCGGTGATTGGATGCGATCATAAATTGAAGTGAGTTTTTTTATTGGTAAACCTAGCAATTTCGCATCTACGCCTGCCTCGTCCTCCATCTCGAGCATACCAATTACGCGAGTGGGGATGACCGAACCGGGCAGTAAGGGAATGGGTGTGATCACCAACACATCAACGGGATCACCATCCTCAGATAAGGTGTGAGGAACATAGCCATAATTGCATGGATAGTGCATCGCGGTGCTCATAAATCTATCCACAAACATCGCCCCAGTGTTTTTATCTACTTCGTACTTGATTGGATCACTATGAGCTGGGATCTCAATAATTACGTTAATTTCATTCGTGTCAATATGACCCGAGCAGACTTGGTCAAGGCGCATTTTGTTTCACTCCAATGTCACTACAAGAACGGCGAGAACCGTATAAGAACAATCCCGAAACAGCTGTGATTGGTTCAGGGAGAGGGCGCGCATTATAGCAGAAAATGGCGCGCCGACATTGGTTTCTAAATTAAACGTCGGGATCGTTCCAATCAGGCAACTTTTTTGGCACGAATTCGGGCTGAAACGCGAGATATTGCGGTAAACCATGGCGATATTGCGGATAAGCCTCACCCTGGATTAAGGGGTGCAGATATGTTCGTGCCGAATTGGTAATGCCGTAGCCATTCGCAGAGATAAACTTGCTAGGCAGTTTTCGTTCTTTGGCAGCCACTCTGGATAGGGGGGTTTGCGTTAATGTCCAACGATAGTTTGCATTGGATAGGCGTTTGATAGTAACCATCACACCAGATTGTCTATTCAGTGCGAGTTCTACTCCTTTTGCACCTACCGCGTAGGCCTGATCTAAATCTACTTTTGAGGCGATATGTCGAGCACTACGCTGTAGATAGTCAGCAATTGCGAAATGCGTTTTCAGTTTTAATTCGCTCACGACTAAATTTGAAAGATACGCTGCTACACCACCAAGCTGGGTATGACCAAAAGCGTCGGTCTGATTAGCATCACTGATAAAATTTCCTTGCGCATCTCGTATGCCTTCTGAAGTGACAATGATGCAATACCCATAGCGCCGTACAGTGGATGCTGTTTGGTGCAGAAAATCTTCAGATTTAAAAGTTCGTTCTGGAAAGAGGATGAGATGAGGCGCGTCTTGTTTGTTTTTTTTTCCTAGAGCACTTGCTGCTGCTAGCCAACCTGCATGTCTGCCCATAACTTCAAAAATAAATACTTTGGTGGAAGTTTGATGCATGGACACAACATCTAGCGCAATTTCTTGTGTAGATACCGCAATATATTTTGCTGTTGAACCGAAGCCGGGGCAGGTGTCGGTCACGGGTAAATCATTATCAATGGTCTTTGGTAAACCTATACAGTGCGTGGGATGGTCGTAATATTGGCTTGCTTGAGCGATCTTGAGACTGGTTTGCTGCGAATCCCCACCACCGTTATAAAGAAAATATCTAATATTGTGGGCTTTAAAGACTTCTATGCAGCGTTTGTAGATAGGGTGTTTAATGTCATCTGGCAGCTTGAAGCGACAAGATCCAAAGGCACCTCCCGGTGACTGTAGCAATTGTTTTCTCTGAGACGACGTCAAACTAAAACCATTAATTAAATTTTCGTGTATTAGACCAAGAATACCGTTATGTCCCATGAATACTTTCGGGATCGCTGCTTTATTCTCTGCCGCTTTGTCTATTACGCCCGCGGCAGTCGCATTGATAACAGGAGTGACTCCCCCTGATTGTGCATAAAATAGATTGCCTTGTTCTTTCATGTCATGTTTCTCTGTTCAGTTGTTTGAGGTTTAGATTCGTGTGCAACATGTAAACTCTAACACTATCTATTCTAATAAAAAGTAATCGTTTAAATCGGTTTATATAAGAGATAACATACATTAGTTGTCTTTCAATTTGTAACTGACATACTGAATTTATTCTTTATTCATACTCGTGATCAGCGATCAAATCTTAAAATATGTAACTTTTTTTAAAAAAATGTGCTTCATTTAGCTTAAATAGCTAATGATCTATTGACTTAAATATAGGTAACAGATTAATTTTACGCATCAAATTGTTTAATGGTTTTTATGAACTTGCCGAATGATTGTGCAAGTACACTTAGACTGAACTGTTTTTTTCAGTTTGATGTGCGGATTAAGTAGTCTTGTTAGTTTGGTAATGGATACCAAAGGGAGACCTAAACGAGGTGAGGTTTATATTGCTTGGTGCACCAGGATCGGGAAAACGCACCCAAGCCAGGTTGCTAACCACAAAGCTTTCTGCAGAGCTGATTTCCCCAGTGGAAATTGCGAAGCAGGCGGCAGAACAGAATGATCCAGTGGGCTTAGAGGTGAAAGCCTTAATGGATCAAGCTCACGTGGTTCCTGATCGTCTGTATGTCGATCTCATTACTCGTCATCTTCATCAGTTATCTCAAGATGCACGATTCTTTTTTGATGGCTTTCCACGCTCAGTGGGTCAAGCACAGCTTTTGGATGAAGCTTTGAAGGGATCAACACAGCCGATTGAGGCAGCGATTTATTTAGATGTGGATCGAGAAACCTTAATAGAAAGGCTAACTGGACGAATCATCTGTAATGACTGTGGTGCCGGTTTTAATTATTTCTCCGCACCTTCTTCATTAGGTGATGTGTGTGAATACTGTGGGGGAGAACTAAAAAGGCGAGGTGAGGAGCGAGAGGCAGTCATTATCAATCGTCTTAAAGGATACCAAGGACAGGTCGCTTCGGTGCTGGATTATTATCGTGAGCGAAATTTATTAAGAATTATTAATGGTGTAGGGGATGCGAACGATATATTTAATTCGATAGCTAGTGTTTTCAATCTCTTACCGGAAGCATTAGAAGCAAAGGATTCAAAGTTAACCGGATCTGCTTTAATCGATGCGCAGCGACGGGCAAAAATAATCGCTGATAAGAAAGCTGCTGAGGCAGAATCTGTTGCACAAATGCAAGCTAAGGCAGCGCAACAGACCCAACAAGAGGATAAGGATGCTGTGAGAGGAAGGATTATTAAACCGGCGCGTGAGCGAGTTCCTAGTAAAAAGGGTCCCGTAATAAAACCGCCAGTTGAGAGGATGAGAGCAAAAAGGGAAAAACTAACGCGTAAGGAAGTTCAGTCTACTGATACTCAGAAAAAAACCTCTCCTAAAGTTCGTGTTGAAGTGGTGAATATAGAATTTGATAGCAGTGCAACTTCTGCTGCGGCAGTCAAAAAGAAGACTGCCGAGAAAAAGAGTGTTGTAAAGAAACAGGTAGCTAAACCAGAGAAGAAGGCTACCCAGCAAAAGACAACCGTCAGCAGTAAGAAGAGTACGGCTACGAAAGGCTCCAGTAGTAAATCTGTGAAACCGTCGAGTACGAAGAGTACTTCGACTTCTAAGGAGGCAAAACCAGTGAAAAAACGATCCACTGCCAAGAAAAAGGCATCTAGTAAGAAGCGTGTAGCTGCGAAGAAGCGAGTAACTACGAAGAAACGCGCTACCACCAAAAAACGTAGGGCAGCAACGAAGAAACGCGTTGCGACTAAGAAGAAAGCTGGCACTAAGAAAAAACGTGCTGCTACTAAGAAAAAGGTTGGCACCAAGAAAAAACGTGCCAGCACTAAGAAAAAGGCTGGCACCAAGAAAAAACGTGCTAGCACTAAGAAAAAAGCTGGCACCAAGAAAAAACGTGCTGGTACTAAGAAAAAGGCTGGCACCAAGAAAAAACGTGCCAGCACTAAGAAAAAGGTTGGCACCAAGAAAAAACGTGCCGCCACTACGAGAGTAAAACCCACCAATCG
>OBJS01000368.1_pt1 | contig 10554 bp, 6 predicted proteins | sample 1519851 | NCBI WGS metagenome assembly OBJS01 (sample SAMN03019806, study PRJEB22545) | beach sand metagenome | biome: beach; feature: sea beach; material: beach sand | place: USA: Municipal Pensacola Beach, FL | collected 2010-10-20 | depth 25-47 cm m
CCCTTGAAGCTATCGATACTGTCTTTCAACTGGCTCCCGAGTGGTGTGCGCCGCTAAAAAACGGCCCCATTTCGCAAGAGGAAATGGACGATATCAAAGCCAATTATCAACAGATAATTGACGATTGTAATGCGACTTTTGGCGGCTTTATCCACAAATTTGATGAGCGCTCGTTATTTGATGTCACCGATGAAGAGCGCGAAGCGAAGTTTGAGGAGCTTTACAACAAGCCGGGCTTTGGTATCTGGCTGGGCAACTTCGCGGACATTATGAGCGACGAGAAAGCCAATAAAATCCTCTCGGATTTTATCGCCCGGAAAATTCGCGAGCGTGTTAACGACCCCGAGCTGGCGGAAAAATTGATCCCCAAAAACCACGGCTTTGGTATGCGGCGCGTCCCGCTCGAAACCAAGTACTTCGAATGCTACAACCAGGATAACGTGCACCTGGTCGATCTCACCGAAACGCCGATCGAGAGCATTGTGCCAGAGGGCGTGAAGTGCAGTGACAAAAACTATGATCTCGATATCATCGTTTATGCAACCGGTTTTGATGCCGTGACCGGCGCGCTGAATCGTATCGATATTACGGGTAAGGGCGGTAAGAAACTCAAGGACAAATGGGCCGATGGTCCGCGCACCTTGCTTGGTATGCAGTCTGCCGGTTTCCCCAATCTGCTAACGCTGGTAGGCCCTCACAATGGCGCCACTTTCTGTAATATCCCGCGTTGTATCGAGCAAAATGTCGAGTGGGTGTCGGACCTGCTTGCCTACATGCAGAATAAGAACCTGAAGGTGATCGAGCCCACTGTCGAGGCCGAAGATGCCTGGACAGTACATGTGGACGAGACCGCCGAACATACGCTGTTTCCCAAAGCTGATTCCTGGTTCATGGGTGTCAACGTGAATAACCCGAACAAAAAACGAACCTTTATGCTGTATGCGGGTGGTGCGCCTAACTACAAAGCCAAATGCGACGAAGTGGCCGCCAAGGATTACGAGGGCTTTGTGCTGCAGTAGCCTCGCGTCGATTTCTGATTGTGGCAGCAGTACTGCCCTTCTACAGTCAGTGTCGTTGATAAAAAGCCGCCCTTCGGGCGGTTTTTTATTGCCCGCGCTCCGGGCTGTCGGAAAGAAGACAAGAGGTTGCCCCGCGTAAATTTACCTGACATCGCATATTTTCTTTTCTGTGTCAGCGCCTTATCTATTGCTCTATTGCTCTATTGCTCTATTGCTCTATTGCTCTATTGCTCTATTGCTTGTGTAGATTTGCAGCCTTGCTCGCCCTCTGCCTTTCCGGGAAAAACTGAGCAAAATCGCTCTAGGGCTAAACTGTAAAAAATAGCTTCGAAAGCTGCGCGCAGTTAGTCCAATGCTAAAAACTCCTTGTCGGGGACAACGCGCAGGGCAACCACGTCACTTTCCGATTTGATGACAGGGGAGGCATCCACCCGTACACATGCCCCAGCATAGGTGCCACCTGCGGAAAACGAGCACAGTTGAACCCGCTGACCGGCAACCACCGGCAGGGGACACAATTCCTGAAATACCTGGTGCGGGCTGACGAAACGACCACCCGTTTCTGCGATCAATCTATCCTGTGAATCGTAAATGCTGATGTTGTCGCCGCAGCGGCCGACGATGGGTTTTTGCACGTAGCCTTTTTTCCGGATCTCGTCAGTGAGTCGGTAAGCGGTATTCAGTAGGTAGTCCTGATCACCAAATAATTCCCAAAGTACCGGGAGTATGGCTTTATTGCTCGGGATTAGAGTCCACAGGGGTTCAAATACCATGACTTCGGGGCGGAGCAGTACATCGACCAATCGGGGGTTCGCGCGCGTGTTCGCGGCCACGGACAGATGGCCCTGCAGACTGTCTTCTTCGCATTCTTCCCGAATCTGGTCGAGCGCAGTTTCCCACGCCCAGGTTTTCCAAACCCAGCGAACCGGGTTGGCCTCGGTATCTATAATTTCGCCGTTTCCGCCCCACCGCAGATTATTGAGTCCTTGAATAATGCGGCATTCGATGCCGGCAGCCTCTAGTGCCTCCTTCATGAACAGGGCGTGATAAATTTCTTCGAGATTATCGTCGGTGAGGATGTGCAGGATGCTGTCGACGCCACTGTGGCGCCAGGCTTCCGCGATATTGTTTAACAGGCGTGTCCCTGGGTCCTCCCCGAGCTCGCAGCGTATGTGCTGCGCCCATTTCCCCTGAATCTTGCCCGCTTCCATGTGGCAGGACGCAGAATCACAGTTGTATTCGTAGACTTTGAGGCCGTTTTCGGAAAGGCAAAAATCGAAGCGGCCAGTGATCACCTGATTGCGCCGGTTATTCCATGATTGATGAATTTTCGGCCATATGGCCTGGGGAATATTGAATTGCGCCAGCCGCTCGTCATCGCGCAGTACATAATCCGTGGCGTGCATATATAGCGCGTGCAGTTCATTGGTGGCACGTTTGAGTTCTTCTATGGTCGTTTCCGACACGGTAAAAAACAGGTCCCTATAATCGGGATTTGCTGCCAGCCAGTGGCCACCCATCATATTAACGTAGGCGGCTTCGTCCGGGTTGGCGACATTCAGCCAGGATTGGCGCCTGTCCCGGGCAGGGGCCGCATAACGGGCGCGAATCGCGTGTAGTTGGGGGTCGCTCGCGGCAGGGTCTTCCGCGTGCTCGGTGTCGCTGGTCTGGATTACCCAACCGAGGATATTGGCATCGCTGAACGAACAGCGTAACCAGTAGCCTTGGTCCTCGCTGATACGGGCGGGTATTTCCCGCGAGTAATTTTGCCCCTCCGCCCAAGGATAATTGCCCACATTCTGTTCGACCAGGCGCAGGCGATCCGGAAATACTTCAGTGACTATGGCGACATGGCCGGTGCGCTCGAATTCACCACCGGCTTCCCAGATTAACAGGCAGCCCGGCTCTGGAAATCTCTGAGCGCCGTTACGAAAGGCTTGTAGTGGCAGTTGCCTGTTGTGTTTCAGATCGTGGACTTTACGCAGACGAAAAATCTCGTAGGCCATAGCGACGTCGGCGAATATCCAGTTCTTATTGATATACATCCAGCGACGGGCAAACTCGACGCATTGCCACTTGTAGCCCATGTATATATTGTCCAGGTAATGTCGGTAGGCGCTTCGGTCTGGGAGCTGCGATTCGTCGGCGCTGTCATAATCTGATGAGTACACCGGGACATCACCTGGGGCGATACCGAGTACCGTGCCGAATGGCTCGGGCGTCCTTTTTTTAACAGTTGTCATGTGGAGGGCCCACAGGGTTTACGAGTGGTTGACGGGGTTTTATGGAGAGCACTGATTGCGCGCTTCAGTTGGTTATTGCCACCAGGGCAAAAAAGCTGTGACAAGCGGTATGTGTAAGGCTGCGGAATATAACACCGCTTTTATAGTGCGCAAGCAAAATCTAGGGAAGGCGTGTCGACCTCTCGGGAGCGACTGAAGGCTTTGCCTGCTGCAGACAAAGCTATTATCTGATTGGCCACTTCAGTACTCCCGCGGGGCAAGTCCGGACCCGTATACACCAGCTGGGCTTCCCGAGCCGAGAGTGATTTTTTCGCCCCGCGTTCTTTAGACCCCGGCCTTATTTTAATTGGCCGAAGGGGCGTGTTGCAGTGCGTCTAGGCGAACGACAGGCATCGCCATCGACTGGAAAAATAGTCCTCTTCTCTCTGCTAACATTCGTCTTTCTGCCAATTAACAGAGAAGGCTTTTTTGTTGCCCCGAGACCGTCAATTTCGGGCTGCGGTCGAGCGCTGGCTTGCGGAGGTGCAACGCGCAAAACAGCTTGATGTTCTGCTGGCAGAGTACCCTGGGCGATAAAGCTTGAGGGGGCCTGGGGCCGTGCTGGCGATTGAGCTGTGACAGTCCGGCCAGTCGCGCAGACGGTGCAAAACAGGATTTCTGAGGCTGACATTAAAGCTGAAAATGTTGTTTTCGCTCGCCAGTTTTTGAGGCAAAATCGCGCTCCTGGCGCGCCGACAGTCAGGCGTGGTGGCCATACTGGCATGGCGATGACCACTGAGGTAGGGAGAAGATATTGACAACAGCATCCGAGGTGCCGTCCGGGAATACGCGCGGTGAAAAACCTGTGCGCAATGGTAATCATCCCGAAGAATGGTCCGTGGCGGATTCCGCGGAAATCTATGGCGTACAGCGCTGGGGAAATGACTACTTCAACATAAACGCCGAGGGTTTGCTCGCCGCCCGAACCCTCAACGTGGAAGTGCCCTTGCTCGATATTGTCGAAGGCGCAACCGAGCGGGAACTGGGCATGCCCCTGTTGTTGCGCATCGAAAACATACTCGATGCGCAGGTTCTGCGGTTAAACGAGGCATTTCAGGCCGCCATTCGAGATGGTGGTTATAAAAATGTGTATCGGGGCGTGTACCCGATCAAAGTCAACCAACAGGCTCAGGTGGTAGAGGAAGTCGCCGCTTTTGGCGCGCGCTTTCAACATGGGTTCGAAGTTGGCAGTAAGCCGGAGATGATTGCTGCCCTGGCGATGCTGGAACAACCCGGCAGCCTGATTATCTGCAACGGCTATAAAGACGCCGAATTTATCGAACTCGGTCTCTATGCCGGCAAACTGGGTTTTAACTGCTTTTTCGTGCTGGAAACACCTGCCGAGTTGCCCGTCATTATCGAGCGCAGTCGAGCGCTTGGCATTGCTCCGGCAATTGGGGTTCGAATAAAAATGAACACGCCGGTTGGTGGCCACTGGAATAAAACCGGTGGTGATCGGGGCGTGTTCGGACTCACCACGACGCAGCTGATCGATGTTATCGATGAACTCAAGCGCGAGGATATGCTGGACTGTCTGCAACTTCTGCATTGCCACCTCGGCTCGCAAATCCCGAACATTCGCGACATTCGCAGTGGTATCGTCGAAGCCTGTCGTTACTACGTGGATTTGTGTGAGGAAGGCGCTCGGCTGACCCATATCGACCTGGGCGGCGGTTTGGCTGTCGATTACACGGGCAGCAAAAGTAGCGACGATCAGAGTCGCAACTACAGTCTCGAAGAGTACTGCGCCGACATCGTCGAAGCACTCAAAAGCACGCTCGATTCATACGAGGTGGCGCATCCGGTCATCGTTACCGAATCGGGGCGCGCCACGGTTGCCTACTCGTCGGTGCTGCTGTTTAACATCCTCGACGTCAACCATTTCGAACCTATACCTCTGCCGCAATCGAATAATCCGGAGCACCCGCAGCTGCAACAGATGCGGGATATTCTCGCCTACCTCAAACCGGATCGCCTGCAGGAGTGTTATAACGACGCCTTCTTCCACCGTCAGGAAGTTCGCGAACTGTTCAAGCGAGGGCAGATTGATTTGCGCAGTTGCGCGGTGGCGGAAAACTTGTATCTCGATGTCCTGCAGCGTATCAGCGCGGAAGTCGACAAACTGGATCGTGTGCCGGCGGAACTCGAAAACCTGAAAGTTTCTCTCGCCGATATTTATTACGGCAACTTCAGTCTGTTTCAGTCGTTGCCGGATATCTGGGCCATCGGCCAGATGTTTCCGATCATGCCAATCCATCGTTTGAAGGAGGCGCCGACGCGGGAAGCCGTCATCGCCGATATCACCTGTGACTGTGATGGCAAGATCGACCGATTTATCGATGTCTGGGAGGGTTCGCGGCAGACATTGCCTCTGCATTCTCTGAGAGAAGGGGAAGAGTATTACCTGGGTGTATTTCTTGTGGGGGCTTATCAGGAAACCCTGGGCGATTTGCACAATTTATTTGGTGATACCAACGTAGTCAGCGTGCGGATGAACAAAGACGGTAGCTTCGACCTCGTCAAGGAGATTCACGGCGACACCATCGCCGACGTGCTCAGTTACGTCGAATACCAGCCTCGCGAGATGCAACTTCGCCACCGGGATCTGGCCGAGCGCGCCGTCAAGGAAGGGCGCATCAGTGCTCGGGAACGCCAGACGATAATTCGCGCCTTTAATGCAAGCTTAAACGGCTATACCTATTACGAAAAAGAAGACAGTTAGACGTTGTATTATCCCGACCCATCCCCAGCTATGCTGGCCCTAAACAGCCAAGGGAGAAGATTGTGACCAAGGTATTGATCATCGGTGCCGGCGGCGTCGGCCAGGTGGTGGCCCACAAATGCGCGCAACTGCCGGACACCTTTAGCGGGATCGTGCTGGCCAGCCGCACTGAAGCCAAGTGCAAGGCCATCGCCGAACAAATCCAGCAAAGCCAGGGGCGACAGATCGAAACCGCCCAGGTGGATGCCGACAAGGTGCCCGAGCTGGTGGCGCTGATCAACCGCGTCAAACCCAAGCTGGTGATCAATGTGGCGCTGCCCTACCAGGACCTGACCATAATGGATGCCTGCCTGGAGACCGGCGTACATTATCTGGACACCGCCAACTACGAGCCCCTGGATACCGCCAAATTTGAGTACCACTGGCAGTGGGCCTATCAGGATAAATTCAAACAGGCCGGGCTGATGGCCCTGCTGGGCTCCGGGTTTGATCCCGGTGCGACCAATGTGTTTACCGCCTATGCGGCGAAACACTATTTCGATGAGATCACTCAGCTCGATATCATCGACGTTAACGGCGGTAATCATGGCTATGCTTTCGCCACCAACTTCAATCCGGAAATCAACATCCGTGAAGTCACCGCCGAGTGCCGTCACTGGGAAAACGGCCAGTTCGTCACCACCCCGGCGATGTCGCTGAAGCAGTCCTTTACCTGCCCGGACGGCGTCGGCACCTACAATATCTACCGCATGTACCACGAAGAGCTGGAGTCGCTGACCAAGCACTACCCCAGCCTGAAAAAAGCCCAGTTCTGGATGAGCTTTGGCGACAGTTACCTCAAGCACCTCGAAGTGCTTGGCAACGTCGGCATGACCGGTATCGAACCGGTGGAGTTTCAGGGCCAGCAAATCGTGCCGATTCAGTTTTTGAAAGCCCTGCTGCCGGACCCCTCCACCCTCGGGCCGCGCACCAAAGGCAAAACCTGCATCGGCTGTGTCGTGCAGGGTGTGAAAGACGGCAAGCCTCGCACGGTTTATATCTATCAGGTGAAAGATCACCAGGACTGCTACCGTGAAGTGCAGTCCCAGGCCATCTCCTACACCACCGGCGTGCCGGCGATGATCGGCGCCAAGTTGATGGTGGAGGATGTCTGGATGCAAGCCGGTGTGTGGAATATCGAGCAGCTCAATCCCGATCCCTTTATGGATGGCTTGAATCAATACGGCCTGCCGTGGCAGGTGATTGAAGAACCCGGATTTGACCTGGTCTAAAAGCCTGTTTGTCGATGGTTTATTGCAAGAGTTTTCAGCATTTCGATGCCCGCCGCGTACCGTCCCCCTGCTTTGTGGTGGACGAGGTGGCCGTCGAAAATAACCTGAAAATACTGCAAAGAGTTCAGCAAGAATCCGGCGCCAACGTGTTGCTGGCGTTGAAAGCATTTTCCATGTTCAGCCTGGCGCCGCTGGTGATGCGCTATTTAAGCGGCACTTGCGCCAGCGGTTTGCACGAGGCGCGTTTGGGTGCGGAATATTTTCGCGGTGCCGATGGGGCAGGGCAGATACACACCTATAGTGCAGCCTATAATGAAGCCGACCTGCGGGAAATCCTCAAAATTTCCAACCACGTGGTGTTTAACTCCTTTGCCCAGTGGCAGCGTTTTCAGCCCTTAATACAGGCCGCGGTGGCAGAGCGCCCGCAACTGAAGTTCGGCCTGCGTATCAATCCCCAGCACTCCGAAGGCACGACGCCGATTTACGACCCCTGCGCGCCGGGCTCGCGGCTGGGCATTCCCCGCGCTGCATTTGAGGGGCAGAGCCTTGTCGGCATTTCCGGCCTGCATTTTCACACCCTGTGCGAGCAGGGCTTCGACGCGCTGGAACGCACCCTCGCGGCAGTGGAGGAAAAATTCGGTGGATTTTTACCGCAACTGGAATGGGTCAACTTCGGCGGCGGCCATCTGATCAGCCACCCGGATTACGATGTGGACGGGCTGATCGCCGCCATCCGCTGCTTTCAGCAAAAATATAAGGTACAGGTCTATCTGGAACCGGGCGAGGCCATCGCTATTCGCAGCGGCGTGCTGGTCAGTGAAGTGCTCGATGTGCTCGACTATGGCCAAAGCGCTGGCGGCAAGCTCGCCATCCTCGACAGCTCCGCCACCTGCCATATGCCGGACACTCTGGAAATGCCCTACCAGGCGCAAGTCTTTGGCGCCACTGCCGTACAGCGAGGCCAAACAGAGGGCAACCACTGCTATCGCCTCGGCGGCATGAGCTGCCTGGCCGGCGACGTGATGGGCGATTATCGCTTTGAGCAGCCACTGGAGGTGGGGCAGCGGCTGATTTTTGACGACATGGCCCACTACACCATGGTCAAAACCACGACATTCAACGGTGTGCGCCTGCCGGCCATCGCCATCTGGAATTCCACAACCGGTGCGATAAAAGTGGTGCGGGAATTCGGCTACGACGATTTCAAAATGAGGTTGTCCTGATGGATTATGATCAACTGGCGGCGCCCGGGTACCCGGTTTTTCTAGGTTCCGAGTTTCGCCACCCGGCGCCGGAAGACGCCCGTTTCCATATTCTGCCGGTACCCTGGGAAGCCTCCGTCTCTTACGGCGGCGGCACGGCGCAAGGGCCAGCGGCAATTTTGCAGGCTTCCTGGCAACTGGAAACCTGGGATGGTCACGGTAATCCCAGCGTCGAAGGCATCCATACCCATCCACCGGTGGACTGCACCGGCGATGCTGAAACCGTGGTCGAGCGCATCGCTGCCGCCACGCGCACAATTGTGGCCGCCGGTAAATTTCCTATCGCGCTGGGCGGTGAGCACAGTGTCACCTACGGCGTGATAAAGGGTTTGCTCGAGGCGGGCATGGACAACTTCGGTGTGGTGCAGATCGATGCCCACGCGGATCTGCGCGAAGCCTACGAGGGCAATCCCTACAGCCATGCCTCGGTAATGAAGCGCATCGTCGATTGCGATATTCCCCTGTTCCAACTCGGCGTGCGCGCCTTTTGCGAAGAGGAACAACGCACTCGCGAACAATGCGGCGTCCACTACCTCGATGCCGAAGAATTGGTGCCCGATGGCATTACCGATTTTACGTTGCCCGACGATTTTCCAGAGCAGGTCTTTTTTACGGTCGATATCGATGGCCTCGATCCCTCGGTATTTCCCTCCACCGGCACCCCGGTGCCCGGGGGCCTGGGCTGGTATCAGACCCTGTCACTGTTTGCATCGGTGGCGCGTCAGCGTCGCGTTATCGGCTTCGATGTCATGGAGTTTGCACCGATTCCGCACTTCCATGCCTACGAGTTTAGCGCTGCGTTGCTAGTGTACAAACTGATGGGCACGGTGGTGTCCAGCGTCTGATTTTCGGTGCGGACTCAAAAAATATAAAAGATTGATCGGAAAATTATATTTTTTTTGTGTCTCCTATTGCAGGAGTGTGCCGGTGAGCGTATATAGCCTCATTTAAATTAATGTGCCTGACAGATAACCTCGAACGGCAAGCTTGCGTCTGTATCCCTGGTAAAACTCTATGTCTACTAACGACTTCGACTCTCAATCGCTGCGCATAGTTATTACGCTGCTAGGTAAGCGTCTGGAGACTTCCGCATGCGAAGCATTGCTGGTTGCGGGTATGGGTGCGGTGCGCTATCGCGATGCCTACGGATTGACTGTCTCAGAAGGGGAAGCCTGGGTTTTCGATTACGGTGTCCTGGTCGGTTGGAACCTCGCCGAAGCGGACCGTCAGCGACTATGCGGTGAACTTGTCGGCGAGATCGAGGAAGCGACCAAGCAGCCGCTTCTGGAGGACTACAGTTATCGTATTGAACCGGGGGCGTCGTTTAAAGTTCATCACGACTTTCTGGTGTTGCCCAACGACGGGCAGTTAACCCGCCTGGCTTTGAGTCACGCGTTTGCCCAGTCAGTGAAACTGGGTTTTTTTGAAAACAGGGCGCAGGAAGTGATTCAGGAAAATGCCTATATCGTCGAGCAGCTGTCTAATAGTGGCAAGGTGGCGCTATCGAGAAAAGGTTTAGCTAAACTCCGCGGCAAACTATTTGAGACCACCAATGACATCACGTTGAATTTTAACTTGCTGGACACGCCGGAATTTTTCTGGGACTACCCGGAATTGGAGGCTTACTACCTGGGCCTGGTCAAATACCTGGACCTGCGGCCCAGAATTGAAATTATCGACAAAAAACTGGAAACCATTCACGGCTTGCTCGATATGCTGGCGCAGGAGCAATACCACAAGCACTCGGCGTTCCTGGAATGGGTCATCATTATTTTGATTGCCGCAGATATCGTGGTCTATTTTTTCTAAACTGCAATTATTCTTGTCGAGCCTTTCGGCGCCCTGTCACCGCCGGTTCAGCGGTTCGTGCCGGCAGTCTCCAACTGTCGATCTAGCCGGCGCACAAATTCCTCGATGACCATTTGATACAAACGGTCCTTTAACACCAGGTCTTCCACGCCGACATCGATATTGGGGTTGTCATTAACCTCGATAACA
>OBJS01000369.1_pt1 | contig 10482 bp, 9 predicted proteins | sample 1519851 | NCBI WGS metagenome assembly OBJS01 (sample SAMN03019806, study PRJEB22545) | beach sand metagenome | biome: beach; feature: sea beach; material: beach sand | place: USA: Municipal Pensacola Beach, FL | collected 2010-10-20 | depth 25-47 cm m
TGATTAATCCATGCATGGTGGTGTTTGGTGCCGTCATGCCTGCCACCGTGGGCATGGCTAACTGGATGGTACCCTTAATGATTGGCGCGCCGGACATGGCATTACCGCGGATGAATAACTGGAGCTTTTGGATCTTACCATTCGCTTTTTCACTGTTGGTGTCTACTTTTTTTATGGAAGGTGGTGCCCCCGCGTTTGGTTGGACTTTCTATGCACCTTTATCCACTACCTTCGCCCCAAGCACCACTGATTTTTTCATTTTTGGTGTGCATTTGATGGGTTTCTCTTCCATTATGGGCTCAATTAACATCATTGCCACTATTCTCAACTTGCGTGCACCCGGCATGACTCTAATGAAGTTGCCGCTGTTCGTGTGGACCTGGTTAATCACTGCATTTCTACTGATTGCGGTGATGCCGGTACTTGCTGGTGCGGTGACCATGATGCTAATGGATAGAAATTTTGGCACCAGCTTCTTTGATGCAGCGGGTGGCGGTGATCCAGTGCTTTTTCAGCATGTGTTCTGGTTCTTTGGTCATCCCGAAGTGTACATTATGATTTTGCCTGCTTTTGGTATCGTCTCACAAATTATTCCCACTTTTGCCCGTAAACCACTTTTTGGTTATGCCTCTATGGTATATGCCGTAGCAGCCATTGCCTTCTTATCATTTATTGTTTGGGCGCATCATATGTTTGCCGTCGGCATGCCAGTGGCCGGCGAGCTTTACTTTATGTATGCCACCACTCTGATTGCCATACCTACTGGTGTGAAGGTGTTCAATTGGGTGGCTACTATGTGGCGCGGCGCCATGACTTTTGAAACTCCGATGTTATTTGCGATTGCTTTTGTGGTGTTGTTTACCATTGGCGGTTTATCTGGCTTGATGTTAGGTGTGGCGCCGGCAGACAAGCAATATCACGATACCTATTTCGTGGTTGCCCACTTCCACTATGTGTTGGTGACCGGGGCGGTATTCGCATTGATGGCCGGTACCTATTATTGGCTACCCAAGTGGACCGGCTATATGTATGACGAGCGTCTGGGTAAAATCCATTTCTGGATCTCCACCATCTCCGTCAATGTGCTATTTTTCCCCATGCATTTTTCAGGGTTAGCTGGCATGCCCCGTCGCATCCCCGATTATGCGGTACAGTTTGCCGATTGGAATTTCCTCTCCAGTGTTGGTGGTTTTGTGTTTGGGTTCTCCCAACTGTTATTTTTCTATATCGTGATTAAAGCGATTCGCGGTGGTGAGCCTGCTACCAACCGAGTTTGGGAAGGTGCAGAAGGACTAGAGTGGACTTTGTCCTCTCCACCACCACATCACAGTTTCACCGTGCCACCTGAAGTGAGATAAACCAAGAACCTATGATTCACCAACAGAAATCGCAGCGTAAAATTGTCGTTCAGTCACTATTAGTGGTGGTGCTGATGTTCGGTTTCGGATTTGCTTTAGTACCCATGTACAACGTCTTTTGTGATGTGTTTGGCATCAACGGTAAGACAGGTATTGAAGCAACTGCGATGGCAGAGCCGACTGTGGTAGATGAAGAGAGATGGATCAACGTGGAGTTCGTGACCACTCTAAATCAAAGTATGCCCTGGCATTTTAAGCCCACGGTAAAAAAGATTAGAGTCCATCCTGGTCAAACGACCACGGTCGATTTTTTAGCGGAGAATCTCTCCGAGAGTGAGATGGTGGGGCAGGCGATACCGAGCGTTTCCCCAGGATGGGCAGCAAATTATTTTAAAAAGACAGAATGTTTTTGTTTCAATCATCAGCCTTTAGCCGCAGGTGAGTCGAAAGAGATGGGGGTTCGATTTTTTATCGATCCGGATATTCCGAGTAAGGTGACAACATTAACCTTATCTTATACTTTTTTTGACGTAACTGAAAAAGCGAAGGCTAAGTCCAACAAGAAAGATGAGTTGGTCAAGGTGGCAACCAATTAGAGCACTATCAACCAAGTATTCATCGCATTCTTAAAAGAGAGATTATTATGAGCCAAACACAAGGCGCTTATTATGTTCCTCACGGTAGTCCATGGCCAATAGTCGGCTCGGTTTCCTTGACGTTAATTGTTCTTGGTGGTGTTAATTTGATTCAATCCAAGGGGGATTCAGGTCTCATCCTTTTTGGACTGGGTGCGATAGTGCTCACTGTCATGTTATTCGGCTGGTTTGGTGCAGTTATCAACGAAAGTATTGCCGGCAGTTACAACGAGCAAGTTGATCGCTCTTTTCGTATTTCTATGGCTTGGTTTATTTTTTCCGAAGTGATGTTTTTTGCGGCATTCTTTGGAACCCTGTTTTATGCGCGCGTGTTGAGTGTGCCTTGGTTGGGCGGTGAGGGCGATGGCGCTTGGACCAATGCTCTGCTTTGGCCGGGATTTGAGTCCATTTGGCCTAGTAATGGCCCAGAGAATGTTGGCGGCGCATTCGATACTATTGGTGCTTGGGGTATTCCTGCGATTAACACCGCCATTCTGTTGACAAGTGGTGTGACCATTACCTGGGCCCACCACGCCTTAAAAGCAGATAAGAGATTACAATTGATTGTAGGTCTAGCCGCTACGGTGGCACTTGGCTTCTACTTTCTATACCTGCAGGTGGCCGAGTATATTCATGCTTATCAAGATCTCAATTTAACGTTGAATTCTGGTATTTTCGGTTCCACCTTTTTTATGTTAACCGGGTTTCATGGTTTCCATGTCACTCTTGGGGCATTGATGTTGACCATTATTCTATTGCGTTGCATTCGTGGACATTTTTCCTCCAATGACCATTTTGCCTTCGAAGCTGTGGCTTGGTATTGGCACTTTGTGGATGTGGTGTGGTTAGGGTTATTTGTTGTGGTGTATTGGATTTAAAGTAAGAATTTTTCTAAATCAGTTGTTTTGATAAAAAGCGCTGCTTAGAAGGTAGCGCTTTTTTTATGGTGCGGCAGCATTTGTATTAGACTGCTTTTGATAGTTGTGGGGTTGCAGTTTGCCAGTGGAGAATCCGTAAAACAGCAATGCGAATAACAATATCGACAAAACCACGCGTGTCGTAAGGCCATTGACGGTTCGTTTTGATTTTGGGCCATCTTTGAGCATCGCAAACAAGCTAAATGCGAGGCTGCCTAGAATTAAAATGAATAGGATTGCGACCAATGTTGGAAACAAATTCTGCTCCTAAATGAATTCGAGTTAAAATTAGTATACCGAAAGCCTGTAGTGGTTAAACAAAAGATTTTGTATCTATGGACAATTTCAATTCCCGTTGGCGACTGTCCTGGATAGGTTTTTTTTTGTTGACCTTAATTGTCAGCATCATATTTATTCGCTTAGGCATGTGGCAGCAACATCGAGCGGAATATAAACAGAATCTTGTTCAACAGTATGAAGAGAGTCTACGGCAAGCGCCCTTGGAGCAATTCCCCCGCACAGCGGAGTGGGAACATTTAAGATACCGATCTGCTTATATTTTTGGCGAATTTATGTCTGACTTAGTGATTTATTTGGATAATGAGGTGCTGGATGGTGAGGTGGGATACCTCATACACCTAGTGTTTCGTAGTGCAAATCGATATTATTTGGTGGATGTAGGTTGGCTGCCAGTGGGACAAGATCGCAGTCAGCTGCCCCATTTTGAAATACCAAGGGGAGAGGTAAAATTACTAGTTCGTGCGGATTTTCCCTTGGGCAAACTACCTTTTCTGCCTCAGAATGATTATTCTCAGGATCCTCCTATGGTATTTCCCTATTTAAGTCTGCAAGAGCTGAATCAACATCTCTCTTACCAGCTAGAGCCGATCCTGTTTCGTGTGAGCTCTGGAGACTTGTTTGGCACCAGAGTAAGTTTAGCTCAACCGAATTTTAAAGTGGATATGCATCGAAGCTATGCACTGCAATGGTTCGGGTTGGCAATCACCCTATGGGCGATTTTTCTAATATTAAGCATAAAACGAATCCAGAACCTTAATCAATGAATTCGATGTGATGACAAAACTTTCTGAAGAGTTAGATCCTAAACAGATTAGACGTAGCCGTATTACGCTATTGTTGGTCGTAGGCGTCTTTGTGATACCGTTCTTGTTGGCATGGATTGTCACTTCTGATCTAGAACGTTTCTATCCTGGTGAAGCGGTGAATGGGGAGCTGATCCAACCGGCAATTGAATTAGAACAGTTTAGCCTGCCTTACGGCGCGGGATTGTTTACTCTAGAAGATCTAAAAGGGCACTGGACGATGGTTTATTTCGCCGCAGAAAACTGTGCCGCTGAATGTCAACAGAATATTCATATGATGCGCCAAGTGCACACTGCCTTGGGTGCGGTACGTACGCGGGTAAAGAAAATGGTAGTGATGGATGCGACGTCGGATGCAGCGTTGTTAGAGGAGTTCCAACGGCAATATCAGAATCTATTGTTAGTGGAGGGAACGGATAGCTTTGTGAGTCAGTTTCAATTTTCTGCACAAACAGATCATTCTATATACTCGTACTATTTCGTCATCGATCCTTTGGCACATGTGATGATGCGGTATGAGGTGTCAAAAAACCAAAAAGGTTTTTTAAAAGATCTAAAAAAATTATTAAAACTTTCGAGAATCGGTTGATGACATTAGGACAGACTCAGATTTATCGTCTATCTATATTCGCTACACTGCTGGCATTTGTGGTGGTGGTACTCGGTGCTTACGTGCGTTTATCTGACGCAGGTCTAGGTTGTCCCGACTGGCCGGGCTGTTATGGATTATTGGGCGCACCTGTCAGTGAGATAGAAATGCAGCAGGCTGCGCAATCCTATCCAGGCAGTGAAGTCGATAGTGCTAAGGCGTGGAAAGAGATGGTACATCGCTATTTTGCAGGAACCTTAGGCATAGCAATTTTGGCAATTATGATCATCAGCCTGATGCAAAAAGATAAACATGATCAGCCCATCAAACTCCCAATTGTGTTGTTGGTTTTGGTGATATTTCAGGCGTTATTGGGAATGTGGACGGTTACATTGTTACTTAAACCCGTGATAGTGATGGGGCATCTGCTAGGGGGATTCGCAACCCTTTCATTGCTCTTATTAATGGCGTTGAGAATGCGCCAACGAGTCAACCCGGTGACTAGAGTCCCCGTTCAAACCAACCTGAAACTCTTTAGCTGGATCGCTTTGATTATATTGATAATACAAATTGCTTTAGGTGGATGGACCAGCGCCAACTATGCAGCATTGGCCTGTCCGGACTTTCCCACTTGTCAAGGACAGTGGTGGCCATCAATGAATTATCAAGAGGGCTTTACTTTGTGGCGAGGTCTCGGCATGAACTATGAAGGAGGACTTTTATCGAATGAAGCCCAAATGGCGGTGCATTTTACTCATCGGTTAGGTGCTTTTGTGACCTTGTTAGTACTGGGTTTTGTGGCACACGTGGCGATGTTGAGAACGACAGGATCTATTAGGAAAGTAGGGATCCTATTATTCGCTCTGTTGGCTGTACAAATCTTACTTGGTATTAGCAACGTTGTTTTTTCACTGCCCTTACTGGTAGCGGCTGCCCATAATGGAGTCGGTGCATTGTTACTTTTGGCGATGGTGACCATGGTTTATGCGGCGCATTCCTGGACTGTTAGAGAAGTGAATTGATGGTTATTCAAACAGCTACATCCGACGCCCTAACCAAACAATGGCGCGAATTTTTAGGCTTATGCAAACTCAAGGTGGTGGCGCTAATTGTGTTTACTTCGGTTGTGGGCATGTTGTTAGCGGTTCCAGGCTGGGTTCCGGTAGATCTATTTATTTTTGGAAATTTGGGTATTGGTATGGCCGCCGCAGCGGCAGCAGCGATCAATCACATAGTGGATCAACAGGTGGATGCAAAAATGGCACGTACGCAACATCGACCACTGGTGACAGGTAGTCTCACGAATCGTCAAGCGCTTGTTTTTGCAACTGGTCTAGCTGCGTTATCCATGTTCATTCTAGTCCTGTTGGTGAATCCACTCACGGCTATATTAACTTTTGCTTCCCTAATTGGTTATGCAGTGGTCTATACCATGTATCTAAAAAGGGCCACGCCACAGAATATTGTGATCGGAGGCGCCGCAGGTGCGGCACCGCCCGTGTTAGGCTGGACGGCGGTGACAGGCCAATTGGATCCACAAGCGCTGTTATTATTTTTGATAGTTTTTGTTTGGACACCGCCTCATTTTTGGGCGCTAGCCGTAGCACGGAGGGAAGAGTATGCTCGTGCCGATGTGCCTATGTTACCGGTTACCCATGGCGTTGCGTTTACCCAAACACAAATCATTCTCTACACGCTATTACTCATAGCGGTGAGTGCCCTACCTTATGTAACGCGGATGAGTGGGCTATTCTATTTTGGGGGTGCAATGGCGCTAGGCGCGGGTTTTCTAGTCTATGCACTGCAAATGAAAAGAACGAATGAAGATACAATAGCCATGAAGACATTCGGCTATTCTATTTTCTATCTGATGGGGATCTTCGCATTTTTGCTCATAGATCATTATATCCCCATGGTGGTCCGACAATTCGCTTATTAAACATACAGTAAATATAGAAAAATACGAAAGTGACAATAGAGAGTTTGGTTTCCTTTTCAGTTTGACTAAACTATGTGCCTGCTTGGATTCGAGGTGTGTTGGATCAATTACCTGGCGTTTGCAAAAAGTTGGGGTCAGTTAAAATATATAGTCCGGGTTTCTAGTATTGAAACGTTATTTGTGTATCACTAAAAAAGAAAGGGTTTATCGATGAGTGAAGGTCAAGTAATCACTCTTCCAATGGTTTTAAAACAAGTACCGAGCGTATTAGCACGGGTACCAAATGTTGTGCGTGCCGGGGCAATTCTGAATCCACTCAACAAGAATCTATCTTTGGGTTGGGCAATCGCCAATGCAGCAAAGAAACATCCCAATAATCCGGCGATCTATTATGAAGATCGTATGCTGACATACAAACAGCTGAATGAAGCGGCGAATCAGGTAGCGAATTGTTTGAAGGCCCAAGGCGTGACGCGCGGTGATGTGGTGGCTTTATTTATGCAGAATCGTCCGGAGTTCTTGATCCACGCGATCGGCATCGCAAAATTGGGGGCTGTTGCTTCTCTAATCAATAATTCTCAAACAGGTAAGGTGCTCACTCACAGCATAAACTTAGTGAAACCGGTGGCTGCCTTGATTGGAGATGAACTGCTCGAAACTATTAATGAGATTCGTGATCAATTGGAGCTCCCAGCTGATAAATTTTTCAATGTGTTTGATGGAGATGTGACTGAATCAGCAGGGCCGGAAATCGACGGCTATACTAATTTTTGGTCTTTGGCGAAAGATGCGAGCAAACAAAATCCAGCTGAGACCAATGCGGTACAGAAATCAGATCATCTATTTTATATCTATACCTCTGGTACCACAGGTATGCCGAAAGCCTCAATTACCAACCATGAACGTTGGTTGGCTGCTCATGTGGGGGTAGGTCATGTCATCGCAGGTATTAAATCATCTGACTGTTTCTATCTGACTTTACCTTTGTATCATGCTACGGGGTTGTTAGTGTGTTGGGGTGGTGTGGTCGCTGGTGGTGGTTCCATAGTGATTCGACGTAAGTTTAGTGCATCTGAATTTTGGAACGACATTCGTAAATACAACTGTACGGGATTTGGTTATGTGGGAGAGCTTTGTCGTTATCTGCTGAATGTTCCTCCAAAGCCGGATGATGCCCAGAACCCAGTGAAAAAAATTATCGGGAATGGGTTACGACCGAACATATGGAAGGAATTTCGTAATCGATTTAGCATAGACAATATCTATGAATTTTATGCTGCCAGTGAAGGTAATGTGGCATTTTTTAATGTATTCAATTTAGACGAGACCTGCGGTTTTGGTGCTGGAAATATCTCCATCATTAAATATGATAAAGAAAAGGATGAGCCTGTAAAAAACAGCAAGGGATTTTACGTTAAGGCTGGTGTGGGTGAGCCCGGTTTATTAATTGGCAAGGTGACTAAAGCAACTCCTTTCGTGGGATATACACAGAAAGATAAAACCGAGTCAGCACTACTACGCAATGTTTTCCAAGAGGGAGACTGTTACTTTAATACAGGGGATTTGATTCGCAATGTTGGCTGCGCCCATTATCAGTTTGTCGATAGATTGGGTGACACCTTTCGTTGGAAAGGTGAGAATGTTTCTACCACCGAATTGGAAAATATTATCAGTGATTATCCGGATATCAGTGAGACCGTTGTGTATGGTGTGGAGATCCCCAATACTAATGGTCGTGCGGGGATGGCTTCTATTACTCCGGCGGATGGAAAGCAGATTGACTTCAAAGGATTGTATGAGTATTTAGCGAAAGAGTTACCACACTACGCAGTTCCGGTATTTCTACGTATCAAAGACTCTATGGCAACTACTGGTACTTTTAAATATCAAAAATCCGATCTTAAAAAAGAATCCTTTGATCCTGGGGCTGTGACAGAGCCCCTTTATGTTCTATTACCAAAGGGTTCTGAATATGTTCCCTTGACTCAAGATATTTTTAGCAAAATTAATCAAAATGAATATCGATTCTAAATCAAAATAATGAGTGAAAAAGCCACCTACTAAAGGTGGCTTTTTTGTATTGTAAAATTGATGTATCTTCTCAATGCAATACTGTTTGTTATCTACCTAGCGGGTTCATCCTACCAATGGCTCCAAGGTGTGATTTTTAATCACACAGATTTCTATGCGGGGCATTGGCACTTCACATCCCATCTTTGGCATCTTAGCTTCATGCTGTATTGTGCTGTCGCGGTTTATCGTATCCACAGGCGAGGATCCGACGCTCGTTGGTGGATAGGTATAGATTCGTTGGCCGCCGTACTATGGGTCATGGGCGTACCATTTTTTGCCGTAATTTTAATTGATTTTCATCCCGCAGCGATTTTATACGGTTCGTTCATTAGCTGGAGTAAGCTAATTGATTTTTCTTCTGGGTTCGTTTGGTTATGTGCGCTCAAATTGTTTTTTAACGTACTCAATTTGATTTATTTTTATGCCCCAACTTTGTGGAAAAATATGAATCAACAACCAATGCTTCATTTGCTTTGGTTGTTGCCTACATTGATTATTAGTAGCTACCCAAACCTGATGAAACAAATAGCCAACAGGGAAACAGGACATTTTTACTCTCACGAATTAAAAACACGTGCTGAAGAGATGCTAGATGAAATCGATTGTGAAGAAGTGAGAAGATTAGTGGGTACTGTGGTAGAAAAAGAGATAGAGCAATTAACCGTTTCTATAGATTATCAGTATGATTGGACGACTATTTTATTAATAGACAAGACAGGGCATACCGGACAAGCTAAAAAAGCGAAGTATTATTGTGGGCCGCAATACTCTCCTGATCCAATGCTCATCAATGAACCATAAAAGTAGGGATTTGCATTTTTTCCATCATAAATTTCGTGGTGCCGCCAAACACAGCTTCAGTGAGCCGATGATGTGCATAACCACCTTGAATAATTAAATCTGCCTTCATATTGTTAGCTTCTTCGATAAGTGCTTTGCCAATATTACCTCTGACTTTAATTTGAGTGTAGTCCGCTTGAATTTTGTGAGCCGCCAAATAGTCTTCGATAGTTAATTCCATAGAGGATAATTCTTTGGGTTGGTTAATGGTGAGGATTTGACAGGATTTTGCCTTTTTAAGCAGAGGCATACTTTCTGCTAAGGCTCTAGTAGACCGATTCCCTCCGTCCCAGGCAAATAGAAGATGATCGCCCAATGTTTCTCTGTCGTAACTGGGTGGTACAAATATAACGGGTCGAGGAGAATGCAGTAAGAAATCTATAGGCGATGTGGTATCGGAAAATTGTTCTTCTCGGGCAGCGACAATGTCACCCATGATAGTCAGATCAGCCAATCGGGAATTATGTACTAAGGCTTTTTCAATCGGTTCATGTGCCACTAGCACTTGACTCTTTAAACGCAACCCAGCGGTCGCTTTTCGAAAATTGTCTTTAGTGGACTCGACCAATTTCTCAGCATGCTCGAAAGCAGTTTTGAGTGAAGAAGCGGGCAAGTATCCATCGATAGCCGCCGGTATAGAGAGCTCAGGGCGATTGACAAATCCTACTAACTCAGCGCGATGAGTTTTCGCAAGTAAAATAGCTAACTTTAATCGGCGATTGGCTATCTCCGAATCGTTAACGTGTACTAGTATTCTACCTAAGGACATAATACTTTCTCGCTAAAGGTATTGGCGTAATTGATTTGGCAATGGCTATGAATGTTCACCACCAGTACATCAGGCTTTCTAGTCCACACCGACATATATTTCTCAATCATACCATGGAGTGAGTGTGATGGATTATTCGTTAAAGTTAAGTAAAATATGTTCATGACGCAATGATTTGTCTGATTGATATAGATTGCTCACCTATAAAAACGAACGCCCATCACTACAGATGAGAATAAAACAAGCGAAGTTGGGGTGT
>OBJS01000371.1_pt1 | contig 10431 bp, 8 predicted proteins | sample 1519851 | NCBI WGS metagenome assembly OBJS01 (sample SAMN03019806, study PRJEB22545) | beach sand metagenome | biome: beach; feature: sea beach; material: beach sand | place: USA: Municipal Pensacola Beach, FL | collected 2010-10-20 | depth 25-47 cm m
ACTTTGTATGGTTAGAGGTGCATAGGTGTCTACATCTTTTGCGCTTTTTAAATATTCTGTGGTCTGATTCACGCACTTAGGCATGTGATTATGGCTCACAGTGCCAATTACCATCATGGTGGCCGCGCATTCTAGGAAACTGGCCATGATGCCGCCATGCAGGGCTCGAATCATGGGGTTACCGATATGTTTTTCTTGAAAGGGTAGGTGGAAAATCACTTCACCGTTTATATTCTGTTTGATATGCATGCCTAGATAGCGCGCATAGGGAATAGAAGAGACTAGCTCTTCGGCACTCTTTTCATCTAATAAGAAATCGAAAGTTTTAGACATGGTTCTATTCACCTGGTTTGACTTCGGAGAATTTTGAAGGGGTGCCAAAATTGGGACCTTTAGTATTGAGCATAAACGCCGCACTCATATGGGCGATCGGATCCTTGATATCTCCCTCATGGGCAAAACCTCTGATGAAAGCCACGCTGTGGGTATAGTGATAACACTCGCATTCAGCAATAATTTCTTTGCCAGGTTTGGTGGGACGCATGTAGTCCATACGTAAGTCGAGTGTGGCGATGGGCGTCATAGTTTTGATCGTGCTCATCACACACATACCGCCGACGGTATCCATCAGCAGGGTGATGATGCCGCCATGAATTGAGCCTGAAGAGGGATCACCAATAAATTCTTCGTTGTAGGGCATTTTCATCGCTGCCCGGCCTGGTTCCATATAGACCGGTTGAAATTGATAACTTTGAAATCCTTCGTGGGAATCGCCAAAAGGACCTGGCAGTCCCCCGGATGTATTCTTGTCAGACATATAGCACCTCAAAAACAATAGCTTAGCAGCGGTTGCTCACCAAGGGGCGGCATTATACCAGCCTAGTCAGGAAACTGGGCAGAGACTCAAGCCGAAAACGGCGTGACACCCGGAATCGTATACTGTTCGGGGTGCTGAATTGGAGTCTGAATGGCACGAAAACTGGGGGGGGGGTAGCAGATCGGCGCTAGGTTTTTGCGATCACTGAGGTGCTTAGTCCAGTTTTTCCTACGGTACTAGTCCGCATCACAGATCTGAACGCGGATGCAGCTAACCAATGCTGAACTCGATATAATCATTTACCATGACTATTCGTATTTTACCCCCTGCTATAGCGAACCAGATTGCCGCCGGTGAAGTTGTGGAGCGCCCAGCGTCGGTGATTAAAGAGCTGTTGGAAAATGCTGTGGATGCCGGCGCCAGTTTTATAGACATCCTGATAGAAAGAGGCGGGAGTAGATTGATCGAAGTCCGCGATAATGGGGTCGGCATCGATAAGTCGGATCTACTATTGGCTGCTAGACCTCACGCTACCAGCAAAATCAGTAGGCTAGAAGATCTTTCTCAAATCGATTCTCTAGGTTTTCGTGGCGAGGCTTTAGCCAGTATTGGCTCTGTATCGCGCATGTCTATTGTCAGTCGTACGAAAGAATCTAACACTGCTTGGAAAACCAATGTGGATTTCGCCGGCCACGCGTCGGATGTGGTGCCCGCTGCCCAGGAGGTAGGCACTACTGTGAGTGTGCGGGATCTCTTTTTTGCCCATCCCGCACGAAAAAAGTTTCTGCGATCGGAAAACACGGAATTTGCGCACATTGAAACGGTGGTGAAACGGCTGGCGCTGTCGATCCCGCATACCAGAATTAGACTCAAACATAATGGCAAAGTGGTTCTGGATCTGTTGCCCAGCCAGAGCTTTGCTGAACAGCAACGGCGGGTTGCAAAAGTATTGGGTGGGAATTTTCTAGACTCAGCCAAATATTTTTCTACTGAAGGAGACGGCATGCGTTTGGCCGGTTGGATTTCAGTGAGGGAAGAGGGATGGCCCAATACACAGCGTCAACATTTTTATTTGAATGGGAGATGGATCCGAGATCGCGCAGTTTTGCACGGTATTCGGCAGGCGCTATCTAACATGGTAGTTGCGGACTCGCAGCCGGCTTACTTGCTATATTTAGAACTGCCTGCAACGGAGTTTGATATTAATGTGCATCCTACCAAACAAGAAGTGCGGTTTAGCGAGCCGCGACTCATTCATGACTTTATCTATAGTTCCGTCGTGTCGGGAGTCACTCATGGCGTACAGCCGGAAATCGCACAAATTAGACTGCAACAAGATGAACCGAGAGAAAGTTCTCATTTGCGTCCATCGTCAGCTTTCAAAAGCGCGTATCCGCACTCTAAACTAGGTTCGAGTCAAGTTAGTCAATATCAGGTGCGGCAACAGTTGCGTGCATACGAGGTGATGGCGAACTCGGATCAGAAACAGGAAAAATCGGTTACCCAAGTCAAACTTGGTGATCCAATAGCGCAACTCTTTGACCACTATCTGATAAGCCATTACCAAAGTAATTGGTATTTGATTCATATCGCTCGTGCTCGTTTAGCTTTAGCGATTGAGTCATTCAATCGAGGTCAAAGCGAATCACAACCGCTGTTGATACCTGAGACAATCCAGATCAGCCATCAACATCATCAGGCCATGGTTGGCTGGGTAGAACATTTGCAGGCATATGGTTTTTCGATCGGTGCTTTGAGTGAATCACAGTGGGTAATACGGCGTATTCCAATTGTTATGAGATACTTTGATGGTGCCGCCATGAAAACATTTATCGCTAGATTGGCTGAAGAAGAACAAACTGCTTCCCGAGAAAAATTAATTTCCGTTTTGCGTGAAGATCAAGTGGCTCTGTGTCAATTGACCACTGAGGAAAAATTGCAGCTGCTCGCCAATTGTCAACAGTATGCAAGCAGGCTCACGAAGGAAGGCTGGCCAGATTTTATTGTGCCCATTGCAGAGGATTGGTTGGCGACACAATTTGTTGCAAGCTGATGGATACGATGACAACTAAAGCGCCGGCTCTCTTTTTAATGGGGCCAACCGCTACCGGCAAAACCAAACTGGCTATTGAGATGGTGCAACGCTACCCCTTTGAGATCGTCAGCGTAGATTCCACCATGGTGTACAAAGGCATGGATATCGGGAGCGCAAAACCGTCCGCTGCGGAGTTGGCGCAAGCGCCACACCGGCTGATCAATATTTGCGAGTTAGATGATATCTATTCTGCAGGACGCTTTTGTGAAGATGCGCTCCAAGCGATTCAGGAGATCCAATTAGCCGGCAAGATACCTCTGCTGGTAGGGGGCACCATGCTCTATTATCGCAGCTTGGAATTTGGTTTGGCAGAGATGCCACAGGCGGACGCTGAAACCAAGCAAAGACTACAACAAGAAATGGCGCAATTGGGTTCTGTGTTGATGCACCGCAGATTAGCAGAAGTAGATGCTGAATCTGCGAAGAGAATTCATCCAAATGATCCGCAACGTATCTCCAGGGCGCTAGAGGTGTATGCCGCCACAGGTATCCCCTTAGCTGAATACCACCAATTGCAGAAACATACTGAGTTGCCTTTTCAGCCTGTAAAACTGGGTCTAATGTGTCACCAGCGAGCAGAATTACATCAACGGATTGAGCTGCGTTTTCAACAGATGATGGCCGCTGGTTTTCTCGATGAAGTGAAAAGCTTCTTCGATAATTCAAGATTTCACGGTGGTCTGCCGGCGATGCGATCGGTTGGCTATCGTCAATTGTGTCAACATTTGGCAGGAGAAACTAGCATTCAAGAGGCCGTGGCTAAAGGCATCATTGCTACTCGGCAGTTAGCAAAACGACAGATGACATGGTTGCGTAGTTGGCCAGATCTGATCTGCGTGGATGCTATGAGTGAAGATTATGCAGTGCAGGCGATCAAATTATTAAATCAAACCCCTATAGCAGATTATTGGTAGGCTATAGGGTAAACATAGTGATAAGAACTATATGAGGAGGCAATATGTCGCACTTTAAGGAGAAATTTGATCTGACCAATAAGGTGGCCATTGTTACTGGTGCCAGTAAGGGCATTGGTGAGGCGATTGCGCAGGGATTGGCAGAGTTTGGTGCCCAGGTGGTAGTCAGTAGTCGCAAGCAGGAAGCTGTTGAGCAAGTGGCAGAGAAAATCAAACAACAGGGGGGAGATGCATTTGCTGTGGCCGCTCATGTGGGGGAAATGGAGCAGCTGAAGGAATTGGCAGCAAAAACCGTTGAGCATTATGGTGGTGTCGACATATTGGTGAACAATGCGGCAACCAATCCCGTTTTCGGACCGAGCATGATGGTAGACGAACGAGCGTTTGATAAGGTGATGTCGGTAAATGTTAAAGGGCCTTTCGAGTTAAGCAAGGCAGTCCAACCTGTGATGCGCGAACGGGGAGGAGGTTCGATTATCAATATATCTAGCATTGGTGGTATCAGCCCAGAACCCACTTTGGGCATCTACAGTGTCAGCAAGGCGGCTTTAATCAGTTTAACCAAGGTGTTCGCCAAAGAGTGGGGCAGTTGTGGAATTCGTGCCAATGTGATTTGTCCCGGCTTGGTGAAAACGAAATTTAGTCAGGCGCTATGGCAGAATGAACAAGTGGTAAAAATGGCGATGCAGCACACACCGATCCCAAGGATTGCCACCCCTGAGGAGATGGTTGGTTTAGCGGTATTCTTGGCCAGTGATGCTGCGAGCTATTGTACAGGTGGGATCTACACTGCGGACGGCGGCACTACCGCCTGACTAGATTGGACGTGAATTCAAAATTGAACATGTTACACTAGCGAACCGCGGTGGATGGCGGCAATAGATAAATCAATGTTAAGCCTCAAGCGCCGTGGAATTACAGGGTCCGTGCACAGAATTCGCGCACGGTGTTCAAGTCAGGAATCAAACAAATGAATGGTACAAGCTCATGAATGACGCAGTGATAGTTTCTTACGCCCGTACGGGAATTGGTAAAGCCTTTAGGGGAGCATTAAATAAGACGCATGGCGCCGCAATGACCGGTCATGCGATCAAACATGCCGTGGAGCGATCTGGTTTAGATCCCGCTGAAATAGAAGATTGTGTTGTGGGTTGCGGTCTTCCAGAAGGTGCTACAGGTAACAACATCGGTCGCATGGCTGCTGTTCGTGCTGGGCTTCCTGTGACCACGGCGGGCGGCACCATCAGTCGCTTCTGTTCTTCCGGTTTGCAAGCGGTCTCTATTGCTGCTCGTTCAGTGATTGCCGACAAAGTACCTGCCATGGTAGCAGGCGGTGTGGAATCCATCAGTTTGGTGCAAACCTCTGTGAATATGAACAATGCCTTAGATGCAGAGCTGATGAAAATCAAAGGCACCTTGATGTTGCCAATGATTCAAACCGCCGAGATAGTGGCAAAGCGTTACGAAGTATCTCGTGATGTACAAGATGAATACGGATATCAAAGCCAGAAGCGCACCAAAGAAGCTTGGGAAGCGGGTAAATATTCTGAAGAAATCGTACCTTTTACCACCACCATGCAGAAGAAAAATAAAGAAACCAACGAGAAGTGGGATGAGGAAGTCACGCTTGATCGTGATGAAGGCATGCGCCCGGAAACTACTCTGGAAGGTTTAAAGAACCTGGCTCCGGTGGCAGCAGGCACAGTCACCGCCGGTAATGCTTCACAGTTATCGGATGGCGCTGCTGCGGTCGTGGTAATGGATTCAAAGCTGGCTGAACAACGCAATATTGAACCCTTGGGGATCTATCGCGGCACAGCTGTGGCAGGCTTAGAGCCGGATGAAATGGGTATTGGGCCTGTATTTGCAGTACCTAGGCTATTGGAGCGAAATGGTCTTACCGTAGATGATATCGATTTATGGGAGCTGAACGAAGCCTTCGCGGTGCAAACCGTATATTGCCGCGACAAGTTGGGTATAGACAACGATAAGTTGAATGTGAATGGTGGTGCCATCTCAATTGGTCACCCATACGGTATGTCTGGTACACGCATGACCGGTTCCATTTTGATGGAAGGCAAACGACGTGGTGCTAAATATGTCGTCTGTACTATGTGTGTCGGTGGCGGTATGGGTGTAGCAACTCTATTTGAGGTGTGCTAAGCGCAGATTGCCCGGCAGTCAGAATAAACCCACCGTTCGGGAAATCCGGGCGGTGGGTTTTTTAATATATCTATATTATTATCAATAAATACATAAAGATATTATGTATATCTATAGTGAATTCTAGTATTGAACAAGTGCCAAATAAGTTTTAGAAAGATGTTGAAAAGTCGATAGAGAATAAGCACCTATAACAAATTACATTAACCAGAAGCGATTGAATGGCCACCCCTTTTTCTGTTAATAGTGAAGCCACGGATCTGTTATTTGAGAAAATTCAAAGTGCGCGCTCGGCAATTGCGCAAGTCTGGTTGGGCGATCCCTTTGTCATTGATTTGTTACTGGTCTCGGTCATCGCCAGCGGCCACTTGTTACTTGAGGACGTACCTGGGGTAGGTAAGACCACACTAGCCAAAGCATTGGCCAGCGTGATGGATTTATCTTTCAATCGTATCCAATTCACCAACGACATACTACCGGCTGATATGCTGGGTGGTAATATTTACAATCCTAAGGAAGGCACCTTCAATTTTATCCCTGGGCCTATCTTTACCGATTTCGTGTTGGCTGATGAGATTAATCGTGCGCCTACCAGAAGTCAGTCTGCTTTTTTGCAAGCAATGGAAGAGGGTCAGGTGACCGTGGATGGGGTCAATTATCCTCTATCTGCTCTCTTCACGGTGATTGCGACTCAGAATCCGGTGGACTTAGACAGTACCCATGCATTGCCGGAAGCGCAACTCGATAGATTTCTAGTGTCCACTCGCTTAGGTTATCCCAGTATGGACGAGGAAGTCAGTCTGCTGACGGAGGAGCGTACACGAGTCACCGCTATGCCCGCAGCTGTTTTTAGTAGTGATGAGATAGAGTCTTTGAGAGCCATCATAGAACAAGTATTTTTACATGAGGATCTGGCCCGGTATATTGTCTCCTTATCTCGAACCACCCGCGAAGATACGCGCATACGAAGAGGGATATCCCCTAGGGGCTCGCTACATTTGGCCCAAGCAGCTAAAGCACATGCATTGCTCAATCAGCGCATGCAGGTACTACCAGATGATATAAAAATCTTGTGTCACTCTGTGTGGGGTCATCGCTTGCATACCACACAAGGATTGGAGAAGGATCGGGATCAAGTGGCAGAGGTGTTAGATTCTATCCTGGCTTCTCATCCCATACCAAGGTAGGTCATGCAAACACTACAGGATCGCCCTATTCGGATATTGGATGATCCCGCCTACAAACATTTTTGGCGTTTGTTTATCTGGGTGATCAATCTTCGTTTGGTGCCTTTTTGGCAAGAGCGGTTTCGTGATCCCCTAACAGTTCCATTTCGTTATCTATTTTATGATGGTTTAACGCGTACCGGTAAAGCACTGTTATTGGTGGCTTTGTGGATCAATTTTGGTAGTTATATTCACGCGACCAATTACCCGATGTCGGGCGCTTCCTTACTTGTCCTGCTACTTGTGGTGAACTATCTGGTTTCTCGATCGGCTTCCCCAAACGTGGCGATAGAACGCCGCGCACCCCTTATCGCTACTGCGGGTGAAACATTCAGCTCAAATATTACCTTAACAAACTTGAGCACACGCACTTTGAAAAACTTTTCGATACGAGAAATGAAAGGCATGCCCGTTATCTGGCCAACGGAATCTGAATTACACTATCGTGCAAGTTTACCGCCACAGGAGACGACCACGATGCAGTGCAAATGGACTCCGAGGAGAAGAGGGGTCATTCATCTTTGGGGCATCGCAGTGCAAAGTTATTTTCCTTTATTCCTTGGGCGCAATTTACAGCGGTTAAAAGCGCAACATAGTGTTTATGTGTTGCCCTTCGCCTTTAATCATCAGGTTCCGTCATTGCGACGTTTGGCTGCTGCCACTAACCGGGATAGTGAAGCGGGTTTTGCCAATGGTCAATACCGTCAATCCCACGAATACATCGATAGTCGAACATTCATGATGGGTGATTCGCTCAATCGTATCGATCACAAAGCCAGTGCCCGTCGTGGGGAACTGATGACTCGACTATATGGGGGCAGTCAGGTGGCACCGAGCGCGGAGGTGCATTTGATTTGTGATCTCTCATTGGCTGGTTTTGCGCCCTGGCAACCTCGACCGCGCAATCCAGAAGTGCTGGATCGCCGCTTGGCGGCGATGGTGGCAATCTATCAACGAGCTATCACTGAAAAGTTAACGCTTGGATATTGGATGGTCGGTGAGAGCTGGGGAACTCATGGTGATGAGATTGAATTTTTTAAACAGTTGACCGTGGTCGCGCCTACACGCAATTTTACGGTATCGGATCAATTACCAGCGGGAAACGGAGTCTACTGTTTAGTAATCGGTCGGTGGCGCGAGGAGTTATTAGAACAGATCCAACGATGGCAAGCACAGGGTGCTACCATATTGGTTTTTATGTTACCCGAATCAAAACAGGAGGTGGGGAAATTGCCGCCTCAGGCGGGATGGACGGAGTTTCCAGGCCCATGAATTTGAGACAAGTACCAGCGACAATACTGGTGATGATGGTGGGTACCCAGCTTGCGTTATCTATGGGCATTGAGCAACTGATGTGGCTGGCCCTCATCGCAAGTGGCTTATTGGGAATGCTGGGCAGTGGATTGGTAGCACCGACCGCGATCCTGGCTTCTCTGATTTGTGTGATGTCTGCTATCGCAGGTTATCAGCTATTTGGTGAATTATCGATCGGCCACGTTTGGATTGAAGATCATCCACTTTTTGCCGGAGTGTGTCTTGGGTTCTATTTTAATTTGCTTTGGTTGTTGTCCGCCATGCCTCGCCGAGCTCAGCGCGAGGCCCCTCATCAGGTGACTCAATACTTAGTGATTGTCAGTTTTGGCTTATTTTTTATTGTCCCCCATCCAGTGGAGTTAAGTTGGGCACCTACTGAAGGTCATGAGGTTTCATTGTTAGCACCACTGGTTTTGTTGTTAGGTATGTTAGTGCTTTTTGGTCAGCGCATTACTTGGCCACAACAGCTTCGGCTGCTGTTAGTTTTACCACCATTAGTGATGATGCCTTTCATGTCGGAACTATTGGTGGGATTGAAGGGGCCGGTGACCAATTTAGCAAGCTCGCTGACTCCGAAAAGCTTTCAGTCGGGTAATAGAATAGGGTTTTCTCCCTTTCAATCTTTGAATAGTCAGCTCTTTCGTCAAGGGACGGCTAAGGTGGTGATGCGTGTTCGTTATCCGAGCAATCGACCATTTTATTTGGTCGGCAATCGCCATATGTTTTTCGATAGTGAAGAATTTCTGTGGCATAGCGGTGACTATCCAGTAGAAACTCTCTTGCCCAGTGGTGTAGGGGATGACAATTTAAACTACTTTCACGTTAACGATAATGTCGCGCCTCCTTTCGGTCACAATAAATCAGAGGTCATGCAGATTACAAGTTTGCTAAGGGATGATGCGATTTTCTTGCCGGCCGCTAGTCGCACGATTCGGCTTCCTTTGTCTCAGCTTTCCATCGATGAAAGACGAGTTTGGCAAGGCAGTTTCAGAGAGGACGAAGAACGCACCTGGAATGTAACCTTTAATGGGCCTTCCGCTCCTATCGACTTTGATAAGCGAACGCTTGAGCTTCCCGAGTTATGGGATGCGGTATTGGCGGAATATTCCCAGCAGTTTGCAGGAGAGAGTCGATTATCGATTGTCAGAAATATACTCAGTCATTTCTCAGATAAGGAATATTCATTGGATGTAGATATCAATGAACGGTATCCGCTCCATGATTTTCTCATTAATCGAAAAGCTGCATTCTGTTATTGGTATGCGACTGCTGCGACATTGATGTTAAGAGAGAATGGCGTTCCTGCAAGATTGGTCAGTGGTTATTTTGTCGATACACAAGTCTCAACTGGGATGTGGTTAGTACATGACCGGGATGCTCATGCTTGGGTGGAGTGGCAGGACGAGGCCGGTTATTGGCATACACTGGATCCCACCCCGCCGTCATTATTTGATTATCGTGACGGCTTTGCGAAGAACTATGTGAGCATTCTCTTTCATCTTCTATCAGATCGGTTTGAAGAGGTAGATCGATTTGTGAATGAGATGGAGGCCGGTGCCAAGCAGTGGTTGATTTTGGTCGGTTTGATAATTTTGCTGTTTTTGTTTCTTAGAGAGTATCGACGCATTCGTGAGACGCATAGCCATGAACGAAAGATCAATTTTCAATGGGGTCGAGTTTGGCGCAAATTCTTACTTGCCACGCAATTACCCGATGAACCCTCATGGTCAGAAATGGATTATTTGCGTCATCTTCCTAAAGATTGGGATGCAGAATACCGAGCGTCGGTGATGACTTTTTTTCAACAATATAGCCAAGAACGATTTTCGCCTAATCAATCACCACCTTCCGCAGAATTACGTGCTCATGTACAAAATTTGAAAAGCTAAATTTGAATTAATA
>OBJS01000372.1_pt1 | contig 10420 bp, 9 predicted proteins | sample 1519851 | NCBI WGS metagenome assembly OBJS01 (sample SAMN03019806, study PRJEB22545) | beach sand metagenome | biome: beach; feature: sea beach; material: beach sand | place: USA: Municipal Pensacola Beach, FL | collected 2010-10-20 | depth 25-47 cm m
GGAATTCGATGGCCCCACCATATTTGGCGACTGATGCACCAATCTTCGATGTTGTTTAGCCAGTCAAAATAGGTTTTAGACCAGTTTTCGGGAACAAATCGAATGTCACCATTTTTAACCGCTTCAATGGCTGGCTCAGCCAAGGGCTGCGCTTTGACGAACCATTGATCCGTTAACAGTGGCTCGATGATCGCATGGGTGCGATCCCCACGAGGCACTTTCAATCGATGATCTTCGATCTTTTCTAAGAGATTTTTCGCCTCTAAATCGGCGATTATCTGTTTACGAGCGTCGAATCGATCTAGACCTTGATAAGCAGTTGGCGCCTGATTATTTATTTTTGCATCGATGGTAAAAATGTTGATCATCGGTAATTGATGGCGTTGGCCAACTTGGTAATCGTTGAAGTCGTGTGCCGGGGTAATTTTCACACAGCCGGTACCAAATTCCGGATCCACATATTCGTCTGCGATTATGGGGATGGTGCGATCGGTAAGCGGAAGTTGTACCTCCTGACCAATCAATTCCTGATAACGTTCATCTTCGGGGTGCACGGCCACTGCTGTGTCGCCGAGCATGGTTTCCGGTCTAGTGGTAGCGACAATAAGATACTGATCACGACCGACCAAAGGGTAACGCATGTGCCATAGATGGCCTTGCTCTTCTTCGGAAATGACTTCCAAATCTGACAATGCAGTGTGTAAGACAGGATCCCAGTTGACTAAACGTTGACCGCGATAGATGAGCCCCTCTTCATAGAGGCTGACAAAGACTTCGGTGACCGCCGCGGACAATCCCTCATCCATGGTAAAGCGTTCACGACTCCAGTCCAAAGAGCTGCCCATGCGCCTTAACTGACGGGTAATGGTGTTGCCGGATTGTTGTTTCCACTGCCAGATTTTCTCAATAAACTTTTCCCGGCCTAAATCGTGACGCGAATTTCCTTCCGCCGCCAATTGGCGTTCCACTACCATTTGCGTGGCGATACCGGCGTGATCCGATCCCGCTTGCCATAGCGTATTACAGCCTTGCATTCTGTGGTAGCGGATCAACGCATCCATAATCGTGTCTTGAAAGGCGTGTCCCATATGCAGGCTGCCGGTCACATTGGGAGGCGGGATCATAATGCAGTAGGATTTCCCCTTCCCACTAGGGGCAAAATAATTGGCATCTTCCCAAGTCTGATACCACTTAGTTTCAATACTGCTGGGATTATAGGTCTTGTCCATACGAGTCGATCTGTCTGCTGTTTACATGACGAGGGAACATTGACGATGTTCCAAAATTTTCAGTTATTTGCGAAAGGGGTTCTGTTTGATTTCGTGAGTGTTTACCGGATAACCCCGTTCTTTGTAGAAACGATAATGTTCTCGTACCAGTCGACGTTGTTCATCATCTCTCGGTACAATTTCTATGACCCGGTGAAATTGGCTAAAAAACAGAGGTACTTGAAGATCCAGATTAATCAGTATCGGTGCTTCGGAATCCACTTCTTGCTGGTGGCCAATTACTATCGGCGCCTCTGTCTCTTCGCTAATTAGACCGTGAGGGAGAAAATTCTCCTCATTTTCTGTCCATAGTAAATCGTTTATTATTTCCGCATGGGCGGGTGTCTCTGTGTGCACATAGACTTCTTGTTGGTGTTGATAGGCCTTGTCGCACAGTCGACAAGCCATGCGGAAGCGGGCGTGCGGAACATCAAAATCGACGACGTAAAAATCAATTCGCGTCACGATCTACTTAGCTTCAGTGAGTTTTTCATGCCACCGGTCGATGATGTATTGGGTGAGCAGTGGTACGGGACGACCTGAGGCGCCTTTTTCCTTACCACTCTTCCATGCCACACCAGCAATATCTAGATGTGCCCATTGATAACGTTTGGCAAAGTGTTGCAAAAAGCAGCCCGCAGTAATGGTACCAGCTTCTCGTCCACCGATATTTGAGAGATCAGCAAAATTACTGTGTAACTGTTCTGCATATTCTTCGGTGAGTGGTAGTCGCCACGCGAGATCGGTGCTGCTGCGACCCGCATTACCCAGATCGTGGGCGAGGGGGTTATGGTTACTCATCAAACCGCAGTGTTGGCTGCCTAAAGCAACGACGCAGGCTCCAGTGAGAGTGGCAACGTCGATCACCACCGATGGATTAAATTTTTTCGCATAAGTAATGGCGTCACACAAAATCAATCGTCCCTCGGCATCGGTATTGAGTATTTCGATGGTGGTGCCGGACATGCTGGTGACAATATCACCTGGTCGACTGGCATTGCCATCGGGCATATTCTCCACAGCGGCAACGATGCCTACCACGTTCAACTGTGGTTTCAGATTGGTCAGTGCGGATATGGTGCCAAACACAGCGGCGGCCCCGCACATGTCGTACTTCATCTCATCCATATTGGCACTGGGCTTAATGGAAATTCCGCCACTATCAAAGGTAACGCCTTTGCCTATTATTACAATGGGCTTTTCCGACTTCTCCCCCCCTTTGTATTCCATGATGATTAATTTTGGGGGTTGGCGACTACCGCGTGCCACGGACAGCAATGCGCCCATGCGCAGCTTTTCCATCTCTGCTTGATCGAGAATGGTGACCTTCAGATTTTCACTGCGTCCAGCCAATGCCTGGGCTTCTTCTGCTAAGTAGGTGGGATGGCAAAGATTAGGCGGCATATTCGCCAGATCTTTACAGAAGTTGATGCCATTACTAATCGCTAACCCTTCTTGCACCGCTTGTTCGCCGCCAGGTAAATCCCGCCGTGTGGGCACGCTATAAACCAATTTACGTAGTGGTCGTCGAGCGGAGTCCTTTTTGGACTTAAATTTATCAAAACGATACAAAGCCTCAGTGCTGGCTTCCACCCCGTGGCGAACTTTCCAGCCAATATCGCGTCCCTTGACATTTAACTCAGTGAGGAAACAGACTGCTTCCATCGAGCCGGTATCATTGAGGGTGTGGATAGCTTTGGCGATAATTTTCCTATATTGTTGGTCCCCTAGCTCTCGCTCTCGACCGCAACCCACGAGTAAAACGCGATCGCAAAGTGTATTGGGAACATTGTGCAGTAATAAAACCTGACCAAACTTGCCTTCCATGTCACCGCGGCGCAGCAGATTACCTAGAAATCCGCCGGAGACGTGGTCAAGTTGTTCTGCTATCGGAGAGAGACGGCGAGGTTCGAAGACACCGACAACTACGCAAGCTGTACGCTGTTTTTCAGGACTACCACTTTTTACGCTGAATTCCATAATTCTTCTCTGAATAGAAAATCCTAATAAATACGGTTATATTTTGTTAAATTACCGAAATTACCCCATAAGTAGAGAATGCACTACATGAATACGTTCACATTCAAAGCGCTAAGTGTACTCTATATCACAGAAAATGTTGGCATAAAATCGTTAGTTGAGAGGGATAATTGATTCTTTCTAGATATCTATCCAAGGAGATTTGGATAGCGTTTTTGGCCATTAGCCTATTGTTGCTAATGATTGTGATCAGTGGTCGTTTGGTCAACTATCTGGCGGATGCCACCGCTGGAGACATACCTACGGAAGCGATGTTGACCTTAGTGCTGATTAAGATACCCAGATATTTGGGCGAGATGTTGCCTTTGTCCCTGTTTCTGGCGGTATTATTTGCTTTGGGTCGATTTTATCGGGACTCCGAAATGACCGCATTACAGGCATCGGGGATTTCATTCCTGCAACTAGGTTGGCGCGTGTTAATCGCGGTGACCCCCATCGCTTTGTTGGTGTTTAGCCTCACGGCATATCTCGCGCCTTGGGCAGCCGTTCAAGAGTCTAAGTTGCTGGCTAGAATCAAAGACCAATCTCAGTTGGATACTCTGGCTGCCGGACGATTTCAACTCTCCAGTGATGGCAATCGACTGTTGTTTGTTGAGGGGCTAAGTAAGGATCGTAAACAGTTGCAGGGGGTATTTGTGGCGCGAGGAATCAATGAACCGAATGCAAACAGTCAGGTGGAGGTTTGGGCAGCGAATACTGGTGAACAGCGTAAAGAGGAGGAGAGTGGATATCAATATTTAGTATTGCAGGATGGCCATCTTTACCAGGGAGTACCTGGTAGAGCCGACTACCGAATCGTCTCTTTCGAAGAGTATGGTTTTGAACTCCGACCAAAATCAGCCGCTGAGACGAGAGTACGATCCAATGCCTTGCCATTTAAGCAACTGCTTGAGGATAAACATCCTTACATGCAGTCAGAATTGCAGTGGCGCTTGTCTCTGCCCATCGCTATTTGGTTGTTGGCTCTGTTAGCCGTCCCATTAAGTCGCACCGCGCCAAGATCGGGTCGTTTTTCGCGTATTGTTCCGGGGGTATTGATTTATGTTTTGTATATGAACCTACTCAATATTTCCCGCGCTTCGATGGAGAAGGGTGAGTTACCCGTATTCGCGGGTTTATGGTTGGTGCACCTAGTTTTGATTTTGCTGACCGTTGCCTATTGGATTTATTTTACGGGCTCACTTAACCGTATCTGGTTGAAGGTGAGACATCCATGATTATTCTCGGTAATTACATCGTCAGATCAGTGTCTCTTGCCGGCATGGCGACACTGTTCGTGATACTGGGGTTGGATCTGTTTCTTTCAATGGTGGATGAAATGGGTGATGTTGGCAAAGGCGAGTACAGCAGTTGGCTAGCCATACAGTACGTGTTGTCCTCAGTGCCGCGCCGCATTTATGAAATGTTCCCTATGATTGCTTTAATTGGCACCACTTTGGGTTTGGGTATCCTCGGTAGCAGCCAAGAATTGATTGTGATGCAGGCGGCAGGGGCTTCCATTATGCAGATATTCCGCACAGTGATGCGGTTCGGCATATTGGTATTGGCGGCAGTGGTTGCACTGGGTGAATTCGTCGCGCCTGTGGCAGAACAGTATGGAAATAGGGTTCGAACCGCCGCCATATCCGGGGACAGCCTGATGCGTGCTGAAAGGGGGTATTGGGCACGTGATGGCCAGCGATTTATTCATATCGATAAGGTTTTTCCGGGGGGCTTGTTTTCGGGTATTACTATTTATGAATTTGACAAGGAATGGAAACTTCAGTCCACCTTATTTGCTGATCGCGCGCACTATCGCCAAAGAACCTGGACATTGAACGATATTGTGCGCAGTGAGTTTTTGTCGGAGCAGATCACCACGGCGCGGTTGCAGGAGGCATCTTGGGATTCTACATTGAACCCGGGTGTGATTAATTCGGTGATGATCGATCCGGATAAACTGTCCACCCGAGAGCTTTACGATACCATTGACTTTTTGCAAAAAAATGAACTTGAAGCGGGTCGATACCAGCTCGCTTTTTGGAATAAGGTAGTGCAACCAGTTTCATCAATGGTGATGATTTTTCTAGCCATTCCCTTTGTCTTTGGGCCCATGCGTTCCATTGGTATGGGGCAGCGAGTGGTCACTGGTGCGCTAGTGGGATTTGGCTTCTATATTGTGAATAAGGTAAGCGGTCAAATGAGCTTGGTGTACGCTTACCCCACTTGGTTAGGTGCAACTATCCCGAGTGTGTTATTTCTAGCGGCTGGCATGTGGATGATGGCGCGTATACGTTAACTATACTAGTTCAGATCTATATTGCCTTGCTTTGAAAAGAGCGTTGTAGCTTTGGCGTGTTTGCTGTCAACGAGATGATCAGGCTAGGCAATGAGGACAAGATGCCGCCGGTGAAGAGGTGTGGAGATAGAGGCGGAGAAAGTTAGGTGCAATATCTCGTCTCCACCACGAGTTGCATGATTAAATTTCTCACCGTATCTGGTAAGAAAGGCTTGTCGCAGAACGCAGTCATGTGGTGTTGTTCAATGCTAGTAATCATTTGTTGATCCATTTTCGAACTTATCATAATGACTGGTGTGTTGTTTTTTTCACTGAAGTTACGAATAAAGGTGAGGAATCCATGACCATTCAAGCGCGGCATGTGGTAGTCGGTGACAATTAAATCGAAATGTTCCTGTTGCAGATAAGCAATGCCTTGTTCACCATTTTGGGCTTCAGAGAAATTTTGGAAGCCTAAATTGAATAATACTTTCTTAATATGCTTTCTAGCGGTAGTGCTATCATCCACTATTAATACATTTAACTGAGATAATTCATCTTCAGGCAATTCAAGCAGTTCTGGATCGAAAATATCGAGAACCGCATTCAACGCATGACGCAGGTCAGATGATTCGAACGGCTTGGATAGAATAGCTAAAGCACCGGCTTGCTTAATTGGTTCCAGATAACGTTCTTCTGTCTCGCTGCTGATGAGTAAAAAGGGGATTGTGCCCCACTGTGGGATTTCTCGAATGGTCAGCAGCAGATCTTTACCAGTGGTATCCGTTAAGTGCATGGAGCTAATGAGAAGATGAGGAATACGATCTCTGATTTCAAAAGCCGCGCGTTTGCCATTCACCGCCCAGCGAAGATCGGTGATGCCAAATGATTCCAATTGTCTACGGATAAACAGATGTTGGGAGGAAGAGGGCTCCACCAACAAGATTGAGATATCCGAAAATTTGGTCGGTTTTCCCATCCTTCATACCGATAAAAGAATTTACTTTATAACTTAGCGGCGGGCTGGTTGCTCAGCTTAATCTCGTCTCTCAATCAGGTTTTGGCTGTGAGATTTTTTAGAAATGCCTTGGAATTGCGTTTGTGGTTGTAGAGCATTTTTTTCTCCACTGGTAAATCCTCAATTGAGCAGGCCGCGTAGCCACGCTCGACAAACCAGTGTGCTGTTTGTGTGGTGAGTACAACTATTTGATCTATATTATTTTTTCTGGCGATTTCTTCTGCCGCTGCGAGCAAAGCTTGGCCGCGTCCGGCGGTCCGATAACGTTCATCAACTGCTAAACAGGCGAGTTCTGCTATTCGTGTATGGGCAAATTTATGTAATGCCACTGAGCCGACTATCATGCCGTCTCGTGTTTCCACAAAATAGTCAGACAATTGCGCCTCTATCTGCGCCTGAGTTCTCGGTACTAATATTCCTTGCTGCATCAATGGCTCAAGCAGTGCGGTGAGGCCGCCAAGATCTTCCAGCTCAGCAGGGCGGATAGTTTGATAGTCGCCGGCGCTGATCAGCGTGCCCAATCCATCCCGAGTAAAGAGTTCCACTAACAGAGCACCGTTTTGGTGGTGATCCAATAGGTGACTGCGCTTGATTCCTTGGCGACAGGCGGAGACTGCCTGGTTTAGTGCCACAGATGGACATTCTGTAAGTAAGTCATCGGCTTGGGAGAGAGTTAATTCGCGAATCAACTCGCCTTCCTGTGTACGAATGAGGCTATCTTCGGTGAGGAAAATTAATTTCGCGGCTTTGATACTCAAAGCGATGCGGGTCGCTACCTCTTTTGCATCCAGGTAGAACATCTCACCAGTGAAGGAATATCCCAGCGGTGATACCAGGACAATAGAAGCATCCTTTAACTGGCGTTTGATGGCATCTGTATCCACCTTTCTCAACTTGCCCGCGAACAGATGGTCTCGACCATCGATCACGCCCTTCGGCAAGGCGGTGAGATAGTTTCCGGTTGCCACTCTGATACGGTGCCCGGCTAGAGGTGAATTACTGACGCCCAGGGAGATTTGCGCTTCGATTTTGCTCTTCACGTTACCGATGGATTGTTGCATCCAGGGCATCATGTTGGCGTCGATGATATCGGGCAATCGATTCTCGGTGAGCAGTTTTTGTTGTTGCAGCTGCTCAATGGCCTGTGGTTCGGCGCCATGCACGATTACCGTTTTGATGCCGATGCTATGCAACAGTGCTATGTCTTGGATATGTGTTTGAAATCTATTGTCGGCGATTGCATATCCGTCCAGCACAATGACAAAAGTCTGGTCCCGAAATGTTTGCATGTAGGGTAAGGATTGGCGAAACCAACTGACAAACTGGGCAGATTCAGAATCGGTGAGCGGGGCGTTCATATGTTATGCAATGCAGTAGTGTTGAATCAGTTTTTTTAATATTTGAATGGTCGGCTGTAGCTGTGTCGCCGGGATATACTCGTCTGGTTGATGGGCCTGTCGAATACTCCCTGGACCAAGTATAACCGTCTCAATGCCCATGTCATTGAAAAAAGGCCCTTCGGTACAAAAAGCCACCGATTGACAGCTTCGGTTGGTCAACTGCTCTGTGAGTTGAACTATCTCTGATTCGGTGTTGGTATGCATTGGCGGCACACCTGGGAATAGAGGATCCAGGCTTAATTCCACGTCGTAGCGAGCGGCAATGGGTGCCAAACGTGCGGACAATTCACCGCGCAAATCCTGCAAATCCATCCCCGGGAGAGGGCGTAAATCGAAGTGAAGTTCACAGGCGCCACAAATGCGATTGGGATTGTCGCCTCCTTCAATGCGGCCGAGATTTAAGGTCGGTACCGGTACACGGAAATCACTACTTTTATGCTTGTGTTGTAGACTTTCTCGCCAGTCTAAGATGGTTTGCAGGGCGCTACTCATGGCTTCCAAAGCACTGCGCCCCTGGCTTGGATCGCTCGAGTGCCCCGAGGCACCACGGATGCGAATGGCCTCCATCATGATACCCTTGTGGCGGTTGATTGGGATCAGATCTGTGGGTTCACCGATGACGGCGAACTTCGCATCTATACCCCCTTGTTGAGCCAAGTAGCGCGCCCCTGACATGGTACTTTCTTCATCGGCGGTGGCAATCACCCATAGTGGCGCACGCCATTTAGCATCTTTCAATTGCCGTATGGCTTCTAATATGAGGGCAAAGAAGCATTTCATGTCTGCAGTTCCCAGGCCGTAGAAGCGTTGCCCGTTTTCTGTGAGTCGCAATGGATCATGCTGCCACAGGGGGGCGTCAAAGGGCACCGTGTCTGAATGTCCGGAAAGCAGTAGGCCGCCGCTGCCACTGCCTCTTTTGGCCACCATATTGAACTTGCCCGGATGATCTGGGATGGGATGCTGCATGGTGTCAAACTGCTCATCTTGAAACCAGTTGGCAAGCAGATCAATTACCTGACGATTGGATTGATTCCATTCTGCATGCGTGCAGCTCACCGATGGCGAGGCCACCAGTTGGCTCATTTGCTCGATTAATTGACGCATTTCGGCTTTATGTTTGAGCCAACGGCCTAAAACGAATCCCAAGATTGTTTGCGATTCCAGCGTATTCTCGGAATGATCAAGCCCAACACAAATCCGACGAATAATACTGCTGCACCGACAATAAACCAGTCTCGTTTACTGCGATCGGTGAGCCGGGCATTTTGTTGCTCGAGGATTTTGAATTCCTGTTCCAACTGCGCCAGACGGTTTTTCAATTGCATACGTTCAGCATCAATGGCGATGGCGCTTGACGCTGTTTTTTCCAGACTTTCATATTCCTGACTTAAGCGTGTGTTATCTTTTTTCACCTGTTTGACGGTGCTGCTCAGCTCCTTGGACTGTGAGCTCACTTGCTGGAGCTCTCTTTTTAAGCGGCTATTTTCATTTTGATATTTGGCCAGCTGAGATTCTGCTTGTGCGAGTCGATCCCGTGCGGCTGGTTGATTCATCAGGTAACGAGTGAGCACCCAACCTTCGTCTTCATTACTGATCTGAATTTTGCTCCAACCACTCTCGGCATTTTCCAGTATCACGACTTGTTTACCTGCGTTTAGCATGCGTAGGATCTTGTGTTTGGTAGAGGGTCCAGAGCGTACCGGAGCTTGCAGTTGGTCGGATATATATTTAACGGTTTCAGCATGTACATGCGTAGTTGCCAGAACCAACATAAAAATACAGAGTAATTTCTTCAAAATATGCACCTATCCATATTGTGATACGTATCTTATTCGGCATTACTGCCGAAAAGGGTAGCGGATGTGTTTTAACAGTGGAAGAGGCAATCCTTTCCTTCACTCGGCATTATACTTGATTTTTCTGCGATCTGACCGGGCACCGTGTTTATAATAGTCTCCTGCTAGGGAGAGAGGTGAGGCTTTTTTGAAAGAATTTCCACTGCAACTACTACTACGACACCTTTACGGTTTGTTGTTAGGTGCTTTTTTGGGGATTTTGATCGGTCAGTTTCTCTGGACGCTGCTCTTCACCACGATCTTGATGTTGGTTTGGCATATTTACAATTTAGGTCGGTTAGCGGCCTGGACGGGATCTCATAAAAAGCTAGATATTCCCACTTCACGCGGTATCTGGGGACAGGTCTTTGATGATCTCTACAACCGCCAACAAAGACATAATCAGCGTAAGAAGACCTTGTCGAAGACTCTGAAACGCTTCGTCAAAGCTACCGCTGCGCTACCGGATGGTACGGTAGTACTGGACGACGGGGGCTATATTGAATGGTGTAATCCATCGGCGCGACAACTGTTGGGATTACGCTGGCCAAAAGACGGCGGCCAACGGTTAGATAATCTGATTCACTATTTGAATGAATAGT
>OBJS01000373.1_pt1 | contig 10364 bp, 9 predicted proteins | sample 1519851 | NCBI WGS metagenome assembly OBJS01 (sample SAMN03019806, study PRJEB22545) | beach sand metagenome | biome: beach; feature: sea beach; material: beach sand | place: USA: Municipal Pensacola Beach, FL | collected 2010-10-20 | depth 25-47 cm m
GCCGCGGTAGTTCGCGACGGCGTGTGCGTCGTCGCGCTCGCCGCGGTAGTTCGCGACGGTCGTCACGACCCGCCCCTTGAACAGCGTCAGCGTCGTGCTCTCCATCCCGTCGACCGAGTCCACGAGCTGGTAGACGGTGACCAGGATAGGGCTGTGGGGTGCGCCCGCCGCGAGCGCCGTCGTCAGCGCGTCGGAGTCGGCCTCCAGGACGATGGTCGCTTCGGTGGCGGTGGCCTCGCCGCGGTCGATAGGCAGGACGACGTCGATCTTGCGGGCGGGCGTGTAGCTGTTGCTGTCGATGGCGATACTGGAGTCCCAGCGCGTGTATCGCAGATAGGTCGGGCTGCCCGAGTCGCCGTATTGCAGCTCGAGGCACAGCTTGTCGATGCCCTTGGAGTAGCCGAGCGTCATATGATCGAGACCCCATACTTGCCTTCGTAGTATTCGGCGAGCGTGAGATGGTCGGCGTCGCTGAGGACGCGACCGAACACGAACGGCTCGGCGATGTCGGCTGTGATGGCGGCATAGCCGCCGAGTGCCGCCGCCCGGCCGTAAGCATCTCCGAGGGAGAAGACGTTCGGGTTCCAAGTGACCTTGGAAGTCGTCTGGCTGACCTTCGTCTGCCGGTTGACTCGAACAGCGCGCGTCGTCGATGACTCGAAGTAGCCCGTCAACATGATCCAGACGTTCTGGGTGTAGCCCGTGCTCGTGTCGACAACGCTGATGCTTCCCGCGTTGTCCTCGCAGACCGTCCGCCAGCCGGCGGCGGTCGGTGTCATGCGGTGGTTTATGTAAGAGTTGTAGGTCGAGTAGTAGGCAGCGACCTGGCCGCCAGGGCTCGCCAACGAGCAGCGGATCAGCATCACCACGGTCGCCGGGAATGGGTTGGTGGCGCCGCCCTGAAGGAAAAGGGGGTCGGTGCCTACCGCGATTGCGGGGTCGTAGACGTAGAGCGCGCCCGCGCCCCCGAAGCGCATGACCGGCAAGCCGCCGAGTTCGTTAGGCACCAGGGTCGGGCCCGTGTTGAACGGTTCGAGATCGCGGACGCCGACGAGGTCCGTCAGCAGCGTGATGTTGTTCGCGCCGTCCACCGTGACGTCGTCCCCGTCCTGCCGCCACCAGGCGATCGGGCCGAGGTCGAGGGGCGTGAAGCACTCGCACGCGGCGTTTCGCTCAGCGATGTTCGTGATCTCGACGTCGGCGTCGCTGAGGATCTCCACGACGCTGGTGCGCACGCGGCAGACGTTCTCGGTCGACCAGCTTTCGGTCAGGGCGTCTTCCTGGAAGCGGACGAAGTAGGCCGGGCAGGCGCGCACGACGTCCTCGAGATCGAACGTCGCCGCGGCGCTCCAGCCGAGCACGTAGGTGCTGCCGCTGTCGACGCGGGAGGTGATCGGGCGCACGATCCGCGTGCCGTCGCGCAGGACCAGGCCGACCGCGGTGTAGAGCGTCAGATCCCCGAACGCGCTCTCGGCGGTGATCTCGATGCTGGTCGAGGACTTGCTCTCGACGTTCCACTGCTCGACCGGCGAGAGCATCCAGAACGGCATCAGGCGCCCGCCGCACGCGGCGAAGAGGCGCTGCATGTAGACGCTGGTCGCCCGGTCCGTGCCGGTCCACGTGGCACTGCACGTGAAGCGGGGGCGGTCGCCGAGGGGGTAGACCCCTCGGTCCAGGGCCCAGTCGACCTCGTAGCCGTCGCGGGCCCAGCCGACCGTAGGGGGCAGCGACCAGTCCGGCTCCTGGGTGCAGACCGGGTAGGTGCCGTTGCCGTCAGGGTCGGCCGCGGTCGAGAACGCTCCGGTGCTGCCGAGGGTCTCGAAGCCGGGGAGCGCCTGCGCCCCGCGAATCTCCTGGAAGACAGCCTGCACCGACCCGACCCGCCCCGTCTGCAACGTGACCTGGCGAGGGGCAAGGATCATGCGGCAGGCAAGGCCGGGGTAGGCGTAGCCGCCCGCGGTGATCGTGCCGGTCAGGCCGCTCGTGACCGTGAAGGACGAGCCCCCGACCGTGTTGACGGTCCGCACCTGCGCGTTGGCGACGTCGTTCAAGCCGTGGACGACGACCAGGCCGCCGGCCTTGATCCGGCGGTAGGTCGGATCAGCGGTTACCGTGGTCCCGCTGCTGTTCGCCGTAACCTTGGCCTGGTCCATGACGAGCGGAACTACGACTTCCGTGTCGGTCGCGTTGGCGAGCATCTGCAGCAACCGGACCAGCTCCGCGCGAGTCGTGGGCGTCCACGTCACCGTGAGCAGGCGGCTGGGGCGGCCGGCGAGGGCTCGCCGCACCTCGTGGACGCTGTTGGCGCCGCGGGTGACGAGGGTCTGGAACGAGGTTTCCAGCGCCGGGGGCGTGGCCCAATTCGCCAGGAACGCGTCGAGCAGGCTAGCCACTACAGCCGCCTCCGAATCTCGTTGCGGTTGTCGGAGATGAACCGCAGCATGGACTGGCGCCCGCCCGTGAGGAGCGCGTCCATCTGCCGGTCGTTGGCCACGATGTAGGCCGGCGTCGGGCCACTGGACGACGCCCCGGCGGCGACCTCCTGCGTCTCGCCGATAGCCGCCCCGGCCGCGCTGTCGATCTCGCCGCCGGTCACGAAGCCGGGGCCGCGCTGGCGCCGGACGTTGTTCATGGTGCGGACACCCGCGAGCGCGCGAAGGCCCATGGGGTCGATCAGCCCGCGGTTCAGGGCGTTCAGCACGTCGTTGCCATACATCATGGCGCTGCTGCGGCGGATCACCCACTCGCCGGGCTGCGTCCAGATCGGGACGGTGTCGCGCGGGTCGAGACCCTTGGGACGCCGAACGCCGACCGCCGGCTGGTTGGGGATGCCGCCGCCCGCATAGCCCTTGGCGTTGTCCCAGGGCGTGCGAATCTTGCCGCCGCGCTGGAAGCCGATCAGGGCTTCCTGCACGCCCGAGCCGACCGAGCCGTCGCCGCCGACCATGCCGCCTGCGATACCGCCCGCGGCGACTTCGAGCGCCTTGAGGATGATCTTCGTCGTGGCGATGGCGACGAGGGTCTGGATCACTTGCCGCGCGATCCCCCGAAGGAAGTCGGCGAAGCGCTCCTGCAGCGACTTGTCGTTGCTCGGGTCGAAGGCGTCCACGATCACGTCGGCCACGAGAGCGGCGAATCGGTTCGTGATGTCCCGGATGATCTGCAACGTGACCTCGACCGCGCCTGGCAGGGAGTCCAGCGCACCGCTCAGGCCTTCGCGCCAGCCGTCCAGGATGGAGGTCGCGGTCTCGTCCGCGGCGCGCTCCACTCGGCCAAGGTCATCAATAGCCTCCTCGATACCCCCGATCTCAAGGTCGAGCGACTGCCCGCTGATCGCTTGGCGGATCGCGTCAAAACTCGCCGAGACCGCGGACTGGAAGCCGAGCAGTTCGCCGGCCTGGTCCGCAGCGACGATGTTGTTGAACTCTTCGCCCTGGGCCTGGTCGCGCTGTTGCTGGAGTTGGTTGAGCTGCGCCTGGTTGCTCATCAAGCCGCGGTAGGCCGCGAGCTGTCGCTCCAAAGCGCCGACCTGTGCGTCGGTCGCCGCAGCCGCGGCGCGGTTGCCCTTCTCGACGTCGAGGACGCCCTGACGCACGTTGTTGACCGCCTGGTCGACCTTCGCGAACGCGGCGGTCAGCGGACCGAGCAAGGTCTGCGTGATCGGCCCGCCGAGGGACGAGAGGCTCTCCGCGGTGTCCCGCAGCGTGTCCCGCAGCGTGACGACGATGCCGAGGATCGCCTGGTAACCCAGCAGCTTGAAGCCGTCCCAGAACCGCTCCCACAGCCCGCCCGCCTGAATGACGAGGATCTCGAACTGCAGACGGAAACCCCGCGTGAACAGCTCGACGTCGGTCAGGAGGTTGTCGAGCCCGTCCCTGAGGCTCTTGACGAACAGCGTGATGTTCGCCGACGCGCTGAGGTCGTCGTCCAGGCCCGCGATGCTGTCGGAGACCGTGGCGGCTGCGACGGGCAGCGCGAGCAGCACGGCGGCGAGCGAGCCGATACGCAACAGCACGCTGTTGACAAGGCCGTTCGTCGTGGCGAGGCCCGCGTTGAGGCCGGCGACCCGCGTCGTCACCAGGCCGATAGCCGGTCCGATGGCCTTGATGGTCGTGCGCAGGCCGAAGAACACCGTCGCGAGGCGAGTCGCGGTCGCGAGGTCATCGGGACCGACCAGCCCAGCGCCGGCCACGCTGCGGATCTCGCCGAGGATGCGGTTGAAGACGGCGGCGAGGTCGTTGATACCGTCCGTGAAGCCGTGGATGATCGACCGGAGCGCCGACGACAGGCCCGTGATCGCCGAGGCCACGAACAGCGCGCTCTGCTCCAACTCGTCGGCCGTCAGCTCGCGCAGCAGAGCGCGGGCCTCTTCGACAGCGTCGCTCAGGGCGTCGCCGATCAGCTTGACGCTGCGAACCGCGTTGGCGTTGAGGTCGAGCGTGCCCAGCTCGCGGTCGAACGTAACCGCGCTGTTGATGACGTCCTGCAGGAGCCCCTTGAGGCTGTTGAAGAACTCGAGGCCGCCCGCGCCGAGGATCTGCGAGACCGCGTCTTGCGCATTGGAGACCGCGGCGGTGAAGGTCTTGAGCGACACCTCACCCGCGACAGTGAAGGCCTCGAACCGGTCTTGCAGGAACTCCACGAGGTTGCCGGCCGTGCGGGCCTGGCGGATGTCCTCGTTGGTGATGCCGAGGATCGCCGCCAGCCGCGTGGTGCGTTGCTGGATCGTCCCGCTGAGGATGGATCGGATCTCCTCGCTGAGTTGGTTCTGGGCGACGCCCGCCGCGCTGGCCGCCTGGCTGACTTGCACGGTGAACTTGCGGATCTGGTCGACGCTCAGGCCAGCCTCGAGACCGGGGCCGAGCGCGACTTGGAAGGTGTCAGCAAGTTGGTCGAACGTGGCAGCGGTGGCCAGGCCCTCGACCCGCAGCTTGCGGAGCTGGTCCTGGGAGATGCGCTGCGCTTCGTTGAGAGCGTCGACCCCCTCCAGCGCGTTGTTGTTCGCGTCGATGATGCTGCCGGACGCAGTTAGGATCGACGCGATGCCGAGCTGGGCATCTTCGATCTGGCGGTTGAACGACACCATCTGGCCGACGAGCGAGCCGATCCCCTGGGCCGCTACACGAGCCGCGGTGAACGCCGCCAGCACGCCGAAGAGGCGGCGGAAGGTGAACAGGAAGCGAGAGCCCTCCTTGTTCGCCTTGCGGGCGGCGTTGCCGGTGTCGTTGATGATCCCCGGCGCAGCTCCGGGGTTGCCGCCGGGGCTGCCGCTGCCCCCGCCGCCTCGGCCGCGGCCGCGCCCCCCGCCAAAGCCGAGGTAGGGCACGTTGTTCGCCACGCGCCGGGCACGGGCCAGGGCGATGTAGTCGCGGCTCAGCCGTCGGACCAACTCGCCCTCGATCTGGACGCGGCGGCGGCGCGTGCGCTCGCGGCGGCGGGACGCTCCCGTCTCGGCGTTGATCCGCTGCAGGGCGTCGGCTTCGCGGTTGAGGAGGTCGATGCGCCGCTGGCTGCGGCCCTGCGTGCGGCCGACGACACGGTTGTAGGCGCTGATCCCGTTGGCGATCTTCTGGATGTTCGACCCGACGTTGTTCGCGGCGCGGCCGAGGCCCGTGACGTTGCGGCGAAAGCCCGTCCAGGCCCGGCGCGCGAGCAGGACGTCGCGGCGGAACGCCTGCAGCCCCGCCGAGAACTCGTTCTCGACTCGGATCGTGTAGCGCAAGCCGCCGCGATCAACCGTCATGCTCTGCTCCTACAGCCCGCCGCCTACCGTCTTGAGGAAGCGCTCTTGGTCGTTGTCATCCTGGTCCTGCCCCAAGCGCATCGCCTTGCGATACGGCCGGGACCACTTCCGCCAGGCCTTCTCGTCGCCGTGCGCGGCAACGTTGCTGGCCTGCGTGTCCTGCAAGACGCGCGTCGCGTTGACGCGTTCGCTCGACTCGCAGAGGGCGCCGAACCCGACCATGTCCAGATCGGCCAGCCAGTCGGGATCCCACCCGCGCTCGGCTAGCTTGGTGAACTGGTCGGCGAGTTCTAGCCATCCGTCGCCTGGTCGGTCGGCGTCTCGCTGACCGCCCTTTGCAGGCGGGCCTTGAGGAGATCGCCGAAAGGGCCGAGCACGCTCACGTTGGCCTCGGCCACGCCACGCAGGAATCCGATGGCGATGTCGGTGTCGAGATCGCGCATGAACTCATCGGGCTTCGGGTTGCTCTTGTCGCCGCGGGGGAACAGCTCACGGCAGGAGTCCATGACCAGCCTGCCGACGGTCTTCGCGTTGCCCGGGTCGAGGAGCGTCTCGACCGCGTTCTGCATCGCTTCCTGGCGCGCTCGGACACGGGTGCTCTCGAGGTCGGGGCTGACGCCCTCGTAGATCTCCTCGTTCGCGGTGCCGCTGTTGTCGTGCATGGTCCGCTTGACCAGCGTGCGCTCCAGCTCGGGCGGGGTGGTCGGGAACAGCGTGGAGATCGCGCCGACGAGCGGCTTGGCGATCCGGCGCAGCTCGAACAGCGCGCCGACCGAGATCGGGTGGAACTGGACCTGATGGCCCTCGATCTCGCGGGTGATGTAGTTGGTGCGCCCGACGAAGGACGCCTTCATCTCGTTCCAAGTCATGTGGTCCTGCCTGTTGTTGAGGCGCGTCGCGGCTCCCTACCGCTCGTCGCCTGGTGTAGTTGGGACACCTGTGAAGCCGTGCCCCCCTGCGCTGAACTCCAACCCCTGGAGCCGTGTTTGTGCTACTAACGCGTTAAGCGCTAGCTGTTGGCGTGCTGCCGGATCGTCAGCGTCGGGCTGTTCGCGTCGGCGGTCTCGTTCGACTCGGCGACGGCGGTGAAGCCCATGGTGCTGTATTCGTCGCCGATCAGCGCCAGATCGCCCTCAGCCGAGAGCTGGACCTGGTGGAACTGGTATTCGGTCTGCGCGTCGTTGTTCGCGGGGTTCTCCGAGATGAACTTGAGCGCGGCGGTGACGGTGGTCTGGGTCAGGGCGCGGACCTCGTCGGGGTTCACCGCGCCCGCGTCGGCGGCCAGCGTGAACGTGATGTCGTCGCCCTCATCGATCAGCGTCGTAGTCGAGAGGAACATGACCCGGCCGTTCTTCTCGTCCACGGCGTAGTCGGTGCCCTCGACCAGCGTGTTGTCGGCGCCCGCGGTGTCGCTGGCCAGCGTGAGGTTGGCGGTCGCGATGTCGTAGCACCGGACGCCGCTGGCGTTCTTGAGGTCATACCAGCGCGGGCCGTCGAAGTCGGTGAAGTCGGGCGCGCTGGCGACCAACTCCCGCTCCGTGACGCCTGCGATGGCCGGGTTGGTGATGGCCTCGTCGGCCGACTCGCCGGAGAAGAACAGCGCGAGGTTCTGGAAGTTCAGCTCATCCAGCGTGAAGTTGATGTTCACGGTCTGGGAGACGACGACCGACTTGTCGGTCACGCGCAGACCGCTGCGAGACGACTGGTGGTCCAGGCGCTCGTTCTCGAGGCTGACGTTGAACTCCGGGCAGTTGCCGAGGTCACGATACGGCCCGGGGATGCCGTTCGTGAGGGTCGCGAGATACAGCTTCCCGCGGCCGAGGTTGTAGTCGCTGGTGTTGGCGAGACCAGTCTTGTTCAAGCCGGGCATGTCTTACTCCTTAGGCCGGGCTCAGCCGAGCCTCAAACGTGTAGTCGATCTGCGAGCCCCTGTTGGGCTGTTGCTGGAGGGGGTGCTCATACTTCGCGTCGAGCAGGATGAGCGTGAGCTGCTTGGGCCGACCCGACGCCGCGTCGCGCACGATCACGGGCGGCGAGCTGGCGACCGCCTCCTCGAACGCTTCCGCCGAGACACCCCGCTGGAACTCCAGCTTGAGCAGGAAGGTCCAGCCCTCGCGGTCGAGGGCGAAGTCCCTTCGGTTGCGCCGGGCCGGGGCCCAGTTCGAGCTGATCTCGTCGGTCACCGCCGAGGAGGGGGCGATGTGGGTGCTTCCTACGCTCGGCACCTTCGTGCTCGGGTCGTAGGTGACCTCGTAGAAGGGGCCCGCCATGGCGAGCGAGCGCAAGCGTGTCTGCACCTCGCTTCGGTAGGTCATGGCAGCACCCACTTGTTCGGGTTGCGCCGCAGCCCCGGGAACAGGGTGGCGCCGGGCAAGTCCTGTGCGACGGTGGGGCCGATAGCCGCAGCGTTCACGCCGCCCTCGTCGTCTTCGATCTCACCCGTGAGGCGGTTGATGCCCTCCTCGACCTCGGCGATCAGCCGGTCGATCTCTCGCTCGTTCTGGCCCGTGTGGAAGGCGCCCGTGTCCTGCCAGTTCTGGTGCAGACCGACCCCGCCGTCGAGGAAGACGACGGGCATGCGGCGGCGCAACTCGGCCAAGACCCACTTCTCCTCGACCGAGTCGGCGAGGGTCCGGCGCAGCTCGGCGGTCGTCGTAGGAGCATCGACGGCCGAGGTGGCCAGGATGGTGGCGATGAGCCCGCTCCCCAGGCGGCGGTAGAACTGCTGGCGCACGTCCAGGACGACGGACTCGAGCTGAGCCACGCCGTCGCTGGCCGCGAGGCCGGACAGCCGCAGGCGAGCCTGCAGGGTCGCCATATCCGCAACGAACAGGGGAGCAACGGGCATGGCTTAGCCGACGAAGTCCGAGGACAGCTTGGCGATGGCGGCCTCGACCGTGATCTGGGGCGCGACGTTGTCGTCGTGCTCCTGGATCAAGAGGTTGAGGTCTTCGAGCGACTTGTCCTTGAGGGCCTCCGGGTCGAAGTTCCACTTGCCCGGGGCGTAGGGGACGACCTCGTCCACCGCCTCCACGACGGGGCGGCTGATGCCGGTCTCCTCGTCCTCGACGCTCTTGACGACGGCCGCCTTCTCGGTCGGCTCGTAGTCCTGGTAGGCGGCGCCGCAGGCGATCACGTCCCGGCGCTTGATGAGGCCGTTCCAGTCGTCCTTGCCGAACATGTCGGGGGTGACGAAGTTGCCCGGCTTGATCGCGCCGACCTTGTCGTGAACGATGGTCGTGCGGGCCTTGTAGCGTTGCTTCTTCATGGGTTGGTCCTGGTCGGTTAGGGGTTGTTTTGCTGGCAGGGGTTGGAGGAGGGCCTACTGGCTCCTGGCGCCGAAGCTCCAGGGACGAACGGTCAGGCCCGCGACGCCCGGGTTGCTGTAGGCGATCACGCGCACCTCGTAGTGCGTCGCGCCACGGGTCGACCACTCGGGAGGGGTCGCGGGGCGATAGCCGTCGTCCTCGTTGTGGTCGTCGCACGTCAGGGCGGTCTGCTGCTGGCCGAGGAAGTCCCAAGTGCCATCGCCCTTATCGCGCCAGAGGTAGATGGCGAGGGTGACGGTGCCGCCGTCGTCGGTCATGGAGACGTCGGCGGTGACCTTCGGGTTGCCGTGGGTGATCCGGCCGTCGAGCGGTTCGCTGCCCGCGGTCGAGGTGTCGACCGCCGAGACAGCGTCGTGCGACAGCGCGGGCGTCGCGGCGAGGACGTTGAAGGAGTCCTGCTGGGCGGGCGCGGCGTTCGCACGGTCGAAGAACGCGAACAGGGCGCCGACCGCGAGGATCAGCAGCATGGTGACGATGACGTTGAGGGGGTTCTGGGTGCGCTTCGTGTTCATGGCGAATGCTCCGGTGGGTGGTGGTGTTTGAGGGGCTAGGGGTTGGAGTCTCGAGGTCGATCAGCGGCGGCTTAGCTGCCGCTGACGACCTTCATGGAGACGGTCGAGCCGGGGCGGCGGGTGACCGGGAGCGGGCGCGACGACGCCAGCGCCCACATGACGCTGGGGTCTTCCTGCTCCCACGACTTCGAGAACCGCTCGGTGACGATCCGCTGACCGCGCAGGGTCTTGATGTCCGCGACGGCGCCGTAGTAGAGGACGTTCTGGGCCGCGGGCGTGACCGAGAGGAACTCGGCATACTTGCTGCGGACCATGGGAGTGCTGACGCCGTTGAGGTCGGCGCTGCGCGAATACTCCCACCAGTCGATCCCGAACAGGCGGCCGAGGAAGAGGACGCCGTCCTCGGTGAACTGCCGCTGGAGGTCGAGCGTGCCGCCGACGTTGACGTGCAGCATGTCCAGCATCTTGTTGGCCTTGAGCACGCGACGGAACTGGGTGCTCGCCTCCTGGCCCAGCACGCAGTCCGTGATGTTCAGGCCGTGCTCGTCGTTCACGAGGCGCTGCGCCGTGATGACGTCCTCCTCGATCTGGACGAGGGTCGCGTCAGCGGTGTCCCAGAGGCGGCTGCCGGTCAGCACGATGATGTGGGCGCTCGGCTTCGAGAAGTCGATGGTCCACGCGTCACCGCCCTCGGCCTCGTAGGAGATCGACCCGCGGATCGCCATGGCGGCGAGCCACTCCTCGGCGTTGACGATGTCGTCGTCCCCCAACCAGTTCCTT
>OBJS01000376.1_pt1 | contig 10316 bp, 10 predicted proteins | sample 1519851 | NCBI WGS metagenome assembly OBJS01 (sample SAMN03019806, study PRJEB22545) | beach sand metagenome | biome: beach; feature: sea beach; material: beach sand | place: USA: Municipal Pensacola Beach, FL | collected 2010-10-20 | depth 25-47 cm m
GGCTTTCGGCAAGCGGAGCGCGCAGGCCCTCAAGGGCCGAAGGCGTCAGGGATCAAAGCCGGATGGCCGCGATTCGGCACGAAGCGCGGGGCGCAGCCCGCGAGCCCGACGGCGGTACGCCGGGACGCATGCAATGTTGTCAGCAGAAAGTCGAAAAATGGTGTTGACCTTCAGTCGGAGTCAGTTCTCTTGATCTTCGGGATACGGCGCTTGAGGGATCGGCACCCAGCCATCACGGGCGATGCCTGCCCCAATGCGTATGTTCTGGCTTTCAGTTGCCGCCCAGTGTCCACCCCGGTGCAGTACAGCACGAATCACCGACTTCCGTGGATGATCCTCGTCCGCTTTGGCGGAGCTGCATATGGCATTCCAGTGGTGCTTGTCAGGCATCGCGTCCAAGCGTGGACCGAGAAGTTGATCCAGAATCTCTGTCGAAACGTTGTGTCGTCCTCCGTGGTGAGGCACTTGAAAGTACCGAATGCCGGGCAACGCAAGCCCTGAAAAGGGCGCGTAGTCGATCACCTCCTGCAACGCTTCTCGTCCGGCATCACCCGTAAGCATGATGCGGTGGCCGTTCAACTCAGCCGATTGCACCACGCTCATCTCATTCTCTCGACTGGTGGGGCCGGGTGGGAAATACTCCTCGCCCCACAGGGATTTGATGTAAGCGGTCGCAGCCTTTACTGCCCGGAATATGCTGCTCAGCGCACTATCCATAGTGCTTTCCTCAACAGCTTCCGGTGTCTTCGATGAATCCACAATAAGGTCGAGGTACCGCCCCAAAGTTGGTGCCATTACTATGAATGGGCCAATGTGTTGACCCTGAAGAGGGGCATGGATGGCAATGCCCTTCTCCAATGCTATATCCTCAAGGGCTGCCGAGGCATCGTAGACAGATCGCAACTTCCGTCTCAGGGCATCAACCGACTCATAGGTCTCGAAGCGATCAATCAGCTGATCAGCGTACATCCACGGCCTGTTAATCCAGAGATTCTTGACCGTGCATTGCTCCAATACCTTCCGCAACCCATTGGCGTGGTCGCGGTCAGGATGCGTAAGGATCACATGGTCGATGACGGCTGTTCCGTAATAGGTTTTCAGGTGTTCAACGATCTGATCTCCAGTATCCATATAGCCGCCGTCAACGACATGCACGCCCTCAGTTCCATTTACCGAGTAGCGCAGCGTGATCGCATCCCCGCTTTTCGATGTTTCGACGCCCAAAAAATCGATCTCGAAGTAGTCAGCCATAAATCCCTCTCGTTCTATGCCAACAAAGTGCCGGCAACTTTGTTCTTACCAGCGGTCCACCGCACACGTGAGCCCTGTCGGAGTCCATACCAACGACACAGCGGGAAGCCCCCCAGCATCCTCGGCGATGTTGCGTAACGTATTTCGGTCGATCCCTGAATGCGCTCCGCCCTTTGGGTGGCTATGCCAAGTGCCGACAAATGCGAGATACCCTAAAGAACTCGCGTTTGCGGTACGCAATTCTTGAACAAGTCCATTGGTACCGAGGACGAAGCGAGCAGCTTGTCGAACGCTGTCAGGCGGAGCCTCAACAAGGCCAGTAATGGTGATGGTTCGACTCTCAAACGAGATACGACCGACCAAGGCCCCACCTGTTTCCAAATCGTGCCAGTGCCGCGCATCAGCATCGATCGCTTGCGCGACCGAATGCAGAATCCGAACGTTCCACCCGCCATCCTCCGCCACATCAAGCACAGTGGTCGGGCCAAGGCTGGCGCGGGTCCATGCCATGCCGAAGCCTTCGGCGTCTGAGATCCCAACACAAAGCGTCGCTTCCTTCGGAAGCCCGTCAACGAGCCAGCGTTCCAGTTGTAGCCCAGCGAGTGATGCAGACCGCGAAACAACGGCATCTGACATTGGCATGGTCAATGAGCGGCAGTTGTCACCTACAAAAATGCGTGTCGGCTCCGACGTATCACCAGCAATCGACGCACGAAGTTCTGGCACAAACCGGCAGCACTCGAACAAGAATGCCGTGAGGTCGTCAACCCGACCGGCGCGACTTACCCCTTCAAGCAAAACAGCGACACAGCGCCCCTGGCCATACATCACGACCCGTGCCAGTCGAGTCGGGGATTGGTCCAACGCTGCTGATTGCGTTTCTGCGGCCAGCACCTGAAGTGAAGCCGTCGTGTCCACGATGAGGGCAGCATCCTGCGGAACGGTTGTGGCGAACCGTGCCGAATCGACTAGGAGAGTCACTGCGTCAGCGTCGAGCGCGCGCGATTGAAGATGCGACAATTCCTCAAAGGCCGTCTTCATCAGCGCCGACTTCCGAGGCGGGACCAGCATCGATGCTCGCTCAATGAGTGCATGCCGCGCTGCGTTGTGAGGTGACATGGATTCGTTGTCAACGAAAGTCATTGAGCCGAAACCAGCCCGCCCCAGGTGCATCGCGATCTTTGAGCCCACACTGCCGCAGCCAAGCATGACCAGCGGCTGCGATGTGGCTGCTGACGGGATACCTGACGTCCTTGCCAGCAGTTCGGGAGACAACGCATGCGCATGAAAGGCTGGGTGAACCGTGGCGTTTCGCTCCAGGAGCGATTGAGCGTTGAGTTCATAGCGCACCACATAGGGCAATACCTCGACACTCCGGCCTGGTGATCCAACAAGTGACGCTGGTCTTTGTACAGTCAGAATCACAATCGCATACAGGCCATGCGTCCAGCCACGCGAGTCTTGCTGCATATCCAAGATCGAACGTCCGTAGTAGCCGTCCAAGGCTTGGGCCAAAGCGTCTCGATCGATACCAAGTTCCGCTGCTCGATCAAGCAGCGTCGCGAGATCGACAACTGTCTCAGGTTGGTAGTGCCCGACTACATGCGGGTCGTCTCCGGTCATGGGAGCCCGCACAATGAACGCCGCAGTGTGGCCGTTTCCCCATTTACCCAACTTGTCGTTATGAATATCCTGATAGAACACAGGATCGACTTGTGCGTTCAGCTCGTCATTGATGATGGCGTATAGCCCGCCATCAATCGTCACGTAGCCTGCTAGAACCACCCAAATCCTTCCGTCAGCGGGGGCCACGGCCGCGACTTTCTCGGCACTGAATACAACGGTCGAAGGACAACTGTCTCGACGCGTCGGTTCCCACCCTTGCTCCAGGTCCAGCAACGTTCCGGCTGCGGCCTTGTGTAGCCAATCGACCAACTGATCGACAATGGCGTCGAGACCAAACCGATGCAGCAGTTCGTCCAAAGACCCTTCGAACAGGCATGGCGAGACCAACTCGCCTTCGCGATGGGGGTTTATGTGCGGCAAGTCGAGCGGGAAGTCCGCACGCAAGAAAGGCTTGGGCGCGGATAGGGGCCAGTCACTGCCGAATACCAGCACGCATGTCTCGACAGCACGCACTCCGGCCTCAGAGACGCCGTTACGGCGAGACCTGTTTGGCAGTTGAACGGCAACATCGACTTCTATCTGTGTTGACGCACCGCTTGCCTTTGGCGCACCAACGCGGATCAAGCCCCGATGTCGCTGGAGTTGATGCAGTGCGTCCGCGATGGCGTCCGTCATGATGCCCCGTGCGGCATGGGAGTGCGCGCGGAGGTGATCACGGCGGCGGCCTTCGATCCGGCTTCCTTCTTCGAGGGGGGCTGCACACCCTGAGCGGTGACGGTGAAAACGAGGGGCTCTACGGATTTTTCGCTCGGGTACTCGCCCGTGCAGTAGAACTCACCTTTTGCTTCGTCCACGATCGCAACGTACTCACGTTTTGCTCGGATGCAGGGCGGATCGCTGTCGTCATCTTTAATCGGCTTACAACTGGCAACGATTGTGGCGCCGTCACGGGTCTGCGAAAGCGCTTTGCGGGCGTCGGCATCGAGCTTGGCCTTTTCTCGGTGGGTAGACCAACTGTCTTCGGAAAGCGAGTGCCAGGAACAGTGATGCGGTGCCTGCATGATGTCGTACTCAAGCACATCGGCTTCAGCCTTGTGGCGCTGCCACTGGCGATTCCAGATGAACACCTCAGCATCACCACCTGTCAGGAATTTCGCGCCATCCGGCGTCTGCGCATCAGCGGCCAACGTGATGTTCAGGATCACACTGGACTGATTTTTGACCAAGCACTCTTCCTCTTCCTCATCGTCCTTGGCATCCAAGGGTGCGAGAAGAAACGCGGAGAAGAATGCAGAGCTCTTGCCGTTGATCGTCGAGAAGCGCGTATCGACCTTCCGCACGATGGAAGTGAGGTCGTCAGTCTTGCCATTGATGTCCTCCCCCATGATCTGGATGCGATCACCATTCCCAACGGCGAAGTTCTTGTCTCGGTTCAACTGAACACGCCGGCGCGCTTCGGTAGCCCACGCCTTGGCGTCATCACACAAGGTAAGCGTCTTGCTCGCTCGGCGAAACACAATAGGGGACGACCACATCTCGCGAATTACGATCTTTTTGTCCTTGTCATCCTTCTTGTCATCCGGGTACTTGTCCAACTCGCCAAGGTAGAAGTGCCGAGCCAGCCCCCGACAGTGGTCGTCATCGGGGTGGCTCAGCAGGAACGCATCGACATACGGCCTGCCGTTCTCATCCTTCTTCAGTCGATCGCGGAGATCCTTGGCGACATCACGCGCCTCCCCATCAGGGTCGTCGGCATCTTGTCTGATGTTGATGTCGATCAGCAGGGTGGTGGCATCAAGATCACCGAACTTAATGAGGGTCATGTCCCCGTTGTCAACGGGGAAAAAGGTGATGGTTGTAGGCATTTGGTGTCTCCGGATAGACGACTGAGCAATGATCACGTATAGTTATTATACGATTATTTTTTATACCCGTCTACTTTTTAGGCCCACTGATGCAAGAACCCCCCATTCCTACGTCTGATCCTGCTGAGCCAAAGGGCTTGAGTTGGGGACTGGAAACCAGACTTCAGTTCATCGACTTCCGTCTACGCTGGGAGCGCCGTATCAATCGCATGGACCTTACCGACCACTTCGGCCTGTCGACTCCCCAAGCCTCCTTGGACATTGCTAAGTACACTGAGCTTGCACCGAACAACTTGACGTATGACCGCAGTTCCAAGGCCTATGTGGCAACGCCGGGCTTTCGTCCTCTCTACCAACGAAGCTCGGCACAACGCTATTTGGCGGAGTTGCTCGCAACCAGGATGGGTGTTGTTGAACCCGCAGCCAGCTTTATTGGGTCTGCCCCTGAGATAGACTGGGCCCCCTCTCCATGGCGCACCATCAACGAACAGACTGTCGAGGCGGTAGTCAAGGCTATTCGGGAACAGGTGGCTATCCTTGTGAGCTACCAGTCAATGACTTCACTGGATGAGTCTGTACGTCTGCTATCCCCACACGCACTTGGAAACGATGGTTTTCGCTGGCATATGCGTGCGTTTTGCCATAAGCGTCAGCGATTCAGCGATTTTGTGTTGGCACGGGTTCTGCGCATTGACGGCTTCGAGCCAAGCCATGTGGACCCAAGCCAGGATTCGCATTGGCACACAATCCTGACTCTGGTGCTGGCGCCGAACCCCGATTTAGCACCTGCCAAGAAGCGTGTTTTGGAACTGGATTACGGCATGGAAGATGGGCAAGTCCAGCTTCCATGCCGTCAAGCGTTTCTGTACTACACCCTGAAGCGCTTGGGCTTGTATACCAAGGAAGCGCCTGATCCTATTGCGCAGCAAATCACCTTGAAGAATCGTGATGAAATTCAACCCTACATCGATGCTCTGACCGCACAGGCCTGACTTGCCATGACAACTATTTTTGAATTAGTCAAAGACCCTTACGAACGCAAGGCGCGAGTTATCCCCGGACTCTTGGTTGCTTTGCCTTTGCTTGTTCCTTTGCTGTGTGTCTATGGCGCAGAACACCCTTTGCTCACGGGTGTGATCGGGCTGCTTGGGGGTTGTGGTGCCATTTACGCGCTCGCAAGCGTGGCGCGCGGACGTGGAAAAAAGCTGGAAGAGCATTTGGTGAAGAAATGGGGTGGATTGCCAACAACCATCGCCTTACGCCATCGCGACAAGTTTCTGGATAGCGTAAGCAAGCAGCGCTACCACGCTGCGATCGTGGCCAAGTTAGGCATTGCCATGCCGACAGCCCAAGAAGAATTGGAAAACCCCGACAAAGCAGACGACCTCTACATGGGCGCAACCAAGCGGCTCCGTGAACTCACTCGCTCCAACAAGCAACTCTTGCTAAAGGAAAACATTGCGTATGGGTTCCACCGCAATATGCTGGCAATGAAATATGTTGGCATATTCTCGTGTCTCTTGGGCATCGTGTATGGCTTACTGATTGCGAAGATTCTGCAATTAACACCTCCCCATTTTGTGCCAGCTCACTTAGCCAACCCAGGTCTTGCCGCAGGTTTGACGTTGCTCATTTCGATCGCTCTACTTGCCGCTTGGCTGCTGTATTTTGATCAGAGTGCGGTTAAACGGATGGGATTCGTGTATGCAGAGCGTTTGTTCGAATGCCTACCTTCACTATCTTCTTCGGTTTCGCGAAAGAGAGCATCACAATCGACGGCTACAGGCCAAAATTCCGTCTAATTTACAGTCGGGCATCAGGCGATGCTTCCCCACTTCATATAGTGAGCATCAGGTCGGACTGACCATGAAAGTTCGCTGCCGTCCGAGATAGAGCTTCGCCATCAGGATGGTGTCGTCCGTGCCGCAGCGATCCACCAATCCCTGTAGCTTGTTCATCGAGTTGATCTTGTGGGTCTGCGCAAGATGCTGGAAGCGACGAATTTCATGCGATGTACAAGCCCTGCGCGCCGCCCGGAGCAAGCCGTTCCTCTCCAGTAGCCGAAGGTTCTCCGGGTGGATGAGCGCAACCAGGCTTTCGATCTTGCCGATCTTTTCCTGCAAGTGCTGGAGCGCATCGGCCTCGGTATGCACACCGAACCGCTTCCAGGCCGGCTCGTGATGGAACAGGCGATTGCGGAAGTCGCGCACGGTCGTGACCAGATCCTGCACATGCGTCAGCATGGTCGAAGCCTGCGTGCTCGGCCAGGTGCCGGCGAAGACGGTGCCGAGCCGGCTGGGCCAGATCAGTCCGTTGCCCATGAACTCGTGGTCGAGCATGAAGCCCCAGGTCGAGAACTCGGTTTTCGCCATGACGCCGTGGTGGGTCGGTGCGATGTGCCCGGTCACGCCATAGCGGCTGCGCTGTTCGGCAATGAACTTGCGGGTGGCCTTGGCGAAGTTGTCGCGCGCGGCCTGCACCGGATGGGGCGGCGGCGTACCGCGCACGAAGGAGCGGTAACGCAGTTTGTGGCCAGACCACCAGAAGTTGCCCAGGTGGCCGCGCAGCGCACGGTCGATTGCGTTGCGCAGGGTGATCTCAGCCGCGCCGATGATGGGGTAGATGGCACCGCTGACGTGGGCGTTCCAGAGGTAGACGCCCATCAGCTCGATGTCGGTGGCTGGCTGGAAGACGTTCTGGTAGCTGTTGATCCGCTCGTTGCTGATAAGCTCGTCGATCAGGGTGGGCCGGTACTGGAGTGTTCTTGGCATTTTTGTTCCTGCTGTCAATGGCTTGGCCAGGTCGCCCGCAGACCGGCAGCGATTGACACATCCGGCGTCGAGTCCTAGAATTGTGGTCAAGGTTGGTGATGGGCTCCAATGGGCGCAAGCCTACGACCCTTCACGTAAGACCTAAACAATCCACCCCGGCCTAGAGCCGGGGTTTTCATTTCTGGCCTTGCATCAGCCAGGGCCGCCGCCACTCTACGATCAATCGTCGCGCGTGCGGCACGCCAGGCTGGGCTTGTCCAGCATCATTCTCGTATCAGTGATACGACATTCTCGCCAGCGCCTGCATCAACTGCTCCAGCGAACTGTTCTGGAGCCTGTAGCGGCGAACCTGGGACACCTTGGGCTGGGTCATGCCGATGATGTGGGCCGCTTCCGCCTGGCTCAGTCCTCGCTGGTCGATCAGCTCGTTGAGCTTGAGCGCAAGCGCCGCCTTCGCCGACAGTCCTTCCGCGTCGTCAAGGCCGAGGTCCAGCAATACGTTGTCAGTGCCTTGAGGGGCGTCGTGGCGGTGCATGGCCATCGTACCTCTGTGCCTACTGGCCGACCGCCAACCGGACGGGCTTGCCAATGCGGCTCAACATCTCGACCAGCGTATCAATGGTGAACTTGGTGGTCTTCTTGTTCACCACGTCAGACACGCGCGGGCGGGACACCATCAGGATTTCCGCCGCTTCGGCCTGCTTCAAGTGGTGCTGCTCGATCCACGCCGCCAACTCGGCCATGAGCTGTTCCTTGAGCTGCTTGGTGTCATTGATCTGCTGCTGCGACGCCAGGTGCAGCCGCTTGGCTTCCTCCGGTGAGAACCCCAACTCCAGGAACAGATTTGCCCCCGGTTTGGTCACATGGCGGATTTCAGTGTCGATCTTCATGGCTTGCTTTTCCTCGCGTTGACGATGGCCCGATAGCGCGCCTCAGCGATGCGCTTGTCCTGCTGGCTCGTCGCCTGCGTCTTCTTCTGGAAGCAGTGCAGGACGTACACGGCTTCCTCGAACTTGGCCACATACATCACCCGGAACGCACCGTTAGCTTCCCGGATGCGGATTTCACGGGTGCCGGCCCCCACTTCATCGAAGGGCTTCCAGTCCTCCGGCTCCAGTCCTGCCTGGACCTTGCCCAACTGGAACCCTGCCTGCCGGCGGGGTTCGACGGGAAAGGCCAAGAGGTCGTCGTAGGCCGACCCGACCCAGCGAATCTCTTTCTCCATCATGTACCGCCTGTATAAAATTTTATACCAGGATGACCGCCGATGCCACCCTTTGGCATCGGTGCCGAGGAAGATTCGCCAGACACTGTCTGGCGAATTGGCATGGCGGGGGGGACCCCCCCCGCCCCAAGAACCTTCTTTCTCCCGCCACCGCTCGGCCACCGCGGCGCGCACCCGTAATCGTCTTGCGCCGGTTCGCCACCAGCTCCGCCGCCTGGCGCACCGGGTCATCCTCGGTGTGGACGTAACGCATGAACATCGCCACGGTCTTGTGCGCGGTCAGCGCCATGCCGACCTTGACCGGGATACCGGAGTTGGCAATGTCGGTGGCCGAGCGGTGGCGGATGCCGTGCGTCCCCACATGCGTCGCACCCGCTGCCTTGAGGGCACGGCTCCAGCCGTTGTAATACTCGCCCGTGGTCAGGTGCTGCCCTGGATGGCTCGGCGACGGCAGGACGTGGGGGCAGCCTTCCTGTCGTGGCGCCGTCGAGAGCAGCCGGTGGGCTTCCTCGCTCAAGGGCTTCGACATGCCGCCGGTCTTGCTGTCGGGCCAGACCACCCGCCGGTTCTCCAGATCGACCCAATCCCATTGCAGGCCCACGATTTCGGAGCGGCGGCCGGCGAACTCGAACTGCAAGCGGATCGCCAGGGGAATGACGTAGTTCTCCAGCCCCTCAGCCTCGATCCGGTCGAGCTGGCGGAACAGCTTGCCCATATCCTCGTCGCTGATGAGGTGGGTGGCTTTGCCGTTGGGATACATCGGGACATGGCGGCATGGGTTCGTGCCGTCGGAACGGTAGCCCCACACTTCGGCCAGGTTGAACATCCGGCGCATGACGCCGAACGTGCGGTTCGCGTCTGCCGGCTTGTGGGCCATCTTCTTCATCATCCCGGCGATGTCCGGGCGCTTCACGTCCCGGACCTTCAGCCGGCCGATCATCGGGATGATGTTGCGGTCGATGACGCTCTGGTAGCCTCTCTGCGTGCTGGGCTTGTTGCGCTGCTTGGAGTAGTCCTCCATGAACTTCGCGCACAGCTCTTTGACCGTCGGCGCCTTGCGCGCCTCGGCCTTGTCCGCTGCCGGATCGCCGCCCCGGCGCACCTGGGCCAGCCATTCCTGCGCCAGCGAGCGGGCCTGTTCGACGGTCAGTTCCCCGTACTGGCCCAGCGCGGGCTTGCGGCGCTCACCAGCGTTCGTGCGGTACTGGAGCATGAAGACCTTGCGACCGGCCGGCGTGATCTTGCACAGGAAGCCGGGAACAAGCGTGTCGCGCAGCTCAATGGGCTGCGCCTGGGGTTGTGCCGCATCGACTGCGGACTTGGTGAGTTTGATCTTGGCCATAGCTGACTCCTTGGAAAGACCCGATTCCAGGAGCCTCTTGGGAGCCAAGCGGACGGAAGCCGGGTCAAGTTTCGGAAAGCACCGGCATAGGATGAACTCACGTAAGTTCTTGATAAACCTGCCACAACGAGCTGTGGCGTAGTCCAGCGAAGTTCGGTGCTGGAGTCATGGTGAAATAAAAAAACCGGGCAATAGGTGCCCGGTTCACGATAGGTCCCAGTTGATCATCCGCATTC
>OBJS01000377.1_pt1 | contig 10256 bp, 9 predicted proteins | sample 1519851 | NCBI WGS metagenome assembly OBJS01 (sample SAMN03019806, study PRJEB22545) | beach sand metagenome | biome: beach; feature: sea beach; material: beach sand | place: USA: Municipal Pensacola Beach, FL | collected 2010-10-20 | depth 25-47 cm m
TCCGTTGTGCTGGAGCGTGGCAGCAAGTCAGATTCAGCCGGGAAACCGCGCGCGAAAATGCGGAAGAAGTCTTGCTCTGAAATCGGACGCACCGCCCACTGCATCAGGCCTCTGTTCAGAGATCCATCCGGTTTGCGCAGATCGCTCTCGACGAAACCGACCTCATCCTGGAAGGGCACAAACACTTCCAGAGGCAGGAAGGAGCCGGCTTCGATGATTGCCAGAAACATGTCTTCGGCGGAGGGATCAGGGATGATCTCCTGCACCTTGGCGATAGCGTTGTAGCCCAAACGTCCACCGCCACGGCGCGGCTCATAATAGGCGATCCAGTCGCCCTCGAATGTCCGCGCACGGTTCAGATAGCGTTTCGGGAACTGGTATTGGGCTTCGGGAAAGTCGTCGTAGACCGAATTCGGTCGATGCGTGAAAATACCCTTTGCCATTTATACCGCATACGCGGGGTTGCAGTGATTTGTCGATGAATAATCGTGCTTCCTTTAGGCTTCCTGCGGGTGACGAAAGCGCGTATTTCCGAGCGCATGATTGACCCCTCCTTCGTTCACTCTTCTGAGGCGAGGCTATGCAAGTGGCCGTCATGCAGCCCCGTAGCCTTACTCGAGGCGTGTGAGGATATTTCATTGCCCGTCATCAGTGTGCCAATCTCGGCGGCACAGCAACCGGCTCAATTGCTGGCCCGGCTTATCCGCGAAATTGAACACGTGCTGACGGCCTTGTTCCCATCCTGGCTGGCAGGGGCGGAGGGTATCCGGGGGCAGAATGTGGTGGCGCGCGAGGCTTTGCTAGCGCTCGTGCGAAAAACGGCGAAGCAGGGCGATCTGTTCGGTCCCTATCTTGAGGCGATCACGCTTGCTGCAAGCGGTCAGGCGCCCGGAGCTCCTCTGGATCACTTCGCGCCGGAGACTGCGTTCCGCGAATGTCACAGACTGTTTTGCCGTGCCTATGAAACCGATAGCGCCGTGCTGATCTTGTCTATGCCGGATGGTCTCAGTGACGAGACGGTTCTGCAATTGCAGGATGCCGCGATCTGGATGGCGTCACAAAACGCGTTTCGTGTCTGGATCGCGGGACAAGGCGTTGAGCTGATGGAGCGGATCTCAACGGCTCGGGTTGAACGGAGTATGCCATTCAGCCCTGCATCCATTGCCGGCATGACACCGGAAACGCATGTCACGCCGCTCTCGGGGCTTCCCAACCCGATCAGCTCGACAGAGCAGCGGATGGAACAATTCCTGTGCCGTTGCGTCTGGGCCGCCGGGCGTGCCTGGAATGTAAGCTGGTCTGCAGGGCCGTTGGATAATCCGATCCGTGTGGACCTCCTCTGGGAGGCGGAGCGACTGGTCGTTGAGCTTGATGGCCGTGATCATCTCGACCCGGAAAAATATGCACGAGACAGGATGCGCGACCGGTCGCTGCAAATGGCGGGGTTCCGCGTCCTGCGATACACCAATGAGGAAGTGTCCGCCGATCTTTCCCGTGTCGCTTCCGAAATCGAGCGATTCCTGACATCGGCGAGAGATTGATGGACTTCATGGAGGGGCCGATGGCTTACAAGATCCGCGAACGCGCCGTGATGATTGCCCTCGCGGCTCTGGGCGGCAGCGCACCGAATGCAGTGTTGAAAAACACGTTCAAGCTCGATTTGTCCGGTCAGAAAAACAAGGCTTTGAAAAAGGCTGGACTTGTCGAGGTGCAACAGGCGCGCAAAGGAGGCCCAATCACCTTTGCACTCACCGAAAACGGTTGGCATTGGGTGGAATCTGAGATGGAGGCGCAGCTTCCTGACAGAGCGGGCTCTGCGGGTGGTGCACTTTATGCCTTGCTCGGTGCACTGAAGGGGCCGGCACAGGCCGCTGGAGGTCTCAGGGCGCTTCTGGCTGGAACGGCACCGAAATCGACACCTGCGCCACAACTCTCAGGCGATCTGCGCCAGCAAGTCCGCGACGCTTACCGCGCGCTTGCCAAGCGTCCGCAGGACTGGGTGCAGCTTCGGGATTTGCGCCCGAGACTCGCAGGGGCTGCAAAAACAGATGTCGATTCTACCCTCAAGCGAATGCTCCTCGACAAGGAGATCAACCTGACGTTAAACGAGGATCAGGGCGCGCTCACACAGGCGGATCGCGACGCCGCCATCCGCATCGGTGTGGACGATATGCACATGCTTAGCATGGGATAGGGGATGGCAACACAACTCGAAGCGCTGGGGGCTGTCAGCTTCAAGCCCTACTACACTGCGGCTGATATCTGGCGCGACGATGTCATCCATGTCGACGGAATCCACAAGGAACCCTTTGAGGAAGTCCGCCGCATCTTCGGGCTGATGAGGGACGGTGTTTCCTATTCCAACATGGTCATTGAGGGCCGCCCCGGGATCGGGAAATCGCACTTTCTTGGGCGTGTCCGTCGCGGCGTGACGCGCGGTGAGAATGTCTTTGTCCTGCTGCAGCTTTCCAGTGCGCGCAATTTCTGGCGCTCGGTTGCTATCGCCTATTCCGGCGCCTTGTTTCATGAAGGGCCGACGGGGCGGACACAGCTCGAATTCGTGCTCGATGCGCTGGCGGATCGCCTGTCCATCGCGGCCGATCAAAAGCAGGCTTTGGTCTCCGGCACTGTTTCTCTGGCACTCCTCAAGTCGGTTCGAAGCGGTTTGGCGAAGGCGTTCGGGCGCAGCCCTGCTGTGCGGCCGTTTATTGAGGCTGGATTGGTCCTGACGCTGCTGAACAGCCAGAACCCTCAGCATCAGGACGTGGCCAATGCGATCATCCAGGGGCTTGAGGTTCCGGAGGATTTCGATGAGGCGCACGAGCTTCATCTGACGGAGCTTGCTCCGCGCGACGTGGTGAAAGGCTTCGACCGCGTTTTCGGCCTGGCCGGGAAGTTCACACTGGTTGCCATTGACCAACTCGACGGCCTGATCGCTCTGTCGAAAAGCAGCAGTCAGGCGGAAGTTCAAGGTGTTATCGATGAGGTCGCCACGGGATTGATGGATCTGGCAGAAGACAATCCGAAGCACACTCTTGTCATTGTATCGTGCCTGCCTCAGACTTGGATTTTGATCCGCAAGCGCGGTGTTGAGTCTGCTTGGCACCGTTACAGCAACCGCCAACAATTACGCCTGATCCCGAGCGTTGAAGTCGGTGCGAATTTAATCGCCGCCTTCCTTGGGGAGGCCTATGCAAGGGCAGGCTTTACTCCGCCTTACCCGACCTGGCCGATCAGGCCGCAAGCCTTCGACGAAGCGCCTTTCTATTCTCCGCGCGCGCTGATGCAGCTCACAGAGCAGCATATTCGCGCCTGTAAGGAACGAGGTGTAGTCGAGGAACTTGCCGAATTCGCCACCGCCGCTGGCGATGCCCCGAAAGACAAGGTCGAACCTTTGAGGTCCGACACGCTTTCAACCCGGTTCGAAGATCTTCGTCGGAGCGCGAAACTCGATCGCGTGCACGATAAGGATCAGGTCGATCATCGGATGCCCCAACTCTTGCGCGCTGGGCTGGAGGCTTGGATTCAGGAACAAGAACATCCTACGGGCTTCAGTCTTGATGCGCCTCCTGGGCGCAACCCGGCCCTGCACGCGCGCTTGCGCCAGATTGTGGATGCCGATCTCGAAGACGAGATTCACTGGTCTTTCCGTGCTGTGCCGCATTCTAACGCCGTGGCGGCCCTGACTCGTTTGCGTGCAGCTGTGACGTCGAGCGGACTGGGCGAACGGCGAAGTCTCTTCGTTCTCAGGAATACTACCTGGAAGGGGAAGACGACTAGCGAAGTGGTCGCTGAATTTGAAAGAGCAGGCGGTCAAACCTGCGCGCTCAGCGAAGATGACCTGCGCACATTTAGCGCGCTGGAGGCTTTGCTCAGGGAACAGCCGGAAGGGTTTGCCGGTTGGCTCCGGGATGCGCGCCCCGCCAGCCAGACCAGCTTACTCCGCCAAATTCGTCCGGCCGGCCACGGCGGATCATCCCCGCCGCTGGAGCAGGGTGGGCAGAAACCAGAAGATGTGCCGGCCGATGGCCCCATCCATGTCATCCCGGATGACGAAATATCGATCGGCCAGTCGGATGAGACCGGCCAACCCGTCACGGTCCGTCTTGAAGACCTGCGCCGGCACACTGCCATTTTTGCTGGCTCCGGCTCAGGCAAGACGGTGCTCATCCGCCGTCTGGTCGAGGAATGTGCACTGAAAGGCGTATCCTCCATCGTCCTTGATCCCAACAATGATCTCGCGCGTCTCGGCACGCCCTGGCCAGAAGCGCCGGGTGGCTGGATCGAGGGCGACGTTGAAAAAGCCGCCGCGTATCATGCTAATGTGGATGTCGCGATCTGGACGCCAAAACTCTCGGCGGGTCGTCCGCTTGCCTTCGCACCGCTCGCTGATCTCGGTGCGGTGGCCGGTGATCCGGACGAGTTTGAGATCGCGCTTGATAATACCGTCGCCACCCTCCTGCCGCGCGCCGGATTGCCGAAAACCGGTGCCAGGCTGGCCCAGGGGCAGGCTGTCCTGAAGCAGGCTCTGCGCGATTATATCACCGCAGGCGGCGCCGGCCTTCAGAGGTTCCTGGATTATCTGCACGCCTTGCCTGAAGGATCGATCAGCCTCGCAAATGCTGAAAAACTGGCGGCGGATATGGGCGACACGCTCTACGCTGCGACCATCATTGACCCGCTCTTTGGCGGCGATGGACAATCGGTCGATCCGGCTGCGCTCCTCACTCCGGCAGAGGGCAAGCGTGCGCGGGTCTCGGTAATCAGCCTGGCGGGTCTTCCAACCGATGAGCAACGCCAGAACTTTGTCAGCCAGCTGCAGATGGCGCTGTTTGCATGGGTGAAGAAGAACCCTGCGGACGACCGTCCGCTTGGCGGGCTGTTTGTCATGGACGAGGCGCAGACATTCGCGCCCTCCAGCGGCTCGACACCGTGCACCTCCAGCACCCTGGCGCTGGCCTCACAGGCGCGCAAATATGGTCTCGGTCTCATCTTCGCGACACAGGCGCCGAAAAGCCTGCACAACCAGATCCCCGGCAATGCCACGACGCAATTCTTCGGGTTCCTCAACGCACCGGTTCAGATCGCCGCAGCAAGGGAGATGGCGACGGCCAAGGGCGGCGATGTGCCAGACATTTCAAAGCTCGTGCGGGGCCAGTTCTACGCGGCAAGCGAAGGCCTGGCCTTCCAGAAGATCCGCAGCCCGCTTTGCCTGACACACCATCCTTCAAGCCCGCTCACGCAGGAGCAAATCGTCCGCCTGGCATCGGGAGCACGATCAGCGATTGAGGCTTGAGCCAAAGCTTTAAGAAGAATAGCAACTTTATTTGGACGCCAACCAAGTAACCCGCGATCCTTGGCTCCCTCATGTGAATTGAGAGTCCGTTCCTGTCATAGTGCATCGTTTGAGGTGTGGTGAGCGCACAGGGAGTGGGCCATAAGAGTTTGCAGATGAAGCGAGGAATTCATCGCTGCAGCCATCAGAAGCGGCGGATAGAGCACAAACTCGTCAAAATTTGCGTCCTACATTTTCAATTTAGTGTGTCCTACATGTGGTGCTGTCAGTCTAACGCGGACCCGTCTCCAGCAACATTTACTGGCAAAGCCATCAGGCGGCGAGCAACTGCCGCCACTCGGAGAGTGCGGCGTTTCGGAGTGATTTGAATCTGGTGCGGCGCTCGATATTTCTCTGATGATTGAAGTGGTTGTGAACCGAGGCGTGGGTCGCGGCGAATTTTTGCAAATTCGACATGCGTCTGAACCTGGACATTGCCCGTTCTCGTCGTCGGAAGGGCTGGTGCGAGGTCTCGCAGAGATTGTTGAGATAGCGTCCCGTCACGTGGCGGTCCGCGTTGCCGATCTGGTTCATCGCGGCGCGGTAGGAGCGGAGCTTGTCCGTCACGATTTCGCGCGGCGTGCCATAGTTTTTCAGGGTTTTTTCAGGAATTTCAAGGCCATGAACTTATCCTGTTTCTTGGTGGCATAGACTTCTAGCACTTCACCTTCATGGTCTATAGCGCGCCAAAGATAGTGCTGGACGCCGTTGATCTTCACAAAGACCTCAGCCATGTGCCAGCGCCATTGGGTGTGCTGCCGCATCGCTTGTGATCGCCGTTTCTTGATCTCACAGGCGAAGATCGGACCGAACCGATCGACCCAAAACCGGATGCTTTCGTGGCAGACATCAATCCCGCGCTCGTGTAGCAAATCCTCGACAGTTCGAAGCGAGAGTGGAAACCGCACCATACATCATGACCGCCAGGCGGATGATCTCGGGGGAGGTTTTGAAATACCGGAAGGGCGATTTGGTCATCCTGAGACTATGATACGTCGTGCCTTAAGAGCGAGTTCCCCTGACAACGCCGGTTGGCGCTCAAGCCACAGAAACAGTAACTTGTTCAGTAAATTTTAGTATCGTAAGGAGAAAATCTTTCGGTATGTCGAATGCGTAATAGTTATCATCTGAAACTCTAATTGAAATCCGCACCCACGCTTCTCCCGCATAGCATTTTCTCAGAATTTCGAGCCTCTCAAAATTCTCCCGAACAAAGTTTTCCACATACATGAGGTGATCTTCAGGAGCACCTGTGACTAGTTTTGATGAAAATATGGAGAGTGCACCAAAGATTCGAGTGTAGTTTTTACCTGCAATATTGTAGGTTTCTCCTTTTGCGTACAATACGGCTGCTCCCGGTAGATCAATGAGCTTCCGAACATGGCTCGGATCTAAATTTGGTGCACGCAATGTTAGCTCAACGTCAAACATTTTCTTCTGCTATGGCAAGTAATCTGAAATGTTTACTATAGTCTGCCAACCATCGGCATCTTGCAACTGGAAATCTCCATTCCCCAGTATTCTACCATGCTCGTTGTTTAGAATGCCATTGTCACGCTTCAACTCCTCAAGCGCTCGTCCCCACTCTCTACGGTTTAGCGAGTAGGGCGGGTTGAGCGCAAGCGATACCCGCCGTGTTCAAGTCGATTGGTGGGTATCGGCCACGCCTCAACCCACTCTACTTGCTACGCTTGCTGCCGCCCTCCACATGCGCCAGGCTCAACTCCGCCGCCATCATGGCGGGATTATGTCGTGTCCTGCTTGCCGCGGAAGGTAACGCGTTAAATACTCAGTCTCTGGATGGTGAAGCATTCGCTTACGAAGATCGCGCACAGCATCTTCAAATTCAACCTCTCCCCAACTTCCAAGCATGGCGGGAAGCTTGTGTATGACATTGGCCATCAACCTCGCATCAGAAAGATCCTTATCGGGCAAAGCACGTATTTCTAATACTATGTTATTTAAAACAGATATAAGGGCATGGAACTCTTTTGTATTCATTAGTATGGATCCAGGTTTTCACGAGATGGTAGCTCATCGACGGTAATTTCGGTATCTGGTGAGAATCTCCTTTGGGCTTCCTCAATCCGAGTATTTCCATCTAAAAGTCGATTTTCGCCCTCTCTTACCTTCACCCTTTGTCCGTCGGATGGATTTTCGATTGCATCTATTAAATCTTGGTCGCTTAAACCTCTAATAGCCTCAGCATCGGAATTCAGGTCACCTGAGTGGATTGTCTCCAAATCGCCTAGTTTGCGAGTACCCTCCGATATTCCGTCAGTCAGCCCTTCACCTTGATTATCACTCGCAAAAGCATTTTCGACCAGCCCTGTAACAATATCATTGACCAGACCAATCGGGTCACCAGGATTGCTAGCAATTGCCCCCGCCAGCGTCCCGCCCACTCCGGCGCCAACGGCCGCTTCAGTTACGCCGCGCGCTATAGCTCTTTTCGTAGCTTGCTTGATAATTGGGCGAGCAATGACTCTAGCGACCCCCAACGCAAACTTCCCCGTCGGATCAATCGCATTCACCGGATCATTCCCGGTATACACATACCCGTTGAAATACCCCACGCCGCCGTCTGCGAAGCCGACCGGGTCGGAGCTTAAAAACCGCCCTGCGACCGGGTCGTAATAGCGGGCCTGCATATAGGTCAGGCCGGTGGCGTCATCAGTGACATGGCCGGTGAAGCCGGTGCGGTCGGTATTGCCGCCGGGCGACTGGCGCGCTTCGCCGAAAGGGGTGTAGTCCTCGCGCCATTTGAGCGCGCCGGCCGCATCGCTGGCGCCCGCGGGGCTGGTCAGATGGTCGGCATGGACATAGCGCAGCACGCCGGTCCCGGACCGGCGCACCAGCGGCCGGCCGGCCAGGGAGATGAAATCATTGACCTTGCCCTGGCTGGCGAAATCGCGGTGCACCAGCTGGCCGGCCAGCGAGTAGACCGAATAGATGGTCTCGCCATCCACCACCTGGCGCACACGCCGGAAATGTCCGTCATAGGTGAAACTGCCGCTGGCTGCGCCCGAGAGCGTGACCGGCTGGTTGGCCCGGTCATAGGTGAGGTCTACCGCGCCATTGGAGGTGACATTGCCGCGCGCATCAGGGTGTAGTGATCTCAGTTCCAGGCCCCGGAAACCGAACCAGTGAGGTGGTGCATATCGCTGTGCTCCATGCACCCTACGCTTGCTGTAGCTCGCTGACTGAACAAGCGGCAAGTAAACAGTGTGAAAGAGGTTAGAGCCCTAGGGAGAAATTGAATAAATAATACCGCACTTCGTATAATTAACTACTAAGCGCATTGCCATCAGTCTTTTTTCTTAAGAAAAAGGCCCCGACAGGAAAGAAGTAAATAGCCAGCAAAAACTTCCAAAAACCTATAATCCGCCCCCCATTCACATCTAATCTTGCGTGATAAAAAGCAGATGTAATCCAGCTTCCCAAAATAAGCAGCAAAGCGAAGTCCTGTCCGTCACCAGGTTCTTCATTTCCTAAAAGTTTATCACAACCCTCAACGAGCAAGGCGCCAACTATTAATATATGAACTATATACATATAGTAAAATATACTGCCTTGGTTTAAATTTCCTTTTGTCAATACCGCAGAATGCGGCCAAGCTATCCAAATATAAACTGCCCCGGCTATGCCTAACAACACAAAACTGCCAGACATTATCTCATCACCAAGATGCGCCCCAAAATAAATGCACAAGACAAATGCAATGAATATAGGAACAATAAAAATTGCGCGTATTTGGCTCAAAGAAACTGCATACTTCTCTATTATTTTGGACATGGGTTTCCAGCTCCCGGGTGATTGTACCCAGCCGCTGCATCCAAACCTACTAACAGCGCCCCATCAATAGATAGCCCAGTAAATGCCACAGAATTTTTCTCCCACTCATCTGGCAACTCCTCCCAGCCGGGCAAAAAAGCCTGAATTATGTCATCCCTCGGTACATCAAACGACTTTTCCACTGCTTTACCGAAATGAAAATACTCAAAGATAGTTAGCTCCGCCGCACCCGACACCTCTTCTTGATGCCGCCATCCGTTTTTTTCAAGATTGTACAAATCGAACGACAATGCGCCCGAACCCCCGTTTAACTTCCCGCCAAGTTCTCCCTCGATTATGCCGGGCATACCTGCATGTACTTTCACTCCAGCTTGGAAACCGAGAGACGCCGTTCCATTTAGCACAGGACAACGAAGGGGTTCCAAAATGGGGAGATTGAGAGGAGGTGAGTTGGAACGCCTTTGCTCTCGTACTTTAACATTTTCTAGAATTAAGCGCTCCTCTTCGGCGTCACCCTCGGGGTCTTCGCACTCTCTATATGAGCCATCACCTTGCTCACAAAACTCCATTCCCGTCGGATCCCAGGCATTCACCGGATCATTCCCGACATACACATACCCGTTGAAATGCCCCGCGCCGCCGCTTGCGAAGCCGACCGGATCCTTGCTCAGGAACCGCCCTGCGACCGGGTCGTAATAGCGGGCCTGCATATAGGTCAGGCCGGTGGCGTCATCAGTGACATGGCCGGTGAAGCCGGTGCGGTCGGTATTGCCGCCGGGCGACTGGCGCGCTTCGCCGAAAGGGGTGTAGTCCTCGCGCCATTTGAGCGCGCCGGCCGCATCGCTGGCGCCCGCGGGGCTGGTCAGATGGTCGGCATGGACATAGCGCAGCACGCCGGTCCCGGACCGGCGCACCAGCGGCCGGCCGGCCAGGGAGATGAAATCATTGACCTTGCCCTGGCTGGCGAAATCGCGGTGCACCAGCTGGCCGGCCAGCGAGTAGACCGAATAGATGGTCTCGCCATCCACCACCTGGCGCACACGCCGGAAATGTCCGTCATAGGTGAAACTGCCGCTGGCTGCGCCCGAGAGCGTGACCGGCTGGTTGGCCCGGTCATAGGTGAGGT
>OBJS01000378.1_pt1 | contig 10255 bp, 7 predicted proteins | sample 1519851 | NCBI WGS metagenome assembly OBJS01 (sample SAMN03019806, study PRJEB22545) | beach sand metagenome | biome: beach; feature: sea beach; material: beach sand | place: USA: Municipal Pensacola Beach, FL | collected 2010-10-20 | depth 25-47 cm m
GTTGGCACTGGGTGAAGGGGATCCCTTTACGCAGATACTCTGAATCCGAAGTCAAATCTACCGGGGTGTTGCTGTCGTTAATGCTGGACAGGGCTTCGATGGCTGCGGTCAGTTCCATGCGGTTGTTGGTCGTGCGAGCCTGGCCACCGTATAGCTTGATTTCTTCGCCTTCCCGCCGTATCAGGGCACCCCACCCGCCGGGCCCCGGATTGCCTCGGCATGCGCCATCGGTGAAGATTTCTACACGATTCAATTTTGATTGCTCCCTCGTTTTGTCCGTCGACAGTTATCGCCAACTGCCCGTAAACCCGGGACGGGATGTACTTTAGCAGATGCCCAGCGGGGATGCCGCACCGGCGTTAGGGGCGTCGCTTGTTTGCGTGCGAATAGTACGTAAAAGGCATCAGCCGTTGCTCGTTTGACAATCCGGCTACTGTCGCGATCAGACAAGTTGGTTACAGGGGTAGGTGTGCCACCGACTTGTACGGTCAACATCTTAAAGCCGAGAAGTCGAAGCCAATCGACTACTCGAGATTTGCGTAAACTGTTGTGCCGCCACACCTGTTGCGATGAAAACAATCCGGCGACCCATTTCGACATGCCGAAAAAACTGTAGGGATTAAAGCCAATAACTACAATGTGGCCGCCGGGCGCGACTGTGCGGGCAACTTCGCCCAAGACTCCATGTGGCTCAGGCGTAAAGTCGAGCACATGGTGCAATAAAAACGCATCGATCGAATCGGACGGCAGCGGCAGGCGTTTGAAATCGCAAACACACCCGCCTGAAAGTTGATCTCTGGCTGTCAGGGTAAATTTATGCTGTTGGGTAAATCCCTGCATCAGGCTGCAGTCCGGTGAGACGGCTAACTGCGCGGCGCGATAGCCCGGTGTCCGGGGAGAAATTTGTTTACAGGCCTCGGCTTCGAACCCAACAAGCGTGCGGCCAAAGGGTGTGTTGAACCACCGGGCCAAGGCCTCTTGCGACTCCGCCAGCTCCGGGACATGAAAACGGGCACCAAGCGCGCTTAGTAACTTGTAATCTGATTTCGACAAATTTATCCTCTGCGAGCCGCTGTGTTCAGGAGCAGGCAACTTTTGTCCTCGCGTGCCAGGAGCGCCAAGTATGCAGTATTCCCTATGGGTGTGTTAACCGCGAGGTCCGCGTGTCGAGCACTCGCGGTGGATGGAACAACAGTTTCCCGATATCCGTCGATTTGAGCAAACTTTAACTCTTAAATGCCCGGGCCAGAGCGGCTCGCCGACAATAATGTGATCGAATCGGAAGATTAAAACCTATGGCTTTCAGTATATTGCACAAAAATTAAAAACCAATAACTTAACTGAAGGCAATACCGTTCGATGACTCTTAAACAACCTGCGCTCGTGTTGCTTGCACTCATGTTGGCTGCCTGTAGCAAGCAACCTTACCAGCCAACCGCAGGGATGCCCGTATTGGTACCAGATTCCAGTAAGTCGGATGCGAATAGTCCCACAACCGTTGTCAGCCCAGAGCAAAACACATCGCTCAGCGCGTTAGAGACAGGTTCTGACGGTGACCAGGATAATACACGTGTCGGCGACAGTAGTAAGGCCGGTCGTCCAGATATCGATTCAAAGCGAGGCCCTGTAGCAAGTGAATCTCAGAGCGGTAGCGACTCTGACAGTACGCAGGTGGTTTGGACATCAATAACCGAGGACATCGTTTTTGCCACGGATATTGAACACCCGAGAATGCAACCGCATATCAGGGAATTCGCCAAGGCCCAATTCTATTTCAATCGGGTGATGAAACGGGCTGCCCCATATATCGCCTATATTGCGCAGGAAATCGACGCGAAAGGTATGCCAGCTGAGCTGGCGTTACTACCCTTTATTGAAAGCGCTTATGATCCTTTTGCCTATTCAACCAGCAGCGCCGCCGGCCTATGGCAGTTTATTCCCTCGACAGCCAAGCACCTGGGATTACCTCGCAACTGGTGGTACGACGGTCGGCGCGACATTCTAGAATCGACAGAGACAGCGTTGTCTTACCTAAGCTACCTGCACCGCCGGTTTGATGGCGACTGGCTGCTCGCGCTGGCCGCATACAACGGCGGCGAAGGGACGGTTAAGCGGGCTATTGCGCGTAATCGGGCTAAAGGTTTGCCCGAGGATTTCTGGTCCCTAAAATTGAGTGCCGAGACGCGCGACTACGTACCGAGATTTCTCGCGCTAACCAAGGTAGTTGCGGCGCCGGATGAGTACGGACTGGAATTTCCTCACTTGGACACGAATATCCCTTTTCGGCAGGTGAAGATAGATGAACAGATTGATTTGTATGAGGCCGCGCGTCTCGCAGGCATCAAAGTCGATCGGCTGTACAAGCTAAACCCAGGGTTTAAACGCCGGGCGACACCGCCCAATGGTAAACACAATATTCTATTACCCCACGACAGGGTGGAACACTTCAAACACAAGCTGGCAACGACACCGCGTTCCCAGTGGCGGCCGGCGAAGGAATACATCGTACAGCCCGGCGATACCCTGGGTGAAATCGCCGAGCGCTATCATGTATCAACCGAAGCGCTGATGGTAACCAATACACTGTCTTCACCGCTTATTAGAGACGGCCAGGTTCTACGTATCCCAGGCAGTGGTGTTGGTGTTTCCGAGGTGGTGCCAAACTTTATCAACGGCAAGGCCCGTTATCGTGTGAGACGCGGCGATACGCTATGGAGCATTGCTAAGAATCATATGGTGAGTCTGCGCGATATACGACGCTGGAACAGTCTTGAAGATCCGGACTTCGTGAAACCGGGGCAGTATTTAATCGTCAGAAATAACATTTCCGGACAAGGCGAAAGGGTTAAATACAGCGTCAAAAAGGGAGACTCGCTGGCCCGCATTTCCCGGGAATTTAATATAGCGGTCGCCGATATCGTCAAGTGGAACAACTTGAAAAACCGGGGAATAATTTATCCGGGACAAAAGCTCGTGTTGTACCCGAGATCCTGAAGTTAATCCGATTCGATATCCGCAGCGGCAACGAGACTCTCTTCATACCCGGTAAAGGCTTGATTAGCTAACGTCCGCTGAACCGCGGCTTTCAGTTTTGCTTTTTGCTCCCCTGCCAGATTAGCAGCATCGCCGTTTTCGATCTTGGTCAAAGACAATGCTATATAATCTCCGTGCCGGGAAAAAAAACCTATCGCATGGGGCAGTGATGCCCGCGCTGGTATGGTAAAGGCCTGGTCGCGAATTTCCGGGTCCACATCGCCGCCAAAACGGCGCGTATCGATGCTTACTTGCCACGCCATGCCCTCGTCCTTAGCGATGGCTTCAATACTTTCCCCTTCGCCCAAGCGGCGCATAACATCCTCTCCCTTTGCTTTGACGATAGCCCGTGCTGCTTCAGTTTTGAGTTCGGATAAAATCTCTTCACTTACTTCGTCCAGGCTACGGGGTTTTGCAGGATAGATAGCATTTCGCTTGATCACCACTGCGCGCGTTGGGCTGAGCTCTAATACGTCGCTGGCATAACCTTCACCGTATACATCGCTTGAGTAAGCGGCTTTGACGACCACCGGGTGCGCCGCTATACCTTCACCGCCGGTTCGAGGAAAGGGCGCCGATGTCGCAGCCTGCAATCCCAGGTTTTCAGCGACTTTGTATAGACTTTCGGCGTTGTATGAGTCTTCGCGTAATAATTCTATTTTTTCCGGCAGCAGGGTTTCCGCCAGCGCGCGCCTGAGCTGTTGTTCGATCACGGGTTTAGCTGAGGAATAGTCATCAAATGATGTCGTATCGATTTTAGTCAGATAAAGCAGATGGGTGCCGCTATCCGTTTTTATAGGACCTGAAATCTCGCCTTCCTGCATCGTGTTGAGTGCTTCGATAAAGGGCTCCGGTAAGGCATCTCGTGTTAACACACCCAGCTCACCGCCCTGCTCTGCGCTACCCAAATCATCGCTGTAATCCCGCGCCAACTGAGCGAAAGCCACACCCTGGGAAAGTTTGGTTTGAACCTGCTCCAGTCTTTGTTCATTCTCTATAGGATCGTCGCGGGCAAATAAAATGTGCGCCAGTTGATATGTGGAGTCGGCTTCGGCGCTGGCCTTTTGTTCTTCGTAAGCCAGACGTATATCGTCTTCTTCAACAGTTATCCCTTCGGCGAGAGCGTCCAAGGATAATTCGATATAGTCAACGGCAATCTGTTCTTCAGTGGTATAGCGATCTCGATGTTTATCGTAGTGGTCAGTGACGGCGGACGGATCAATATCGACTTTTTTCTGTGCATCTGCGAGTGGAACGGTAAGATAATAATAATCCCTTTCCTGTTCTATAAGGCTCACGGCATCTGCCAGATCTGTATTTGAGACAAACTCGGTAGCCGTAATGCCTGCGTTGGTTTGTGTGACCAGAAGCGATGAAGTCAGAGAGTCATAGAAACCCCTTAAAGTGTAACCCATGCGTTGAATGTTGTATTCGAAGGTATCGCGATCGAAACTACCGCCGACCTGAAAAGCTTCAATTCCGTTGATAAATTCGACGATGGAGTTTTTCGCGATACCCATACCTTCATCGTGCGCGCGTTGGGCGATTACTTTTTCCTTAATCAGACGTAGTCGCACCGGTTCGCGTAGCAGGTCGTCGTCAAGCATTGACGGGTCCAGGTTGTCAAAACGATCACGCAGCGCCTGTTTGTGCATTTCGAGCGCGCGCTCGACCTCAAGTTTGGTGATTTTGTCGCCATTGACGGTAACCTCCCCTTCGACCGAGTTTCCGCTGATAAAAATTTGATCGATACCAACCAGGGCGAAGGGAATAGAGATGAGGATAACGATAAATAAGGCTGTTCCTTTCAGGTTGTTTCTAAAGTCCTGAAGCATGCGTAAATCCTTGAATAGCCAAAAGTGATAATCAGAGTGTATTTTCGCGAATAAAGGGTATCAAACGCAATTGAAGGCGTTGTGCTATTGGTTAGGAGGTGTCTTCAATTCTCTGTTCGTGAAAAATAGTAAAGGCGCATAAAAATGCGCCTTTACTTGTGACTAAGTCCTCGCGTCGACTGGTGAGAACTTTGCTTTTAGTACTTCTTAGTTAACGGCGTCTTTTAATGCCTTGCCGGCTTTAAATCCTGGAACAGTCGCGGCAGCAATATCGATTTCCTGACCGGTTCGTGGGTTGCGCCCTTTCCTTGCAGGTCGGTGTTTGACAGCGAAAGTCCCGAATCCAACCAGGGAGACCGGATCGCCTTTTTTTAAGGCTTGAGTTATCGCATCTACCGCGCCATCCAGAGCTCTGGTAGCCGCGGATTTGGAAATGTCAGCTGCATCGGCAATTGCGTCGACGAGTTCAGATTTATTCACTTAGCACCCCTTTTTAGCATTCTTTGATTTGAGTTTGCAGGCCCTGTCCCCTACAAGGCCATGCAAACGAAAAGGCGTTTGCCCTTGGCAAACGCTAGCGTTATACCAATACCAAATTAGCCGGTCAAGCTGATCAATTAGTATTAGTGTGTGCTCGGACGTGAATCGGTACCGTTTTCATTGTTTTCATCGACCGAAGAGGTACCGGAAGCCATATACTGTTCATCGGTGAGTGGTACAGGCATGCGTTCTAAAGCAATTTGCAGTACTTCGTCTATCCATTTTACCGGATGGATCTGCAGATCTGCTTTAATATTGTCGGGAATTTCTTTCAGATCCCGTTCATTTTCTTTGGGAATAATGACCTTGCGAATACCACCGCGATGTGCAGCCAGAAGCTTTTCTTTTAATCCGCCAATTTTCAACACTTCACCACGAAGCGTGATTTCTCCGGTCATGGCAACGTCGGCGCGCACGGGAATTTTCGTCAAGACCGACACCAGCGCTGTGCACATGCCGATACCTGCGCTAGGCCCGTCTTTTGGCGTAGCGCCCTCCGGTACGTGGATATGCAGGTCGTTTTTCTGGTGAAAATCGCGAGCAATACCAAGGCGTTGGGAATGGCCGCGAACAACGGTGAGGGCAGCTTGAATGGATTCCTGCATGATATCGCCAAGGGAACCGGTTTTTACGATGTTGCCTTTTCCGGGAACGACAGACGATTCGATAGTTAACAATTCGCCGCCAACTGAGGTCCACGCAAGGCCGGTAACCTGACCAATCTGGTTTTCCTCCTCGGCGCGCCCAAAATCGTACTTGTAAACACCGAGCAGGTCTTCGAGTTGCTCCTCCCCAACTGTTACGTTATCGCTGGAGTTGTCGTGCACGTGCCGCGTGACAATTTTTCGGCAAACCTTTGCAATCTCTCTTTCCAGTCCACGTACACCGGCTTCCCGCGTGTAGTAGCGCACTATGTTTTTGATCGCATCTTCGTCGACGTTCAATTCATTTTTCTTGAGGCCATTTGCCCGGACCTGTTTAGGTAACAGATATTTTTCGGCAATGTTTATTTTTTCGTCTTCGGTATACCCGGGAATCCGGATTACCTCCATGCGGTCGAGCAGCGGCTCGGGGATGTTCATGGAATTCGAAGTGCAGATGAACATGACTTCTGACAAGTCGTAATCGACTTCCAGGTAATGATCGTTGAATGTATTGTTCTGCTCCGGGTCGAGGACCTCCAGCAAAGCCGAAGCCGGGTCACCGCGGTGATCCATGCCCATCTTATCGATCTCATCGAGCAGAAACAGGGGGTTTTTTACCCCCGTTTTAGAAATTTTCTGAATGAGCTTGCCCGGTAAAGAACCGATATAAGTACGTCGATGGCCGCGAATTTCTGCTTCGTCGCGAACACCACCCAGGGACATGCGGACAAACTTGCGCCCGGTCGCCCTGGCGATGGACTCGCCGAGCGATGTCTTGCCGACACCGGGTGGCCCAACCAGACACAATACCGGACCTTTAAGTTTTTTTACGCGCTGCTGTACCGCGAGAAACTCGAGAATACGTTCCTTAACTTCGTCGAGACCGTAGTGATCTTCGTTGAGTATACGTTCAGCCCGCTCCAGATCGTGGCGCACACGCGAGCGTTTTTTCCAGGGTACCGCGACCATCCAGTCCAAGTATCCGCGCAACACCGATGCTTCCGCCGACATGGGCGACATCATTTTGAGCTTGTTTAACTCGGCTTTGGCCTTGTCCAGCGCGATTTTCGGCATTCCCGAGGCTTCAAGTTTGTCCTCGAGTTGTTCGAGCTCGTTGGGTACGTCTTCGAGATCGCCCAGCTCTTTTTGAATGGCTTTCATTTGCTCATTCAGATAGTACTCACGCTGGCTTTTCTCCATCTGTTTTTTGACGCGGCCGCGAATTTTTTGTTCGACGTCGGCCACATCGAGCTCTGATTCCATGAGCAGAAGAAGTTTTTCAACCCTCTCCTTTTCATCAGATATTTCGAGAATTTCCTGTTTCTGCGGTAAATCGAGCAGCATGTGTGTCGCAATCGTATCAACGAGACGACCTATAGTTTCTATGCCGGCTACCGTAGTGACGACTTCGGATGGGATTTTTTTACTGGCGCCGACATATTTTTCAAACTGTGCATTGAGAACCCGAATCATGGCGCGGGATTGCTCCGCGTCCATCGCGACCGGGGCAACTGGTTCGAAATCAACAGCGAAATAGCCGTGCTTTTCCTCAATATTTTTGATGTCGATGCGCTCAATGCCCTCTACAAGGACTTTTACGGTGCCATCGGGCAGTTTGAGCATCTGCAGAACCGTCGCTCGGGTGCCTACCTTGTATACATCGTCAGCGCCGGGATCGTCGCAGCTGGCGTCTCTCTGGGCCACCAGCACGATCTGTTTGTCTTCGGACATCACCTGTTCGAGGGCCAGGATCGATCTCTCGCGGCCAACGAACAACGGGGTTACCATTTGGGGAAACACCACGACATCGCGCAGTGGCAGCATGGGTAGCTGCGTCGGTGTGTTGGTTTGCTGGGTTTCCTGAACCATGACTAGCCTCTCTTTAGGGCATGTATCGCCCTCTTAACTGAAGACGATATGGGGGTTTATACAGGAAAAACAAGCGCCGGAGCGTAAAAAGCGAAGCTTATCCTTCTTCGCTGGCGGCTTTGGGCTGGTCTGGTTTGGAGTTCTCGTAGACCAGTAGTGGTTCGGATTCGCCGCGTATAACAGCTTCGTCAACGACAACCTTGTGTACATCCTTCTTTGAAGGGAGTTCGTACATGCTGTCCAGAAGAACGTTTTCGATAATGGATCGCAGGCCTCTTGCACCGGTTTTTCTTTCCAGGGCTTTTTCTGCGATGGCATCTAGCGCGTCGCGGCGAATATCGAGTTCGACGCCCTCCATATCAAACAGGGTCGTATATTGTTTGACCAGGGAGTTTTTAGGCTCGACGAGAATATTCACTAACGCGTCCTTATCGAGCTCGTCAAGTGTGGCGATGACGGGCAATCGACCAACAAACTCTGGAATCAGGCCATAGCGAATCAAATCCTCCGGTTCGAGATCGGACAAGGTTTCGCCAATGGTTCTGGCGTTGGCCTTGCTTTTGACGGAAGCGCCAAAACCGATACCGCTCTTATCGGAACGATCCTCTATGATTTTTTCGAGGCCGGCGAATGCTCCGCCGCATATAAACAGCATATTGGCGGTGTTAACCTGGAGGAACTCCTGTTGCGGATGCTTGCGGCCGCCTTGCGGCGGCACAGAGGCGATGGTCCCCTCAATCAGCTTTAACAGCGCTTGTTGCACGCCTTCCCCGGAGACATCGCGGGTGATGGAGGGGTTATCCGATTTTCTCGATACTTTGTCTATTTCGTCAATATAGACTATGCCGCGTTGCGCCTTTTCGACGTCGTAATCACATTTTTGCAGCAATTTTTGAATAATGTTTTCAACGTCCTCGCCGACATAGCCGGCCTCGGTCAGTGTTGTCGCGTCGGCGATAGTGAACGGCACGTTGAGTAAGCGGGCCAGCGTTTCAGCCAAAAGTGTTTTGCCACTGCCGGTAGGCCCGACGAGAAGGATGTTGCTTTTGCCGAGTTCAATCTCGTTGCGCACGGCATTAGCACTGACCTGCAGGCGTTTGTAGTGGTTGTATACCGCCACAGATAAAATTTTCTTGGCGCGCTGCTGATCGATGACGTACTGATCGAGGATGCTTTTGATCTCTTCCGGCGTCGGCAGTTTGTCGGCGACCTCGCCTGTTTTCGACTCCTGGATTTCCTCGGAAATAATGTCGTTACACAGGTCTACGCACTCGTCGCAGATAAACACCGAGGGGCCGGCGATGAGTTTACGCACCTCGTGCTGACTCTTGCCGCAGAAGGAGCAGTACAGGAGCTTGTCTTTGTCGCCTGTCTCTTGTTCGCTCATTTCGTTGCCCCCTGCTGCATTTGGAGTCTAAAAATACCTTTAAAATTCATCAAATTAAAGCAATTTCATCATAAAAGCACTTAAATCCTATCGCTTCTACGCGCGCTTGTCCAATACTTCGTCGACCAAGCCATAGCTCTTCGACTCCTCTGCATCGAGAAAGTTGTCGCGTTCGGTGTCGCGTTCAATGGTTTCCAACGGCTGCCCGGTATGGTGGGCCAGCCGCTCATTCAGCCTTTGGCGTATCTTGAGAATTTCCTGCGCGTGAATATGGATATCAGAAGCCTGGCCCTGAGCGCCACCGCTCGGTTGGTGAATCATGCACCGGGAGTTAGGCAACGCGTAACGTTTTCCGGCTGCGCCCGCTGCCAGTAAGAACGCACCCATGCTGGCAGCCTGCCCCACGCAGATTGTACTTACGTCCGGTTTAATGAACTGCATCGTGTCGTAGATCGATAGACCTGCTGTGACCGAGCCGCCGGGGGAATTAATGTACAAGTGAATATCTTTGTCCGGGTTTTCCGATTCCAGGAAAAGCAGCTGGGCGACCACCAGATTGGCCATGTAGTCTTCGACCGGCCCCACGACAAAAATGACCCGCTCACGCAAAAGTCGGGAATAGATATCGTAGGCGCGTTCGCCTCGGGCGGTTTGCTCTACGACCATGGGTACCAGGCCGCCAGCGTTGTGTACAGAGAAATCCGAAATCGCTGATTCGTTAAAAGGCATAAATGATCTCTGGATAGGGGTGTTTCATTTTATCTTTGCTAGGCGATATGGCAAGCAGGTTGCTCACAGGAAGAGGACGAGCCCCCCGCGCTACAATCAGCCAGCTTTACCTTTCTCGATGTTGTCGGATTCGGTACTGTCCGCGTCATCTGAGACGGGAGTATCCGTCTCCGCTTCTTCAGGTCGGTCCGGCGTTACTGCCGCTACCTATGAGCAAC
>OBJS01000380.1_pt1 | contig 10152 bp, 8 predicted proteins | sample 1519851 | NCBI WGS metagenome assembly OBJS01 (sample SAMN03019806, study PRJEB22545) | beach sand metagenome | biome: beach; feature: sea beach; material: beach sand | place: USA: Municipal Pensacola Beach, FL | collected 2010-10-20 | depth 25-47 cm m
AGGTTTTTATGCGGTGGTACTGATACTGCGCCTAAGAATAAGACGGGTCCAATCAATCCACCTGGCATACCGAGACCGATGACTATCACTGTGGCAATGAACTTTATGCTGAGAATCAGTAATAATGTTGAAATTTCCATCTGCTGACTAAAAGTATTTTCTACCGTGTCATAGCCGATCCCCATCACTTCTGGTGATAGCATGCCGCAGATGCCCATCAGTAATCCGGCGAGCAGGCTTTTCTGAATGAAACTTAAATGAAGGCCCCATTTAGCAGTAAATTTTAGCGCTAAGTTAAATCCTGCGGACATTAGACCAATAAACAGTCCTATCGCTAACAGAGGCCCGATGTGAACTAACGAATTTATCTCAATAGGAGGAACACTAAATGCCGGTGCATTACCGTAAACCAGTAGGGTGACAACAGTTCCGCCAATGGCGGCAACTATGACAGGTAAAAAGCCAATCACACTATATTCCAATAGCACTACTTCCATGGCGAAAATGATTCCTGAAATAGGTGTATTAAAGGAAGCAGCGATGGCCGCAGCGGTGCCACACCCGACCAACACTCTAATGCTATTGTTGGGTAAATCCAACCAACGTCCGAGAGAACTCCCGGCAGCTGCGCCGAGGTGAATGCTGGGTCCTTCACGTCCTACAGAATGGCCACTGATGATGCAGAGTGCGCCTCCAAAAAATTGTACCAATGCGTTAGTGAGCCCCATGCGCCCTTGGTTATATTCCAGTCTCTCAATGACGTGTAACAGACCCGTTCTTCGTTTGGATTCGCTGATGCCAATAAAAAGTATGACAATTAAGCTTGAACCTAATAGTGGAAGTAGAAAACGACCTAAGCTGCTGATCTGCTCGTAGGTTTCGCGATTAGAACCCAACAACCAAGATTGTCCATACTCGATAGTCAAACGAAATAGAACAATCAACAATCCGGCAAAAACCCCGGTTAATAAACCCAGAAGAGTTAACTGAGGTAATGCATCAACGGTGGATAAACGCTCTCTTAGTTTCTCTAACATCGCGTTAGCAGAGAGTCAGGCATTGAGGAGCATAGGTAGAACATGGAACCTATTCAGATTTTAGAATACGAGTCTTCATGATAGCATAATGAAGCATCGGTTTATTAGACAAGCAGTCCCATTTAGGGGTTCATTCGAACGCTTGTGCGAGCGGAGGAAACTCTATATGTGCGTAATAACCCTAGATTCGTTTAAACTGTAAAGAGCGTTCTTGGGGATGGATACTGATCTCCATCTTATTTCGACCGATGATTTTGTAGAGATAATAAGCGCCATCTTCCTCGCGTGGGAAGTTAATGTCTCGTTTTTCTTCCAGTCTTAATGTACGGTGCGCCTTTTTTAAAATCATTTCCAACTTATAAATTGGCACAGGCATAAACTTATAACTGATACTGGTACGGGAGAGCTGTTTCTCTAATGCCACACCATGTGCTTCGAAATGTCTGACTGTGTCGTCTACTATTTCATCATTGGCGTACAGCATAGGTCTCTCATAAACAACTGGATTTAAACACTGGTCACGATAAGAATTTCGATCTTGAACGTGTCGCGTTGGAGCTTCTGATTTTAGTCGATTGTCATAGTAAATGCATGAAATTTAATTAAATAGTCGGTTTGTTTAAATGCGACTCGAAGTTGCTCAAGTATCAGTTGATACAGCATTTCACAAATGACAGAGAACTAACGGTGACTCTATTGGGCAGGACTATCTATCTATTGGTTCAAGAGTAATCCGATGCGACGGGAGAAAGATATACAAGGAAATCTAATCAGGGTTTAATACCCTGTCACAGTGGATCCGACTTGCTGACGTGCTGTGATCCAAAACTATACAAGATAGAAAACTAGGAGAAGAGGAGAAAAGTCATGGCGACACTTTTGGACACACCTAGGGTGCCACCCTTAGAGCTCAAAGATTGGTCACCTGAATTAAAAAATGCCATGTGGTTCCCCAAGGATGCACAGAATCGTGAAGACCTACCAGAGATGATATCAAAGGTTTTTAATGTCACCGCGACTATGGCCAATCATCCAATCTTGGCTAAAAATTGGAACCATTTTGCCATGCATATCATGGGTACCAACTCGCTATCCCCTCGCTTACGAGAGATAGCTATTATGCGTATTGGGTATCTGTGTCAATCGGATTACGAATTATCGCAACATGCGTGGATATCTCAGTTTGCGGGTATCACTGAAGGAGAGATCAGTAACCTTATTGAAGGTGCGGAAGCGCCGGGGTGGAGTCCGCTGGAATCTGCGGTGATTCAAGCTGCCGATGAACTAAAGGAATCCAATATAATTAGTGATGCGACCTGGTATGAATTAGAAAAAGAGGGTCTGTCTGTGCAACAGCGCATGGATCTGATATTTACAATCGGCCAGTATAATCTTGTCTCTTGGGCACTAAATAGCTTAGGGGTACAGTTGGATGAAGGCTTGGACAGTTTTTTAGATGTACGTCATACAACCGTCGGCTGTTGAATGCATTTAAGTACTATAGGTTTTTCGAGTCAAAAGTACGCAGGAGCGCAACAGCCTGCTCTAATGCTTTTAGTACAGTCTGTCGGTTTTTGTCTCCTATTCTTAGGAGAAGTTTTTGACCGGCTGAAAGCGACTCAAGATCCTCATTGGCAAAGGTGTAGAGGACTTTTGGTTGGGTTAAGCTGAATGGTCTTTCTACAGACGGTGTTGCGAGTAAATGCTCCATGACAGAAATCAAACGATCATGGAACTGCCTATTTGTATAGCCTAACTCTTCATAAGCTTGCTGAAACAGTGGATAATAGGCTATGTAGAGATTGACTAACTTATCGAGATCTATAGAGTTGATAACCTGTATGTAGGGAGAATAACGTTCTTCATTGCGACTATCGATGACGAACTGATTTTGATTTATCGGTGTAACTAGAAATGCTCCCTTAGCCGGTGTTATAAAAAGGCGTTTGTAGGGCACCTTTGCCGTTGGGAGATTATCAATTGTCACCACAAAATGGCGAATCAATGATTTCGGCACAAAAAGTTTAGAAAAATAGGATTGACCAACTAATTCTGCCGCAGCCAATCCAATTTCAGCATCACTTAGATCTAAAGTAGGTAATGACTTACTGTTTGGGGATTTTTGCGGCGTTGGTGTGTTGGTGGTGTCAGGAGAAACCGCATCTGTGGGGATGGAAGAGTCGTACTGGTATAAATTTGAAGCAACGGGTTCATCTTGATCAGATGTTAAAGGAGTTTTAGAAATTATAGATGATTTCTCGCCCGGCCAAAATTCCAACCACGCCAAAAATAGAGAAAACACGACTACTACTACGCTTAGAGTGAGTGCTAATTTTTTCATTTATTAGATAGAAATCCTCGTGTCAAATCAAACTTCAAAGTTTCGTCATCCTTGAGCGTAACTGCAATTTTTTACAATTATATTTTAATTGGCAAGATACCACGAGTCACCATTTTTCCTACCAATATAGAATCAACACTAAGCCAATAAACTTAATTAATTGAAGAAAAACTGATTCGCTTTATTCATGTTAACAAAAGATACTGAATTCTCATAAAGAAAATGTTTTTGTTCTGGATTCAGTCCAGATTATGCGCATTCATACTACGAAAAGATGTGGGGTAGTGTTACATGAATATGGAAATGATCAGGCATCAAAATTTCCAATGTTTGATGCACACCGAATTTGATGGATGTATAGAAAAGTTGGCGGATGCGATGCAGGAAGCGCCTGCCACGGTGATGCTATGGCTAGATCGAGGTATCGATAGTCGTACCGCTAGAACTATTGAGTATCAGTTAGCGTTGAACGATGGAGAGCTAGATCTGCCCTCTGTATGAAGATAGTCATGCGAATCATGTTAGGCTATGAGATCGTTGATCTGAATACCAGGCGCTATAGTGTTCAACAGATTTGCCTAAATCTGAGCCTCTATCACGCAACCGAATTGCCGACTTTTCTGTGGCGGATGACGATACCATAGGCTTTAACAGATAAATGCCGTAATTCCCTCGGTCATGTCTAGATCCAATATGATCCCTCTATTTGTTAGTTCTTAAACCAAAGGATCACTCTATGCAGTAAAAAGCGGTGAATTAAACGCCTATTTAGTCTAAAACTTGATATTGAGTAGGCCTTAACTAATTGTTTTTAATATCTTAAGCTAATTGGTCGGTGTTAAATGGCGTGACATCCATCAGCTAGGCATAATATGCAGCCAAAATTCTAACTTAAATATGTGCACTTATGTGGTGCAGTGATAATTACATGAAAGAGAGCTAATGAGTCGTGCACAACTAAATGCGTATATTCGTCATTCATTACCAGACTTGAGTATAGAAGAATTAGAGAGAGGATATGCCACTGAGGGTTACATCTGTAATGAACATGTGACCACATCTGTTTTTTTAGCCCAGAAAATGGATAAACCCATACTGGTCGAAGGACCACCGGGAGTTGGTAAGACTGAATTAGCAAAAGCAACGGCAAAGGTACTAGATCTACCCTTTATCCGCCTACAGTGTTATGAAGGACTCGATGAATCTAAGGCCATTTACGAATGGAAATATGGTAAACAATTACTCTACACCCAGGTATTGAAGGATAAATTGAGCGGTATTCTATCGGATGAGAAAGATTTACAGTCCGCAGTGCACCGTCTCAGAGGGTTTAGTGATACTTTTTATTCCGAAGAATTCCTAGAGCCAAGGCCGTTACTAAAAGCGTTAACCAACGAACAATCTTCAGTATTGTTGATTGACGAAATCGATAAGTCTGACTATGAGTTTGAAGCGTTTCTTTTGGAATTGCTTTCAGATTATTCCATCTCTATTCCTGAAATAGGTACTATCAGCGCAAAAGCCACGCCAATGGTATTTTTGACCAGCAATAATACTAGAGAGTTAGGTGATGCTTTAAAGCGCCGTTGCATCCATCTCTTCATTGAGTTTCCGGATGCTGAACTAGAGCGAACCATTATTAGCTCGCGGGTACCCGAAATATCTGAGACATTGCGTGAGCAGTTAGTGGATTTCGTCCAAGGAGTGAGACAGTTGGAGTTAAAAAAGCAACCCGCCGTAAGCGAAACTATCGATTGGGCACGAGCGCTATTATTATTGCATGCAGATTCTTTGGATGCAGCGCTGGTGAAAAGGACACTTCATCTGTTATTGAAATTTCGACAGGATTTGGAGTCAGTCACGCCGCAAGTCGAAGAAATTTTGATAAAGGGCAAGATCTAAAGGGCATAGACGTTGGAAAAAACATTACATCAATTTTTTCAGATTTTGCGTCGCTACGATGTCGAGGTAACGACCACTGAAGCGGTAGACGCGCTACAAGCCGTGAGATTATTGGGATATGGCAATCGTCATCGGTTAAAGGCAGCGTTAGGTGGTGTACTGGCTAAAAGTGAAGAAGAAAAATCAATGTTCAACGACTGCTTTGAGGGCTATTTTCGCGTACCGGAAGAAGTGAGTTTTAGTTCGGGTGATTCTTTAACGGATGAAGATGAGTACAGCCAGGATATGCAAGAAGAAATGCAACAGATCTTGGAGACTACCAATAATGCAGAGGCATTAAATGAACTATTGGCCAGTTCAAGAGATTCGAAACCACAACTAGATGAAGCACAAGATATAGAAAATCTTGGTGTGCAATCGAAGTTGGGTCAGATCCTGTTAACGGGGGAGCAGGAGGAATTTACCATCTTAATGGCGCAGGCAGCGAGGCAAGTTGAATTGCATCAACTGACTCAACGACATCTAAAGGGACGCTTTGCCCGTCAGATGATGATCCAGATGGGGTTTCCTGAACTAGAAACTGAAATCAAAGACTTCCAACAGCGATTAGATCCCAAGGCAAAACATGTGGCTGATCTGTTACAACAGGCTCAGTCTGGCGCACGGCATCAGGTGATGCAGTACGTTGGTCAACAGCTATTGTTACAGACTGGCAATCATGATGAACGAACCTTAGAACGCATTACGCGGGAGACGAATCTTAATGATCTCGATCTGGGTTTATATGACAATGTCTACCGGGTTGTACAAAAAATGGTGCGTCGACTATTGGCGATACACCAGAGACGCAAAAAGCTATATAACCGAGGACAACTAGATGTTCCCAAAACGTTACGGAAAAATATGCGTTATGACGGCATGTTGTTTGAGCCTTATTGGAAGAGGCGAAAGATAGATAGACCAAAACTTTATGTCTTGGTAGACGTGAGTAAATCCGTCAGCGCGGTGAGCGGCTTTTTGCTCACGTTTTTATATAGTCTTAACGAACTTCTTCCCAGGGTACGCGCGTTTGCTTTCTCATCGGAGCTTGGCGAAGTGTCTCATTATTTTGAACAGGCCACTTTGCAGGAAGCGGTAGAAAAAACTATTGAAGAATTCTCACTGAGTTGTACTGATTACGGCCGATCCCTAGAAGATTTTGAGCGTGTCTGTTTACACGAACTGGATAATCGCGCTACCGTAATCATTTTGGGGGATGGAAGAAGTAATCATTTAAATCCAAGGCAGGATATTCTAAAAGCAATCTACACACGTGCGAAGAAAGTGATTTGGTTGAATCCCGAACCACGCTATCGATGGGGGACTGGGGATTCGGAAATGCCCCTGTTCGAACCCTATTGTCACACTCTAGAGGAGTGTCGGACGCTTAACGATTTGGAGCATGTGGTAGATAGTGTTTTAAGCCAGCATGGGCAATAGATACCTGTTTTAGATCAGGAATTATTCTCCCATGGACGACCACCAAATAATGCGGGGATTTCTTCTTTTTCACACTGATCTTGGTTTTTATTAGTAGGTACTTGTAGGTTTTCTCGGGACTGGGAGGGTGCCGCTTTTTGTTTTCCACGATTGGATTTGGTACGTTTATTCGGTGATGAGCTACTACTATGTGATGAGCCACTATTATCAGTGGGTTTCTTCCTCTTTTGGTACTGTGTTCGTCTATTAGGCTGTTCAATGGTAGGCAATTGCGTATGATCAAAATCCTGACACGGAATTTTATGCCCCAGATATTCTTCAATCTCTATGAGGGAATAGACGTAACGCTCGCACGCCAAGGAAATAGCAGTGCCGCTGGCGCCGGCTCTTGCGGTGCGCCCGATGCGGTGCACATAATCTTCAGGATCTTGTGGTAAATCAAAATTAATAACATGAGAAAGCCCGGTGATGTGTAAGCCTCTGGCGGCCACATCTGTTGCAACCAAGATTGGGTATTCACCCTGTTTAAATTTTTCTAGTAATTTATTTCTTTTTCTTTGTGCTACGTCACCCGTCATTAGGCCGCATTTAAAATCATTGGCTTCTAATATTTGCGTCAGTTTTTCAGACTCTCGCTTCGTGTTTAAAAATATCATGCATCGATCCGGTTGTTCGGTGCGCAAAATTTGAATTAAGAGAGGAATTTTTTCCGCGTTGGCGACATGAAACAGCGTCTGTTCTACTTGTTCTGAAGTTACCTGTTCTGGTTTGATTTCTACTGTCACAGGAGAATTCATATGTTCATAAGCGAGTTCCATTACTCTCAAAGATAGCGTAGCTGAAAAGAGTAGGTTTTGGCGTTCCGTGGGCGGCGGCATGCGGCGCAATAGGTAACGAATATCTTTGATAAAACCCATATCGAACATGCGATCTGCTTCATCTAATACGAAAACTTCAATCGCTTTTAGGTCAAATACCTGTTGCTTGTGATAGTCGATAATGCGTCCGGGAGTACCTATCAGTATGTCTACCCCCTCACCAATTTGGATTCTTTGTTTATTATAATCTTCACCTCCATAGGCCAAGCCTAATCGAAGTTGTGTATCGAGACCTATCGTACAGGCGTCTTTATGGATCTGGATGGCGAGCTCTCGGCTAGGCGCCAGAATTAATGCGCGAGGTTGGTTGACATGGCGGTTCGGTTTTTCTTCATTGCCAAGGAGTTGATGAAAGAGCCCCAACAAAAATGCTGCAGTTTTCCCGGTCCCGGTCTGTGCTTGACCTGCTACATCTTTACCTTCTAATAGTAAGGGCAGCGTCTTGGCCTGAATAGGCGTGCATTGAGAAAATCCTAAAATTTTCAGGTTATTTAACAGTGGTGGTGCCAAAGGGAGATCTGTAAAGGAGGCGACTTGAAGGTTTGGATCGATTGCTATCATATAGTTATTGGTGTGTCCCAATGGTTCTAGGGGATTCCTTATAAGTAAATTTAAAACACTCTATAAAAATTATTAAAGGACGTTAGTGTAACAAATTGTGTCAAAAGCATCAGAGAGAATGCATGGCTTATGCCACTATTTGAGGGAAAAACCTTAGCTCAGATCAATGATTGTTTAGGGTCTTAGAATTGAATCCTGGTTTAATCAGGGTAAAGGAGCATGCTAAGAATGCATGGATAGTGGGGTTTAGTCTATTGATACCACAGTCCTCGCTCCGTGTTGATAAATGACCTGATGGAAGTATAAGTATAAGCCATTGATTATTAAAAATATTATTATCCAATAGTATGAATGGCGTCAAGGTTTTAGGTTGAAACATTCTTCTTCTAATGGTCTGTATCAGCGATGCAACTATGATTTGGTATTTGACGTGATATTCTTTAGTTATCCATTTTTGAGGATACTATAGAGTAAATTGAATATCGGGAAATGGGTTTCTTCACCCACGGTTTCAATTTTAGGTAGTCACACTCGGTACGCCATGAGAGGCGTGAAGAGTAGTTTTCGGGAGGGTAAAAGATGTCACTCAAGCACATTCAGCGATACGGCTCATATGTTGTTCTGCTCATGTTGGTGCAGATACCAGTATATGCAGATATTGAGTCTTGGAAACAAGTGGGAGAAGAGGACGGTATTGCAGTATATTTACGTAGTATCCCTACCGAGATGGCGACTGGTGCAGAAATTAAAGTGGTCGGTCATGTCAATTCAGAGCCGGAATCTCTATTAGCACTAATTGTGGATTATCCTGCGGCTTCTCAATGGCGCAGAGGTATCAAGAAAATAAGCCGAGTAAAAACAATAGATGAAAATCAATGGTATATCCATGTGGTCACCGATCTACCCTGGCCCATCGGCGATCGGCAGGCGTTAGCCCTGGTCACGGTAGAAAGAGATCCGCAGACAGGTTCCATTTTGTATCAGTTTCATGCGGTGCCAGAGGTGGAGGGCGTCACCATCGAAGGAGAATTAATGCAGACTTTTGGAGGCACATACAAAATCGTTCCCCAAGCAGATGGTACCGTGGAGATGACCATGCAAAATATATTTGAAGCGCCTTTTAAGGTTCCTGAGTGGGTAATCAATCGTCTGGTGAATTCCATGTCAATTGATCAAGTACTTTCTATTCGTCGGGCGGTTCAGTCATCAAAATATCAAGTCGAAAAACAGCTTAGTTTGACTGGTACGTAGATGATCATTCTATTTCTATTGTAGATAAAGTTGTCGGTTCAGTCCTCAGATATATGTAATGTAGCGAATAGGTGATTTTGGGGTTTGCAGCTACCGTCGCAATGGGATTCAGTTAGATCTATACTGCGATATCACTAGTTGTATCTTAGGATTTCAACATGGCTTCTGTCGTGCTCTCGGTCACGCTTTCGATTCTGCTATTGGTCAGTCATTCTCTATTTGCTCAGGAGTCGAGTGTCCAGGCATTAGCGATTCTAGATAAGGTAGACAACCTTTGGCGCGGCGAGTCATCTTACTCAAACTTGACCATGCGCGTGAAAACTAAAAATTATCAACGCGAACTCAACATGGAGAGCTGGTCTTTGGGTGAGGAGTACGCCTTTATTCGAATTCTTTCGCCTATTAAAGAGAGAGGGACGGTGACGCTAAAGTCAGACGTCAACATTTATACTTACTTACCAAAAACAGATCGCACTATTCGATTAACTGCTGGCATGATGTCTGGATCCTGGATGGGGAGTCATTTTACTAATGATGACTTGGTCAAAGAATCTCAACTATCGGAAGATTATTTCGTTCAGTACGAACACAGGGGGCAATCGGAATTTGGTGAGATCTATAAATTGACCCTAATTCCGCGAGAAGAGTCTGCGGTGGTTTGGGGGAAGATAGAAATAGAAGTGGATGCGCAAAATTATATTCC
>OBJS01000381.1_pt1 | contig 10149 bp, 8 predicted proteins | sample 1519851 | NCBI WGS metagenome assembly OBJS01 (sample SAMN03019806, study PRJEB22545) | beach sand metagenome | biome: beach; feature: sea beach; material: beach sand | place: USA: Municipal Pensacola Beach, FL | collected 2010-10-20 | depth 25-47 cm m
ACCAGCATCGGATTGAACATCATTTTACCCCATGAGCAGTGCGCCAATGAATATCAAGATATTTCTCTCCATTTTAGGCACTTCTTTGCCCGCAAAGTGATGTTTGTGAAATATGCGTCAGCCTATGTGGTGTTGCCGGGTGGATTTGGTACTTTGGATGAACTAGCCGAAATCTTAACCTTGGTTCAAACCGGCAAATCCCGCCAGATACCCATCGTTTTGGTACATTCCCCCTACTGGCAAGGCCTTCTGGATTGGGTCACAGAGAGAATGTTGGGTGAGAACATGATCGACGAACAAGATTTGGCTCTCATTCAGATCGCTGATTCTGCAAAAGAGGTTGTAGACGCGATTTTCGAATTTTATAAAGGTAGAGAATTTGAACCTTCGGCTGAGGAGTGGGAAATGATCCTCAATTTATAGGGTTCCTTTCCAATTCTATTCTGATCGAACTGCCGCAACTGGATCGTGACGGGCAGTTTGCCACCCAAAAATTATTCCGGCCACCCAACTGGAAACTACCCATCCCACAACAAACAGTACGAGTTGATAGACAGGAAAATAAGTATCAATGGTCCAATGAAAAGATTGTGCATTCACGACCTGAATCAATATTACTGATATGCCCAATCCCAATAAGGTTCCTGCGACCACACCAACCGCCATCAGTAACATAGATTCCAATGCCATACAGTTCGCTACAGCAAAAGAATTCATCCCTAAGTGTCTCAACATCCCGAACTCTGCTAACCGCTCTCGGGATTGCATCGCCAAAGTATTTATCACGGAAAACAGCCCCACAACCCCGGCAATAAAGACTAAGACGTAAGTTATCGCAAACGTTCTGTCAAATATTTTAATACTAATAGCTTTGATTTCTGCGCTACTGACCAACTCTAGATACAACCGCTCTGGTAGCTGTTGTTTCAGTAGTGTTCTCAATTGGGCGGATGAAACATGTGATTCTGTTAATACCCCTATACCGTTAAAGTTACTGGTGCCAGATAGTTCCTGATAGCGTTCATAGTCCATCAATATACGCCCATACTGATACCCATAATCACGCCATATAGCTGCGATTTGGAACGAGTGACTATGGCCTTGAATGTCGAGTTGAATAGAGTCACCAACTCCCTTTTTATATATGCCAGAGAAGGTTTCCGAAACAATTACTTCGTTCCATCGATCGAACTTTATGGCTTTATCTTTATCTCTAATAAATAGCGCTCTGATGTCCGTGTCTGTAAAATCTCTCGTACTGAATTTGATCGGATGATTCATTGCATTTTCACCATATAGATAGTCCATATCCAAAATTGGCGATGCCTTCAAGATAGACGGCATCTTTCGAATCCGTTCTAAATCTACAGGTTGAAAGCGAAAAGAAGGCTGTTCACCTTTAACAAACAAATAGTAGTCTGCTGCCAATACATCATCCAACCAAGCGACAACAGTTGTGCGAAATGAATATACCATCAAGGTCATAGCCACTAGCAATGCAAAACTGACTAACACTGCACCACTCGCATTGGCCGCCCGGGCTGGTGCACCTCTCAGTTGATTAATGGCCACAAACATAGCGGGCGATACCCTAGTCAATCGAACCCAACCTAAACACAACTGGATAAGCGTGGGTAAAATTAGATAGCCACTAAGTAAACAGGCTACGATGGCTCCGTAGCCACCGACCGGTAGAGAGGCAAAAGCAGGCTGACTCGCTAAATAATACGCCAGGACGATCAGTAACATCGCAACTATTAATCCTGTCTTTGCTGAAATCCAACGTATATCTTCTGACGATCCAGATCGGAGCATAGGTTGTTTGGTCTCTAAAAATATCATGCAAATAGGAATCACACTACTCAACACAGACACACCTAATCCGAGGAAAAAGTATATTGAAATCTTTTGAAGTTGCAGCTCAATAGTAGACACATCAAATTGAAAATATCCCGCTCCCAAATCACCACCTAATGTATACACACCTGCCTGCGCTAACACCATACCCAACAATAAGCCTAAGCTACTACCGATTACACCTATCAATAGACTTTCAACTACCAAGTTAGATAGCAACGAAATACGAGATAAACCCAGTAGTCGCAGTAGATGTAATTGCTCTCGCCGACGCCGAAACGAAAGAGATAACAAACTAAAGACAAGAAAACCGGCAGTCAGTAATGCCACTAACGAAAGCATTCCTAAATTAATACGGTATGCCCGAGTCATGGCTTTGACTCGCTGGCGATCAATCAATGCATCTGAAATAATTAGGCCTGGCCAATTTGTGGTAATTCTTTCTCGAACGGAATAAGCAAGCTCCGGGTTCTTTAATCGAATATCCAATCTGTCTATTTCACTGCCTACATTCAATCGCTGTCTGGCCTGTTGAATATCTATTAGCAAACCATCTGTGATTAAACCGTTGGCGGGGATTGCCGCTACTAGAGCAACTGATTGTTGCTCTGTCCCTGTATCCAGTTGGATCTGACTGTTAGTCTTCCATCCGAACTGGGTTAAGGTCTCGGAAGAGACCAACGCCGGAATCGCAAAAGGAAACGGCAAAGCCAGTAATTTCAGTGCCGACCCAATATCGCCCAATGCGTCAAATCTGTCATCCTGTGAAAAATCAAACGCTGTTATCCTTATTGAGTGATGCTCTTCTTTATAGCGGATCGGCCAATCACGTTTAATCATTGGATAGGTTTTATCCACTTCTGTCCAAGAATTGATTTCTTGTAATAGGGCGGAGTCAATCTTTCCTTCACGTGACTCAAGATAAAAATCTGCTTGAGCTGATAACATACTCGCGCTCGCCTGAAACTGCTTTAATGCTGCACTATTGATAGCATCTACTGCGACACATAATGCAACACCAATGACCACACTGATTAGCATTGTAATTGTTCGGCCAGGATGAAACCTGATTGGCCCCCAAAAAACACTTTTCACTATCAGCGAGAAGCTACGCCAAGACAAGATGATGATTTTCAAAATAGTAGACCTTATCCGCATAGGATGCAGCCGCATCTGAATGAGTCACCATCAAAGTACTCACCAGTCGCAGTTTGATTTGCCTGACCATTAATTTAAGCACTTCATCGGAAAGCTCTTCATCCAAGTTTCCAGTTGGCTCATCTGCCAATAAAATAGAAGGTTGATGAATCATTGCTCTGGCTATCGCCACGCGTTGCATCTGACCTCCAGAAAGATGGCGGGGATATTTATGACAAAGATCATTAATATCCAAGGTATGCAATATCTCCGTCAGCTGTGGTGGTGCTAGGTCCATTTGATTGAGCGCTAAAGGTAATTGAATATTTTCCACGACCGTTAAATGGGGTAACAAATGAAATTGTTGAAATACAAAACCAAGATTTTGTCGTCGCCAAACAGTTGCCTCCGACTCTGTAAAGTTTGTTACATCTTGGCCAATTAAGCGAATTTCACCTTTATCAGGTTTCGCCAACAGTGCGATTAAATTCAATAGAGTGCTCTTACCGACACCACTCGGCCCGCGTATCGCGATAAACTCACCTTTCTCTACTGAAAGCTCTAGATCTTTCAATAGCCAATCACTGGTTTCGTTATATTTGAAATAGAGATCGTTAATCTCAATAACATGCTCAGACATCATATCTCAGTCAGATAGTCTAGTTTTTCACAATTTTTGTAAAATATTACCCAAGAATCCCCAAATAAAAAAGGCAGCTAGAAGCTGCCTTTTAGAAAGAATAGCAACAAAACTCATTGGACCTCGAGCAATTCCACCTCAAATAGCAATGTTTCATTGGGGCCTATTTTAGGGCCACTGCCACGGGCACCATATGCCAAATGAGGAGGTATCGCTAATTCCCATTTTGACCCTTCAGGCATTAAAGTTAATGCCTGTTGCCAACCTTGTATCACACCATTCACATTGAAGGAGGCCGGTTGGCCTCGACGATAGGAGCTATCGAACTCAGTACCATCAATCAAAGTCCCTTTATAGTGCACCACTACTTTATCTTGCAACTCAGGTTTTTTACCTGAACCTTCCTTAAGGATTTTGTATTGCAGACCATTGTCTAGTGTCACCACATTTTTATTTTTCTTGTTTTTATCCAAATAATCTTGCCCGGCTTGTAAATTCTTATTGCCCGCTTCGGTTAGTTCAGCCAATCTCTGCTTTTTATAGGCCTCCATGGCGGCATTCATTTCATCTATGGTTAAAGCTACATCTTTTTCCTTCAACACATCAGAAATTGCTCGACCCACCCAGTCAGGATCGAGCTCCAAACCCTGATTTAAAATGTCGGTAGCGAATCGATAGCCAATGGTATAACTAAATTGATCTTGCTGATTTTTAGGCTTATCTGCAGATGCTGAAAAACTAATACCCAAAATTGCCAAAAGAACCCACCCATAAAAAACCAATTTCTTCATTTATCATTCCTAATCTATATACGCCTAAGAATCAAAAAGTGACCGAGAAAACGAACCATATCATGCCTCCTTTTCATTCTCTAGCCATTTATCTAGACAACTCTTAAGAGATTCTATTTTAATAGGCTTGATTAACGAATCATTCATGCCAGACTGTAAACATTTGGCTTGCTCTATCTCACTCGACATGCCACTGGCCGCAATGATCGGAATATTGCCGTGTTCTGGATGACATCGGATCTTCTTTGTGGCCTCGAACCCATCCATCACGGGCATATAACAATCCATCAGAATCAATACATAAGCGTGTTTCTCGATTGCCTTCAACGCCTCTTCGCCATCGTGTGCGACATCTACTCGATAGCCAAGCTTATTCAACATAGCCTGGGTGACCTTTTGATTTATTTCATTGTCTTCCACCAACAAAATACAATTTTCTTTTTGCGCCGCTGATTCAGCCAATCTATGTTTGGTTAGTAGCTGTTTCGGTTGCTTAGAGTCTTCATTTAGTAACGCCGCCAAACACTCTCTTAATTGATCCCGTCTGACCGGTTTGCTCAGATAAGCATCATAACCTGCGTCAGCAGCAGATTTTGCATCACCCCGCTTACCAAAACTGGCCAAATTGACGAGCTTGACTAATTTTGAATGGTGCTCATCGGAAGATTTGATTTCTCGGGATTGCTGTAAGTCCTGAGGACTCAGATAGCCATCTACCAACACTAAGTCGAATGCCCTGTGTTGTTGTGCCGCCTCAGATAGAACACTTACTAAATCAGCTTTACTCACCAAGATGGATACTTCTAACGCCCAATCTTTTAATTGTTGTGAAATACTCTCTCGACTACCATCGTTGTTGATAAATATAAGCACTCGTTTACCTGACAAATCTTGTATAGGATAAAAATTGGGCGGGCTTAAAAGACTCAGCTCAAATGGAATCATGAACCAGAATGTGCTGCCCACTTCAGGTTGGCTACGCACGCCAATCTTGCCCTCCATCATCTCAGTCAGTTGTTTAGCAATCGCAAGACCGAGACCGGTACCACCAAATTGTCTAGTGGTTGAACGGGTCGCCTGAGTAAAACTATCAAATATCTTCGCTTGTGCCTCAGAAGTAATGCCACAGCCTGAATCCCGGACCTGAAATTGAATGATTGCCTGTTTGGCATTAAGTGTTTCCACAGAAACAGAAATGGTAATTTCCCCTTCTTCGGTAAATTTGATCGCGTTATTTACTAGGTTTATCAAGATTTGGCGCAATCGTGTCGGATCACCTTTTATCATTTGGGGAACCGTAGAAGAGATCAGGAGTGAAAGCTCAATTTCTTTACCCAAAGCTACCGGCGAAACCATGTCTACCACATCCTCTAACATAGTACGAAGTTCAAAATCGGTAGATTCAAGTTCGATATGTCCCGATTCGATTTTCGAAAAATCGAGTACATTGTTAATTAGCGTGAGTAAATGCTCCCCAGAATGGTGAGCAGTATCTACATAATCTGCCTGGGGATGGGTGAGTTCTGTGTCCCGTAGTAGATCTAGAAAACCCATCAAACCGTTTACCGGTGTACGTAACTCGTGACTAATAAATGCCAAAAATTCACTCTTGGCAGCGTAGGCGCGTTCAAGACTAGACATTGCGTTTTGAATTTCGCGTGTTTGTTCTTGCACTTTGACGTCTAACTCTTGATTGCGCCGCTCCAATTCACGAATAAAATTTTGTCTATCTAACCTACTCTGAAGCAGTAAATCCTGGTGTTGTCCGCGATAAAAAGCACCTAAACCAACAAGAAACGGTATCGCATCAATGATCCAAAACCAATGCAATTCCGACTGGGTACGCCACAGCGAATTGAGAGAAAAACTATCAAATTGCACCCAGCTCTGGGCTAGAGTACATCCCAGGACAAACAACATCCCCACCAATAAGCCATACCATGCGAATAGGTAGGCATAGTGGGGACGATTGTGGGAAAATTGGATTTGCATAAATTAAGGAAATTTTTCTCAATACTACTAAAATCGACCAATGTAGCCTGAAAATTTAGCAGCAATTTAAATACCCTATCCGGGTAAGCTCTTGATTTTAAAATTGTCGGAAACCAGAACAATGGAACAACAACAAATTTTGGATTATTACGAAAAATGTCACATCGATTACCAACTGATTTGGGGCGCAAACCGAAGTTTTTCTTTGCACTATGGTTATCATGACAAGGAACATAGGAGACACCACGCCGCAGTGCTGAATATGAATCGCATCTTGGCACAACACGCTGGAATCACGGCAGAAAGCCAAGTATTAGATGCAGGATGTGGGATCGGCGGGAGCTGCCTATGGTTAGCCGACAATCTTGGCGCGCAGATGACTGGAGTGAATATTTCCGCTTATCAACTGGAGCGTGCCCGTAAATTGGCGAAAAAAAAAGGTCTGTCCGATAGAATCCAGTATAAAGAAGCAAGTTTTACCGACACCGGTTTAGAGTCCAATAACTTCGATGTGGTATGGGGGATGGAAGCAGTCTGTTATGCTGAAGAAAAAAAGGAATTCATCAAAGAAGCTTACAGGCTATTAAAACCGGGAGGTAGGTTGGTAGTAGCGGATGGTTTCTATAATGATGTGGATATAAATTTTAAGTGTCCCGAAGAATACCGCATCTGGTTAGAGGGTTGGGCAGTACCCGATTTAGCTGGGCAACAACAATTCCAAACCGATATGTCGGAAGTCGGATTTAACAAAATCCAGTTTCATGATGTTTCAGAAGCCATATTGCCTTCCGCTGTACGTATGCATTTAGCAGCCGTATTGCTTTATCCGGGAGGTAAAATTCTTGAATGGTTGAAAATTCGCAAACCTATTCAGACTCAAAATATAATCGCCGCAAATTATCAGTATATTTGCCTCAAAAAAGAGGCCTGGCATTACGGCATAGTGGTGGGCGAAAAATAGCAGTGATTCTGTTTCTCACACTTTGTTAAATATATCGGGTAAATAAGTAGCCAATGCCGGCCAAACTGCTAGCGCAGACAGAACCAGGATCTGTAGACCGATAAAAGGCAGACTACCCAAGTAGATTTCTCGCGTTTTTACTTCGCTAGGCGCTACCCCCCTCAAGTAAAAAAGTGCAAATCCAAAGGGGGGCGTCAAGAATGAGGTTTGCAAATTGACGGCAATCATCACACCCAGCCAAACGGGATCAATGTCCATCGCCAATAGAATGGGACCCACAATTGGCACCACTATGAAGATAATTTCGATAAAGTCCAAAATAAATCCTAATAGGAAAAGAACCAACATAGTGACCACGAGGGCACTAAATTTCCCACCAGGCAGGGTAGTCAAAAACTCGGTAACCAATTCATCACCACCAAACCCTCTGAACACCAATGAAAAAATTGCCGCACCAATCAAGATAGTGAAAACCATACAGGTCACCTGAGTGGTACTTCGAGCGACTTCGTATAGATTTTGAATGGAAAACTGTTTGTATAGATAGGCCAAAAATATTGCCCCCATGGCACCCACTGAGGCGGCCTCAGTCGGCGTGGCCACACCCCCAATAATCGAACCCAATACTGCTCCGATTAACAACAGGGGAGGCACCAACACCTGGAAAATATTTTTCCAAAAATCTCTACCGTCCAACCCACCTACTTTTTCAGATACTAAGGGCATGCTGTGGGGCGCACTCCAAGCCAATACAACCACGTAGACAAGGTAAAGCAGAACCAAAATTAGTCCTGGAACCAAAGCGCCGATGAATAGATCACCCACTGAAACCGTGTCTGGTGAAAAAATACCCATATCGAGTTGCGCCTGCTGATAAGCACTCGACAATACATCTCCCAGTAAGACCAATACAATTGAGGGTGGAATAATCTGACCAAGCGTACCAGACGCACAGATCACACCCGTAGCTACCTTGGCATCGTACCCCCGTTTCAACATGGTGGGCAGAGAGAGTAGGCCCATCGTCACGACAGTCGCACCAACTATACCGGTACTGGCAGCCAACAGCATGCCTACCAAAACTACAGATATGCCTAAACCACCGCGCAACCCCCCAAATAGGGATGCCATCGTATCCAACAACTGCTCTGCAATTCGGGCGCGTTCCAACATCACGCCCATGAAAACAAATAGCGGGACCGCCAACAGAGTGCCGTTAGTCATCACGCCGTATAAACGGTTAGGCAGAGCTTGAAGAAAAGCAGGGTCAAAATTTCCCAGGAGTATGCCGATGCCTGCCACGAGCAACGACGCTCCACCCAAAGCAAACGCCACCGGAAACCCAGTTAAAATTGCCAGCGCTACCAATAGAAACAATGCAATCGCCATCATGTTTCCATCCCACCAATCCAGAACAAAAATTCGCTGACAAATTGCGACAAACTTTGCATGCCCAATAAAGTTGCCATAACCAGGATATTTGTTTTCAAGATAAAAACTGCCGCCAACCCACCTGCTTCACGTGATCCTTCCTGAATTGACCAGGAGTCGGCCACATAGGGCCAGCTTACATAAAAAATAAACACCATCATCGGTATCAGAAAAAAAAGTATACCGATCATATTGACCAGAGCCTGTGAGCGCCTACTTAGACGCTGATAAAATATATCTACCCGCACCTGTCCATTCTGCTGATAGGTATATGCTGCGGCCAATAAAAATACAGTCGCATGCATATAAAGCACAGATTCTTGTAGTGCTATCGAATTAATATTCAGAAAATATCGCAGCGCGACCAAAGTAAACTGCGTCAACACCATAAAAATAGTCAGTAATGAAACAGCCCGCCCCAATCGATCGTTAATAAGATCAATGGCCTGTGCAAAACGCCTCAAAAATAGGATTAAGGATTGGGGAAATTCAGCCACGATTTGGATTCAATTAGTACTTGTAAAAATTGAATTTAGCAATTTTATTCACAGCCAGTGGATATATGAATTAAATGCCGTTTTTTCGTTCTTATAACATACTTTTAATAATTTACACATTTATGTACATTCAAGCGATTGATTTAAATAGTATTTAGTAAAGAATAGAATATCTGGTTAAAAAACGACCAAATAAAAAATCGCGTTGAGATCGTAAACGTGACTGTTTTATGCACAAACTTATCCACAAAATTTGTGGATAAGTTTTAGTCAGCTATTGTTCTCCTCGACGGGCAACCAAAACATCACGAAAAAAATCTGGATTTTTTAGGTGGGTCAGCTCTCCCTCCCTGGGAAAAGCGCGATCTTTTAGTCGAGAAAGCCAAAACCTCAAGGCTGCTAGGCGTAACATCGACCACCATTGATTCCGTTCTTCTTGTAATAGAGAACGCTTTGCTTCATACCCGCCTAAAAAGGCCTGAACCAAGCTGGGGACTAAAAGCCCATTTTCAGCGCTGCACCAATCATTGACCGTTACCGCAATATCAAACAACAAGACATCTGTACAGGCGTAATAGAAATCAATCAACCCAGTGACTTCAGTATTCTCAAACAGTACATTATCGCGAAACAGATCACAGTGCACGATACCAGACGGCAACCCACTATGATCTGCATGATGTTGATGATGAAGCTCATCCTGCAACAGTTTTTTTCGCTCCTCATCTAACACACCGTTTAACTTTGAAGCCGTGTTGTCACACCAAACGAGATCGCGATCATTCGGTCGCCGCTGCTGGTACTTCTGGCCCACCACGTGAAATCAATAGAAGCGGTGTTATT
>OBJS01000382.1_pt1 | contig 10143 bp, 10 predicted proteins | sample 1519851 | NCBI WGS metagenome assembly OBJS01 (sample SAMN03019806, study PRJEB22545) | beach sand metagenome | biome: beach; feature: sea beach; material: beach sand | place: USA: Municipal Pensacola Beach, FL | collected 2010-10-20 | depth 25-47 cm m
CAATATTTAGTCCGAACCAGTGCCTACCAAGTACACAGTGCAGCTGCTAGGCATTGGCCGCAGTTGGTGTAGTGCCATCCGGTACTATACGCGCGCAGGAAATGCTGCCTCGGGTAACGCAAACCGTTACGACGCGGTACCGTGTCATACGCGATTAAATTTTTAGACCGTTGCTATTCTGTGCAAACGGCCGACTACGATTTAAGCAAACATTATGCATGTGGCCTTTGGTAGGGGTCACCACTGAAAGGAGTTCGCTGATGCCTGTCATCTCCCTTCCCGACGGAAGTTCCAGAACCTTTGCGCAACCCCTGACTGTCCACGATCTCGCCGAAGATATCGGTCCGGGATTGGCCAAAGCGGCCCTGGCGGGCCGCGTCGATGGCCAGCTACGCGATACTTCCTGGCTCATTGAATCGGACGCCGAAGTTGCCATTGTTACCGACAAGGACGAGACGGGTCTGGAAATCATTCGGCACAGCGGAGCTCATTTGCTGGCCCAGGCGGTCAAGCAGCTGTTTCCCGCTGCGCAGGTTACTATCGGACCCGTTGTCGAAGATGGGTTTTACTACGATTTCGCTTTTGAGCGGGCGTTTACGCCGGAGGATCTGGCGGCTATCGAAGAAAAAATGAAAGAGCTGGCCGAGACCGATCTGCCGGTCTCCCGGCAGGTGATGGCGCGCGACCAAGCCGTACAGTACTTCATGGACCTGGGCGAGGTTTACAAGGCCGACATCATTGCCGCCATTCCCGAGGGCGAACCGATTACCCTCTACACTCAGGGCGAGTTTACCGATTTGTGTCGCGGCCCCCACGTGCCCAGTACAGGCAAGATCAAGGCTTTTAAGCTGACGAAGGTGGCTGGCGCGTACTGGCGCGGCGATGCCGGCAATGAGATGTTGCAACGGATTTATGGTACGGCCTGGCGGAATCGCAAGGAACTTAAGGCCTACCTTACGCGCCTTGAGGAAGCGGAAAAACGCGACCATCGCAAGATAGGCAAAAAGCTCGACCTTTTTCATGTGCAGGAAGAGGCGCCGGGCATGGTGTTTTGGCATCCCCGCGGGTGGACCGTGTATACCGAGATCGAAAAATACATGCGCGAACAGCAGCGCATGACCGGTTATCGCGAAATTCGCACGCCACAGCTGGTTGATTTCAGTCTTTGGCAGCGCTCCGGCCATGCCGACAAATTTGGCGACGATATGTTCGCTCTGAGCGTCGACGACCGGGATTTCGCGGTCAAGCCCATGAACTGTCCCTGTCATGTGCAGGTATTTAATCAAGGTTTAAAGAGCTATCGGGACTTGCCTTTGCGCCTCGCCGAGTTTGGCTCGTGCCACCGAAACGAGCCCTCCGGGTCGCTGCACGGGATCATGCGGGTTCGGGGGTTCACACAAGACGACGCGCACATATTCTGTACCGAAGCGCAAATTCAGGCCGAAGTGACTGCATTTATCCACATGCTCCACGAGATCTACGCTGATTTTGGTTTCAGCGAAGTGATCTATCGGCTTTCGACCCGCCCGGAAAAACGTGTCGGAGATGACGCCGTATGGGACAAAGCGGAAAAAGCACTGGCGGACGCGCTCGATAGCGAGAATCTGCCCTGGGAACTACTGCCCGGCGAGGGCGCTTTTTATGGCCCAAAAATTGAGTTTTCCTTGAAAGACTGCATCGGTCGAATTTGGCAGCTGGGTACGATTCAGGTGGATTTTTCCATGCCGGGCCGGCTGGGTGCGCAGTACGTCGCCGAGGATGGTTCACGCCAGGTGCCGGTAATGCTGCATCGGGCGGTGCTGGGCTCCTTCGAGCGTTTTATCGGTATTTTGATCGAGGAGCACGAGGGTGCGTTCCCCGTATGGCTGGCGCCCGAACAGGTCGCGGTGCTCAACATTACTGACAAGCAGGCAGACTATTGTCAGAATGTGGCAGAGTCGTTAAAAAACAAGGGCTTTAGGGCGTTCTGTGACTTGAGAAATGAGAAGATCGGCTTTAAAATCCGCGAGCATTCCATTCAGAAGATTCCTTATCTGCTGGTGATCGGCGATAGGGAGGTCGAGTCAAGTACCGTGGCGGTTCGCACCCGTGAAGGACAGGATCTCGGTTCGGTGACCTTAGCGTCCTTTATCGAGCGTCTTGAGGGTGACGTGGCGCGCCGCGGTGTTGTGCATGAAGGGAATCAATGAATCGTTTTAATTAACAGGTAAACCGGAGATGTACAATCAGTAGCAATTACGCCAAGGGGCGAAAACGTGCTCGGCTCAATGACGAAATAGATGTCCCCGAGGTGCGACTTATAGGAGCAGAGGGTCAACAGATAGGCGTCGTACCCCTCGCTGAAGCCATGCAGGCTGCGGAGGCCGAATCTCTCGATTTAGTAGAAATCGCGCCGGACGGAGAGCCACCAGTCTGTAAATTAATGGATTACGGCAAGCACGTTTTTGAGGAAAAGAAACAGAAAGCTGCGCAACGCAAGAAGCAGAAACAGACCCAGGTCAAGGAAATGAAGTTTCGCCCCGGCACTGACGAGGGTGATTATCAGATCAAATTGCGCAATCTGGTGCGCTTTCTGGAAAACGGCGATAAAGCCAAGGTCACGCTACGCTATCGCGGGCGGGAAATGGCACACCAGGAACTGGGCATGGAAATGTTAAAGCGCATAGAGAAGGATCTGGAAGAGCTTGGCAGTGTGGAGCAGTTTCCTAAAATGGAGGGCAGGCAGCTCACCATGGTGATTGCACCCAAAAGCAAGAAAAAGTGATGAGCTTGCATGGTCTCTCCAGACTTTGTGCCCCTTTAATCCTGTTTCGGTTCAGTTCGGCTCAAGGTGTCCCGCTGTAGGGGATCGCTCGCGGGAAGTTTCGCGAAGTACTCAGCAGCAAGGCTTCTTCGATTTCGAAGTCGGGATATGAATCCATTTTAGTCGCGATCAGCCAATTGGCAGGCTGACCGGCGTTCACCAAGCAAAACTCTTACGAGGATACAAAAATGCCAAAAGCAAAAACTCATAGCGGTGCAGCCAAACGCTTTAAGCGAAGTGGCGCCGGCTACAAACATAAACGGGCTTTTAAAAGTCATATTCTCACCAAGATGACCACCAAGCGTAAACGACAGTTGCGTGGCACTCGCATTATGAATAATGCCGACAAGCCACTGGTCGATCGCATGCTGCGTTCTTGATTTAGTCAGTGACAACAGGAGAATCTGATGCCCCGTGTCAAAAGAGGCGTCGTCGCGAGTCGACGTCATAAAAAAGTTCTCAAGCAAGCCAAGGGATATTATGGCGCCCGTAGCCGCGTGTACCGGGTGGCGACGCAGGCGGTCACCAAGGCAGGACAATACGCTTATCGCGATAGGCGAGTAAAAAAGCGTACTTTTCGTTCCCTGTGGATTGCTCGCATCAATGCTCAGGCCCGAGCTGAAGGCATTACCTATAGCCAGCTTATTGCCGGGCTGAAAAAAGCCAATATCGACCTGGACAGAAAAGTGCTTGCAGATCTGGCCGTTCACGACAAGGCGGCGTTCGCGGAAATTGTCACTCAGGCGAAATCGGCCCTGTCTGTCTGATACCGGCGCCTCCAGGCCATTGGCGGAGAGCGGTATAACGCGCGACGTGATGCGCGAGTGATTACCGCCGCCAACCTGGTCGATACTTTTAAGTTTAGGGAACAGACATGGACCAGCTCGAAGCGCTTATCGAGTCGGCGACGGGGGCCATTCAGGCCTGCGAAAACGGTGCCGATCTCGAATTAATCCGCGTAGAGTATCTCGGAAAAAAGGGCAAAGTCACCGCACTCCTTAAGGAGCTGGGTCGACTTTCAAATGAGGAGCGGCCCAAGGCTGGCGCTCGGATCAACGAAGCCAAGAGTTTGCTGCAAAAGCACATTGGCGAGCGTCGGGGGGCCCTTGAAGAGCGCGCTCTGGCAGATGCCATGGCTGCGGAAAGTGTCGATGTTACCTTGCCGGGGCGAAACAGCGAAGTCGGAGTTTTACATCCGATTACGCGTTCCATGCAGCGCATCGTCGATATCTTTTTACGTCTGGGTTACGACGTTGCCGAAGGCCCCGAAATCGAAGATGACTATCACAATTTCGAAGCGCTGAATATTCCCGCGCACCATCCAGCACGCGCGATGCACGATACCTTTTATGTCGACGAGAGCACGGTATTGCGTACCCACACGTCACCCGTGCAAATCCGCACTATGGAAACCCGCGAGCCTCCCATAAGGGTGATTTGTCCAGGGCGCGTCTACCGCTGCGACTCCGACCTGACGCATACGCCTATGTTTCACCAGGTTGAGGGGCTGGTCGTCGATAAAAATATTAGTTTTGCCGATCTCAAGGGCGTGGTGGACGCTTTTCTGAAGGCGTTTTTCGAGACTGATCAGGCGGTGCGCTTTCGGCCGTCCTATTTTCCGTTTACTGAACCGTCGGCTGAAGTAGATATCCGGTGCGCCAGTTGTGCCGGGGCGGGATGTCGGATTTGCAGCCATACCGGCTGGTTGGAAGTGATGGGATGCGGGATGGTTCACCCCAATGTTTTTTCCGCCTGCGGCATTAACACCGATACCTACACCGGTTTTGCCTTTGGCATGGGCGTGGAGCGATTGACCATGCTGCGTTACGGGGTGACGGATCTACGGCTATTTTTTGAGAATGATATTAGATTTTTAAATCAGTTTGTAAACAATTAGTTATAATTAATATATAAAGTAAATTGTCATGAAATTTAGTGAGGCGTGGCTGCGCGAACTCGTCAAAGTCGATGACGATACCGCTGGTTTAGTCCGGCGGCTGACGATGGCCGGGCTGGAAGTCGATGCCGTCGAGCCCGTCGGTGACTTCTCTGGTGTGATTGTCGCGCGCGTCCAGTCGGTGAACGCTCATCCGTCGGCCGAAAAACTTAAGCTTTGCCGGGTTGACGCAGGGCAGGGAGAGCTGATCCAGGTGGTTTGCGGTGCGGCCAATGTAGTAGAGGGTATGCGGACGCCGCTGGCGACGATCGGCGCCAGTCTACCAGGTGGTGCTCGCATCGATCAGACTACGTTAAAGGGCGAGCCATCGTTTGGCATGCTGTGTAGCGCGGCCGAGCTGGGTTTGTCGGACGATACAGCAGGCTTGATGGAGTTGCCAGCAGAAGCGCCGGTAGGCGCTGACCTGCGCGACTATTTGAATCTGGAAGACACTGTCATCGACGTGGATCTCACGCCTAACCGGGCGGATTGCCTGAGTATATCGGGCCTTGCCCGAGAAGTTGCCGCACTCTACGGTACAGTTTGTACTTTGCCTCAAACGAACAACATAGCGTCGACCCATGACGGTGAGTTACCGGTCCGGCTTTCGGCTGACGCGGCGTGTCCGCATTATGCTTCCAGGGTGATTGTCGGTGTCGATATTAACCGCCCGTCACCACTATGGCTGCGGGAGAAGCTGCGGCGCAGCGGTTTGCGGTCTATCGATCCGGTGGTCGACGTTACTAACTATGTCATGCTGGAAACCGGTCAACCTCTGCATGCCTTTGATTTGGATACGTTGTCCGGCGGGATCGAAGTACGCTATGCCAAAGACGGCGAATCCCTGACCCTTCTGGGCGGTGAAGTGGTCGAACTCGACCGCGAGACGCTGGTAATCGCCGACAATCGAGGGCCACTCGCTATGGCCGGGGTGATGGGTGGAGCGGAATCCGCGGTGTCCGGGCAAACGAAAAACCTTTTCATCGAAAGCGCGCATTTTGCGCCGGTGGCGCTGGCGGGTACAGCTCGGCGCTACGGATTACACACCGACGCTTCTCATCGTTTCGAACGCGGTGTTGATCCCACTCTGCCTGCTGTTGCGCTCGAGCGTGCTACCGAATTGTTAATGGCCATCGTCGGCGGCAATCCGGGGGAAGTCCGGATCGCCGAAACCGATGGTTTCGCAGTTCCGCGGCGGGAGATCACTTTGCGCAGATCGAGGATATCTCAACAGCTAGGGATTGCCCTGGAGAGCGAGATGGTGACCGATCTGTTGCGGCGGCTGAATATAGCGATCCTGGAAACGACACAGGAATCCTGGCTTTGTGTCGCGCCTGCCTGGAGATTCGACCTCGCTATTGAGGCGGACCTTATCGAGGAAGTAGCCCGCGTTTACGGCTACGAGAATTTACCGGTAAATCGGGTGGGTATCGAGCTGCTGCAGCACGGCCCCCGGGAGGCAGAAACCCCTTTAGGAAGAGTCAAGGATTTGTTGGTGGCGCGTGGTTATAGTGAAGCAATAACCTATAGCTTTGTCGATGCTGGGCTACAGGACAAGGTCAATCCCGATGTGCCTGCGATCCCTGTAGCCAATCCAATCAGTCACGATATGGCGGTGATGCGCACCTCTCTTGTTCCAGGGTTGCTGCAAACCCTTGTGCATAATATCAATCGTCAGCAAAGCCGGGTAAGATTATTTGAGACCGGTTTGCGCTTTATCGCCGGTAAACCTCTGAGGCAGGAAAATATGTTGGCGGCAGTTATTACCGGAACCCGGTATGCGGAGAACTGGGCCAACAGCCGAGAGAAGGTCGATTTTTTTGATATCAAGGGCGATTTGGAGGCGGTACTGGGCCTGACCGGTGCTTCGGCGCGGTGCGCTACTGCTTCGAAGGAGCATGCCGGGTTGCAGCCGGGACAATCTGCCGCCATCGTTGACGATGCAGGCAGGGTAATGGGATACATGGGCAAGCTGCATCCGGTGTTGGGCAAGGGCCTGGGGATAAACCAAAGTGTTTACTGGTTTGAAATCGAGCTGGCTGCAATAATTACGGGCCACATCCCCGAATTCCGGGAGACGACGAAGTTTCCCGGGACAAGGCGCGATTTGGCGTTTTTTGTCGATGCGGCAGTGACGTACCGAGAACTGAGTCACATTGTTGAGACACATGCAGGCGAAAACCTACATGACTTAAAGGTTTTTGATATTTACAATGCGAAACACGTTGAAAATAATAGAAAAAGTGTGGGTATAGGCTTGACCTTTCAGGATAATTCACGCACGCTTACCGACGAGGAAGTTAATTCGGCGGTCAACGAAGTTGTGGTGGCCCTGAAAGAAAATTTTTCTGCCGAATTACGGGGGTAGCATGGGTGCGTTGACGAAGTCGGACATAGCTGAAATGCTTTACGAGGAGCTGGGTCTAAACAAGCGAGAGTCAAAGGAGATAGTAGAGTGCTTTTTTGAGGAAATCAGAAGTGCACTTGAAAACAACGAGCAGGTCAAGCTATCCGGCTTTGGTAATTTCGATTTGCGCGATAAAAATACGCGCCCCGGCAGGAACCCGAAAACCGGTGAAGAAATCCCCATTGAGGCCCGGCGGGTGGTCACTTTCAAGCCGGGGCAAAAACTGAAAGTAAGAGTTGAGAATTATGCTGGAACCAAGCAATAACGACGAGTTGCCCCCGATCCCGGGGAAACGCTACTTCACGATTGGCGAAGTGAGTGAGCTGTGCAAGGTCAAGCCTCACGTCTTGCGTTATTGGGAACAGGAGTTTCCAACTCTGAACCCAGTGAAGCGTCGAGGAAATCGACGTTATTATCAGCGCCAGGATGTACTATTAATCCGGCAAATTAGATCGTTGCTTTACGATCAGGGTTTTACCATTGGCGGAGCGCGCCAGCGTCTCGGCGGCGAAGGCGCCAAGGAAGAAGCCACCCAGATTCGCCAAATCATCAATCAGACAGTCAGCGAGTTGGAAGAGCTGCTGGAAGTGCTAAAAGTATAGATCTCTGATTTTCTTGACGGCGGCAGCTATGGGGCGGGGGTTGCTGTCCGTGCCCATGTTGGTTTGCGTCAAACTCTGGTTATACTCACTGGAATCCCTTTGCGTTGCGCCCTTAATCGCGTATCATTTGCGCCCTTCAAATGCCGACCCGGCGTCAGTCATTTCGGAGCGTAGCGCAGCCTGGTAGCGCACCACACTGGGGGTGTGGTGGTCGTGGGTTCAAATCCCGCCGCTCCGACCAATTCTTAGATGATCAACACCCGTACCTAGGGCTGATCGACGGCCGGAAGTCCGGGCATAATACCGCGCTATAACTGTTCGCTGGGCTGTTGCCTTTTCTAACGACGCTTCCTGTCGGCAATCGCCGTTTCCAGTTTCTTTACTTCCCTTATGCCCCAACAAATTCGAACCCGGTCGGTCATGATATTCGCGGGTTAATCGTGATGGGGTTCTATACACTGAATTCGCCATACGGTGAGTTGCTGCGCGCAGCCAACACTCACATTAGAGTCTATCTTCCGGGCTCGATTGTGCGTCAATCTACTGTATTTATGGGAACTGATGTATGACTGCAATTTTGAGAGATTTCACGTCCTGGTTTGATTTTTCCTTATCTCCGCAATATTACAACGCCGATCACGAAGCCTGGCGTGGTGTTCTCAGGCAGTTCATCGACAAGGAGATTGCGCCATTTATCGACGAATGGGAGGAGGCGAGTACTTTTCCGCGCGAGCTCTATGGCAAAGCCGCTCAAGTAGGACTGCTGCAGCTTGGCTATCCGGAGAAATACGGTGGCGTAGAAAAACCCGATACATTTTACGATATCGTCACTTCCCAGGAGTTGGCCCGGGTGGGTGGTGGTGGCGTCCACCCCAGCTTGAACAGCCACACTATAGGTATGCCGCCGATTGTTGCTCTGGCTAGCGAGGAAATCAAAGCGAAAGTGATACCCGAGGTGATTAGTGGTGAGAAAATTTCAGCACTGGCGATCACTGAACCTTCGGGTGGGTCGGATGTGGCGAACTTAAGAACCACCGCGAGACGGGAAGGCGATGTGTATATCGTCAATGGTTCTAAAACGTTTATCACCAGCGGTGTGCGTGCTGATTATTACACGGTGGCGGTGCGCACCGGCGGCGAAGGCGCCGGTGGTATCTCGCTCTTACTCATCGAGAAAGACACGCCGGGATTTACTCAAACCGGGTTGGATAAAATGGGTTGGTGGTGTTCCGATACCGCGACGTTGTATTTTGACGATTGCCGTGTCCCGGTAGCCAATCTGATCGGCGAGGAAAATAAAGGCTTTGCCGGTGTGATGATCAATTTTAATGCCGAACGCCTGAATATTGCAGCGATGGCCAACGGCCTGGCCATGGTGTGTATGGATGAAGCCGTCGCCTGGGCGCGGGAGCGCAAAACATTTGGCAAGACGCTCATGTCCCATCAGGTCATTAGACATAAAATTGCCGAAATGGCGAAACGTATTCTCAGTACCCAGTCGCTACTGGAAAAAACCGCCTGGCAGATGGATCAGGGCGTTGTGCCTGTAGTCGAGTTGAGCCTGCTCAAGGTGCAGGCGACCGAGACCATGGAGTACTGTGCTCGAGAGGCCGTGCAGATTTTCGGTGGTATGGGGTTTATGCGAGGTAATAAGGTAGAGCGCATCTACCGCGAAGTTCGCGTTTACGCGATTGGTGGTGGATCAGAAGAAATCATGCGTGATCTTGCCGCACGGCAGTTGGCGCTATAGAGGTGTATTAGAGCCTGTTCACGCTAAAGTTCCATAGGGCTCAGTAGTATGGATGCGAATCTATATCGACTCTGGATGGCCGTTCATCTGAGGTTTATAACCGTTGAATCTTAGACAATGCCAACTATGTCACACAGAGGGCCACTTATCGGTTGTTGCTTTCGCGCCCAGGCGCAATGTTCTATAAATACCGGCAAGCAGTGTGACGCAAACGCGACAGACGGTGGTCTTTTGGTTTGCCTTTCTATTAGTGGTGTCGAGGAGTCGAAGATGGAACGCCGTTCTTACCCGAGAAAGACAGTGGATGCCGATGTGGTCGTCTATCTTCAATACCAGGGGCATCGTATCGGCAATTTTAAACCGGTGAACCTTAGTAGTGGCGGCGTACTTCTTGAAACTGGGGCAACTGACTTACCGCGTGCCACACCCCTCGATCTTCTTTTTGCTTTGAGCAGTTCCTCGTCAAATGTTGTTCGCTTGCATCGCCTTTCCGCAGTAGTCGCCTACGCCGGCGAAGAAGGTGTAGGCATGACATTTTGCGGTAACGCAAAGCGCCTGCGCAGGCGTCGATTTAGCGATCAATCCTCGGTACATACCGAGATCTAGCGTCCTAGCGATCCCCCCTTCTTATTTGAGCATTTGTGT
>OBJS01000383.1_pt1 | contig 10070 bp, 8 predicted proteins | sample 1519851 | NCBI WGS metagenome assembly OBJS01 (sample SAMN03019806, study PRJEB22545) | beach sand metagenome | biome: beach; feature: sea beach; material: beach sand | place: USA: Municipal Pensacola Beach, FL | collected 2010-10-20 | depth 25-47 cm m
CGTCTGCCACCATTTCTGTGCCGCGTACCAAGCAGCGCCATTCAATACGGAGTCTGCCATGGGCCCACCAGAGTTTAAGCAGTCACTGGCACGCTATAACTTTTTGCGGGCTTCCACCATCTACGGCGGCAGTCACGAAATTCAAAAAAACGTCATCACAAAGATGATCCTGGGGTTAAGTTAGGAGGTATCACAGTGGATTTTTCTCTCTCTGACGAGCAAAGAATCATTAAAGAAGCGGCAGAAAAATTTATCGCCAAAGATTATACATTTGATGCCCGCAATAAAATTATTTCCAGCGATGAGGGCATGAGCCGAGAAACATGGCAACAGTTTGCCGACTTCGGATGGTTGGGGATAGCCTTGCCTGAAGAAGTGGGAGGCTACGGCGGCAGCATGATTGAAACCATGATCATCACCGAAGCACTAGGCTCGGCGATGGTAATTGAGCCTTTCCTCTCCACAGTGGTGATGTGCGCGTCTTTAATTCAACAAGCAGGTAACAGCACGCAAAAAGAAGAGCTACTACCTAAAATCATCGAAGGAAACTTACTGCTCTCATTGGCATTTGTCGAAGAGCAGTCCCGCTATAATCTAGCGGATGTGGCCACCAGTGCAGAAAAGTCCGGCGATGACTATGTGATCAACGGCACGAAAGTGGTTGCACTAGGCGCACCTTGGGCCGATAAGTTGATTCTCTCTGTACGCACCAGTGGTAATCGAACCGATACCTCGGGGATCTCTTTATTTCTAATAGACAAAAGCGCACCGGGTGTCACCTGCACTGATTATGCTCTGGCAGATGGATCTCAAGGGGCCAACATTCTCTTGGAAAATGTCTCCGTTTCTAAAGATGCATTAATTGGTGAACTAGATCAGGGTTTAACTATATTAGAGGATGTAATTGATCGTGCTACCGCCGCCCTGTGTGCCGACGCCCTCGGTGCCATGGAAGCTTGCTTCAAGAAGACCTTAGAATATGTAAAAACCCGGAAACAGTTCGATGTTGCCATTGGCTCGTTCCAGGTGCTTCAACATCGAGTGGTCGATATGTTCACTGCCGTAGAATCCAGCCGCTCCATGGCCTATATGGTCAGCATGAAAATTAATGTAGACGATGCCATCGAACGAAAAAAAGCCGTCTCTGCGGCAAAGGCTCATATCGGCAAACATGCTCGCTTTGTCTCCCAACAAGCAGTGCAGCTACATGGTGGCATTGGCATGACAGAAGAGTTAGATATTGGCCACTACTTTCGACGACTCACGCTCTTTTGCCGACTGTTTGGCAGTACCGAGTACCATATCGAACGATTTGCCAAATTCAGTCAAATCTAACTCGATTAACTTATCGTTAGGCTATCCAAAACCCGCTCTCTTGCGAGCGGGTTTTTTTATTTATAAATCCGCTAGCCAACTGCCCCCCCTATCCCACTCATCAATCCACTTATTTCCTGCACACTCTGTGGTTGAGCTGTGTTCTTCATGCTTGATCTTTAAATCATCCTCTGTGCCTTCGTTCCAGCACCAAACTGGAGGCAAAATAGTAGAAATAACTGCTGAATTGAATGACATATAAGACCAAGATTAATTTCTCTTATGCCAAGTAATTATTTTTTGATGTTAAAAATATTTGATGTTAGTCATTAAATGTTATGTAACATCTTATAATAATGTCAATGACAGGTATCAAATCAAAACAAGCTGAGTTTGGAATGGCACAATGAGCAACATACATCACATTAAACAACACACCTCCGAAGAGTTCCCAATCGTGATTATCGGCTGCGGATTTGGCGGTATCGGTATGGGCATTAAATTAAGAGAAGCCGGCATCCATAGCTTTACTATCTTTGAGCGTGCCGACGAAGTAGGCGGCACTTGGCGGGACAACACCTATCCCGGTTGTGCCTGTGATGTACCCTCCTATGTGTATTCATTTTCCTTTGAACCCAATCCGAATTGGAGCAACATCTTCGGTCAGCAACAGGAGATCCAACAATACCTACTGGACTGCGTGGCCAAACACCAACTGAGATCTCATATTCGCTTTAATACCGCCGTAGTAAAAGCAGAATTCAATGATGAAGAAGGGATCTGGAACCTCACCACTGAGTCTGGTGAAATCCATCAAGCACGAGTAGTGATCACCGCCGTGGGCGGACTCACCGATCCTGCCCTGCCTGATATTACAGGCATCAACGACTTCAAAGGTGAAATGTTTCATACGGCACGCTGGAATAACGACTACGATTATGGAAACAAACGCGTAGCGGTGATTGGCACTGGGTGTAGCGCGGTACAAGTGATCCCCAGCATTCAGCCCGATGTCGCACATCTCGATGTCTTCCAACGCACCCCTGCTTGGATCATGCCTCGACACGATTTCACCATCAGTCAGAAATTTAAATCCTTTTTAGCCAAGTACCCCAAAGTGCAGAGCGCTATTCGTGGCGTACTCTATTGGGGCAGTGAGTCTTTGGCACCTTTTCTCATCCTGGATTCGAAGTGGCTATCCAAACCATTCGAAGCACTGGCTTATCGAAATTTAACCAAGCATGTTGAGGATCCAGAACTACGACAAAAACTCACACCCCATTTTCAGTTTGGTTGTAAGCGCATGATCGTCTCTGACGATTATTATCCGGCACTCACTCAGGAGAATGTCGCGCTCATTACCTCGCCTATCGAACGCATCACCGAAGATGGTATTGTTACCAAAGATGGCGTGCATCACGCCTTAGATTGCATTGTATTGGCAACAGGATTTGACTTAAGCCTAGCGGCGTCACCCTTTGAGATCCAGGGGCGTGACCAGCGCTCTCTCAATGATGAGTGGTCAGTAGATGGCGCTTACGCATATAAGGGTGTTTCCATAGCCGGCTACCCAAACTGGTTTAGCATTATGGGGCCGAACACCGGACCCGGTCACACCTCTGTGTTAATCTATACTGAAGCGCAAATAAATTACATTATGGGAGGGATCCAGACCCTCAAAACACAAAATTTAAAATATGTAGATGTGCGACAAGATGTGATGGATGAATACAACCGAAATATCCAAAAACGCATGAAACATACGGTTTGGACGGGTGGCAGTTGCGTGAGCTGGTATTTGAATGCTGACGGCAGCAACCATGCGCTCTATCCAGGCTTCGCTACAGAATATTGCCACGGCATCAAACAGTTTAAATTAAATGAATACGAGACCACACTCTATCCTCAAGTACAAGATCTTCCTGCAACTAGCGCGGCCGGTTGATGTTTTAGTCGGACAACAATCAGTATCACCATTTATAATGGTGCGTTAAAAATATACTTTTTTTCTTCTCGCGGCGTTGGCTTCCCACTTGCTATCTTCATTTTTTGAGTAAATCAAGCTGCGACTCGGGAAGCCACCTACCCATAAAAGAATAATCACCTATTGAGAATGACTAAGTAAACCTTGTAAAAAGCTTTGCCCATCTTGAGGGGGATATTCTGGGAAATTCTTTTCGCACAAGACGAACAGCGCTTATGCTACAGCCTATACTAAATATTAAACCGCTGATGATTTAACTACTGTCCATTGGCAGTACTGCCTGGCGACAATACTAATCTGAACGACGAATTTTTTTGGACTGCTCCGTCATCATTTTTACCATTAATGAATTGGGTAAAAACTTGGCAGCCAATGCCGCCACCTTTGATGAACGGCCTGGTACGCACAAGAGATCTCCACGCATCACCGCCTGGTAACCCTGCGCCGCTACTTCCTCGGCAGTACTCCATTGACTTTTCGGCACTCGATTAACCATTTCTCGTGTGCCGGTGACATCATGAAATTCCGTGTAGGTGAGTCCAGGACAAAGAGCATTTACATGTACGCCATGCTTTCCTGCCTCAGCATGCAATGTTTGGGATAAGCCCACCACAAAAGATTTGGCACCCGAATACAGTGTTTGGCCGGGCGAACAAGGTAATAAACCATTTATGGAGGAGACGTTAATGATACGACCATAGCCCTGCTCTACCATGTGCGGTAAAAATAGATGACATAAATGGGCTACTGCCGTCACTAGTACTTGAATAAAATCCTGCTGCTGTTGCCAGGGCGTACCTGTGTAATAACCAGGTACACCATAACCTGCATTATTCACCAATCCTTGTAGCTTAGTATTGTTTGCTTGTAGTTGATCGAAGATGTGTTGAGGTGCTTCCGGTTTCGCGAGATCTGCCTGTATGGTTTCTACATCACAACCATATTGTGTACGGAGTTTGTCAGCCAAATCCTTTAGTCTATCTTCCCTTCTCGCCGTTAACACCAAATCCCACTGATTTCTAGCAAATACATCTGCAAAGGCTGCTCCAATGCCCGCAGATGCACCTGTAATCAACACCGTCTTTTTATTTGTTGCCATTTTCTTGTTTCCAGCCCTTGGTTTGCCTCTTTGGCTAAGATACCGTAGGAGAGCCCGTAGCACCAGCAAGAATCATCTGTCTAGTTGGTTCAGAAATCTATAGCTCAATACATACAACTAAGAAGCCATATACCCCTGGGGTAGAAAGATATCTCTAGTTCTGCTGCAGTTCTACAGTGTGTTAACATGGTGGCTCCAATTCTGAAAGCCGGTAGCTAGCAAGTACTTCTAGCTACTCAGCACTGACTTAACAGCAACACAAATTTACGCAAGACAGTTAGGCCAATTCGCTCCCATTAGTGTGCCACACGGCCTCTACTCACCCGATTGCCTGTACGGAGCTAGCATTCATGCCTATACTTCCTATTCGATCCACCTGAATACTCATGAAATGATTTGAGAACCAAGCAGACGTTCTTCAGCCAATTCTCGGAGAAAACTAATCTCTTCTCCTGCCGACGTGAGTCGCTTGTCAATGCCTTCTACTAGCGATGTCAATATCTAGATGATTTTCTCAGTAACAGTTGCCAATTGTTCAATTCGTTTCCATACCGCCGGAGATATTTTAGAATAGGCTTCAAGACACCACTATCGTTTTCAGCAGCAATGAGCCTAATCGTACTGTTTCATGACCCTTAAAGAAAATAAATCACTAGTATCAAGCCGGATTAAAGATTTTCTCTGCTCGGCAAACGCCTATTCACACGACACTCATAATATACAATGCCTGGAAACACATATCTCTTGGATATTTTTAACTGGTGAATTTGCCTATAAGGTTAAGAAACCAGTGACATTGGGCTTCGTAGATTTTTCCACTCTCACTTTAAGAAAACATTTTTGTGAAGAGGAGCTAAGACTCAATCGGCGATTTGCACCTAAAATCTATCTAGAAGTCGTAACAATCAATCAAGTGAATGATGTACTCACGGTCAATGGTAACGGACCAATTGTGGACTTCGCCGTGAAGATGCGCCAATTTTCTCAGGCGGCGCTTTTGTCAAACTTATGTAATCAAAACAGATTGAGCGATGACATCATCGATCAAATGGCAGAAAAAATTGCTCATTTTCATCTTTCTCTCAACGCGATTGAGCCCCTCTCTGACTCTATCGAGTCGGTTAAACATTCGGTCTTCTCTAACCTAGAGGAAATTCAAGAGTTAGAATACTTAGCACGTGAGTCAGATCAATTGCGTCGCATCGAATCAAACACACACACACAATTTTCGAAGCTAATACCGATTCTAAAAGAACGACAGAAAGGTGGCTTCATTAGAGACTGTCACGGGGATTTGCATCTAGGTAACATCGCCAATATTGGTGGAGAAGTGACACTATTTGATTGCATTGAGTTTAATGAAGAGTTTCGCTACATTGACATCATATGTGATATCGCTTTCACGCTAATGGATCTCGATTTTCGTCAGCGTACCACTCAGGCAAATCGATTGCTCAATCAGTATTTGGAGTTGACCGGGGATTACAACGGGCTTCACTTATTGCGTTTTTATCAAATATATTTAGCACTGGTGCGTGCGAAAGTGCATCTCATTCAAGCCAACCAGTCCCAATCACCACCCTCATCGCGCTCTGAGCTGTACCATAAATTTAAATCTTATTTGGATTTGGCAGAAAGCTATTTTGACTCTTCCCTACCCGTGATGATTCTTATGTCAGGATTATCTGGATCCGGCAAATCCACTATTGCTGCACAGCTAGCCTATCATTCTGGTGCCATACGAATACGCTCAGACGTTGAACGAAAACGTCTATATAATCTAAGCGCGTTAGACTCCAGTTCAAAAATGACGCATATCGATATCTATTCTGAGGCGGCGACTGAAGATACTTTTGCTCATTTACAAACACTCGTCACTGCGATAGTTCATGCTGGTTATAGCTGTATTGTTGATGCGACTTTCATACGACAACCTCAACGAGATGACTTTATACAGCTTGCCAACAAACTAGAGTGTCCAATACATATACTTTACTGCTATGCTGAACAAGCTACGCTTGAACGGAGAATCAGACAGCGTGCATTGAGCCAACGAGACGCCTCTGAAGCGGATATTTCAGTGCTGTATTCCCAAATACAATCACAGGATCCTTTCACCCAAGAAGAACGGCAACATCTCCACCAAATTGATAGTGAAAAAGAGTTGGATCTCCCCCACCTCATTAATTTGCTAGGTATGGAGCAAGATCCCAAGCAACACATGGAGAGATAATTAGATCGCACACCAATGTGGTACATCCTATTCCGATCCCAGTCCCGTGGCGCTATTTCTCAGAATATCCCAATAAGATTTACATCGGATGCCACTGCTCTAGGCATTGGGTCAATAAAGGTGTGCGCGCCAGAGGCGCCTTAGTTATGCGTCTAACTACAAATCAGCGCCAGGGAAAAATAGATTCTACATATACAGAATATTCTGACATCGATTTCAGGTTGCAAAGTACCGGTAATTTATCAGAATATTCAATATAGTGTCTGGCGTTTGCTTTTAGACTAATTTATTGCCTTTGTCTGCCAAATAAAAATACTCTGACCATGGGGCGAGGCCATACAGCATCAGTTAGAATGAAAGTTAGCACAAGAATAATGACTCATCGATAACAATAACAATGCTAAATATTACCTTTAAGGACTAATGCGAAGTGAAAGATAAAAATGAATCGCCTCGGATCGATCCGAGAATGACTCGATCGTACGAATTAACCACTGATTTACGCATGATGATGCATAGTGAAAAACCTCTGCTAAAAGTACCCAAAGCCGTAGGCGGCTATTTCGAATACCAGTTCCTGCCCCATTATTTTGGTGGAACACCGAAATGGCGACAAACATGGCGATTCCTCACTCGAAAATCTCGTGTATTGCCAGACTTCGCACTCACCGGCCCGATCAAGAGTTGTAGTAGTGCCATCACTTTAAGTATTAATTCCCATCGGTGTGTGATGCCACCTCTGGCCAAAGAATTCACCCTGTGTGGCGCCAATACTGAACTGTGGAGAATTTACTATCCCACCCAAAAAGAGGTAAAGGCTCATGCTGATAGGGAAGGCATGGCGCTATGTGGGTTCTTCGAACCATTCATGAATTGGTATCGCTTAATCCACAATTATCATGAAAAGAGGCCAGACGCCAAAATCATTCTGTTATTGCGTGATCCTGTTACACGCGCTTATAGTCACTGGAAATGGGATATCTTATTGGGTGGTCCATTAATCAGAAACTTACCTTACTATGAGAGTTTCGACGAATACGTTAAATTGGCTCTTGATCTATTTCCACAAAGTCCAATGGATGGCGTGTGCGGTGTACCGATGTTGCAGACCGGAATTTATACTAAAGCGGTACAGATTTGGATGGATACATTTGGCCCAGATCAGGTCATTGTGTTAACGTCGGAGGATTATATAAACTCACCAAAGGACACCCTAGAAAAAATACAAAACTTTCTTGGCCTGCCCACTGAGCCTCTACCGGAAAGCAGATTAAATGAAAACCCACTTCAACTACCTCGCCCAAAGCCTGAAACATTAGAAAAACTGAGTGAATTTTATCGTCCTTACAATGAATCGCTTTTTTCACTCATTGGCCAACGTTTTGATTGGTCGTAGCTAATTATCTTGAATACCTCAATATATCTGAGTGATTTCGAAAGAATCGGACAACCGTAATATACTATGGAGAAAGAAGTCTAGTACAATAAACGGTTCTTCCTAGAATAGGGGTTACTCATGTCTAGACAGGTAGTCATTACAGGGGGTAATAAAGGCATTGGATTGGAACTTGCGCGCGCTTTCTATACCAATAAGGATGAGGTCACTGTATTGTGTCGAAAGTCATCTGCCGCACTGAACAAACTGGACGTAAACGTCATAGAAAATATCGATGTGTCGCTGGAGCACAATATTGTTGAAGCTCGGAATCAACTGGCTAACAGTAAAATTGATATTTTTATTAACAATGCTGGTATTTTTGAACATGAAACTATAGATAATCTAAACCTAGATAACATCAACAAACAGTGGCAAGTTAATGCCCTGGCGCCACTCGTATTGCTCAAACATTTCCAGACAGTGCTCTGCACTGGTGCAAAAATCGCTTTGGTGACCAGCCAGATGGGCAGCATTGGCGACAACAGCTCGGGCGGTTACTACGGTTATAGAATGTCCAAAGCCGCGCTGAATGCCGCAGGCAAATCGCTATCGATCGATTTAAGATCTAAGAAAATCTCAGTAGCCATCTTGCATCCAGGTTTTGTCAGAACAGGAATGACAGGTGGTCAAGGCAACATAGAGCCAGCGGAATCCGCACAAGGATTAATCCAATGTATCGAAAATTTGAATCTTAGTAATTCCGGCACCTTCTGGAACTACAGAGGAGAAATATTACCCTGGTAAAAGACTTGTCACCTGATTAGTCCACAGACACTTTACGTTAAACGGTAAATACAATACCAATAGGGAGAGAATAATGAGTCGCCATGAGAACATTCTAGGTACGGTAGGCAATACCCCAGTTGTGAGAATTAACAAGTTGGCACCGAAGCATGTAGAGTTGTTTGTCAAAATTGAGGCTTTTAATCCGATGGGCTCGGTTAAAGATCGCTTGGCACTGGGAATCATTGAAGACGCGGAAGAAACTGGTGTATTAACTCCAGGACAAACCGTGATTGAAGCCACCAGTGGCAATACTGGCATTGGTCTAGCGATGGTTTGTGCGCAAAAGGGTTACCCCCTCGTAGTGACCATGGCAGAAAGCTTTAGTGTTGAAAGACGCAAGTTAATGCGTTTTTTGGGCGCAAAAGTGGTACTGACTCCTGCACCACTAAAAGGCAGTGGAATGGTTCAAAAGGCGAAGGAGTTGGCGGAGAAAAATGGCTGGTTTTTAACCCGTCAATTCGAAAATGAGGCCAATGCCGATTTCCACTCCGCCACAACCGCTCAAGAGATACTGGCGGATTTTGCTGAAGAATCTTTGGACTACTGGGTCACTGGGTATGGCACGGGTGGTACCCTAAAAGGTGTATCGCGGGTACTAAAAGCAAACAGTCCCCATACCAAAGTAGTTGTCTGTGAACCACAACTTGCCCACCTGCTCAGTTCAGGTATTAAACAGAAACAGAATGACGATGGCTCTCCTGCTGAAAGTCATCCCGGCTTCAAACCTCATCCCATGCAAGGTTGGACACCAGACTTTATATCTAAATTAACCCAAGACACGGTTGATGTAGATGGAATAGATAACCTATTACAAATTGGCGGCGAAGAAGCCATGAAATGCTCTCGAGAACTCGCGCAACAAGAAGGTATCTTTGTCGGCATCTCCGCTGGCGCAACTTTTTCGGGTGCGCTACAGGTAGCGGAAAAAGCCCCGTCTGGTTCACGGATACTATGCATGCTACCTGATACTGGTGAACGCTACTTGAGTACGCCACTATTTGCAGATATTCAGATAGAAATGAATGATGAGGAATTGGCACTATCCCAATCCACGCCCAGCGCGCAATTTGATTGAACGATCATGGTCTATTCGTTAGCCTGAACGAAAACCGCAACAGGCGTTTGCAGACCCCAATTAAAAGTGACTATTCAGTTTAAGATAAAATGCTCGGCCTGATCTAAACGGTAGTGCATTTACATGATCTCAGTATCTCTG
>OBJS01000384.1_pt1 | contig 10049 bp, 8 predicted proteins | sample 1519851 | NCBI WGS metagenome assembly OBJS01 (sample SAMN03019806, study PRJEB22545) | beach sand metagenome | biome: beach; feature: sea beach; material: beach sand | place: USA: Municipal Pensacola Beach, FL | collected 2010-10-20 | depth 25-47 cm m
CTTTTACTTTTCTATCATCATCACGTATTTTTGCCGCGTAGCCTTCAGGAATATGAGGGGTTTCTCTCTCATATTTGATCGCCGTGAAACCAATATTTTCTATGAATTTGTAGTTTAAGAGCTTTCCCTGATCATGCTCAGGGTCTACACCAAAAACGCCAGGGTCAGTGTCGTAGAAGTTATTAACCATACGCCGTGCAGTGGAGGGGTCTTGCTGAATATGATCGCAGATTGTGCGCTGCCCGGAGGGATTGGGGGCGTCATATGTCGCAGCGCGCACTTGATAGGCAAATGAATTATGGGCATCCCAATAGTGAACAACCCCATTGTCCACACTGGGTAAATACGGGAAAGCAAAACGAATATTGGGGAGTTCACACATTTTAATCAGCCAGTCGGCCTTGGTTTGGGTGGCTACTCCTGAAACAACTTTTTGGGGAGTAATGAGCACAATGGGCGTATTCTTGAACTGCTTAAAATAGTCATAAAAAATATCCACAGAGGCATCAGGCACGGGGGATGGTGACAGGTCGATATCAATGGCGAGTACTTTGGGCCTGTTCGATTCCTCCTTTAGAATGAGATCCAATATTTGGGTGAGTTTGTTTCTTTCAAGCGGAGAGGATTGATTGAAATAAGACTCATAGAGCCGGTTATCAATCGCGATGACGTTTGCGGTGTTTGAGGCTTCCGAATCGTCTCGTCTTAAGTCTTGGAAAACAGAGGTTGCCAGTTTAATGGCATCAAGTTCAATGTCAAAATTGAAATGAAAATGGCTAATAATGACGACTGAAGAGGCAATAAAAAACGCGGCTTTAAGGTCATGCAGAGCAATAGTGAGAAAGCTTTCTGGGGCGTTAAGGCGTTTTTCTTTTAAACGCGAATAAGAGGCTTTTAATACAGCCAGTATTCGAAAAAACTTCATAATAAACTACTTACTTTGAGGAAGGGCACTCATGTTTTTTCGCCCTAAGCTTCAAGCTTTATTGGTTGTTTTAAATTGTTATCTAAAATCGCCTGGACATTCTGTGAATGCAGCCGCTTTTAATCATAAATATTGAGTAGACTATTTAAAAGTTTTATTGAGTTATTGTTTTTTTGTATTGAAAGATTTAATTGCGATTATTACAAATAAAAACCCTCCAATAATCGAAATAGCACCGCCAAGCCCCATCATACCCATGCCGGCGATTTCGGGCAGCCTGTCCAGTCCCTGGGCGGCCCCTGCAGTTTTACGTTGAACTCCATAACCCCCAGACCATGCCAGACCAAGGATGTGCATCAACTGCCCGCCACCGTAAATGTACGGTTGCCAGTGGGCTATCTTCGAGTTGGGAGCCGCATAGCCAAATTGGGGCAGTAAATAATAAGTCAAGCCCATAAATGCCAGTGTTATGCCGACAATGGATCCATGGTAGTGGGCTGGGATCACGACATTCACGCCTTCGATCATAAAACCGATCACACCGCCTGCTGCGAATAGCGTAATGGAGGCCAGTAGTGCCGCTTTAATCGGCTTTTTGTCGCGAGCGTGTGTTTTTTTTGCGCGCAGGATTGCCTGTGTGATGATCAGCCCGAGTGGTAGGGATGCCAGCCCTCCGTATGTCATTAAGTCAGTAAATCCCAGCCGATGTTCCGGGGAAAGCACATCGGATCGACTGTAGAGCCAGATGCTGTAAAGAATGGGCGCCACTGTGATGAACATCAGGCCTTTGAGCACACCGGGGCGCAGGTTGATGCGTGCCCCGGTTGCATCACTCAGCCACAGCCATACAATCAGCACCAGCAATGTGTAGGCAAATTGCAAAATGTGCCCGCCGCCCCAGAACAGGATTTCATAGTAGCCATGGCCTTCCACCGTAGGCGGTATCGCCAGGTAGCTCACCAAAAGACCCAGAAATGCCGCCAGCGTTGCAGCCGCAGCAAAATAGACGCCGGACTTCAACACGCTTTGGTTTGTGTCTGCGCCGAGTTCAGGGCGCGCAAAGATTAACGTCAGCAGCAATTGCGCCAACATGCCTGCACCAAAAATACACAGAGCCGACAGGTAAAACGGATGGTCCAAGACTGGCACATAATTATTCATCAGTGGCGCGCCGATGCCGATGAAGGGCGCAATAATGATCATAATACTTCCGGCGAGCGCCAAAGCGAGCGGGAGCCGGTCCAGTCTTGTGCCGTGATTGGGTGTGACGAGGCTCCAAAGAAGGCCGGCACAGGAAAGAAACCAGATCAGTACAGACAGGTCAACATGCACAACCAAGGCGATGTGGAAAAAATCCGTAAATGGGATGATCTCCTGAATGGCCGGTGTGCGTGCGAGCACCAGAAGAATAGAAAAAATCCCGGCCGCCGCTAGCGATAAGACCCCTAGTTTAAGCCAGGAAATCGCTTGCTGGTTAGCGGCTGTTGAAATGGCGTGGAGTGTGTAGTGATTGGTTTGCATGGGCTTAATGGCGATCAGAATAGTTCGGATGAGGTGAAGTTGGCCGCAGAGGTTTCATTTCACGCGTAATAAAAAGCGCGACGGTAAACAGCACAATGGCACCGCCTTGGTGTAGGACACCCAACGTGGGTGGAACGCGCAACAGGAGGGTTGCAATACCGAGTGAGACTTGTAAAAGCAAAACAATAATGAGTACATGGCCTGCATTCCGGCTACTCGATGTCTGGCCGTTGCGGCGAATAGCCAGCGCCCAGACAGGCAGGGTAAAGAACAAAATATACGCAAGCAGGCGGTGATTAAACTGTATGGTAGTGACGTTCTCAAGCCAGTTGACCCAGAAAGGTTGCATTGAGTACATCCCCTCTGGAATCAACCGCCCCTCCATCAGGGGGAAGGTATTGTAGGTGAGGCCGGCTTTTGTGCCCGCGACAAAACCGCCCGTTGCGATCATCAGGGTAATCAGCCCGGTAAAGAAGAGGCTCCAACGATAGAGACCTTGATTGGGTGGGGTCGGTGTTGATGAGTGTTTCGATAACAGACCGAATGCGATCCAGAGCAGGTATCCGTATATGATAACAGCGGTTATGAGGTGGGCGGTCAGCCGGTATTGGCTAACAAAAGGATTGTTGACTAAACCGCTTTTAACCATGTACCAACCCAAAAGTCCCTGTGCGCCACCTAAAATAAATAACAGAATCATTTGCGGGAGGAGCGGCTTGCGAATGATGCCTCGGGCCCAAAACACAAGAAAGGGAATTAAGAAGATCAGCCCGATCGCTCGCCCGAGTAAGCGGTGAAAATATTCAAAATAAAAAATGGACTTGAAGTCGGATAACGACATCCCGCGATTGATTTTCTGGTATTCGGGGAATTGTTTGTATTGTTCGAAGGTGGCCAGCCAGTCAGCTTCCGAGAGTGGGGGAATCACCCCCATAATGGGTTTCCAGTCGACCATGGACAGACCTGAGTGGGTCAAGCGAGTCGCGCCGCCCAGTAAAATCATGCAAAAAATAACGGCCGCTACGCTGATTAGCCATCCGGCGACGATACGGTCATTTCTGTATTCGGAGAGTGTCTTTGTCATGGTTGTTGTCTTTATGATGATGCATTGGGTATCCGTGTTCAGGTCGGCGGCGCATCCAAACGCCGTCTTGGTATTATGCTTCAGTGCGTGAATGAGAACATTTGCGAGTCTGGGTCAAAGTCGATAACAAGCACCTCACCCTCGTTCAGGTTTAAGGCATGCACGCTGGCGTAATTAAAATGCGCTAATTCTACATTGTCTCTCATTCGGACGGTAAGGGTGTATTGACCTTTGGGCATTGTAAAGCGTCGATAAAAATTTGCACGGCCATCTTTTTGGAAGCCGGAAGGGATAATCGTTTCATGCAAAACCTCTTCATCATTGATAAGTAGCTGGATATCAACGGGTGACCTTTCTCGCGGACATAATTCAGCATGGCGCATATTGGCGGGCAACCGCGCCAGTGCCTCCTCTGAAAGGGTCTGACATTCGCCGATGAGTTGGCTGGTGTGGCGTAAGCTGAGTTTGACCACAGCATGTCCCACTGGAATTTGCGTATAAGCCGGGCTGGTCGCAAAAAAGCCGATAAAGAAAACAAAAAAACTGTAAAACAACGCCTGTGCTGCATAGTGCCTAACGTGACGAGTCTGTTTGGACGTGGATGGTATTGGTGGGCTATTTAACGATTGTTGAAACGTTAAGATTTTTTCGACCAGTGCATCCTGTTGGGTGGCGCTTTCCCAATGTAGACAAAGTTTAGCGTCACTTTTTGACAGGTTTGTGCGTAGTTTGGGCATACGTTGCCCGTTAATGCGTTGTGAGGTCCATTCGCTCCCTGAGCGGAAGTAGCAGTCATTATGGTTACAGCCGGTAATGAATACCCCGCCAACGCGCTGCTCCTTTAACAGCATGTCAACAAAAGAAGGAGGGAGCATACCGGTACAGGGTAGACTGATGCAGGTAACGCCTTCCGCTTGAATGAGACGGACGTCAACACTGTGGTCGCAGCCAAAAACCAGCACAGTCTTGCTTCCTCTCAGCTTATTTAGGTGTGCATGGATTTTTTGTTGTAAGTGCTCAGGGTTAAAGTCAGGTAGGCCAATACCACTTTTCGTTTGCCCGGAGGTTTTATCCAGGTGTGTAGGGCAAGCACCCATGCAAATCCCGCAGGCGGTACACTTGTCTTCAATGACACGGACCATTCGTTTGTACTGAGGATGGGTATGAGGGATGTATTCAATTGCGCTGTAGGGACAGTCCTGTTCACACCAGCCACAACCGTTGCAATAGTCTGGATCGACAACGGCGGGGTTGGTGTGTGGTTTTGGGTTTAAAACCCAAGGCAGAATGATCAGAATCGCACTGCCTCCGGCCAGCAGAAGCCATACAGGGATGGCGCCCCATGTTTCAATCAAGGGGTATGCGGTGATAAAGAACCAGTCAAATGGCAGTTCCGTTTGGAGTTGAGAAAGATCAGCCGGACCTGCGCTGACAGCGGGTTTGATCAGCGAGAGGATCACGAAAGCCGCGGTCGTGCCCACAGCCAAACCTAAAGGTGGGTTGGTTTTGGCGCTGGCAATCCGGTTGATATGAATGAACATGCCCAATAAAAGGACCAGTGGGATACCGATGTGTAGAAAAACCAGTAGCGAAAAAAACCGATCACTGAGTGTTTGGTCGGATAAAAAATTACGGGCCAGCGGATCACCAAAGGTCGGTAAGCTGTCCAGCCACTCGGTTGTGACAACAGCAATATATTGTGCTAGTTGATCCCATACCAGCCAGTACCCGCCAATGGAGGCGGCGAAAAGCAGCCACAGTAACGGTATACCGGAAACCCAGGAGAACCAGCGTGCGCCATTGAATCGGCCTAGGGCAAATTCACGCAGAAGGTGGAGTGAAACGGCAACGGCCATGGCATCTGATCCATAGCGGTGCAAACTGCGCATGACTCCGCTTATGTACCACTGTTCGTGCGTTAAATATTCAACTGATTGATAAGCGCCGGAGATGCTGGTTTCAAAGAAAAAATAAAGGTAAAGGCCTGTTGCGACTACGATCCAGAAGAAAAAAAAGCCCAGGGTGCCAAGGTGATAAAAAGGATTCCAGTCATCATCAAAGACCTGACTGAAGAGATATTCAATACGTTGAAAAGCCACGCATAGCAGTTTTTGAGTCAAAGCGATCATATCTGAGCGAAATTGTTCAAGATATGCACAGTCTAGGGGTTCCTGCTAAAGAGAGAATGATTTAGATCAAGGTGATGAGATGCCGAGTGGCGAATCGGTCAGCCAGCTAGAGGCGTTCGGCCGTGATGGAGTTGCGCAGTTGCTGAATATCTGTAATCGCAATCTGATTGCCATGTACTTTGATCAAGCCTTCTGTTTCCAGGCGTTTGAGTGTGCGGGAAAAGGTTTCTGGCTTGATGGAGAGTTGAGAGGCAATGACGTTTTTAGGGGTGCTCAGTTGGATGTCTGCCTGCATATCCTGTTGAGTGACATTGTCGCTGATCCAGCAGGCAAGGCGATAGGTTGCATTGTGTAATGTCAACCGGTCAATCTCATTAACCTTCGCATGTAGTTTTTGGCTCATACTGGCCATGATGGTAAAACAAGCCTGTGTCGACTTTTCCAGTATCCGTAAGTAGGCATGGGCGTTGATGGCAATAACTCGCGTTTCGGTGATGGCCTGTGCATTGACCGGGTACCGCGGTTGCCGGGAAAACATTAAGGCCTCGGCAAAAGTTTGTTGATCGCGGACAATCTCAAACACTTTTTCATGGCCCTCTTTTGAAAGCCGGGTCAGCTTAATTTGCCCTGTGTGGACAAAGTAAAAATAAGTGACGGGATCTCCCTGGGAAAATAAGGTTTCGCCCGGGCTCAATGGCTGATACTTGAGTGATTGCTGTAGGTCCTTGTACTGGGCATCCGATAGCTTTTCGAAAAGCACCCAGGAGCGCATGCTTTTCAATTGTTCGGCGTTTGGTTTGGCGTGTGGGTGTAATGAACTCATTTGGGCTGTCCGCAGAATCGCAAAACGCAAGTGCTCTGGCAATAGTCAATGAAAGGTTGATGAAATGCTTTTTAAGTATGGTTAGAGTCAGGCAGCATTACTTGTTATATTTGTAATTCAAACGTTCTTATTATAACAAGGTTTTCAGTAGGGTTATGGGCTTTCTGAGGCGCTGTTCAGGGCGTCATTCTTTTGACGGCCTCGTTCACTCCTAGCGAACGGCCTCTGAAAATAAACGTTGCTGAGAGTGGATGAGCAAAAGCCGCGTAAATGCATTTGGGTGAGAGATGGCAAACAGACTTTCAAGAATATACACCCGCAAGGGAGATAAAGGTGAAACCCGCCTGGGTGACGGCAGTAAAACGCCAAAAGACAGCCTTCGAGTCAATGCCTATGGCACAGTAGATGAATTGAACAGCGTGATCGGTATGCTCATGGCGCAGCCCTTGCCTGAGTTGATGCAGCAGTGCCTGTTTGAAATACAGCACCACTTGTTTGATATGGGTGGAGAGCTTTGCATTCCCGGACATGAAGTCATTCTTCCCGAACGAATTACCTGGCTCGAGCGTGTATTGGACAAGCACAATGCTGATTTGCCTCCGCTTAAGGACTTTATATTGCCGAGTGGGTCCATGGCTGTTTCGGTGTGTCACTTGGCGCGAACGGTGTGTCGTCGTGCTGAGCGCGAAGTAGTCGGGTTAAGCCGGGTCGAGGCGGTGAACAGTCATGTGGTTGCTTACCTTAACCGCTTGTCAGATCTGCTGTTTGTATTTGCGCGTGTGCTTGCCCGAGAAAATGGCGGTCAAGAAGTCATCTGGCAACACGACCGCGAGTTAATAGAGATTTAAAGCCGGTTACTTGAGTCGCTAAATAATGAAAACATTTTCACTGGACGAAAACGAGCAGCGTGAACATTTTGCTTGGTTCACCACAATTCCCACACGCTGGAACGATAACGATCAATATGGACATGTCAATAATGTTGTCTATTACAATTTTTTTGAACTAGCCATCATGAAATATTTGGTGGAAGCGAGTGGGCTTGATGTCGTGAAGGGCTCTTCGTTGGCGTTTACAGCAGAGAACGGTTGTCGGTACCACCGTTCTGTCCAGTTTCCCCAGGTGGTAGATTGCGGACTGCGCGTTGTCAAAATTGGCAACTCAAGTGTACGCTATGAATTGGGGGTTTTTGTTCAGGGTGATGAGAAAGCAGCGGCTACGGGTTTTGTGGTCGATGTGTTTGTTGACAGTAAAACCGAGTTACCGATTTCTATCCCAGTCGATATCAAACAAGCACTGCAACGTCTGATTGTTTAACTCAGGTTTTTCCTCTCGGCCGGTCACGGCAATCTGTTAAAATAATGGGATTCGCTCGTTTTAAATAGCCGGATACTTTGGCTGATAAAGTGCTGGTATTGCAGTAGTGAGGATTATGAAAGCGCTGTCTATTCAAGGCCTGGAAAAAACCTATGGTAATGGTTTTCAAGCCGTTAAGGATGTCAATCTCGATGTTGAAGAAGGTGACTTTTTTGCCCTGCTCGGGCCGAATGGCGCAGGGAAGTCGACCACCATCGGTATTATTTGTTCATTGATTAAAAAGACTCGCGGCACGGTTTCTGTTTTTGGACACGACCTTGAGCGAGAGCAGGAGGCCGTAAAATCCAGTATTGGCCTGGTTCCTCAGGAGTTCAACTTCAGCTTATTTGAGCCACCGATCGAAATTTTGATCAACCAGGCAGGGTATTACGGTATTCCACGGCCGGAGGCACGCCGCAGAGCTGAAATTTACCTAAAGAAAATGGAGCTTTGGGAGCATAGGAATAATCAATCCCGGTCTCTTTCCGGGGGCATGAAACGCAGGCTGATGATTGCTCGCGCATTAGTTCATGAACCCCGGTTGCTCTTTTTGGATGAGCCTACCGCCGGGGTGGATATCGAGATTCGACGCTCCATGTGGGCCTTTGTACAGGAAATAAACAAAGAGCTTGGGACTACGATTATTTTGACAACGCACTACTTAGAGGAAGCGGAGAGTCTGTGCCGAAATGTGGCCATCATTAATGAGGGCGTTGTGATTCAACAAGGGTCGGTGAGTCACTTATTGAGTGAATCCCATACACAAACTTATGTCCTTGATATCGCTCAGACTATGAACACGGCACCGGATCTGGAGGGTTTTTCGGTTTATCTCTCAGGAAATCAGCAGCTGGAAGTGGAAGTGACGAAGGAGCATCATTTAAATAAGCTGTTTGCTGTACTTTCGAGCAAGAAGATCGATGTGACCAGCATGCGAACCAAAACGAACCGGCTTGAGGAATTTTTTATGCGCCTGGTGAAGAAGGGTTGAGCGTCTCATGAATATTCATCGAAATCTGGTTGCCTTTAAAACCATTTTAACCCGGGAAATTTTACGGTTCATGCGCATCTGGATTCAAACAGTGATGCCGCCGGCAATCAATGCGCTGTTATACCTCGTTGTTTTCGGAACACTGATTGGGAGTCAGGTGAGGGAGGTCGATGGCTACCGTTACATGGATTACATCGTGCCGGGAATTATCATGTTATCAGTCATCATGAATTCCTATTCCAATGTGGTTTCCTCTTTTTATGCCGCAAAATTTCAACACTTTGTGGAAGAAATGTTGATTTCCCCGGTGCATAATGTGGTCATCCTGGCGGGTTTTGTCGCCGGCGGTGTTGCACGAGGGTTGGTTGTGGGTGCGGCTGTGACGGCAATTGCCCTGCTGTTTACGGATTTACAGGTCGTTAATGTCTGGATTACGCTGAGTGTGGTCCTTTTGACAGCCATCTTGTTTTCCATTGGCGGGTTTATCAACGCGATCTACGCCAATAGTTTTGATGACATTTCAATCGTGCCAAATTTTATTTTGATGCCACTAATCTATCTCGGTGGTATTTTTTACTCAATTCAACTCCTTCCTCCAGTGTGGCAACTTGTTTCAAAGATTAACCCTATTCTCTACATGGTCAACGGTTTTCGGTACGGTATTTTAGGCGTGTCGGACATTAGCATTGCCTATGCCTTTGGGATTATTCTGGCATTTATTTTTGCCTTGGGAGGGTTTGCGCTTTATCTCTTGAATCGAGGCGTGGGTCTTAAGCAGTGAGCAGGCAAGCGACTCAATCATCTCCAGGCGCAAACAGCAAGGAGATGATGCACAGGGTGTCAGTCGCGCCAATGCTTGACTGTACCGACAAGCACTGTCGTTACTTGCATCGGCTTCTCACGCGCGATGCCGTCCTCTACAGTGAAATGGTCACAACACAGGCGCTCATTCACGGTGACAGCCAGCGGTTTTTGAGTTTCAATCCAGTGGAGCATCCGATAGTCTTGCAGCTCGGTGGCAGCAATGCCCAGGAGATGGCTCACTGCGCGCGCATGGCAAAGGATTTTTGCTACGATGAAGTGAACATCAACGTCGGGTGCCCCAGCGACCGGGTACAATCCGGGCAGTTTGGCGCTTGCCTGATGGCCAAGCCGGATCTTGTCGCAGCCTGCATTTCTGAGATTCGATCGGCGGTTGATCGGCGTCTACTTCAGCTAAG